>Ga0315910_10004235_pt1 | contig 12026 bp, 8 predicted proteins | sample EdamamesoilMG_FD_204470 | JGI IMG/M metagenome (GOLD analysis project Ga0315910, IMG submission 204470) | Garden soil microbial communities collected in Santa Monica, California, United States - Edamame soil | ecosystem: Environmental > Terrestrial > Soil > Garden | place: USA: California... | reverse complement strand
CCGCGAGGCGCGGCGCTTCGCCGACCAGCGACGATTCGTGCGGACGCCATTCGGCGAAGTCGCCTGCGTCGTGCGCGGCACCGGGCGCGCCGTGCTGATGCTGCACGGCTTCCCGCTCAACGGTTTCCAGTGGCGCGGTGCCATCGAACTACTTGCGCCGCACGCGTTGTGCGTCGTGCCGGATCTCCTGGGCATGGGCCATTCGCGCGCGCTGCCCGGCCAGGATGTCGGCCCAGAAGCGCAGGTCCGGATGCTGATGTGGCTGATGAGATCGCTCGGCCTCCGCCATTTCGACGTGATCGCAAACGACAGCGGCGGCGTGATCGCGCAGTTGCTGGCGGCGCGCCATCCCAGCCGCGTGCGCAGCCTGCTGCTCACGAATTGCGAGACCGAGATCGACAGTCCGCCCGCGGCGATGCGCCCGGTCATCGAACTGGCGCGGCAGGGGCGGTTCGTCGGCGAGTGGCTGGCGCCCTGGCTGGAATCGCCGTTGCGCGCCCGCTCCGACGATGGCATCGGCGGCATGTGTTACGCGGACCCGGCGCATCCCACCGACGAGGCGCTGCGCATGTATTTCGATCCGCCGGTGAGCTCGCAGGAGCGTATGGCCGCGTTGCATGGCTATGCGCTGGCGCTGGAACGCAACGCGCTCGCCGGCATCCGGCCGCTGCTGCGGGCGCGCTTTTTCCCCACGCGCATCGTCTGGGGCATGGCCGACTCGATTTTCGACAGCTCCAATGCCGAGTACCTGCATCGCAGTTTCGGCAACTCGCTCGGCGTGCAGCGGCTCGCGGGCGCCAAATTGTTCTGGCCGGAGGAACATCCCGAAGTCATTGCGTCCGCGGCGCGCAACTTGTGGAGAGCCGCGCCGGTGTGAAACGCGTGTCTATACTCGCGACGCGAGGTGGGAATGCGCGCGGGTACTCTCTCGGGGCTGTTGTGGTTGCTGCTGGGCGCAGCGGGCGCCGTCGGCGCGCGCGAGCCGATCGAGCGCACGCCCGTCATTTTCGACACTGACATCGGCACCGACATCGACGATGCCTACGCGCTGGCCGCGGTGCTTCATCGCGACGACCTCGAGCTGCTCGGCGTGACCACGGTATCGGGCGACGCGGTAGCCCGCGCGCGCCTGGCCGCGAAGCTGCTGCACGTTGCTGGCGACAACTGGGCGCAGGTGCCGGTCTACGCCGGCATCTCCACGGCCACGCAGTACATGAAGCAGGTGGACTGGGCCGCCGGATTTTTTTCGCCTAACCTGCACGACTCGGGTGCCGTCGATTTCATGCGGCGCGAAATCAATGCGCGCCCGGGCAAGGTCACGATCATTGCAGTCGGTGAGCTCACCAATGTGGCCGCGCTGCTCGCGGCCGAACCGGGTATTCCCAGGAAGATCCGCGCCATCGCGTTGATGGGCGGCTCGCTGTTTCGCGGCTACGCGCCGGGATCGAAGCCCGAGCCCGAGTGGAACATCAAGTCGAACCCAGCCGCGGCGCGCACGGTATTCGGCGCGGGCGTGCCGCTGCTGGTGGCGCCGCTGGATTCCACCGCCGATCTGAAGCTGACGCCGGAGATGCGCGTGGAAATCTTTTCCCGCGGCGTGCCCCTGAACGATGCGCTCGCGGCGCTGAACTCGGTGTGGCGGCACACCAATACCTGGAAGGGGGAGAATCCCACCCTGTTCGACGTGCTCGCCGTCGAGCTGGTCAACCCGCGCAAGCCCTATCCATTGAAGGCGTTGCACGTCGAGGTCGAGGCCGATGGACTCACCCGGGTGGTGCCCGGCGGTACGCCGAACGCCCAGGCGGCCCTCGAGGTAGATAGTGCGGCTTTCATGCGCGAGTTCGTCGCCACGCTCGACTGACGTTCATTCGCAGAGAGAGTGGTGTAAAGCTCCCTTGACAGGTGGTGTTCCGATGTGTAAAGCTTCCTTTCCATAGAGGAGGCGCATCGTGTCCAAGAATCATCGCTACCTGATCGAGCTCGGCATTTCGCTGGCCGTATACACGGCTCTGCTGTTCGCCAGCAGCTGGATCCACAAGAGCTTTCATCCGGAAGGCGCGATGAAGTTCGCCGTCAACCTGTTGCCGATGATCGGCGTGATCGCGGCGGCGATCGCCATCCTGCGGCACGTGCGCAGGCTCGACGAATTCCAGAGGCGCGTGACGCTCGAAGCACTCGCGTTCGCGTTCAGCGTCTCGGCTTTCGGCTTTTTCGCCTGGGGATTCGCCGAGGGCGCCGGCGCGCCCAAGCTGCCCACGTTCGCCATCTGGCCGATCATGGCGGGACTGTGGGTGATCGGCGGTTTCATTGCGCATCGTCGCTATCGCTGAGGCGGCAATGAAGAACGACGTCAGGAAACTTCGCGAGGAGCGCGGCTGGTCGCAGGGTCAGCTGGCCGATTCCCTCGACGTATCGCGCCAGACGATCAATGCCATCGAGAACGGTCGTTACGACCCCAGCCTGCCGTTGGCCTTTGCCATCGCCGCGCTGTTCAGGCTGCGTATCGAAGACATCTTCACACCCTGATCCAAAACCAAGGAGTTCACATGTTTCCGCGTAAAGCCCGCGCGGCCGGGATGCCGATGCCGCTGTTCCTGGTGCTGCTGATGATGGGAGTCTGGTCGACGAACCCGCGTGATGTGTCGGCCGCCGATCCCGCGCCGAAAGCCGCGGCGTCTGTCGAGGGCACGTGGCAGGGGTCGATCACCTTGCCGGCCGCGAAGCTGCGGCTGGTGCTGAAAATCAAACGCGACGGCGCGAGCGGCGCGCTCAGCGGGACGATGGACAGCATCGACCAGGGTGCGCGCGATCTGCCCATCAACGTGCTGACCTTCGAGAGCGGCAAGCTGCACCTGGAAATGTGGGCTATTGATGCTCGCTATAACGCGATCATGTCGGAAGCCGGAGAAGAGATGTCCGGCACCTGGACACAGGGCACGAGCTCGCTGCCACTGGCGTTCAAGCGCGACGCGAAAGTTCCGGTCGTGCTGCGGCCGCAGGAACCTGTCCGCCCGCTGCCCTACCGAGAAATCGAGGTCACCTACGACAGTGCTCCGGGCGTGAAGCTCGCGGCCACGCTGACTCTGCCACAGGGCAAGGGCCCGTTTCCGGCGGTGGTGCTGATCACGGGTTCGGGTCCGCAGGACCGCGACGAATCATTGTCCGGGCATCGCCCCTTCTACGTCCTCGCCGACTACCTCACGCGCCGCGGCATCGCGGTGCTGCGGGCCGACGATCGCGGCATCGGCAAGTCGACCGGTAATTTCTGGGCCACGCCCAGCAGCGAAGACTTCGCGACGGACGCGCTCGCGGGCGTGAAGTTTCTCGCCGCCCGCGACGATATCCGTCGCGATCGCATCGGTCTCGTGGGTCACAGCGAGGGTGGACTGGTCGCGCCGCTGGCCGCGAGCCGCGACGATGAAGCCGCTCGGCGTGTCTCCTTCCTGGTGCTGCTCGCGGGCCCCGGCGTGCCGCTAGGCGACATCCTGGTCGAGCAGAAGCGCCTGATCCTGGCGACCCAGCAGGTGCCGGCGGATTTCATCGCCGCCGACATGGCCATGCAACGCAGGCTCATCGACATCGCGCGCACCGACTCCGACACCGTGCACGCCGCCACCGTCATGCGCACCGAGCTGGCTAACTACATCGAGTCGCTGCCCGAACCGGCCCGCACGCAGATGAAGGCGCAGGCCGAGATGCAGGTGCAGCTCATGAACTCGTCCTGGATGCGCTGGATGCTGGCCTACGACCCGGCAGCCACCCTGCGACGCACGAAGGTCCCGGTGCTCGCGCTGTTCGGAAGCCGCGATCTGCAGGTGCCGCCCGCGCAGAATCTGCCGCCGGTGAAGGCGGCGCTGGACGCAGCAGGAAACCGGCAGTCCCAAGTGCTCGAGCTGCCGGAGCTCAACCACCTGTTCCAGGCAGCCTCGACCGGCTCGCCCACCGAGTATTCGCTGATCGAGGAGACCGTGAACCCGAAGGCCTTGCAGGTTGTTAGCGAGTGGATCGCCGCCCGGACCGGCGCACAATGACAGCGTAAACATGTCGTGAAATCAGCGCGGCAACCGGCGATTTCGACGCGCGGCGACAACTCTGTCGCCGCGTGTCGGAGACCGCCGGTCCCAAGCCGGATGATTTCCCTTATGGACACCCCGACGCCTTTCCGGAGATAAGGCACGCACCGCAAGGTAGCGGTAACAGTAGCGGTACCAAACCGTCGGGGAAAACCACAAACACGGAAGGCAGATGTTTCCCCGTCCCAGCGGGGTCTAACCAGTCTCAAGTCCATACAAGGGGGATTTCCATGTTCATTGGTCTCATGAAAACTGCCGTATCCGGCAAACGCGCCGCCGCGGCTCTGTTGTGTCTCGCGGGTCTGTGGATGGCGCCGGCAAACGCGCAGACCTGTATCACCTCAAGTCAGACCGGCAACAACAACGGCAACTACTTTTCGTTCTGGAAAGACAGTCCTGGCACCGTGAATTTCTGCATGTATGCCAACGGCCGCTACACATCCAACTGGAGCGGAATCAACAACTGGGTAGGCGGCAAGGGCTGGCAAACAGGCTCGTCGCGCACGATTTCGTATTCGGGCAGCTTCAATTCGCCCGGCAACGGATACCTGACTCTCTACGGTTGGACCACCAATCCGCTGATCGAGTACTACATCGTCGACAGCTGGGGTTCCTACCGCCCGCCGGGCGGCCAGGGATTCATGGGCACGGTGTTCAGCGATGGCGCCACGTACGACATCTACCGGACCTTCCGCGACAACCAGCCCTGTATCACGGGCCCTTCGTGCGACTTCTACCAGTACTGGAGCGTGCGGCAATCGAAGCGCGTGGGCGGCACCATCACCACCGCGAACCACTTCGCTGCGTGGGCGACGCTGGGCATGAACCTCGGGCAGCATAACTACCAGGTCATGGCCACCGAGGGATTCCAGAGCAGCGGCAGCTCCGACATCACCGTGACCGAGGGCTCCACGCCTCCAGGTGGCGGTGGCGGCGGTGGAGGCAACAAGAGCTTCACCGTGCGGGCGCGCGGCACCGCGGGCGGCGAGTCCATCACGCTGCGAGTCAACAACCAGGTCGTGCAGAGCTGGACGTTGAGCACCAGCATGCAGAACTACACCGCATCGACCTCCCAGAGCGGCGGCATCACGGTCAACTTCACCAACGACGGCGGCAACCGTGACGTGCAGGTGGATTACATCATCGTGAATGGCCAGACCCGGCAGTCGGAATCGCAGACCTACAACACCGGACTGTACGCCAACGGCCGCTGCGGCGGCGGTTCGAACAGCGAATGGATGCATTGCAACGGCGCCATCGGCTACGGAAACACTCCGTAGACCTGTCGCGCTCTTCCCGATCGGGGTGGACTTCGAGTCCACCCCTTTTTTTCAGGGTAGTGAGACGCCGGTGAGTTCGGCCAGCCGCAGTTTTCTTTTTCCTGCGGGCCGTCACCAGATGTGTACGCGCTCCTCGGGCTTGATGTACATCTTGTCGCCCTCCTTCACGTCGAAGGCTGCGTACCAGGCGTCCATGTTGCGCTCAGGATAAGTGCCGCGGGCACCGGCCGGAGAGTGCGGATTCGTCAGCATCAGCTGGCGCAGCATGTCGTCGCGCATCTTGCCCTGCCAGATGCGCGCGAAATTCAGGAAGAAGCGCTGGTCACCCGTGAAGCCCTCGAGCACCGGCGCCGGCTGGCCCTTCAGTGAAAGTTTGTAAGCGGTGAATGCCATCTCGAGGCCGCCGACGTCGCCGATGTTCTCGCCCATGGTGAGCTCGCCGTTCACGCACGCACCTTCCAGCGGGCAGTATGTGTTGTACAGCGCCGCCAGGTTCTTGGTCGCCGCAACGAACTTGGCGTTGGTCTCGGGCGTCCACCAGTTGCGCACTTTGCCTTCGCCGTCGAACTCGCGGCCCTGGTCGTCGAAGCCATGGCCGATCTCGTGGCCGATGACCGCGCCGATGGCGCCGTAGTTCACCGCCGGGTCGGCGTTCGGGTCGAACATCGGCGGCTGCAGGATGCCGGCCGGGAAGGTAATCTGGTTCTTGAGCGGGTTGTAGTAGGCGTCCAGCGTCTGCGGCGTCATGTCCCACTCGTCGCGGTCCACGGGCTCCTTCAACCGCTTGGCGCGTCGCTCCCACTCGAACAGCCGCGCATTGCGCGTGTTCTCGAAGTGCTTGCCGCGCTCGACGACCAGCGCCGAGTAGTCGCGCCACTTGTCGGGATAGCCGATGCGCGGCTCGAAGGTGGCGAGCTTCTTCAGCGCCTCGGCGCGCGTGGCGTCGTCCATCCACGCCAGGTTCTCGAGGCGCTGTCGGGTGGCGGCGAGCAGGTTCGCGACCAGCTCGTCCATCTTCGCCTTGGTTTCCGGCACGAAATGCTTGCGCACGTAGATCTGGCCGAGGCCCTCGCCGATCTCCTGGTCGAGCACCGTCATGCCGCGCTTCCAGCGGTCGCGCTGTTTCGGCACACCGCGCAAGGCCTTGGCGCGGAAATCGAACTGCGCCTCGTCGAAGGCCTTCGGCAGGTCGGTCGAATACGCGTCCACGAAGTGGAAGGTCATGTAGGCCTTCCAGTCGTCCATGGGTTGGGTGGCCAGTAGTTTGGCGCCGTCCCGAATCGCCGTGGTTTCATTGACGATGAAGTGCTGCGCCTCGCCGAGGCCCGCTCCGCCCAGCACCACGTCCCAATCCACGGCCGGCACGTATTTCTTGAGTGCGGCGAGATCCATCGGGTTGTTGATGGCCGCGACATTGCGGCGCCGCTCCTCGGACCAGGCGACCTGGGCGATCTTGTTTTCCAGCCCGATTACTCGCTTCGCTGAGGCCGCCGGGTTCGGGTCGCCGATGAGCTCGAAGACCTTGGTGACGTAGGCCAGGTAGGCGGCCCGATAGGCGTCGAACTTCGGCCCCTTGTTGAGGTAGTAGTCGCGGTTGGGCATGCCCAGTCCAGACTGGCCCACCCACACCGTATACCGCGTGGGATCGGCCGTATCGGCTTCGACGGCCATGCTGAAGGGCGCGGGATAGTCGATCTCGCCGATCAGCTTCATGAGATCCGACTTGTCCTTGGCCGACGCGATGCGGGCCAGGTACGACTTGATGGGATCGAGTCCGCGCGCCTCGATGCCAGCCTCGTCCATCCAGCTGGCGTAAATGTCCGCCACTTTCTGGTCGACGCTGCCGGGCGCGGGTTTGCTGGCGACGAGCTCGTCGACGATGACGCGCAGGTTCGTTTCGGTCTGCTCGACTACGGTGACCAGCGTGCCGTAGAAGCTTTTGTCGGGCGGGATTTCGGTGGTGTCGAGCCACTTGCCGTTCACGTAACGGTAGAAGTCGTCGCCCGGCTTGACGCTGGTGTCCATCTGCGTGAGGTCGACGCCGAAGGTGCCGAAGACCGGCTTGGCGGGCGCGGCGGCCGCGGGTTTGGGCGCGGTTTCCTGGGCGCAGGCCACTACGAGAGCGGCAGCAACAAATGCCGCGACGGGTGCGAGTCTCATGGAAGTCGGCTCCCTGACCAGTGAATTGCGCGGAGCCTACCCCAGCTTTTGAGGCGCCGGCCGCCACGAGTCGCCGAGGCGTCCCGAAACAGCGCCGAAACGAGACTTCAATTTCCGATGTCGTAGATAGGAAACGCCATCCGGCGGCCAAATCGGTCGATGGTTTCCCGGACTTCCTCGCGCGCCAGCAGCGTCGCGTAATTCTCGACCCAGATTTGTTCGTTCGCAGTCATCCCGGCCCGTTGGCCGGGCGGAACCATGAAGCCCTGCACCGAGACGAGGGCCTCACTGCGTGTGGCCGGATTCTCGATCAACATCCTGAGCATTTCCGACGCCGCTTCGAGATCGCCTGCCTGGACAAATGCCGATTGAGCCGTGGCGGGAGACTCCAGCCTGTGTTCCCGGAACCAGGCGAGCACCGAATCCGCCTCTTCTTTCTGCCCCAATTGAAGGAAGGCAATCAGTCGCACGTGCTGCAATTGAGTCCGTCCGTAAGTCGTAAGCCCTTTTGACCAGTCGATGCCCTCGATGGTCTGCAAAGCTTCCTTCGGCCTGCCTTGCCGTACGAGATGTGACGCTTGATTGATGGCGAGGCTGGTGCGGGACTTGGCATGTTCTCCTGCCTCCAACCACTTTCCGCGCGTCTTGAGTCCCTTTTCGGGTTTTCCGAGGGCAGACAGTGCGGTGGCTCTCATCTCGTGTATCCAGGCCAGGTGAGTATCGACGTCGTCGTACGCCGGTTCTTTCTTCGAGCGCTCGACGTTTTGAATGACTGAATTGCAGGTATTCAGAATCGCCTTGAATTCGCCGAGTTCGTAGAGAGTCGGCATCAAGTGGAGTGCCAATACATCCAGCCTGCGTGGATTGGCAGCCACTACGGCCGAGAGTCGCTCTTTCTCGCGGGTCGTGGCGCCCAGCACATCGCGTAGTGATGGCTCTGCCGCAACCAGTGCGTCGAAACGTTTATCGACGATGATCCGAACGAGCTCGCGCCCACTGGTAATGCGTCGCGCCACGCTACGCGCTTTTTCCAGATCGCCCAGTTCGAGCTCGGCGGCCGCAAGCTCGCGCCAGATAGCGCTTGGCTGCCCGCCGAATTGCTGGGTGTATCCGCTGTCGAACAAGGCTTCCATGTACTTGACACGTTTCAGCTTCAGGGCTGGATCGTGGGCTGATTCGTTCAGAACGGTGCGGGTAAGCCAATCGTCGTAGTTTCGCCCGCCAAAGTTGTCGGTTCGATTCTTCGCCAGGACGGTCAGGGCGTACATGGCGTCGTCCCAGTTCTCCAGATTTGCTGCGGAATCCGCGCGGCGCACCCAGGCGGCCGCGTCCGCCATGCCCGTATCGGTCAGCACGACAAAGAGTTCGTGCGCCTGGAGGAAGTCCTTGCGCTTGGCTGCGCTCAGTGCAGTGATCCAGACGGCGCGGTAGCGTTCTGCTTCCTCGAGTGCATCAATTTCCGGCCCGGCAAGCAGAGACTGGGCGATCGCCGAGGCTTCTTCGTGTTTGCCGGCCCGAAGCAACTCATCCGCCACGTGCAGACGCTCGCGTGCGGACTGGTGCGCGTCACCAGCGGGAGGTTCTACGCCCGGCGCGGCCTGGGCGATGACTGCCGGCGCAAGGCAAAGTGCCAGCAGGGCGACGACGCAAGGCATCGGGCGCCATCGCGCAACTCGCAGGAATCGAGGCCGGGCCACTGCACTAACTACCCGGCAGCGGCGCCGCACATCTACACGTCCAGGTTCGCCACCGCCAGCGCGTTCTTCTCGATGAACTCGCGGCGCGGTTCGACCTGGTCGCCCATCAGCGTGGTGAAGATTTCATCCGAGGCCAGGATGTCCTCTATGCGCACCTGCATGAGCCGGCGCGTCTCCGGATTGAGCGTGGTCTCGCGCAGCTGGTCGGGGTTCATCTCGCCCAGGCCCTTGTAGCGCTGGATGGTCTGGCCCTTGCGGGCTTGGTCGAGCAGCCAGGTCATGGCCTGCTTGAACGAACCGACCTCCACCTTCGCCTCTCCGCGCGTGACGTACGCGCCCTCGCCGATCATGCCGGCCAGCGTCTTGCCGAGCTCGACGATGCGGCGGTATTCCGCCGACTCAAAGAATTCCTTCGGCAGCGCCTTCTCGGTGATCGAACCGTGTTCGGTCTTGCTGACCAGTACGCGCGCCGGATGGCCGTCGACCTGGCGGATGTCCACGCGATAGCTGCGCGGGCTGTCGGAGAGCGTGTTGAGGTGCTGCGCCAGGTCGCGCACCCAGCCCTGCATCCAGTCGAGTCGGTCGAACTGCGCCGAGGTGACCTCGGGCATGTAGATGAGCTGCTCGAGCAGGCGCTCGTCGTAACGCCGCGCCCAGCGCTTCACGATGGCCTGCACTTCCATGTACTGCCGTGCCAGGGCTTCGAAGCCCACGCCGGAAAGCGGCGGCGCGGAGCCGTTCACGTGCAGCGCAGCTCCATCCAGCGCCGACGCCAGCAACATGGCATTGAGCGCGTTGTCGTCCTTCACGTAGATCTCGCTCTTGCCGCGCTTCACTTTGTACAGCGGCGGCTGCGCGATGTAGACGTGGCCGTTGGTGATCAGGTCTGGCACGTGGCGGTAGAAGAACGTCAGCAGCAGCGTGCGGATGTGCGAGCCGTCGACGTCGGCGTCGGTCATCAGGATCACGCGGTGGTAGCGCAGCTTCTTGAGATCGAAGTCGTCCTTGCCGATGCCGCAACCGAGCGCGGTGATCAACGTGCCGACTTCGGCAGATGACAGCATCTTGTCGAAGCGCGCCTTCTCGACGTTCAGGATCTTGCCCTTGAGCGGCAGGATGGCCTGCGTGCGGCGATCGCGCCCTTGCTTCGCGGAGCCGCCGGCGGAGTCACCCTCGACGATGAAGATTTCGCAGAGCGCCGGATCCTTCTCCTGGCAGTCGGCGAGTTTTCCGGGCAGGCCCGCGATGTCGAGCGCGCCCTTGCGACGGGTCATCTCGCGCGCCTTGCGCGCCGCCTCGCGTGCGCGCGCGGCTTCGATGATCTTGCCGACGATGGCCTTGGCTTCCTGCGGATGCTCGAGCAGGAACTCGGACAGCTTCCCGGCGACGGCCGCTTCGACCACGCCCTTCACTTCCGACGAGACCAGCTTGTCCTTGGTCTGCGACGAGAACTTCGGATCCGGCAGCTTCACCGAGAGGATGGCGGTGAGACCTTCGCGGGAGTCGTCACCCGTGGTCGGGATCTTCTCCTTCTTGGTCGCCATTTCTTTTTCGATGTAGTCGTTCAGCGTGCGCGTGAGCGCCGCGCGGAAGCCCGCGAGATGCGTGCCGCCGTCTTTTTGCGGGATGTTGTTCGTGTAGCAGAACATCGATTCTGTGTACGAATCGTTCCACTGCATCGCGATTTCGACCCCGATTGTTCCTTCCTGGGAACGAAACCAGAAAACCGAGGGATGCACGGCCGTGCGCGAACGGTTCAGATGCTTCACGAATTCCTGGAGTCCGCCTTCATGCTGGAACACATCGGACTTGCCCTCGCGCTCGTCGATGAGCTCGATGCGTACGCCGGAATTCAGGTACGACAACTCGCGCAGTCGCTTCGCCAATACGTCGTAGACGAACGTGATGTTCGTGAAGATCGTGGCGCTGGGCTTGAAGCGCACGATGGTGCCGCGCTCCGTCGTATCGCCGGTGACCGCGAGCGGCGCCACCGGGTCGCCCAGGCGGAATTCCATCTTGTGGGTCTTGCCGTCCTGGTGAATGGTCAGCCAGAGGTTGTCGGAAAGCGCGTTCACGACGGACACGCCGACGCCGTGCAGACCGCCCGAGACCTTGTACGAGCTGTCGTCGAACTTGCCGCCCGCATGCAGCACGGTCATGACGACTTCGGCGGCGGAGCGGCCTTCTTCGGGATGAATGTCGGTGGGAATGCCGCGGCCGTTGTCCGAGACCGTCACGGATTCATCGGCGTGGATGGTGACCACGATGCGGTCGCAATAGCCCGCCAACGCCTCGTCGATGGCGTTGTCCACAACCTCGAAAACCATGTGGTGAAGGCCCGTGCCGTCATCGGTGTCACCGATGTACATGCCGGGTCTTTTTCGAACTGCGTCGAGACCCTTTAAGACCTTGATTTTGCTTGAGTCGTAGACGTCGTCGTTGGCCATGACTGACTCGGAAAAACGGGCCCGAATTATAGCCGGACTACACGTCCTTGTTCCACGTGAAACGCAGCTTTAGGTGCTTGAAAAAACGCGATTTCTGGCGCCAATGAAGTGGCGATCATCTGGCTCTCGAGCGCCGCCAATTCGGCGAACAATCGCTGCAGATTTTTGACGTCGAGTTCGGCCGCGGGATCGTCCAGAAGCAGGGTCGCGCGTATGCCCAGTTCGGCGCGCACGAGCTGGAGTTGGGAGACGACCATGGCCACGGCCGTCAGCTTCTGTTGCCCCCGGGAAAGCCGCTCTCGTGCCAGGCGGCCTCGCACGCGCAGCTCGACATCGGCACGGTGGGCACCACCGTGCGTGAGGCCCTTC
>Ga0315910_10004234_pt1 | contig 12026 bp, 8 predicted proteins | sample EdamamesoilMG_FD_204470 | JGI IMG/M metagenome (GOLD analysis project Ga0315910, IMG submission 204470) | Garden soil microbial communities collected in Santa Monica, California, United States - Edamame soil | ecosystem: Environmental > Terrestrial > Soil > Garden | place: USA: California... | reverse complement strand
TTCCGCCGCCGCTGCGCCCTTTCCCCGGCCGGCGGCGCCCGCGGGCGAATCTGGCCCGCTGGGGGCGGACGGGGGCAGAGCTTCCAGGGCCGCGGCCAGCTTGGAGGCCTGTTCCTCGGCCGCCGACTGGGATTCCCCGGGCTCGAGATCGCGGCCGCCCGGCGGCCCCAAGGCCTGCAGAGCGGCTTCGAGCTCGGCACGCCGGATCTGCACGGGACGCGGATCGCTGGCGCCGGCGGCAGCGCGCTCGAGCGCCTCGCGCGCCTGCTCCAGGGCGCTCGGCGGCGCGCTGGCGTAACCCGAGCCCTGGCCCACGCTGGGAGCGGGCGCCTCGCCTCCCGGCAACTCCAGCGCCAGCGCCACCAGCGCGGCGGCGGCGGCCGGCGGCGCGAGCCAGATCCAACCCGCCGCGGGCATGACGGAGCGCAATCGCGCGCGATCGACGCTCGCGAGCACGCGCCGCTCCAGCAGCAAGGCCAGCACGCCGAGAGCTCCGCGAAGCCGTAGTTCGAAGGCGGTCGCCAGCGCACCGTCGGCGCCGAGCTTGCGGTCGATGCGCTGCGCCAGCTCGAGGTCGGACAGCTTCGCGCGCTCGACCCACCAGGTGGCCGCCATGCTCGCGCCGCACAGCAATCCGCAGGCGAACAGCGCTTCTCGGTCGCTCGCGGAAGCGCCGGAGACCAACGCCGCGGCGATGCCGGCGCCGGCCGCGGCAAGACCCAGCGCGGCGCTCTCCACGACCGATCGCAAGCTGCGGCGCCTGCGCGCGAGCGCGAGCAGCTGCACGACCGACGTCGGGGCCTGGCCCGCCTGCATCAGCGCCCCTGGGTCGCTCCCGACTCCGCGCTCTTGCGTGCGTCGCGCAGCGCGGGGTCGATCACGGGCAGCCCGCTGATCAGCGAGTCGGGAATGCGCTCGAGCCTGCCGCGCGAGAAGAACAAGGCCACGCGCGAACCGCGCTGCGGGATCAACCAGGCGTTCGGCAACCAGATCGTCTGCTCGACGCACTCCGGCAGCGCCGCGGTCAGGATCGTGTAGGCCTCGGTGAAGTACGAGATGTTGATCAGGTTCTGGTAGACGTCGGCCGCGAACAACTCGGTCTGCGGCCCGCTCTTCTTGCGCGGATCCGGCGGCAGCATGCGCGAGCCGAGGTAGATCCACTCGTGGCGCTGCATGCTGGCGCCGGTCAGCAGATTGCGCAGCAGGTCCTCGGCGCGGAAAAAGAACAGCTCGTCACCCTGGCGCCAGGCGACGTTCAACTGCAGTCCCTGGCCCTCGGGCAGCGTGACCTCGTAGGGCGCGACCCCGGCCCGCGCCTCCTCCTCCGTGGGCCGCGGCTCGCGCGGCCGCCAGCTGGCGTTGCGCCCGGCTTGCAGGCCCAGGGCCAGGAAGGCCGTGTTCAGCACGCTTCCCGGCACCTCGGTGCTGAACAGGCTCTCGTGCGTGGCGCCCGCGGCCCCGACCAGCAAGTACTCCAAAAGCTCGTCCCGGACCTCGATGCGGATCGGGATCCACAGCGCGCCGGCCAGCGGATCGAGGTGAACGTCTTGCTGCCGCAAGGCCTCCACCAGCTGCGTCAGGGCCGCATCGGGCGGGCCGCTCTGGACCGCCGGCGTTTGGGGCGCGGACGTGGCCCGCGGCGCGAGCGACAGGCAACCGAGGAGCAGCGCGCCTGCGAGGATCAGGCGCGCGCCGGGTCTGGAGGGCAGGAGGGCAAGAGCAGGCATGAGGCGAGTGTAGTCCGCGGAACCCGGGACTCCCACGCCGGGTACCCAACGCTCTCGGCGAGGCGCGGTTCAAGCGCGCTCACAAGGCAGCAGCGACCCGGACGGGCGTGCCACGCAAGGCGCGATTCCCGCCGAGCGGGGAGCGCTGCTTCGCGGCGGCTCCATCCCTCGCGGGCTGCGCTCAGCGCACGGTCGACCCAGGCGCAGCCGCGTCCGTCGATCGGCGAACGATCATGCGGGGCATGCGCCCCGGCGGCTCACTTCGCCTCAGGCGGCGGCGGCTTGGCCGTCTTGAACTGCGGCGCGACCTTCTTCAGCGCCGAGTCGACGTCGTCGAAGAGATCCTCGAGGTCGCTCGCCTTGCCGCGCGCGCTCTTCGCCTTGCTTGCGACGGCATCGATGCCCGCCGGGGTCAGGTCCGCGGCCAGGACCTTCTGCAGATCCTCGAGCGAGGCCATGACCGGATCGAGCCCGGCCCGCAGAGCCACCATCGGCTCCTCGATGCTGGCGAGTGCCTCCTGGAGTTTGAGGCGCCGCGCCTCGGCGGTTTCCTTGAGCTCCGGGTCCGTGATGGTCGCGTTGCTCTTCTCCCACTCCGCTAGGTAGGCGCGGCCCTGGGACTGCACCGAGCTGTCGCGGGCATACAGGTCGTCGCGCGAGCTCTTCATCGTCGCGAGGTCGCGCTTGAACTGCGCGAACGCGGGCGCCGGATCGCTGTCCGCCGTCTCGACCACCGCCTTCAGCGACGTGCCGACCGCCTCGGCGCTCGCCCTCGCCTTCGTGACCACGCCCCCCATCTGGTCCATGCTCGAGGCGGTCGAATCCGCGCGGCTGTGCGAATCCCCCGACTTGCACGCGCAAAGGGACAGTGCCAAGACGACGCAGGCCGCACGGGCCAAGTGGATGACGGTATTCATGGGGGGGAAGCCTAGGACTCGCGCGCCGACACGGTCAAGCCGAACCGACCAGCGCTGCGCCGATGCAGTCCTCGAGGCACGAATCCGCGATCGCGCAAGCCGCCCGCCGCGGCACCATGCGAGCGGCTTGGCGGATCCAGGGCTTTGGATCCGCTCCATCAGCGCCCCAAGGGCAAGGCGGAGCCGAACGGTCCCCGCCCGGCCCCGCCTCGTTCGTGAACACGCAAGATCGCCGACGCGCAGTCCCGCGCGGCGCCGCATCGCGATCGAGGCGACCGGAGCCGCTGCCCCCGCCTCCGCTTACAGCCGTCGGTCCGGCAGCAGCACGTAAGCCGTCGGGGCGCTCAAGTCCGCCAGCGTCTTGCCCGCGGGCAGGATCGGCGGACTCGCGGGCGGGACGTGGATGCCGATCACTCCCGGGCCGCCGTTGCCGCCGGAGTTGACCACGGCGAACTGATTGTCCTTGCCCACTCCGCCGCGGCCGCCGAGCGCGGTCAGCGCGCGGTCTTGGGCCTGGCTGAGGTCGACGACGCGCGCCTGCAGCGCGAGGTAACCGCCCGAACCGCCGCCCGAGCCGCCGCCGATGCGATCGAGGAAATTGGTGTTCTCGCCGCCGCCTCCCGCGCCGCCGTCGCAGCGAATCTTGCCCTGAACGCCGAGCACGATGCGGCCCGCGACCACGATCCCGAGCCCGCCTCCGCCTCCGCCGCCGGAGCCCTTTTCGTCACCGGTCGGAATGAAAATCGGCGGCGGCCAGACGATGGAGAAGATCGCATCCCCACCGCCGCCTCCGCCCGATCCCGCGACCGGTGCGGTGAGTTCGCCCAGCTGCGGCAAGCCCGTGCCCGGAATCAGCCGCACGCCGTAGAAGTCGTTGGTGGGATCGGCGTCGACGAACACGCGGTCGCCGATCGGGCCGCCCAGCGGCGGCGGGGTGAGCGAGAGCGCGCCGAGCGCCGTGGGCCAGCCGTTGCGGCCGGGCTCGGCGATGCGCCCGCGATTCAAGGCGTTCAGCGGATCGGGATGCACCGGCTGGTCGGCCGCCAAGGCGCCGCCGCCGCCGCCGCCGGGTCTGCGCAAATCGGTATTGCCGAAATTGAGCATTTCGATGCCCGACTCGCCGCCGCGACCACCCACCCGCGGAAACACCGTCGGCCCGAAGCCATTGCCGCCTGAGAGCGAGGACTGCGTGGTCTGCGGGCTTCCCGTGCCGCCGCGTCCGCCGCCCGGTCCGCCAACAGCGCCGGGCTCGGGGATGTTCGTGGTGTTCAAGGACGCCACGCCGGGACTGTTGAACCCCGAAAGGTCGAGCGTGCCGTCGATGTGCACCGTGCCCAGCGCGTGCACGCGGAAGGCGTTGACACCCGAGGCACGCAGCGTTGCGCCGGGTTCGATGATCAGGTCCTCGAGCAAGAGCGGCCCGGCGGCGGTGTCGTACACCATCGTCGTGCCCGCGGGCACGATCAGGCTGGTCTGGGCGAAGGTCGTGGGAACGAGGGCCGCAGTCGCGGCAAGGAACAGGAGTTTCATCGCTTGTCTCATTTCATGATTCTCGACTGGGCTGGACCGGCGTGCCCGAAGCACATTGTGCAACGGTCGAGCCGTGGCTCGCAGGCGCCGGCGCGTGTCTGGATCCGCACCTTGGGGCGCACCCACCGGCTCGGACTCGCGGCCGATCGTTGGGAGTGTGCGCCGTGCGTAAGCGAGCAAGTTGTGGACCAGAGTAACGCACGAACTCCGTCGCGTGCGGCGGGACTTGGCGCCTCGCCGGCCGACACCATTTCCCAGGTTACCACGCTTTGGAGAACGGTCATTTCGTGCCCGTTCCGCACCGATTCCCCGTGCTGGGCGCGCTGGCGGACTCCTCGCGGCCGTCGATCTGCTCGTCTCCTGCGCGCGGGGCCCTGGGTTGCAGGAAGCCGAAGGCCACGGCTGCGACGCGCGATCCCTGCTAGCCGTGAGCGCGCTCTCGCCCTTCGACGCGTGGCGCCAGCCGCACCTGGATCGGCACGCGCGAGCGCAGCGGCTCCTGGGCAGCGGACGTGCATGCCACGCAGCCGGAGGATCACGTTCGATCTCCAGGTTCGAGCGTCGTGATTCTCTGGCGACTCGTTCGAGGTTTCTCCCCTCGAAGCGCGCGAGCCGTACCTACAACCGTCGATCCGGCAGCAGGACGAAGGCCGTCGGCGCACTGATGTCCGCCAGCGTCTTGCCCGCGGGCAGCGCAGGCATCGTCAGCGCCGGAAGATGGATCGAGATCACTCCAGGACCGCCATTGCCGCCGGAATTGATCCCGGCGAACTGGTTGTCCTTGCCGACTCCGCCGCGACCGCCGAGCGCGGTCAGCGCGTTGTCTTGCGCCTGGCTGAGATCGACGCTGCGCGCTTGCAGCAGCAGGTACCCACCGGATCCTCCGCCCGAGCCGCCGCCGACGCGGTTGAGGAACAGCGTGTTTTCGCCGCCGCCACCGGCACCGCCATCGCAACGGATCTTGCCTTGGACGCCGAGCACGATGCGGCTCGCGACGAGGATCCCGAGTCCGCCGCCGCCGCCGCCTCCGGCACCCTTCTCGTCGCCGGTCGGAATGAATACCGGCGGCCATACGGGCGTGAAGATCGCGTTGCCGCCGCCGCCTCCGCCCGAACCCGCGACGGGTGCGGTGAGTTCGCCCAGCTGCGGCAGGCCCGTGCCGGGCATCAGGCGCACGCCGAAGAAGTCGTTGGTGGGATCGCCGTCCACGAAGACACGATCTCCGACCGCGCCGCCCTGCGGCGGCGGCGACAGCGACTGTCCGCCCAAGGCCGTCGGCCAGCCGTTGCGCCCGGGCTCCGCGATGCGGCCGCGGTTCGACACGTGCAAGGGATCGGGATGCACAGGCTGATCCGCGGCCAAGGCGCCACCGCCTCCGCCGCCGGGCCGACGCTGGTCCACGCCCGGGTGACTCATGCTGACCCCCGCCTCGCCGCCGCGGCCGCCCACGCGCAAAGCCGCCGGCGGCCCGAAGCCCGGGTCCCCGGAGAGCGAGGCCTGCGTGGTCAGCGGGTTCCCCGTGCCGCCTCGTCCGCCACCAGGCCCGCCGGCAGCGCCGGGCTCGGGGATGTTCGTGGTGTTCAAAGTGCTGACGCCGTTGCTGGAGAAAGCCGACAGATCGATCGTGCCGTCGACGCGCACCGTCCCCAGCGCGTGCACGCGGAAGGGACTGAGGCCCAAGGCGCGCAGAGTCGCTCCCGATTCGATGGTCAAGTCCTGCAGCAGCAGCGGTCCATCGGCGGTGTCGTACACCAGCGTCGTGCCGGCGGGAACGACCAGGCTGGTCTGGGCGAACGTGGTGGAAGCGATCGCCGCTGTCGCGGCCAGGATCAGGACTTTCATCGTCTTGGTCGTCTTTCTCGTCTCGACGGGTCAATACCCGTTCGCGCGGGCAGCTTCGTTGGTCGTGCCGTGGACTCGCGGGCACCGGCGAGGTGCCTGGATCCGCACGCTGGCCTGTCCACTGCCGCTCTGGCTCGCTGGCAACGCAGAGGAAGGCGAGCTGCGGGTGAACGTGGTGCTTGCGGACCAAGGCAAGGCTCGGACTCGGCCGGCATGGCTTGGAGCCTCCCTAGCCAGCACGATGACCGAGGTTGACACTTTTCGAAGAACGGACGGATGCGGGCGAGATCCGGCACGATCCTCCTTGCCCGGGCGCGGCGAGGCCGCCGGCGCGTTTCGCCCCCGCGCGCGACGGCTCTAGACTGGCCCGATGCCGAAGGTCCGAAGCATCGTCGCGCGAGCCCTGCTCGCGCTGGCTGCGCTCGCGATCCTCGACGTCGGGCTTTCGCTGAGCGTGTTGCGCGGCGGCAAGCTCGGCAAGCGGCCGCTGCCGCCGTTCGGCGTCGAGTTCGATGCAGCGCAGCGAGCGATCCTCGAGCGCATGGAAAGCGGCGTCGCCGAAGAGCGCGTAACCATCTTCGACCGCGATCTCGGCTGGTGCGTGCGGCCGGCGAGCTCCAGCGCGAGCGGCGGGACGAACATCAATGCGCGCGGCATGCGCGGCCGGCGCGAGTACACGCCCATGCCGCAGGCGGGGCGACTGCGGCTGGCGTGCTTCGGCGATTCGTTCACGTTCTGCGACGAAGTGAGCGACGAGTCCGCTTGGCCGGCGATGCTCGAGCGCGACGAGCCGCGGCTCGAGGCCTTGAACTTCGGCGTGCCCGCCTACGGCACGGATCAGGCGCTGCTGCGCATGCGCCGCGAAGGCCTCGAGGGCGCGAGCGTGGTCGTGCTCGGCCTGCTGCTCGAGAACATCGGGCGCAACGTCAATCGCTACCGGCCGCTGTGGACGCCGCGCACACTCGCGCCGCTGGCCAAGCCGCGCTTCGTGCTGGCGGCGGATCGCCTGGAGCTCGTTCCGCAGCCCTTCGCGAACCCGGTCGAGTTGGCGCGCGCAGCGCGCGAGGGATCGCTGCTCGCCTCGCTGGCCGAGCACGAGTACTGGAGCGGCAGGCCGCGGCTGTGGACCGGGCGCGCCAGTTCGATCGCGCGCCTGGCCGCCGGCTTTTTCGCCTACCGTGAACGCGATCCGCGCCGCCTGTGGCTGGACGAGGGCGGCGAACCGCGGCGTGTCACCCTGGCGCTGGTCGAGAGTTTCCGCGCCGAAGCCGCGGCCCTGGGCGCGCGCGACTTCCTGGTGCTCCTGCTGCCGATGCGCGAGGAATTCGACGACTTCCTCGCCGACGGTCGCGGCTATTGGAGCGAGTTGCCTGGGCACTTCAGCGCGCAAGGGATCGAGTGCCTCGACATGGCGCCCGCGCTGGCGGCCGCGGCGGGAGCCTCGCAGTCCTCGACTTACGTGCTCGCGCACCTCTCGGCCGCGGGCAACGAGCTGGTCGCGCGCGAAGTGCGCGCGTGGCTCGTGCGCCGCGCGCACCTGGACGCCGCGGCGGACAGGCGCTGAGCGCGAAGGACGCGATCAGGCCTTGGCCGCGTTGCGCAGCGCGTCGGACAGCTGCGCGGGCCCGATCGGTCCGCTGGAGAGCGCCATGGCGCGGCGGATCTCGTTCTCGAGCTCGCGCACGTTGCCCGGCCAGCGCCAGCGCTCCAGCAGCTCCAGCGCCTCCGGCGTGACCATGGCGCTGCGGCCCATCTCCTTGCCGACGTGCTCGAGCAGGAAGCGCACCAGGTGCGCGACATCGCCCTTGCGCTCGCGCAGCGGCGGCAGGTGCACGGTCACGACCGCGAGCCGGAAGTACAGGTCCTCGCGGAAGAGCCCGCTGCGGCACATGGCCCGCAGGTCCTTGTTGGTCGCGGCGACGATGCGCACGTCGACGTGCAGCACCTTGTTCGAGCCCACGGGGCGCACCTCGCCCTCCTGCAGCACGCGCAGCAGCTTGGCCTGCATCGAGATCGGCATGTCGCCGATCTCGTCGAGGAACACGGTGCCGCCGTTGGCCGCGGCGAAGTGGCCGGGCCGATCGGCGATCGCGCCGGTGAACGAGCCCTTCTTGTGCCCGAACAGCTCGCTCTCGAGCAGGTCGGCGGGCACCGCGGCGCAGTTCTCGGCCAGGAAGGGCTTGGCCCGCCGCGGGCCGTGCTCGTGCAGCGCCTTCGCGACCAGCTCCTTGCCCGTGCCGGTCTCGCCCTGGATCAGCACGGCGACGTCGCTGGAGACCACCTTGTCGAGCAGCGCGAACAGCTGGCGCATCTGCGCGCTCGCACCCACCATCCCGTACTTCATCGGGATGCTTCCGGCCTCGCTGGGCTCGAGCGCGTGCGCCTTGGCCAGCAACTCCTCGAGCAGACCGCGCAGCTCGCCCAGGCGGCCCTCGCGCTCGGCTTCGCGCCAGATCTCGTCGAGCCGCGCGCGCAGTTCGTTCTCGAGCTCGGGTGCGCTCATCGCTTGCGCTCCGCGACCTTGAGCAGCTTGGCGTAGGCCAGCAGCAGCGTCTTCTCGCCGTGCGTCGCGAAGGCCACGGTCGCGCGCGCGTTGGGGCCGGCGCCCGAGAGACGCAGGATGCGGCCGCGTCCGAAATGCGCGTGCTCGACGATGTCGCCGAGCTCCAGCGCCGCGTGCTGCGGCTCGCTGGGGCTGAAGCGGCCGAGCATCGTCTCCTCGTCGGGCTCGGGCTCGAAGCCGCGGATCAGCTCCGCGGGCAATTCCTCGAGGAAACGCGAGGCCTGGGTGTAGTTCTCCTGGCCGAAGTGCCGGCGCACGTTCGCGCGCGTCAGGAACAGGCGCTCCTGCGCGCGCGTGATGCCGACGTACAGGAGCCGGCGCTCCTCCTCGACGGCGAGGTCGGGGTCGACGGCGTCCGCCAGCGCGCGCGCGTGCGGCAGCAGTTCCTCCTCGAGTCCGGCGATGAACACCGCGGGGAACTCCAGCCCCTTGGCCGCGTGCAGCGTCATCATCGTCACCTTCGGCTCGCCTGCGGCGTAGGCGTCGGAGTCGCTGACCAGGGCGATGTCCTGCAGGAAGCCGCGCAGGCCGCCGTCGGGCGTCCCCTGATCGTATTCCGCCGCGTAGGTCAGCAGCTCGTCGACGTTCGCGGCGCGGTCGACATCGGCCGCGTCCGCGGAACTCTCGAGCCAACTGAAGTAGTCGATCTCCTCGATCACGCGCGCGAGCGCGAGCTGCGCCGGCAGCTGCTTCACTCCGCTCAGGCGCTCCACCACGCTGGCGAAGGCCTCGAGCGCGGCCTTCGACTTGCCGCGCACCAGGGCGCGCATTTCCGCGGAGGAGCTGGCGGCGATCAGGCCGATGCGGCGATCCGCGGCGAATTGCGCCAGCGTCTCCAGCGTCTTGTCGCCGACGCCGCGCGAGGGCGCCTGCAGCGCGCGCCGGGCGGCCTCGTTGTCGAGCGGATTGACGATCAGCTTCAGCCAGGCGACCAGGTCCTTGATCTCGCGGCGCTGGTAGAACTCGGTGCCGGCGACGATCTGGTAGGGAATCTGCGCCAGGCGCAGCGCGCGCTCGATCGCGCGCTGCATGAAGTTCACGCGGTAGAAGATCGCGATGCCGTCCAGCCGCGCGCCCTCGCGCTGCAGGCCACGGATCGCCGCGGCGATCTCGCGCGCCTCCTCGTCCTCGTCGGAGCACTCGAGCACGGCGAGTTTCTCGCCCGGCCCGCGATCCGACCAGAGGTTCTTCTCCTTGCGCTGTCGGTTGCGGCGGATCAGGGCCTGCGCCGCGTCGAGGATGTTCTGGCTGGAGCGGTAGTTCTGCTCCAGGCGCACCACGAAGGCGCCGGGGAAGTCCTGCTCGAAGTCGAGGATGTTGCGCACGTCCGCCCCGCGCCAGCCGTAGATCGACTGGTCGGGATCGCCGCAGACGCCGATGTTGCCGTGGAAGCCGGCGAGGTGGCGCATCAGCAGGTACTGCACGCGGTTGGTGTCCTGGTACTCGTCGACCATGACCTGCACGAAACGCTGCGCGTAGCTGTCCCGCACGCCGGGGTGGGCCTCGAAGATCTCCAGCACCTTGAGCATCAGGTCGTCGAAGTCCAGGGCGTTGGCTGCGCGCATCGAGGCCTCGTAGGCGCGCCAGACCGCGGCGAACATCTCCTCGTCGAGGCCCGCGGCCGCCTCGTCGAGCACGACCTCGGCCCCTGCATCGCGGCGCGGAAGCTCGAGCCGGTTCTTGCGCTCGGAGATCCAGGCGCCGACCAGCGCGGGCTTGAAGCGCGTGGTGTCGAAGCCCTCGCGCGCGACGAGCTGCTTGAGCAGCTGGTTGCGGTCCGCCGTGTCGTAGATCGAGAAGTCGCGCGTGTAGTCGCCGAGGATCTCGATCTCGCGGCGCAGGATGCGCGCGCACAGCGCGTGGAACGTCGAGATCCACGCCCCGGCCATCGAGGCCGAGAGCCCGGCGACGCGCTGGCGCATCTCGCCGGCGGCCTTGTTCGTGAAGGTGATCGCCAGGATCTGCGCGGGAGCGAGTCCACGCGCGGCGACCAGGTAGGCGATGCGGCGCGTGATCACGCGCGTCTTGCCCGATCCCGCGCCGGCGAGGATCAGCAGCGGGCCGCGCTCGTGCAGAACGGCGGCCGTCTGGGCGGGGTTGAGCCCCTCCAGCAGGCGCTGCGCCTCGGGCGGCCGCTGGGGCGCCGGCGCGGGGCGCGCCGCATCCGAGCCCAGGGCAGGGCCGGCCTGCGGCGGACGAGTCGGTTCCCGGGAAGCCCGGCCGCCCTCGCCCTCCGGCGGACCGGAAGCAAGCGCGAACAGGTCGGGCGTCGAGTGCTGCGGGCTTCGCATCGGCGCAAGAGTCTACGCGCGCGGGCGGGCTGCCGCAGCTCATTCCACGACGGAGGGACCTTAGGATGGCGCGATGGCACGGGGCGAGAGCGAGGCGAGCACGAAATGGCTCGGGGACGGCTGCGGCGAACACTACCGCCTCTCGCGCTTCAAGAGCCGCCGGGCCGCAGGCCGCGATCTGGAGTGCGTGCGCGCGCTGCTCGAACAGCTGGGCGCTCGAGATCCCGTTGAGCGCCTGCTCGACGTGCCCTGCGGCAGCGGCCGGCTGAGCCGCGAGCTGGCGGCGCGCGCACGCCGCTACGTCGGCGTCGACGTCTCGCGGCCGATGCTGCGGGCCGCCGCGCCGCTCCTCGACGAACTCGCGCAGCCCGCGCTGGCGATCGAAGCGCGCGCGCCCCGCCTGCCTTTCCGCGACGGCTGCTTCGACGTGGTCGTCGCCTGCCGGTTCCTGCACCACCTGCACGAAGAGCAGGCGCTCGGCCGCGCGATCGGCGAGCTGGCGCGAGTCTCGCGCGGCCTGGTGATCGCATCGTTCTGGGACGCGAGCTCGCTGCCGCAATGGCGCCGCAGCCTGGGGCTCAAGCGCGCCGAGGGCCCCAGCGGGCGGGTGGCGGTGCGGCGCGAGCGCATCGAGAGCTGCTTCGACGCCGCGGGCGCGGACGTGATCGCCTGGCGCGCGACGCTGCGCTTCGTCTCGCAGCAAACCTTCGTCGCCGCGCGCGTGCGGGCGCGATCGACGTGAGGCACTTCCAGGTGCGCACGCCCGCCGGGCGGATGGAGTTCCTGCTGCAGGGCGAGTCGCAGATGCCCGCGGCGCTGGAGCTGTGCCGCAGCCACGCCGCCGCATCCGGGCGCTTCGCCGGCCGGATCGAGTTCCAGGGGCGCGCAGCCTGGCTCAAGGCCGACGTGCTGAGCGGGCGCGCCCGCCTGCGGCACGCGGCGCTGCGCCTGGGCTTGGAGGCGCCGCCGCCGCGGGCGCGCGAGGCGCTCAACCTCGCCTGGCTGGAAGCGCGCCTGTTCCAGGTGCCCGCGCCGCTGGCCGCGGGCTGGAGCGGCGGCGCCTTGCCGCGCTGGCAGTTCCTGGTGCTCGAGCACGTCGACGGCATGGCCCTCGACCTCGTGCTGCGCGGTGCGGCTGCGCGGGAACGCGCCGCGC
>Ga0315910_10004233_pt1 | contig 12028 bp, 11 predicted proteins | sample EdamamesoilMG_FD_204470 | JGI IMG/M metagenome (GOLD analysis project Ga0315910, IMG submission 204470) | Garden soil microbial communities collected in Santa Monica, California, United States - Edamame soil | ecosystem: Environmental > Terrestrial > Soil > Garden | place: USA: California... | reverse complement strand
CTATGGAGACGCGCTGGCGTGACAGCGGCGGAAAGCGATCCCCCGCTGATCGACTGCCACGCACATGTGTGGGGTCAAGGGATGCCCTTCGCGCCCAATGCCTGGAAGAGGCCCGACTACGCGTACACGGCGGAAGACTACCTCGCCGACCTCGATGCGCATGGCGTGCGCCATGGCGTGATCGCCGCCGCCAGCCTGTTCGGCACGTACAACGACTACTACATCGACGCGGTCCGCCGGTATCCACGGCTGCGCACCACCGCCATCGTCGATCCGGACACGGCGCCGGCCAGGCTTGCGCAGATGAGGGACCAGGGCGTGGTCGGCATCCGTCTGCAGTGGTTCTTCCGCAATCCGCTGCCGGACCTGGGCGGCGGGGAATTCCAGACCTTCTGCCACCGCCTGCGGGAGCTCGACCTGCACATCCACCTGAACATCGAGGGCGCGCGGCTGGTCGAGGTGGGCAACCAGCTCATCGATACCGGCGTGAAGCTGCTCATCGACCACTTCGGCTGGCACGATCCGGCGCCGCGACTCGCCGCACCCAGCTACCAGGGAATGTTGCGCATGCTCGACCGCGGCAATACCTGGGTGAAGCTTTCCTCGGGATTCCGTCATCCCGACGAGCACGCGCCGGACTGGAGCCTGGCAGTGGAGTACGCCCAGGACCTCCTGCACCGGTACGGCCCCGGGAAGCTCTTCTGGGGCAGCGACATTCCCTTCGTCGGCCACGAGCATGTCGGGAGCTACGCCATGGCCATCGACCGCTTCAGGCAGTGCGTGCCGGATCCGGCTGTGCGCCGCGCCATCGGGGACAACGGCTATCGCTTCTATTTCGGGGAGTGATCATGAAACAGAAACGAATCCCGGGTCGATGCGGCCTGCTGGCCATCTCACTGCTGGCGATGACGCTGCTGGGTGCGTCGACATGGCGCGTCGCCACGGCGGCGGAAGCCGCGCCGCCGCTGCGACTGCACGGATTTCTCGAATCACTGGAAATCGCGCCGGTGCTTCTGGCCGTGGAGAGGCACTATCCGGAGCGCGGTTCCGCTCCCGTGCTCAGGCGCGGCGGCATCGCCAACCTGGTCGGCGGAGTCACGACCAACTACGGCGATGCCGGCATCGCCGACGTGGCCACCAATGCCGAAACGCAGTTGCTGCGCAATTCCGTGGCGCATCCGGAACTGCGGGTCGTGATGACCGTGACCGAAGGCCACTATCGCATCGTGGCACGCCGGTCCTCGGGTATCGGCAAGCTGGCCGACCTGAAGGGCAAGCGCGTGGGCACCATGCCCAATACCTCGGCCGCGTATTTTCTGGAGCGCATGCTCGGCAGTGTTCGCCTTGCACCGGCGGATGTGGTCGTGGTGGGAAACATCGACCTGCCCCAGCTCAGCGCCGCGCTGGCCGACGGCAGCATCGATGCACTGGCCATGTGGTCACCCGAACCCGAGGAAGCGGAACTGGCGCTGGGCGGCAATGCCATCTCCTTCAGCGGCGAAGGCGTCTATCGGGAGATCTTCAATCTCAATACCAATGTGCAGACGCTATCCGATCCCGTCAGGCGCGCGGCGGTCAAGCAGCTCATGAAGGCCATCCTCTCCGCGCGCGAGGAGATCGCGCGTGATCCGCGTTCCGCCCAGCAGCTCGTCATCGGCCGGATGAGCGACTATCCGCCGGCCGCGGTCACGGCGTCGTGGGCGCACCACCGCTACGCCGCCGGCAAGGTGCCCGATCTGCTCGATGTGATGGTCGAGGAAGAACAGTGGCTGGCGCGCGTGGACAAGCGCCAGCCGCGCGATCGCGCCGCGCTTGCGCGGCTCATCGACTATTCGCTGCTGGACGAGATCACGTCAGAAGGCGCGAAATGAATCCGGTCAGGTCACGGGTGTAGCGCCGGCTGACCGGCGCATCCACCATGCGATCGAAGCCATGGATGGCGCCGGGATACAGATGCGCTTCCACCGGACATCCCGCCCGCAACAGCCGGCCTGCATAGGCCAGGTTGTCGTGCACGAACAGATCCAGGTCTCCCACGGCAAGGAAGGCCGGCGGCAGTCCTGACAGATCCGTCGCGAGGCCCGCGATCGTCGCCGGCTCCGCCGCGCCACCGGAAAGAAATGCGGACCAGCAGTAGCCATTGGATGCGCGATTCCAGATGTGGCGGCCGGTGCGTGCATCGGGCGACGCGGCGTCCACCGACTGCGCCGGCGGAACGAGCATGGGATAGATCAGCACCTGGCAACCCAGCGTCACGGAGCGGCGATCCCTGGCGGCCAGGGCCAGCGCAGCAGCCAGTCCTCCGCCGGCGCTCTCGCCGATGACGCCGACGCGTCCCGAGGCAATGCGCAGCGACCGGAGGCGGGCCGCCAGCCAGAGCAGCGCCGCGTGGCAATCCTCCAGCGCCGCCGGATTTGGATGCTCCGGCGCCAGACGATAATCCACCGACAGGATGGCGCAACCGGTGGCGCGAACCAGTTCGATGTTGCGGGGCGCGTCCATCTCGGGCGAGCCCATCACATAGCCACCGCCATGAATATGGAGCAATGCTGCCGACGCCGCACCGGCGGCAGGCTGGAACAGCAGGCAGCGGATGCTCGCGGCAGCCGGACCGCCACCCGGCACCTCGATCTCCTCGATGCGCACGTCGGCGTGCGTGGCGGGATCGGGCATCGGGGACATGTCCTTGAAGGCGGACCGGAATCCCGCCAGCGTTTCCGCGCTCACATCGATGGGCGGAAACCCTTCCACCAGCGGCCAGAGCGCCGGATCCACGTTCTTGTCCATTGCGGTCATTGTTCTTGTCTCTCCATGCTGCGGTCAGGACTTCCGCTACACGATAGTGTGCCTGTTGGACAGCCCCGGCCACGCTATGTAGGCTGAAACACAATACCCAAAACAGCATTGGCGGGGGGAGGAGACCGTGCGGTCGACCTCGTGGGTTGGTGAAACACTGGATGGCTCTGGCGCATGGTCGCTGCGCGCCAAAGCGCCGTGGCTGCTTGGCCTTCTGATGCTGTTCGATTCCTGGGACAGCGTGGTGATCGCCTACATCCTGCCGGTCATCCGGCAGGAGTGGGCGCTGCAGCCGCTGCAGGCGAGCTGGCTCCCCTTCTTCGGTTTCGGCGGCCAGTTCGTCGGCGCCATCCTGTTCGGTTCGGTGGCCGAACGATTCGGGCGGCTGCCCATCATCAAGCTGCTGGTGCTGGTGATGAGCGCGCTGGCCATCGCCTGCGCATTTGCCGGCAGCTACGAGCAGCTGCTGGTCATCCGCGCCGTGCAGGGCCTCGCCATCGGTGGTGCATTGCCGGTGGCCATCTCGTACATCAACGAGATCGCCCCCACCGCCACGCGTGGCCGGTTCTTCGGCACCTTCCAGTTCCTGATGATCAGCGGGTTCGCATTCGCGGCCATGGTGAGCACCTGGGTACTGCCGCACATGGATGTGGAACACGGCTGGCGCATCATGTTCGCGCTGGGCGCGGCGCCGCTGCTGGTGCTGCCGTTCACGATGGTACTGCCGGAATCGCCGCGCTGGCTGGCCGCGAAGAGCCGTGCCGATGACGCAGCCGCCTCGCTGACGCGGCTGGGCGCGGGCGCATTGCCGCCTCCTGAAGCGCGCACACCGCTGCCGGGCAGCGGCGAGAAGATCCCCTTCTCCATGCTGTTCGCGCCAGAAATCCGCAGGACCTTCCTCGTGGTCACGTCGATGTGGTTCCTGACTTCGCTGGTGACATTCGGCCTGCAGACCTGGATCCCTTCGCTGTACACCGGCATGTTCGGCATTCCGCTGGCGCAGGCGTTGCGTTACAACCTGGTCGCCACCTTCGCCGTCTTCTTCCTGCCGCTGATCCTGCGTTTCTCCATCGACCGCATCGGGCGGCGGCCGCTGCCATTGCTGGGCACCGCCATCGGCGGCATCGCTCTGGTGGCACTCATCTTCGTCGATCGAAGCGCGACGCCGGTGGTCGTGAGCCTCGCCATCATCGGGCAGATCGGCGTCTCGATCGGTTCCATGGTGCTGTGGCCCTATTCCGCGGAAACCTATCCCACGCGCATCCGCTCGCTGGCACTGGGAGTCTCCAGCAGCGTGGCCCGTGCGGCCTCGATGGCCACGCAGCTGCTGGTGGGCGGCGTGCTCGAGATGACGGGATCCGCCAATCCCATCTTCCTGACCTTTGGCCTGGCCTCGTTCCTCGTCGCGATGCTGTGGCTGTTCGGCACGCGCGAGACCGCCGGCCGATCGATGGCCGACTGATCGACGCCTGATTGAACGGAGAACGCGAGTGAGCCCGGAACAACGCGCCCTGGAAACCCAGGTGCTGTACATGAACATGATCGACTACTGGTACGAGGTCGATCTCAAGGGTGGCGCCGGTGTCTCGGAGATGTTCGTGGAAGATGGAATCTTCCATGCCGGGCCAGGAAAACCCCTGGTGGGACGCGCCGCCATCGAACAGTTCTACACCTGGCGCAAGGATCGGGGCGAACGCACCTCACGGCACGTGATCACCAATTTCCGCGCCGACTTCACCGACGACCGGCACGCCACGACCTATTGCGTGATGATGCTGCTGGCGGCGGATGGCAAGCCCCTGCTGCCCTCCGCTCCCCCGATCATGACCACGGACCTCATCGACCGCTGCGTGAAGGGTGAAGACGGCAGGTGGCGTTACATCGAACGCAATTTCGTGCCGCTCTTCATGGGAGGGGTTGCGCCGACCGTTGCGCCGCAGTCCATCGCGGACAAGTTCAACACCGACCAGAAGGGCTGAGGAAGACGAAGTGTTCAGGGAACCTTCCATTGGTGCGTATTACGACGAACGCCCCACCTTCGAGGGCAAGGGCTTCCGCTGCTGGGTCACGCGCGGGGCGAATTTCGCCGTGGTAATCAGCGAAGGAGACGCTGGCGCCTCCTTCAGCGGCTCGTCGAACGACGAACAATTCATCTACGCGCTCCAGGGTGGCGTGCGTGTGTCCACAGGCGCCGAGAGCGAGCTGCTCGAGGTGGAGGATCTGGCGATCACACCACCCGGAGAATGGGTGCTGCAGTTCGAGCGGCCAGGCCGGATCGTGCATCTGGTCACCGCGGATGAGGCGCTGGCCCGGCATGCGCCCAACTCCGCGCAGTACGCCGACGGCGCACCCGAAGTCGCGAAGGTCGAGGCCTGGCCCGAGCCCGTCGGCGGCTACCGGCTGCGGCGGTACTCCACACTGGAAGCCTATCGGCGCGGCGGCATGGTGCATGCCTTCCGCACCCGCAAGCTGATGATGGTTCCCTATGCGCGGTTCCTCGAGCCACGCGACGAGACGCAGCTCACTCCGCATGCCCACGCGGATTTCGAGCAGGGCTCCATCGCGCTCGAGGGACAGTGGCTGCATCATCTCCGCGTGCCGTGGACGGCCAACCGGCGGCACTGGCGACCCGACCTGCACCTGGAGGTGGGAAGTCCTTCCACCACCATCATTCCGGCCGGCGTGATCCACACCTCGCAGGGCATCGCGGGCGAAGGCATGCGCCTGGTCGATGTGTTCGCACCGCCACGCATGGATTTCTCGGAGCGTGGCTGGGTGGACAACGCCGCCGACTATCCCATGCCCGCCAGGACTGAAGGCACGAGGGCCGCGGGCGGATGAACGCCGCATCGACGCCACCCGCCGTGGCTGATTGGGTGAGCCGCTTCGGCGCCGCCATGGCGTCGCCGGCGCAGGCGGACTGGAAGACGCTCTTTGGCGAAGAGTGCTACTGGCGCGACCTGATCGCACTCACCTGGAACGTCATCACGCTGGAAGGCCGGGACGCAATCGCCGCGATGGTGGAAACACAGGCGGCCGCCATCGCCGCCGCCGGCTTCGCGCCTGACGATCCCGCCCTGCCCATGACGGACGAAGCACAGGGCTGGTTCACCTTCAGCACCGCCACCGCGCGTTGCCGCGGCCATGTGCAGCTTCGCGACGGACTCGCATACATCCTGCTCACGGCCACGGTGGAACTCATCGGCCATGAGGAAGCGGGCGGCTCCCGGCGTCCCGACGGCATCGAGCACCGGGCCGAGAAGGGCCGGCGCACCTGGCTCGACCGGCGCGAGCAGACAGCCCGCACGCTGGGATATTCGCAGCAGCCCTGGTGCCTCATCGTGGGCGGAGGCCAGAACGGACTGATGCTGGCGGCCCGTCTCAAGCGGCTGGGTGTACCGGCACTGGTGATCGACGCGCTGGACAAGCCCGGTGATGGCTGGCGCGCACGCTATCGCTCGCTGTATCTGCACGATCCGGTGTTCCTCGATCATTTCCCCTACCTGCCCTTCCCGGATCACTGGCCGCTCTATACCTCGAAGGACAAGATTGCCGACTGGCTCGAGGTCTATGCACGGGCCATGGAGATCGACTTCTGGGGTGGAACGCTGTGCACGGCAGCCCGCTATGACGAGTCGAAGCGGGAATGGGAGGTCACCGTGACGCGCGGCGGACAGACGCTGAAGCTGCGGCCGAAGCAGCTTGTGCTGGCCACCGGACTTTCCGGCGCCAGATACCTGCCGAAGATTCCCGGCGCGCAGGATTTTCGCGGACGGCAGTATCACTCCGCCGACCATGGCAGCGGCGAAGGCATGGCCGGGAAGCGATGCGTGGTCATCGGCTCCAACAACTCCGCGCACGACATCTGCGTGGACCTGTGGGAACACGATGCCCAGGTGACGATGATCCAGCGCTCGCCCACCATGGTGGTGCGCGCGGACACCATGCGCGAGGTGTCGAAGAACATCTACTACGCGCAGCCCGGCGCGGATATCGACCTGGCCGACCTGATGTTCGCGGCCAACCCCTTCCGGCCCCGCACGGCTTTCGAGAAAGGATTCACCGACTACCTGCGCAGCGTCGATGCCGACTTCTACTCGCGCCTCGCGAAGAGCGGCTTCAACCTCTGGCATGGCGAGGATGAAACCGGATTCTTCATGGCGTACTACCGGCGCGCCGGCGGCTACTACATCGATGTAGGGGGATCCGAGCTGATCGCCTCAGGCCAGGTGCCCGTGAAGCAGGGAGAGATCGCGCAGATCACCGCCGACGGCGTGCGCATGGCCGACGGCAGTTTCCTGCCCGCCGACGTGATCGTGTATGCGACCGGCTACCGGCCGATGAGCGAATGGGTGGGACAGCTCATCTCCCCCGAGGTGGAGAAGAAGGTGGGCCCCTGCTGGGGCCTGGGCTCCGGCACGGCAGGCGATCCCGGACCGTGGGAGGGCGAGCTGCGCAACATGTGGAAGCCCACGGCACAGCAGGGGCTGTGGTTCCAGGGCGGCAACCTCATGCAGGCGCGATTCCATTCCCTGCACCTGGCGCTGCAGCTCAAGGCACGGATGGAAGGTCTGCAGACACCGGTTTATCGTTCCGGCTGAGCGGCCGATCCAGGCCGATGAGGAATACGCGATGAACCGACACGCCAACCGCACGATCATTGTCACCGGCGCCGCGGGCGCGATCGGATATGCCACCTCGGAGATCCTCGCGCGCGAAGGCGCCAGCGTGCTCATGGTGGACATCAACGGCACGCGCCTGGCCGAACGCGCGGCGGCCCTGCGCGCACAGGGCCGCAAGGTCGAACCCTGCGTCGCGGACTGCGGCGAGGAAGCCGACGTGAAGCGCTACGCGCAGGCCGCAATCAATGCCTTCGGACGGATCGACGGCTTCTTCAACAATGCCGGCGTGGAGGGCAAGCTCGCGCCCACGCACGAATACGAGGTGGCCGAGTTCGACCGCCTGATGCGGGTGAACCTGCGGGGCGTGTTCCTGGGCCTGCGGCATGTGCTGCCGCACCTGGTGCGCCAGGGCTCGGGCGCGGTGGTCAACATGGCTTCCATCGGCAGCGAGCGGGGCCTGGCGGGCGCCTGCGCCTACAACGCCACCAAGCACGGCGTGGTCGGACTCACCCGTACCGCCGCCAGCGAGGTGGCGCAGAAGGGCGTGCGGGTGAACTGCGTGATGCCTGGCGTCATCGAGACGCCGCTGCTGATCGAAGTCATCGAGCAGCTTTTCGACGGCGACGTGCAGAAGGGCCTGGACAAGCTCGGCCAGGTGGCCACGCTCAATCGCTGCGGCAAGCCCTCCGAGGTGGGCAATGTGGTCTCGTTCCTGCTGTCGGATGAGGCCAGCTATGTGAACGGCGCGCAGTGGGAGATCGACGGCGGCGCACTGGCCACGATCCGCAACGACGTCTGAGGGGCGTCCCTGCCCCGTTTTCAGCCGGCGCTATTCCGTGCGCCGGATACGAACATCTCCGTTGGCCTTGATGGTGCCGGCCGCGAAGGTCGCGTCATCCATCCGCACATCCAGCGGCTGGTAGGACACCACGTGCAGGTAATCGATCTGGTTCTGCAGCAGGCTCGCCGATCCGCCGTTGTAGCTCACCAGTTCCAGCGCCGGGGCCTTCAGGCCCTGCACGCTGATCTGGCTCACGTTGACGGTGATTTCCTTCAGCGTGGGCACCTCGATGTGCAGCGTGGCGAGCGGCGGGCCCTCGTTGTCACCCTCGGCAGCCACACGCAGAGAATCGTTGTCGCGCCAGGCGCGGTACTTCAGTTCCTGCCCGGGCTCCTGCACGACCGAAACCCGGTAGTCCTGACCACCCACGATTTCCACCTTGAGCCTTCCGTAGGCGCTCACGTGGGTGAAATCCCGCACCGTGGCGAGGTCGATGCTCGGCGGCCGCTCCGGGTGCACCATGGGACGCAGGCCCAGCGTCATCGCAGTGCGCAGCGAAGGCGAACTGTCTTCGTCGAGAACCGCGGCATTGAGACGGTTCCAGCCCACGTAGAACGCGGCCACACCCCAGAGAGTGAACACCGTGTTGCGGATCAGCTTCTTGCCCTGGTTCATGGATTGCTCCCGGCCGGCGCGACCGCACGCCGCTCCTCGTAGATCCGTGTGAGGTCATACAGACCCACACCCAGCAGATCCATGCTGTCGAACACTTCCGGCAGCACCTCTTCGATGAACTGCCGGCGCTTCAGTTCCAGCGTGATGTTGCGGGCATCCTCGGTGAGGAAGTAGCCCACGCCGCGCTGTGTGCTCAGGATGTTGTTGTCCACGAGATATCCCAGTCCCTTGATGACGGTGTTGGGGTTGACGGAAGTGGTCACTGCGAGATCCTTCAGTGCCGGAAGCTTGTCGCCATCGCGCCATTCATTCTTAAGCACCTTCTCGCAGATGAAATCCGCGACCTGCAGGTAGATCGGGTAGTTGGGCTTAAAGTTCATCCTGTACCTCGTGCGCCTTCAGGCAGCGGTAGGCCACGTACAGGATCCAGGCCAGGAACAGGACGCCAACGCTGATGTTCATCCATTTCGCGTCGAACTGCGGCGTCAGCATGACCTTCATTTCCCTCACGGGTTGCAGCTTCGTCCAGTCGAACGAGCCGGGATAGAAGATCCGCGCGGCGATGTACGCGGCGACCATCGTGCTGAACTGCACCCCAAGCACGGTGAGCGCGGTCTTGATCAGCGCCCAGGAGCGGAAGGCGATCGCCCCGGTGAACATCAGCACGTGGGCGCACAGGTAGCCGCAGACGATGTAGCCGGTGATACGCGAAAACTGAGGGAACCGCGGCTCGGTCACGTTCAGCACGAGGTGCGTCACCAGGTTGCCGGCCCCATCCATGATGGTGAAGGCCACCAGCATGAAGATCACGTACAGCGGCCCGGTCAGCAGGTAACGGCCCAGGTACCGTTCGAGGTTCGAGACGGGCAGCATCAGGTAGCGGTATCGCTCCAGCGGATGGTGCATGTCGCGGAAGCTCATGCTGGTCATGACCAGGCCCACGATCATCAGGTACGCCGCGAACGTGCTCTGGCTGATGGGGATGTCCTCCCCGCCGTGTTCGCGGTTGTAGCCGAGATACAGCAACGAAGTGACCACCAGCTGTATGAGCAACACCCAGGACGCCGGCTTCAGCAGCGGCAGCACATCGTTCAGCATCTGCCGCCGCAGGCGGGGAATGGAGAGGGACTGGCTCATGAACGCACCTCGCGGCGGAAGAGTTCGCGGACCTTGCCCGGCCCGGTAGTCACCAGGCCGAACATCAGCTCCAGGTCGAGGCGGCTTTCCTGCGCGCCATGGTTCTCGCGGATCACCTTGAATCCTTCCAGCGACTTCTCCACGTACAGCGCGTCGCCCGGCTGCTCCTGTTCCACCGTGATCTGCAGCCGCGACTCCAGCGCCTCCACGGTTTCGTGCAGCAGGATCTGGCCCTGCGCCAGCACCATCACCGAGTCGATGAGGCCCTGCAGGTCATGCACCTGGTGGGTGGAGATCAGGAAGCTGCGCTCGGGCTGGAAATGATCGATCAGCAACCGCCGGAACTGGCCCTTGCTGGGAATGTCGAGCCCGTTGGTGGGTTCATCGAGAATCAGCAGCCGCGCCTGGGTGGCCAGGCCGAAAGCCAGCAGGAATTTCTTCTTCTGGCCCTGCGACAGCGTGTTCAGTTTCTGCTGCCGGGGAGTCTGCAGTTCCCCCAGCAGGCGATCGAACATGCCCGCGTCGAACCGCGGATACAGGGCGCCGAACCGCGTCGCGTATGCGGCGGCCTCCAGCGGCGGGAGCTGGAACTCCTCGGGCAGCAGGAAAATGTCTGCCAGCATCTCCGGGTCCCGGCGCGAGGGTTCATGGCCCAGCACCGAGCAGCGGCCGGCCTGCGGAAAGCTCAGGCCCGAAAGCAGCTTGAGCAGCGTGCTCTTCCCTGCACCGTTGGCGCCGAGCAGGCCGCACAGGGTGCCCGCCGGCAGTTGAAGGTTGAGGTTCGAGAAAAGGGCCTGCCCGCGTCGTCGGTAGCGGAAGCCCAGGTTCTGGATATCGATCATGCGGCGGTCTCCACCGCCGGCCAACTGGCCGGGTTGGAGAGAGATTACTACTTTACTAGTGTACTAGTAAAGTAGTTTTGCAGGACCGCGAGGGCGAATTCAGGGGGTCAAGGCGTTTCTGGCCCGCAGCGACGGGAAATCGGTCAGCGCTGGGACTGGGCGAGCCGGGCGTCGGGAACAGGCGCCGCCATCGCGGAGTCCGGGTTGGCCGCGCCGGCTGGAATGATGGTGATCTGGGTAAGCGTGCTCGCACCCAAGGTCGCACCGGCGCCCGGATCATCGATCTTCACGTAGAAGGTACGCGGCTGCACCCGTGTGGGATCGGTGAGCAGAGGCACGCGCAGCTCCATGCCGCGATCGCCGGCGGGAATGACCTCTGTGCGCGGCTGGATGCGCAGGAAATCCCGGTTCAGCACCGCGGAGCCCGTCTCTGTCCACCAGCGGAATGAAACCGTGCCCTCGAGGTTGTCACGGCGGCGCACCCATACGCGTGCAAAAGGCTGGTCGCCCACGACCTCCACCGTCGTCGATGGCAGGTCCAGTCGCGCACGCGAGCGCACACCCGCGGCGGCGACCTCGCCCTGCGCGTTGCGCGTGCCGGCCACGACTGCCGGTGCGACGACGGGTGGCGCCACTGGCGGCACCGCCACCGTGCTCGCCTGCTGTGCAGGCTGGGCCGAAACAGGAGCGCGCGCGTTCGCGGGCTCATCCCGCATGTCGACGAAAAGCCAGGCCCCGATGGCAACGATCGCCGCGGCGGCACCCAGCGCCATCCGGCCCAGCGGTGAACGTGCCGGCGCCGAATAGGAAAATGCCTTGAGCGGCGCAAACCGCGCATCGGCCAGTTCATCCCCCGCGAACGCGGTGAGGATGTTGCCTGACTGGCCTTCCCTGCCGATCAGCGTGTCACGCAGCACCTGCCACTGCGCGCTGGTGACGCCCGGCGGCCTGCGCAGCTCCGAGCTGCGCGCGCGGCGCAGGTTTCCGAACTCCAGCATGCTCAGGCCCGAAAGCAGTTCGTAGGCCAGCCAGGCGAAGGCCAGCCGGTCGGCCACGGGACTGGAGGCGGCATTGCGGCCGCGCAGTTCGAAATCCCGCAACCGGATCTCACCGGTTTCGGTCACCAGGATGTTCGCGGCGTTCACATCCCCATGCAGCACATCGCGCGAATGAGC
>Ga0315910_10004232_pt1 | contig 12032 bp, 12 predicted proteins | sample EdamamesoilMG_FD_204470 | JGI IMG/M metagenome (GOLD analysis project Ga0315910, IMG submission 204470) | Garden soil microbial communities collected in Santa Monica, California, United States - Edamame soil | ecosystem: Environmental > Terrestrial > Soil > Garden | place: USA: California... | reverse complement strand
TTGGGGTGCAATCCCCCCAAACCCCCCTCCCGGCACTACTTTCTTATTTCCAGATCACTTTGAACGACTGGCCGACTCGCAGCGTCTCTCCGACGCCGCTCACCACGATCACGTTCTGCCCGAAGGCCACGCCGCGCAGCTGCTTGTCGAAGCGGTATTCCTTGAGCGTCTGCAGCGGCTCGACGCCGTCGACCGCGCCCTGCTGCTGATCCGTCGTCGTGATCGAGCACCGCGTGCAGGGCTTCACGATGCGCAGGGCCACGGGTCCCGCGCGGAGCTCGTGGATGCGATCCTCGTCGTAGGCGTCCACGCCGTCGATGACGAGGTTCGGCCGGAAACGTTCCATGGGCAGCGCCTTCGGCAGGCGGGAATTGAGCTCCGCCAGCGAGGCGCGCGAGATCACCAGGATCGGATAGCCGTCCGCGAACTCGGTGACGGCGCGTGTATCGCCCGTCCACTCGGGACTGCAGACGCGCGGCGTATCGACATCGAAACGTACCAGGCGCAACGGCGTCTCGAGGTATTGCGACGCCCACGCGGCCGCGGCGTCTCCGCAATCGACACCGCGCCCGTCGAATTTCCACACGGTAATGGCGCGAGTCTCGCCCGCGACGTCGCGCGGCACTCGCAGGTTCGCCATGTACGGCGCCCCCAGCGTCAGCGCTTCGTCATTCACCTGCGTCGAGATCAGCGCCATGCGCGGATATTCCCGTTGCGTGATGAACCGGCCGTTCGGCCGCACCAGCATCCAGTGACGATCGTCGGCGAGCCCGGTGGCTGCGATGCGAGCCTCCCGGAGAGTGATCCCGCGACAGGACTTGACCGGATAGATATGGAGATCAGTCAGCGTCGCGCTCATGGACCTCGCGTGCTCCGGCAACGGTCAGGGGCGCAACAACAGCGCGCGCTCGGCACGCTCGAGGTCGGCGGCAGTGTTCACATCGGCGAGCGGACGCTCCACCGCCAGCGCCACGCGGATCTCCATGCCGTTTTCGAGCGCCCGCAACTGCTCGAGCTTTTCAATGAGCTCGAGTCGTGACGCCGGCAGCGCCGACAACTTGCGCAGCGCCGAGACGCGGTAGGCGTAGATGCCCACATGCCGCAGGCAAGCGGCCGACAACGTGGTCGGCGCGTCGCGATTGAAGGGAATGGGCGCGCGCGAGAAATACAGTGCACGGCCCCCGCCATCGCAGGCCACCTTCACGTTGTTGGGATCGGCCAGGTCGTTCTGCGATTCGATCTTCACCGCCAGCGTGGCGATGTCGGCCTTCGGATTCGCGGCGAGCAACTCGGCCACCTGGTCGATGACGCGCGGCGGAATCAGCGGCTCGTCGCCCTGCACGTTCACGACGATATCGGCGTCGGCCCAGCCGCGCGTCGCCGCCACTTCGGCGATGCGATCCGTGCCCGACACATGGGTGCGAGCGGTCATGGCGATATCCGCGGTGAATCCGCGCGCGGCCACCGCGATGCGCTCGTCGTCGGTGGCAACGATGACTTCGGACGCCGCGCTGGCCCGCGCGCGCTCGTGCACCCACTGCAGCATCGGCTTGCCGGCGAGCAGCATCAACGCTTTGCCCGGCAGGCGAGAGGAATCGAAGCGCGCGGGGATGACGACTCGGAAACTCATGACCCTGGTTCCATGATCACCTCACCGCTCCAGCAACGGATCGTCGGGGTTCAACGGACGAGCGTCTTCTTCGAGCATCATCGGCACGCCATCACGCAGCGGAAACGCCAGGCGCTCCGCGCGACACACCAGCACTTCCGCGGCACGCTGGAACTTGAGCGGCCCCTTGCAGATGGGGCACGCGAGGATGTCGAGCAGTCGGTCGTCCACGTCTAACTTCCAGCACCACGTCGTTTGAATTCACTGGCGCGGGCCAGCACGAGATCCGTCAACTCGCTTGCATCCTTCTCGGAAAATTCCGCCGTGACCGGCACGTACCAGCAGCGCTCGTCGGCGAAGGCAACGCATTTTACGGCATCCTTCTCCGTCATGATGACCGGCAGGTTGTCGCCGAAGTTCAAATCTCCCGCTTTGAAGGCGTGGTGATCGGGCATCGGATGTTCATACAGCGTCAGCCCCGCGTTGCGCAGCATGTCGAAGAAACGCTGGGGATTGCCGATGGCCGCCACCGCGTGCACGCCGGTGCCGCGAAAACTCGTCAGCGATCGCAACGAGGCGCCGCCCGACACCGGCCGCGCATCGCCAGGTCTCATGTTCATGACGTAGTGCGTGCGCGCCAACAGGCCCGGCAGGGAGAAGCCTGGCACGGTGATGGCGCCATTGACGACCACGGCGTTCACGCGTCGCAAACGCCCCGTGGACTCCCGCAATGGGCCGCGCGGAAGCAGGCATCCATTGCCGAATCCTCGCTGCCCGTCGATGACCACGATCTCGCAATCGCGCTTCAGGGCTAGATGTTGAAGTCCGTCGTCGCAGATCACGATGTCGGCTCCATCGGCCACCGCAGCCTTTGAAGCGGCAACGCGATCCTTGCCGACGAACACGGTGGCCTGCGCACGGCGCGCCAGCAGCAAGGGCTCATCTCCGACCTCGGACGGACGGCTGTGCACCGTGACGCGCGTGACACCCCGCGCCCGACCGCCGTAGCCGCGCGACACGATGGCGACACGCAATCCCACGGCCGCCAGGTGCGTCGACAGCCACGCGACCAGCGGCGTCTTGCCAGTGCCGCCCACGGTGAGGTTGCCCACGACGATCACCGGGACCTTCATGCCCACGCGGTGCCGCAACCCCATCCGGTACAGCAGGCTGCGGAAGCCCATGATGGCGCCATATAAGAAGGAGAACGGCGCCAGCCACAGGGGCCTCCGGTCGCTGTACCACATCGCTTCGATCTTCGATGCCATTCAGCGGTGCGCGGTCAATGGTGGAATTCGGCGTTGCGGAGCGCCGCATATGCGCCGCCTCGTGCCGAGAGCTCGACATGCGTACCACGCTCGACGATGCTGCCCGCGACCATGACGACGATCTCGTCGGCGTGTTCGACCGTCGAGAGGCGGTGCGCGATGACGAGCGTAGTGCGATTGCGCATGAGTTCAACCAGCGCCTGCTGGATGCGACGTTCGGATTCGTTGTCGAGCGCCGAAGTGGCTTCGTCGAGGATCAGGATGGGCGCGTTCTTGAGTAAGGCTCGCGCAATCGCCACGCGCTGTTTCTGACCTCCCGACAACTGCGCACCGCGTTCGCCCACTTCGGTGTCGAGCCCCTGGGGCAGTTTGGCCGCGAATTCATCGACGTAGGCGGCCTTGACCGCGGCCTCCACGGCCTTCGGATCCGGATTCACGACACCGAACGCAATGTTGTTGCGGATGGAATCATTGAACAGCAGCACGTCCTGGCTCACGAGCGACACGTTTTCACGCAGGTCCCTCAGGTTGCAGTCGCGAACGTTGACGCCATCGACGAGCACCTCGCCGGCATTGACGTCGTAGATGCGCGGCACGAGCGCCACCAGTGTGGATTTGCCGCCTCCGGAGGGCCCGACGATGGCAACCGTCTTGCCCGCGGGCACACGGAGCGAAACGCCGTTCAGCACGATGCCCTTCTCGGCCGTGTACTCGAAACGCACGTCGCGGAATTCCACGGCGCCGGCGACTCGTCCGATCGGCCGTCCCGACTTGAAATCTTCCGACGGCGTGTCGAGCACTTCGAACACACTCGCGCCGGCAGCGACGCCCTGCGCCAGCGGAACGAAGGAGTCCATCAGCCGCTTGAGCGGCTGCGGGATCATGAGCAGCGCGGCGAGCAGCCCCATGAACGTGTCCAGCGCCAGCGTGCCCTTCGCGATCTGGCGCATTGCCACCCAGAGAATGGCGCCGAGCGCGAGCGACGCGATGAACTGCACCACGGGATTGCTGACCGCGCGCGCCGCGATGAGCTTCATGTTGCTGCGGCGGTTGTGTTCGTTGACCTTTTCGAAGTCGGCCGCTTCCTGGTCCTGCGCGTTGAACACCTTGATGACGCGTTGTCCGTCGAGCGCTTCCTTCACCACGCGTGTCACGTCGCCCATCGACGCCTGGATGCGGCTGCTGTAACGCCGGAACGAACTCGACACCTTGCGTACCAGCCACGACAGCGGCGGCGCGATCAGGAACACGAACGCGGCGAGCTGCCAGCTGTTGTAGAACATCATGCCGATGAGCACGATGATGGTCAGCGTGTCGCGGATGATGGAGGTGATGGACTTGGTCGTGGCCTCGGCCACCTGCTCGATGTTGTACGTGAGCTTCGACAGCAACATGCCGCCCGACGCCTTGTCGTAGTAACTCGCCGGCAGGTGCAGGTACTGGCGGAACAGGTCGGCGCGAATGCCCTTGATGACCTGCCGCCCCACCCAGCCGGGAAAATACGTGGACATGTAATCGCCGATGCCGCGCAACAGGAACAGCACCGGCGCGCCGATCGGAATCAGCCAGAAGATCAACGGATTCTGCGTGGTGACGGATTCGAACTGCAGTTCGGTCATGCCCTTGACGAACTTCTGCACGAACCAGACGAAGGCGCCATCGGTGGCCGAGAACAGCAGCATGCCGACCACGCCGATCATGAACATGCCGCGGTGGGGCCGCGCGTAGCCCAGCAGCCGTCGATAGACCTTCCCGCTGCTGACGTCCGGCGGAGGCGTCGAGTTCATTTCTTCGCGGGCGATTCTTCGACGGTGGCGATGTTGAGCTTGACGAAACCCAGCTTGCCGAGCACGTCCATGGCGCTCACGACCGACTGGTGCGTGGCGCGCCCATCGGCCCGAACGGTGACGGGCTTGTCGCGATCCGCACCCGCCACTTCGAGGATGGCCGCCCGCAGCGTGTCGGGCGAGGAATTGATGAGCTCGCGATCATTCACGCGGTAGCTGCCGGTCTGCGTGACGGTGACGACGATGGGATCGACCTTCTGCCTGGTGGAGGGCGCGAGGCTCGCCTGCGGCAGCTCGATCTTGAGCCGGCCTTCCTGCATGAACGTGGACGACAGCATGAAGAAGATGACCAGCAGCAACGAAACGTCGATCAGCGGAATCAGGTTGATCTCGGGATCTTCCTTGCCCTTGCTGGATTGCATCCTCATGCGGTGCGAGCGACGCCACCGTCGCTGTCCCCCACCTGCGCTTCCGCGCCCAGCGAGTCGGCGAAATTCACCGCGATCTTTTCCATCTCGACCACGATGCGCTCGACCTTGCCGCGCAAGTAGCGGTGCGCTACGTACGCCGGGATCGCCACGGTGAGGCCGGCCGCGGTGCAGACCAGCGCTTCGGAAATGCCGCCCGCCAGCATGCGCGGATCACCCATGCCACCCAGCATGACCGCGTTGAACGCGCGGATGATGCCCGTAACGGTGCCGAGCAGGCCTAACAAGGGCGAGATGCTGGCGATGGTGCCCACGGAATTCACGAAGCGCTCGAGCTCGTGAACCACGTGCCGACCCACGTCTTCGACGCGCTCCATCATGATCTCGCGACCGCGATGGCGGTTGGCGAGCGCCGCGGCAAGCACGCGTCCCAGGGCGGAGTTCTTCTCCAGCGCGTCGATGACCTTGGCGTTGACCTGGTTCACCTCGGCGAGCTGCGAGACCTTCTTGATGAGTTCCTCGGGCAGCACACGTTTGCGCTGAAGCGTCCAGAGTCTTTCGAGCACGATGCCGACGAGCGCGATCGAACAGAGGATGATCGGCCACATGAAGGGGCCGCCGGCCCGTACGAGTTCCCACATGGGGCCGGATCATACCGGAGGGCGCGGCCGAAAGGGTCACGGCAAGCGACGCCAGACGCAGGGAAATCGCGAGACCCGAGCCATGGCGACCAGCGTCACACCGGACGTCCCGAAAACGAACTCGACGCCGCCCACGCGGCGAGTATCGACCACGGTGGCTCCCGACGCGCGCCAGCGCGCGAGCGTCGTGGCGCGGGATCGTGAATCTGCGATACCGCCGGTCGCGATGGCCAACACCGCGGCGCTGGCTTCTATCCACTCTCGCGTGGATGCCGTCGCACTCGCCTGCCGGCTCATGAGCACCAAGGTGCTCGCGAGCGCCTCCGGCACGAGGCGGCCGACCAGTCCGCGCTCTGCCGCGGCGTCCAGATCGCCGCCCAGCAGAACGGCGTGCGAACCCGCCGACACGCGCAGGACGCAATCCTGGCCTCCTTCGCCCGCGACGAAAGTCTGGAAGCGCACACCGTCCCAGAAAAATTCCGAATCGACACAGGGCCGAGCGGGCAACGCGCTGGCCGGCCAGCCGCCACCGACCAGGAGTGCAGGTACTTCGCGCTCGAATGCCAGGGCAGCTGCGCCGCTGGCGCGGTCGCCGTCGAGCGCGGGCAACACGACGAGGTCGACCCGGTCGTGGCCGAGTGCATCGAGCGCGGGGAGCACCCAGCGACGCAGGCGCGTGCCGCGCGTGTTCCAGCTGTCGCCAGTGTCGAATAGCAGCACGTGTGAATGCGTGGTGATGAGCGCCGCCATGCCGCGCCCGGCATCGAGCACACTGAGCCGCGCCGAGCCCGGTTCGGGCATGCGGGAAGGTGCGAATGCGAGTGGCAACAAGGCGCAGGCGGCCGACCACCGCAGGGGCGCAGGCCAGCGACGCAACATCACCAACGCCGCGAGCATCGCGAACGGAAACCACCAGTCCGCAGGAGCGGCGCGCCACAACGCGAACTCGCGGTCCGCGGCCCAGGTGAGCGCGGGCCAGCATTCTTCGTAAAGCCGGGCTGCCACGCCGAAGAAGAAGTGGCTTGCGGCAGGCGCGAGGAACACGGCGAGTGCGCCCGCCAGCACCAGCGGCACCAGCACGAACGAGACGAGCGGAATCGCCACGAGATTAGTTACCAGCCCCACCACCGACAGGCCGCCGAAGACGGCAAACGTGAGCGGCGCCAGCGCCAGCAGGATCGCGCATTGCAGGCGTGCCGCGGCCGCGCCCCGCGCCAACACTGAGAACCGGATTGCGCCGACGGACCCCTGCCCCGCCGCCTCGCTGCCAGCCATGAGGATGACTCCGACCGCCACGAACGACAGCCAGAACCCGGCGGCGAGTGGCGCACGCGGATCGAGGAACAACACTGCCATCATCGCGAGTGACCAGAAACGTCCGACGCCGACCTGTCTCGCGGCGAGGCGCGCGAGAGCGAACAGAACGAGCATCAGCCAGGTGCGCTGGGCCGGAACCGAGAAGCCGGACAGCAACGCATAGGCACCCGCGGCTGCGAGGCCTAACAAGAGCGAGAACGGCTCGCGCTCGAGAACGGGAAAAGGCAGCCAGCGCCACGCGAAGCGCGCCACCATGAACGCGACCAGCGCGAACAGGGTGACGTGCAACCCGGAGATGGCAACCAGGTGCGTGGTTCCCGTCGCATTGAACACGCGCCATTGGTCAGCGCTCATGCGGTCGGTCAGCCCGACCGCCAGCGCCGTGAGCAACGCAGCCGCATCAGGATCCGCCACTCCTTCGACGATGCGTGCGGCGACCCGCGCGCGCAGCGTATCCACCGAAGAGTCCGCCAATTCGAGTCGTGCATTCAGCGCCGACGGCAACACCCGTCCTGCGAGATGAACACCATCGCGGAAGGCGAAGCGCGCCGTGTCGGGGCCGGAGAAATTGTGTGCGTCGGCCAAGGGCGCCAGGCGCACCAGCAAGAGCCAGCGTTCACCGGCGCGCGGAACCACTGGGGCGTCACGCCATACCACACGCGCGTGACGCAGACGCGAATCCCTGGGCGCGCCCTCCGCCCCGCCCTCGACGATGCGTGCGTCGACGTCAAAACGAATTTCGGCGCCGTCGCGCGCCGGAACGCTGCTGATGCGGCCTTCGAGCAGCACCCGACCCTCCGGGGCCGGCGGGCACCGATCGAGCCACCGCTGCGTGGACAGCGAAGCGAGCACGAGGCCGGCAAGTAGCCAGCCGAAACACCGTGCGACGGCGGAACCGCGAAGGCGCGTGGCCAACGCCAGCACGGCACAGGCCGAGGCAGTCAGCAACCACGCCGGGCCGGGCAAGGCCGCAGAAAACAATCCCAGGAGAATTCCTGCAAGCAACCCGAGCGCGCTGATCACGCGACGCTGTGTCGAATGCTAGAGTGCGCCCCGATGCCACGGGGACTGTTTCGCAAAATCACACCGCGCAGCGAAACGCTTCGCACGCATTGGCTGCTCAAGCCCTTCAACCGGTTTTTCCACGACCCGCGCCTGTGGTCGTTGCAGCGTCGCACGGTAACGCCGGCATTTGGCGCAGGCCTGGCCATCTGCTTCGTGCCGCTGCCCATCCATATTCCGCTCGCAGCGATGGTGGCGATCTTCTGCCGCATCCATATACCGACCATCATGGTGACGCTGCTGGTGGCGAATCCCGTGACCATCGTGCCGCTCTACCTGCTGGCCTACAAAGTGGGAGCGATCGTGACCGGCGCGCCACCCAGCGCGTTCAGGTTCGAAATGAGCTGGGAATGGGTTCAGCACGGCCTGGGGCCGATGTGGAAACCCTTTCTCATCGGTTGCGGGCTGACCGGCACTTTGATCGGGCTGTCGGGCTATGCCCTGCTCGACGTGCTCTGGCGCTACAACGTGCGCAAGAGATATCGCGAACGCGTGAAGTCCACCAGCCGCTAATCAGCTGCGTTCGACCAGATTCCCGCGGTCGAGCTCGAGGATGCGGTCCATGCGCGACGCCAGCTGGCGGTCGTGCGTGACGACGATGAGGCTGGTCGACATCTCGCGGTTCAATTCGAGCATCAGCGCGAACACCGCTTCGGCATTGCCGCCATCAAGGTTCCCCGTCGGCTCGTCTGCAAGCACGATGCGGGGATTCGTCACGAGCGCGCGCGCCACGGCGGCACGCTGGCGCTCGCCGCCCGACAGTTCATGCGGGCGGTGAATCAGCCGCTCGCCGAGACCCACGCGCTGCAGGATGGCCCGCGCGGTGTTCTCGGCCTCGTGACGCGGCACTCGCCGCACCAGCAGCGGCATCGCCACGTTCTCGAGCGCCGAGAATTCCGGCAGCAGGTGATGGAACTGGTAGATGAAGCCGAGCGTGCGGTTGCGCAGCTCGCCCCGCGCCTTCTCGTCGAGCGCATGGATGTCACTGCCTGCGATCTTCACGTGACCGGCCGTCGGGCGATCGAGGCCGCCGAGGATCTGGAGCAGCGTGGTCTTGCCGGAGCCGGACGCCCCGATGATCGCCAGGCGTTCGCCGGCACGCACGTTGAGGTTCACGCCCTGCAGCACCTGCAAGTCGATGGGGCCCTGGCGGAACGAGCGCTCGACGTCCTTCGCTTCCATGACGGCGATGCCCATGGCTGCTTCCTTCATGGCGGTCTCATTCATGGCGCAGGGCCTCCGCCGGCAGCGTGCGCGCGGCACGCCACGCGGGGTAGATAGTGGCCAATGCGGACAGGGCCAGCGCCACGCCCGACACCTGCAGGACGTCGCCGAGGCGCACTTCGGAAGGCAGATCGCTCATGAGATACACACTCGCATCCAGGAACTGTATACCGAACAGACTCTCGATCCCGCGGATGATGTCGGTGACGTAGAGCGCCAGCACCCAGCCCAGGGCGGTGCCCGCGAGCGTGCCGACGAGACCGATCAGCGCGCCCTGCACCAGGAAGATCCCCAGCACGTTGTTGGGCGCCGCGCCCATGGTGCGCAGGATGGCGATGTCCGTCTGCTTCTCCTTCACGATCATCACCAGCGTCGCCACGAGGTTGATCGCCGCCACGACGACGAGGATCAGCAGGATGAAGAACATCATCGACTTCGTGAGCTGGATGGAAAGGAAGAAGTTCTGGTGATCATGCGTCCAGTCATTCACGAAATAGCCGTGGCCGTCATAGTCGATGGCGCGCGCCACCGTGCGAACCATCAGCGGCGCGAGGAACGGATCCTCGAGCGCGAGGCGCAGGCCGGTCACGCTGTCGCCCATGCGGTAGAGCTTCGCGGCGTCCGCCATGTGCACGAGCGCCAGGCCGCGATCGAATTCGTACATGCCGGAATCGAAGATGCCGCTCACGGTGAATCGCTTCATGCGCGGCACGAACCCCGCCGGCGTCGCACTGCCCTCGGGCGTCATGAGCACCACGGCCTGCCCCACCTTCACCGAAAGCTCCTTCGCGAGCGCGCTTCCGAGGATCACGCGGTATTTGCCGGCCTCGAGATCGGACAGGTGGCCCGGCGCATTCATGCGGCTTTCGAGCCCCACCGCTTTTTCCTCTTCTTCGGGCAGGATGCCACGCACCATCGCGCCCGCGACGCGCTCGCCGTTGGCCAGGAGGCCGCGCGACTCGATGAAGGGCACGACGGCCTGGACGCCGGGTTCCTTCTGCGCGTCGATCTGCGCCTGCCGCCATGGCGCGATCTGGCCTTCGACGCCCGTGATCGTGGCGTGCGAGGTCACCGTCAGCATGCGGGAACGCAGCTCGCGCTCGAAGCCGTTCAGCACGGACATCACGACGATGAGCACGGCGACGCCGAGCGCCAGGCCGATGACCGACATGGAGGCGACGAACGAAACGAATCCGCTGCGATGCGTGGAGCGCAGGTAGCGCGTTCCGATGAGCCATTCGTAGGGAGAGTGACGCGCCATGGCTATTCGTATCTCAGCGCGTCGGCGGGAGGCACGCGCGAGGCACGGAATGCCGGGTAGATGGTGGCGAGCAGCGTGATCAGCATGGCGATGCCCGCGATCCAGAGGATCTGCTCGACGCGAAGCTCCGACGGGATCTGCGTGACGACGTAGACGTCGGAGCTGAATATCTCGAAGCCCAGCAACCTTTCCAGAAACGCGGCGACAGTACCCGCGTAGTAACCCAGCCACGAGCCGAGCACGACGCCGAGCGCGACGCCGAACCACGCAATGACGCTGCCCTGGATGAGGAAGATCGCCATGACCCTGCGCGGCGACGTGCCCAGCGTGCGCAGGATCGCGATGTCCGTGCGCTTGTCGGTCACCACCATCGCAAGCATGGCCACGAGATAGAACGCGGCGACGGCCACGATGAGCATGAGGATGATCGCGACCATCGTCTTCTCGATGCGGATCGCACGGAAGTAGCTGGCGTGATCCACCGTCCAGTCGCGAATCTCGACGCCCGCCGGCAACAGCTTCGCGAGCGCCGCCGAGTTCTCGCTCGCGGTCAGCGCATCCCGGAAATTCACGTGCAACGACATGCGTGCGTCCGCATTCGGCAGCAGCGCGCGCACGTCCTCGATCGCCGCGATGAGCAACTGCCCGTCGTAATCCTGGACCGCCGCATCGAACACGCCGGCCACCAGGAACTCGCGCAACCGGGGCTCGGGAGCGCCGTTCACGTCGGTCGTGGGCACCAGCACGGTGATCGAATCGCCGACGCCCAGCCCCAACATCTGCGCGATGCCACTGCCGACGATCACGCGATCCGAGCCTGGCGTGAGATCGGCGAGCCTGCCTTCGACGATGGCTTCGGTGACCCGGGCGACTTCACCTTCATGGCCCGGGTCGATGCCGCGCAGGCGCACCGGCAGCATCTCGGGCTTGCGTACCGCCAGCGCCTCGACCTCGATGTAGGGCGCAACGCCCGTGACGTTCGGTGCCACGCGCACGCGCGCCGCGAGCGCGCTCCAGTCCGGTGTCGCTCCGGTCTGCTCCGGCACGAAGATGCGCGCATGCGCGGACAGCGACAGCAGCCGTGTGCGCAACTCCCCTTCCAGGCCGTTCATGACCGACATGATCACGATGAGCGCCATCACGCCCAGGCACACGCACAGCAGCGATACCCAGGTAATGAAGGAGACGAAAAACTTGTGGGAGCGGGCCCGTACGTAGCGCAGGCCGACGAACAGGGGCAGGGAATTCAGCATCGCGCCTGATTCTGAGGGAAAAACCGGACGGAGATCACAAAAGTGCTGTCAGTTCGAGTCGGTACATGGCGACAGCGGCTGACTTTGCCACAGCGGGGCGTATATTGCCGCCACGGTCGAGTCGCCGGCCGCAGGAGAAAGCCATGCTTGCTCGCACGATGAAGATGACAGTGGTCGCGTTG
>Ga0315910_10004231_pt1 | contig 12033 bp, 10 predicted proteins | sample EdamamesoilMG_FD_204470 | JGI IMG/M metagenome (GOLD analysis project Ga0315910, IMG submission 204470) | Garden soil microbial communities collected in Santa Monica, California, United States - Edamame soil | ecosystem: Environmental > Terrestrial > Soil > Garden | place: USA: California... | reverse complement strand
GCTCCGTCCCGACGTGGCCGCCGGGGGCCGTTCGCTCGGACGCTCAGTCAACCCCCGGTGAAGTACGGTACATCCCGCGAAGCGGCGCTCCTCCCCGACGTGGCCGCCGAGGGCCGCGCGACCCCGCGCGGCCGTTCGCTCGGACGCTCAGTCAACCCCCGGTGAAGTGCGGTACATCCCGCGAAGCGGCGCTCCTTCCCGACGTGGCTGCCGAGTGCCGCGCGGTCAACCACCGGGGAATCACGGAGCCGTCGGCTCCAGCCGCCGCACCCAGACGCTCCGGAACCGCACCTTGTGCCCGTGATCCTGGAGGGAGATCGGGAGGGCTCCATCGTGCGTCTCGTATGCGCTCCGACGCCCGTGGCTGGTGGGACCGATGATCACCTGCTCGTCGTGGACCAGGACGCCGTTGAAGAACAGGGTCACCCGACCCGGGGTCGTCACACGGCCCTGGCCATCGAACCGCGGGCGGTGGAAGACGATGTCGTAGCTGTTCCATTCACCGGGGGCCCGGATCGGGTTCACGGCGGGGGGGAACTGGCCGTAGATGGACCCGGCCTGGCCGTCGGCGTAGGTGGGGTTCTCCCAGGAGTCGAGGACCTGCACCTCATACCGCCCCATCAGGAAGACGCCGCTGTTGCCGCGGTCCTGGCCGCTGTCCCCGGCCTCGGTGGGTGAGCTCCACTCGATGTGCAGCTGGACGTCGCCGAACCGCTCCCGGGTCGCGATCCCGCCGGTCCCGGGGGCCACCTCGAAGTAGCCGCGTGTCACCCGCCACGGCGCGGGGCCGGCGGTCGGATTGGTCGAACGCCAGGCTTCCAGCCCGTGACCATCGAAGAGCACGATCGCGTCGCTCGGCGGGGTGGACGTGCCCACCGGGCCCGGCATCACGACCGGGGGGCGGGGACGGTCCATCGAGTGCTGTGGCCACTGCGACGGGTCGCGTGGTACCGGATTCGGATTCCCCTGGGCGACGAGGGTCGCAGGGGCGAAGGAGAGCACGAGGAGGAGGGAGGCGGTACGCATCCCTCAATGTAGCATTCACCGCGACCCGCGCACCTTGTCCGGGGCGCCGGTCGGTGCGACACTCCCTCTCCTCCTACTCCAGCCGGAGACCGCCGATGCGTCGTTCGCTGTTCGTCGCCCTCCTCCTCGCCGCCGCCCCCGAAACCTCCCTCGGGCCCGACTCGCGCATTGCGCTCGTGTGGGGCCCTTCGGTCGTCGCCGCTCAGGAGGAGTCGCGCCTCGATTCCCTGGTCCGCGCCCAGATGACGGAGCGGAAGATCCCCGGGGTCGCCGTCGCGGTGCTCCGCGCCGGACGCCCGGTCGCGATCAAGGCGTGGGGGTATTCGATCCTTTCGCCCCAGACCCCGGCGACGGTCACCACCGCCTGGGGGATCGCCTCGGTGAGCAAGCAGTTCATTGCGAGCGACGTGATGCTCCTCGCGCAGGACGGGAGGCTCTCGCTCGACGACGAGGTGGGGAAGTACCTCCCCGAGACCGCCACGGCGTGGAAGGGGGTCACCCTCCGGCGGCTCCTGAGCCACACCTCCGGCATCCAGCGCGAATCCCAGGGGTTCGACGGCGGAAAGGTGCAGCCCGATTCGGTGGTGATCGCGGCGGGGCTGTCGCAGCCCTTCGACTTCGCCATCGGCGCCAAGTACCAGTACTGCAACCTCTGCTACTTCGCGGCGGCGGAGCTGGTGCGGCGGGTGAGCGGGCGGTCGTGGGAGTCGTTCTCCGAGGAGCGGCTCTTCCGTCCCCTCGGGATGACCTCGACCACCACGACCAACGCCCCGGTGCGGGAGCGGGCGAAGAGCTACAACATCTCCCCGATGGGTCCGGTGGAGTCGACGGAGTACGCCGCGCTCCGGCCGAGCGGAGCGTTCGTCTCGAGCATCACCGACCTGGCGAAGTGGGAGTCGGCGCTCTGGACCGACCGGCCCCTCACCGCGGCGACCCGCCGGGCGATGATCACCCCGGTCCTCCTCAACGACGGGACTTTGGCCGGCTACGGCCTTGGTTGGGTGCTCGACTCGATGGATGGGAAGTGGCGGGCGCACCACGGCGGCTCGCTCGCGGGGTTCCGCTCCGAGTACATGCGGTTCCCGAACGACAGCCTCACGGTGATCGTGCTGACCAACGCCGATCTGGGGCGGCCGATGCTGATCGCCGAGGGGGTGGCGCGGCTCTACCTCCGGTGACCGCGGCGGCGGCGCGCTAGACCCGTTCCGGGGCGAGGAGCCAATAGGTGAGACCGGAGATGAGCGCGCCACCGCCCCCGAGGGCCGAGACCTGGAGCCACTCCCGAGGCCCCGCCAGGGTGAGGAGGAAGTGGGTGGCGAGGGGGGAGAAGATCACCCCGACCAGGGTGAAGGCGACGAGGGTCCCCCCCAACCCGAGTCCCGTTCCCTCGCGACGGGTCCGGAAATAGGAGATGAGGAGGAACTCCAGGAAGTAGAGGATGAGTATCCCGAGGAGGAGGAGGAGGAAGAGTTGCAGCTCGGCCCCGCGGAACGGATCCCGCGGGGTCGTTTCCATCCGTCCGGCGATGAAAATGGCGGCGGCGATCGAAAGGAGGCCGACCGGCGGGGCGATGATCGCGGCGAGGAGGACCTGACTGCGGTCCCTCCGGCTGCTGCGCTCCTCCGTCGGGCCGATCACGACACCTCCGGGGCGACCGCCCAGAAGGTGACTCCCGACACCAAGCCGCCGAAGGCGCCGAGCGCGCCGATCCCGATCCAGTGCATCGCGGTCTCGAGCGGGATGACGAAGTGGACCACGACGGGGGAGATCACCCCGCCGAGGAGTGAGGAAACGAGGAGGAGGGCGGGGAGGGGAAGCCCGCGGCCGGCGGTGCGGTGACGGAAGTACCAGATCCCGAGGAACTCGACGAGATAGGCCCCGCCGGCGCCGAAGAGGAGGAGATAGAAGATCGTCTCCTGGAGGCCGCCGAAGATGTCCTCCACCGGCTGGCGGATCCAGGCGAAGAGGACGAGGGCGACGGTGATGGCGAGGACCCCTGCGGTGGGGGCGAGGACCGCCGCCAGCAGGATCGGTCCCCGCGCCTTCCCGAACATGCTCACGGCACGCTCCCGCGGAAATGCTCCGCGGCGAAGCGGCGCATCTCCCCGTTGGTCCAGAGGGTGTGGGTCGAGCCGTCGAGGCCGACGTGCAGCATCACGCGGGCGAGGTCCACCGCGTCGATCCCGATGAAGGGGAGGAGGCGATAGAGCGGCCGCGAGAACCACTCGGTGCTGGGGGCGCGGCTCGCGATCCGGCCCGGCTTGATGTAGCCGGGCCGGAAGATCCACTTCCGGGTGAGGCGGCTCTCCATCAGGAGCCGCTCGGCCCGTCCCTTCGCCTTGGCGAAGCGGAAGGGGCTCTTCTCGGTCGGGTCGGCCCCCTGCGCTCCCATCAGGGAGAAGCGGGGATCGACGCCGAGGCGCGCCAGGGTGGCGAGGAGGGCCTCGAAGTAGCCGACGGTGACCATCCAGAATTCGTCGGCGGGGACAGCGTTCTGGTAGACGCCGAGGCAGTGGACGATGAGATCGGCCCCTCGGAGGTGGGACTCCACGGGACCGAGCTGCAGCATGTCGGGGTGCACCACCTCGGTGAGCTTGGGGTGCGGTACCCCGGTGCTCCGGCGACCGATGGTCGTGACCGCGCTCACGCGCTTGTCCTCGAGCGCGAGGTGGAGGACCTCGATCCCGGTCATTCCGGTGGCGCCGAAGAGGACGAGTCGCATATCACGGCGCGGGAGGGATTCGAACCCCCGAAGCCCTTGCGGGCTCAGCGGTTTTCAAGACCGCCGCATTCAACCACTCTGCCACCGCGCCAGGGCTTGAATCTAGGGGGGACCGATGGGACAGGAAGGCGCGGGAGGGTTCGAGCCGAAGGCGGGCGAGGGGCGCAGCCCCGCAGCCCCACCCCCGAAGCCCTTGCGGGCTCAGCGGTTTTCAAGACCGCCGCATTCAACCACTCTGCCACCGCGCCTGCGTGAATCTAGGGGGGTAGGAAGGGAGGAAGGTAGGAGGGTAGGAAGCACGCCGGACCCGGCCTCTTCCTGCCCCTCCTACCTTCCTCCCTTCCTCCCGTTGCCGCCCACCCGCCTACTCCCGCGGCATGTTCGCCTGGATCCCCTGCGTCAGCTCTGCGGCCCGGACCGCCTTCACGCTGTCCCCGGCCTGCAGGTAGAGCGGGGCCACTCGGCCGTAGACGAGGGCGTAGATGGAGAGGATCGACGCCGACGGCGGATCGACCCACCCGCGCGGGCGCGCCCGTGCCGCTTCCTCGACGTGATAGACGTTCCAGAGGAGCTTGTCGGTCTGCTCCAGGTCCACGAACCCGATGTCGGGGCTGAAGACCATCGTGCGGCTGGGCCGCACCGGGGTCGGGTTGACGCGCCGGACCAGCCCTTCGGTGACCAGGTACGGCATCAGGCCGAAGGTGCGGTCGGGGACGCTGGCGGTGGTCCAGCTGAAGTAGATCGGCCGCTTCCCGATGTTGTCTTTGATGAGGAGGAGCGTCGTGAGGTCGGAGAGCTGGATGAACGAGCGATCGCCGTAGCGGTCGCCACGGATCGTGAGGATCAGGGAGTCGGTGATCGGGATGGTCAGCCCGTCCTGGACCGGCTGGATCTCGGGGAGCTGATCGAGCTCGGCCTCGCTGACGCTCGCCAGGACCGACCCTTCGGGCCGCACGATGGCGCGCCCCTCGGGATAGCCGGGGACGTCCTGCGCCTGCCACCGCTCCTTCCACACCACCGACGCGCGGCTCACCTCGAAGGGCGGGGCCTCGCGCCGGCGGAGCTGGCGCAGGTGCCAGCGGGTGTTCATCAGCGAGAGGTTGGCGAGGGTGACGTCGGTGCGGATCCCCTCGACCTCCTGCGCGTACCAGAGGGGGAAGGTGTCGTTGTCGCCGGCGGTGATGAGGATGCCGTAGGGCGCCACCGACTCCAGGATGTCGTGGGCGAGGTCGCGCGCCATCGACTCGTTGGCGCGGCTCGCCGTCACCCGGTTCCCGACCAGCGGGATGAAGGCGAGGGCGAGCACCGGGGCGCTCGCGGCCCAGCTCCGGGCGGAGCGGCTCCCCTGGCCGACCAGGCCGGAGAAGAACTGCCACAGCGCGCCGAGCCCGAGTCCCACCCAGATCCCCCAGAGGGCGAAGGCGGCGACGTAGAAGTAGTCGCGCTCGCGCACCTCGCGGGCCAGCTGGGGTTGGTCCAGCATCTGCGAGTAGCCGTACTTGAAGTTCATGTAGAACACGAGCACGAAGGTCAGCATCGCCATCAGGGCGATCCCGGCGCTCGCGGCCCGGCGGTCCTTCTCCCAGAGGGTCCCGATCCCGAAGAGACCCAGGATCCCGAAGAGGAGGGAGGCGAGGTTCTTCCACGCCCCCCAGTCGCGGGCCCACTGCCAGTTGAAGTACTGCATGAAGTTGCCGAACTGGGCGAAGAGCGCCGCCTGGCGGTCCATCAATGACGGCTTGCCGTACTGCACGCGGTCGAGGACGTCGCTCAGGTCCCGGCACCCGCCGAAGAACCCCTTGATGAGGTTGGCGCAGACCGCCTCGCCCTCGTTGATCGGGGGGAACTGCCCGGCGCGGATGGGGAGGAAGAGATAGTTGAGCGTGACGCCGACGACGGCGACGCCGATGGCGAGGTAGACCCGGGCGTCCTTCGGGGTGGAGAAGAGGGCGTAGCCGAGGAGCCCGGCGGTCAGGATCACCACGCCGAGCTCGCTCCCTCCGGCGAAGGGGTCGGCGAAGGCGGCGAACTTGTTGAAGGTGGCGACGATGACCATCCACCCGAGGAGCAGGGTCCAGGGGCGGAAGGCGAGGCGCCAGTCGGTGAGGGCGACGTAGGCGAGGATGGCCGGGAAGACCAGCACCCCCATCATGTGGTTGGTGGAACCCAGGGCCACCACGTAGCCGATCGTGAGGAGGAGGCGGTCCCGCTTCGCGGCGTCGTCAGTGTCGCCCCACCGCACGATGAGCCACATCGCGATGGCGATGGTGAGCATCGAGACGGTATAGACCTTCTCGTTCACCGTCGACTGGTTCCACACCGTCCACGCGGTGGCCGAGACGAGGATCCCGGCCGCGGCGGCGAGGAGGCGGGGGGTACGGTCGGTCACCACGGCGCGGAGCCACCGCTCCAGCACCAGGAACCAGAGCCCGGCGGAGACGGCGCTGGTCATCGCCGCGTAGAGGTTGATCCGCACCGCGTAGTCGGCGGCGAAGGGGAGCATTCCCCAGACGTGCGCCGTGAGGGTGAAGAGCGGATTCCCCGGCGGATGCGGGATCCCCAGCACCTTGGCCGCCGCGATGTACTCCGAGGTGTCCCAGAACGCGGTGGTCGGCGCCAGGGTCAGGAGGTAGAGTCCCAGCACGCCGAGGGTGACGGCGAGGGCCTGCAGGTACGGAGGACGTTCGGTAGTGGTCATGGTGCTCTGTGAGCGGTGAGCGGTCAGCGGTGAGCGGGGGTGTCGGCGCGGGACGGTGCCCGCTCACCTCTCACCGCTCACTGCTCACGCAACTAGTGCCGGAACTGGCGCTTCCCGGTGAAGATCATCGTGATGCCGTGCGCGTCCGCCGCCTCGATCACCTTGGCGTCGTTGACGGAGCCGCCGGGCTGGATGATCGCCCGGATCCCCGCGGCGGCGGCTTCCTCGACGCCGTCCGGGAAGGGGAAGAAGGCGTCGCTCGCGAGCGCGGCCCCCTGCACGTCGTGCCCCGCCTGCTTCGCCTTGTGGACCGCGAGGAAGCTCGAGTCCACGCGGCTCATCTGCCCCGCGCCGATGCCGAGGGCCTGGCCGTCGCGCGCGATGAGGATCGCGTTCGACTTGACGGTCGCCACCGCGGCCCACGCGAAGGCGAGGTCGAAGCGCTCTTGGTCGGTCGGCTGCCGCCTGGTGACGACCTTCCACGCCGACTCATCAGGGTCGAAATGGAAGCGGTCCTGCACCAGGAAGCCGCCGCGGACGGTCTTGAAGTCGAGCCCGCCGGGGTCGCGCGCCGCCGGGAGCTCCACCACGCGGAGGTTCTTCTTCGCCGCGAAGACGGTGAGCGCTTCCTTCTGCACCGAGGGCGCCACCACCACCTCGACGAAGAGCCCGGCGAGCGCCTCGGCGGTCGCGGCGTCGACCACGGTGTTGAACCCGACCACGCCCCCGAACGCCGACTTGGGGTCGGTGGCGAGCGCCTTCTTGTACGCATCCACCGCCGAGCTCCCCACCGCAAGCCCGCAGGGGGTGGTGTGCTTGATGATCACGCACGCCGGCATCGTGGGCCAGGCGGCGGTCGCCATCGTGGCGGCGTCGATGTCGAGCAGGTTGTTGAACGAGAGTTCCTTCCCCTGGCGCTGGGAGAGGTCGGTCATCCCGCGCGGCTCCTCGCTCACGTAGAGCGCGGCGCGCTGGCCCGGGTTCTCGCCGTACCGGAGCGACTGCACCCGGCGGAGACCCATCCCGATGATCGGCGGGAGCTCGTTCGCGCCGCCGCTCAGGTAGCCCGCGATGGCGGCGTCGTAGTCGCTGGTGTGCGCGAAGACCTTGGCCGCCAGCTCCTTGCGGAAGCCGTGCGGCAGGTCGTCCCGCTCCAGCCGCTCGAGCACCGGCGTGTAGTCCTGCGGATCGACGATCACGACCACGTGCTCGTGGTTCTTGGCGGCGGAGCGGAGCATCGAGGGGCCGCCGATGTCGATGTTCTCGACCGCGTCCTCGAAGGAGACGTTGGGGCGGGTGATGGTGGCGCGGAACGGATAGAGGTTCACCGCCACCAGGTCGATCGGCACGATGTCGTGCTTCTTCGCCTCCTCCACTTGGGTCGGGAGGTCGCGCCGGAAGAGGAGCCCGCCGTGTACCTTGGGGTGCAGGGTCTTCACCCGGCCGTCGAGGATCTCGGGGAAGCCGGTGACCTGGTCGATCGGGATCACCGGGACCCCGGCCCCCTTGAGCGCGGCGGAAGTGCCGCCGGTGGAGATGATCTCGTAGCCGAGCCGGACGAGGCCCTGGGCGAAGGCGACGACACCGCGCTTGTCGCTGACGGAGATCAGGGCTCGGGGCATGGGGGTCTCGGTGAACGGACGCTCGGACACTCAGGACGCTCGGGTGATCCGGGCGGCGAGGTCGAGCACGACTTTCGGCAACAACTGATGTTCGGCGATGAGTACACGGGCCGCGAGGCTCTCCGCGGTGTCGCCGGGCAATACCGGGACGCGGGCCTGGGCAAGGATCTCGCCTCGGTCGTACGCCTCGTCCACCAGGTGGACGGTGCACCCGCTCTCCACCGCCCCCGCCGCGATCACGGCCTCGTGCACCCGCTTGCCGTACATCCCCGGCCCGCCGAAGGCGGGGAGGAGGGCGGGGTGGACGTTGACGATCCGTCCGCGGAACTTCGCGATCACCGGGGCGGGGACGAGCTTGAGGTAGCCGGCGAGGACGATCAGTTCGATCCCGTGCCCCTCGAGGAGGGCGAGCCACTCCTCGGCCGAGCTGAAATCGCGGAAGACCGCGGTGGTCACTCCCCGCGACTCGGCCCGGGCCAGCCCCCCCGCCTTCGGAGTGTTGCTCACCACGAGGGCGATCTTCGCCGGCCCCGCCGCCGGGAGGGAGTCGAGGAGCGCCTGCAGGTTGCTCCCCCCTCCCGAGACCGCGACGGCGATGCGCATAGCGGGGAAAATAGACGGAGAGGCGCAGGGGCGCAGGGTCGGAGGCCAGGGAGGGCTCCCCCCTGCGTCCCCGCGCCCCTACGACCCTGCGAGCATCCGACTCACCGCCGCAGCCAGGTCGGGCACCGACTCGAATCCCGCCAGCTCCGCCTCGATGCGGTACCCCTCCCCCTCGCCGGTCCGGACCAGGAGGGCGTGGCCGCCAAGTCGGGTCGCGGGGGTCAGGTCGCCCAGCTTGTCGCCCACGCACCAGCTCCGCTCGGCGTCGATCCCGAACCGGCCGATGGCGTCGAGATAGTGCTTGAGCCCCGGCTTCCGGCAGTCACAGGTGGAGACGCTCGGGTGATGGGGACAGTGATAGTGCGCGTCGATCCGCGCCCCCTGGCGGGAGAGCAGCTCGTCGACCCGCGCCCGGACCGCCTCGTAGTCGGCCTCGGTGTAGTAGCCGCGCGCGATGCCGGACTGGTTGGTCACCACCACCACTGCCCATCCCGCTTCGTTGAGCCGGCGGATGGCGGAGGCGGCATCGGGGATGAGCTGTACCTGCTCCGGGTCGTCGAGGTATCCCGGGTCCTCGATGATGGTCCCGTCCCGGTCGAGGAAGGCCGCCGGTCGCGCGCCCGGGAGGTGCTCGGGGACCTGTCGCTGCGCCATCAGGGCCTCCGCGGGGTCGCGGCGCTGTCGGGCCGGGCCGCGGTGCTGTCGGCCTTGGGAGGGGGCGGTGGCGGCGGCTTCGGGGTCTGGAATCCCTGCAGCAAGGTGCCGCTCGCGCCGTTGACGTTCCGGATCCCGGTGAGGCGGACCGCGTAGTTGGCCTCGGCGGCGAGCGGGCGGGCGGGGCGGATCACCAGCCGGTCACTGAGCGGTGGGCGGGTCTGCGCCAGCTTGATCACCGTGGAGTCGACCGGGGCCATCGGCCGGAGCCCGCGCGGGGTGCGCGCCTGCTGTCCCGATGGCGGGGCGCCACGGTCGGGAGCCGCCGCGGGCTTCGGCGTGGTGGTGTCGTTCCGGGCCCGGCGGGTGGAGTCGGCGCGGAGGCTGTCGGTCACCGCCTTGGCGCGCGCCTCGAGCGAATCGTCGAGCACCTTCCCCCGGAAGCTCGCGAGCGGCACCGGGGTCGAATCGGGGAGGGCGAGGAGCTCGACGTTCGAGAGCCCGATCTCCTGGAACGGGTCGACCATCTGGGTCAGCTGGATCTCGACCGCGGTCGTGTCACGCGGGGTGATCGAGAGCACCCGGGCCGGGGCGGTGTCGCGGGGCGCCAACCAGAGGATCGCCGCGCCGGAAGGGGCCGGCACCGCGGCGACGGTGTCCCACGCCTCCCGCCCATCCATCCGCCGGTTCCGGTTCTGGTCGACGTAGCCGCGGACAAGGTACCGCCCGTGGGGCAGGGGGGAGATCGTGAACTTCCCGGACGAGTCGGTCTGGGTACGGTAGACGGTGGAGTCGGGGAGGAGGACGAGTTCGATCGCCGCGAGCCGCGCCGGCTGCCGTGCCACCCAGTCGACGACGAGCCCCGAGAGGGTGTCGGTCGGAAGGGGGGCGCCGGTCGTGAAGGTGACGACCTGGCCCGCCTTGTACTGGTTCCGCCTGAGGTCGTACACCCCGGGGAGGAGCTCGACCCGGTAGACGGTGTTGGGCTTCCACCCCTCGCGCGGGCGGACCGCGATGCGGCTCCGCTCCCACGACACCCGCGGCACCAGGGTGTCGGGGGAGAGGATGACCAGCTTCTCGAGGTCGCCGTTGCCGTAGCCGAGGTTCGGGGAAGAGCCCTCGGAGACGGTCTCGTCGAAGATGAACTCGACATCGCCGTCGAACCCGGGGAAGACCCCGATCGAATCGGGACGGGTGCCGATCATCACGGGGGCGGCGGCGTCGGGAGGGCCGCCGGGGGGTGGGGCGATCCTGGCGCAGGCCGCGATCGCGGCAAGCGAACAGAGAACGGACGCTCGGACGCTCAGGCCACGAAGGCGCCGAGCGTCTGAGCGTCTGAGCGTCCGTTCACCTACTTGCATCCCAGACTCGCCCGCCGCTCGTCCAGCTTTCCCACCTGTGCCTTCCACTCGGCGAGCTTCTTCCGCTCTCCCTCGATCACCGCCGCGGGGGCGCGGGAGACGAAGTTCTCGTTCGAGAGCTTCTTCTCCTGATTCTCCACCAGGGCGGCCAGCTTGTCGCGCTCGGTCCCCAGCTTGGCGCACTCCTTGGTCAGGTCGACCATCCCCCCCAGGGGGACCACGACCGTGGACCCGTCCGAGAGGACCGCGCTCGCCGCGGCACCGGAGGGTGCCGAGCCGATGGTGAGCTCCGAGAGCTTGGCGAGGCGCTTGATGGTGCCCGCCTCCAGCGCCAGTGCGGCGTGCAGGGTCGGGGTCGCGCTGACGACCGTCGCCTCGATCTGCTTCCCCGGCTCCACGCCGTTGTCGGCGCGGATCTGGCGGAGGGCGGTGATCACCTCCTGCACCATCGCGAACTGGGCGAGGGCGTCGGGATCGGCCGCGCGGCGGTCCCCCTCGGGCCAGCGGGCGGTGGCGAGGAGCTCCCCGTCGCTGCGTCCCGGCATCCGTTGCCAGATCGCCTCGGTGATGAACGGCATCACCGGGTGGAGGAGCCGGAGCGCGGTGTCGAAGACCCGGTAGGCCACGGCCCTTGCCACGTCGCCGCCCGGCTGGTCGCCGTAGAGGCGGGGCTTGATCGCCTCGACGTACCAGTCGGCGAAGTCGCTCCAGATGAAATGATACGCCGCCGCCGCCGCGTCGTTCAGGCGGAACTTCTCCAGCGCGGCCTGGCAGTCGCGCACCGCGGCGTCGCAGCGGGCGATGATCCACCGGTCGGCGAGCGTCAGCTCTTCCGGCTTGATGACGTTCTGGTACTTCCCCGCGAGGGGGCGGGGGGCGCCGTCGAGGTTGCTCAGCAGGAAGCGCGCGGCGTTCCAGAGCTTGTTGGCGAAGTTCCGACCCGCCGCGAAGGAGAGGTCGAGGTCCTTGGGGTCGAGGATCAGGTCGGTCCCGACCGCCATCCCGCTCACCACCGTGTAGCGGAGGGCGTCCGCGCCGTACTTCCCGATCACGTCGAGCGGGTCGATCCCGTTGCCGAGGGACTTCGACATCTTGCGGTGCTGGGTGTCGCGCACGGTGCCGTGGAGGTACACCGTCTTGAACGGCACCTCGCCGCGGAACTCGATCCCCGCCATGATCATCCGCGCCACCCAGAAGAAGAGGATCTCCGGGGCCGTGATGAGCACGGTGCCGGGGTAGAACCGCTTCAGGTCCGGGGTCTCCTCGGGCCAGCCGAGGGAGGCCATCGGGACGAGCCAGGAGGAGAACCAGGTGTCGAGGACGTCCTCGTCCTGGCGGAGCGGTGCA
>Ga0315910_10004230_pt1 | contig 12033 bp, 5 predicted proteins | sample EdamamesoilMG_FD_204470 | JGI IMG/M metagenome (GOLD analysis project Ga0315910, IMG submission 204470) | Garden soil microbial communities collected in Santa Monica, California, United States - Edamame soil | ecosystem: Environmental > Terrestrial > Soil > Garden | place: USA: California... | reverse complement strand
CCCTTGGGCGACGACTGCCAACAGCTCAGACTGCCCGCGAATCGCGACATTCTCATCTGGGGCATGAGCCCCGACGACAATTACGATTTCCGAGGTCTCGGCGAAGACCTGCTCGAGGTGTGGCAGTACGGGAGCTCGAGCAAGCGCGTCCTACTGCGTTTCGAGATCTACTTGAATACCCCAGCCGAGTGGACCGTCGCTGCCGCCTACCTTGAGCTTCAAGCCCTACTCGTCGATTCGTATGGCGGACGTCTCAACCTACATCGGATGCAGAAAGACTGGGAAGAACGCGTTGCCAACTGGAACGTGGCCACCACCAACCAACCCTGGTCAACGCCGGGCGGCGATTTCGAAAGCGAGCCGTTTTCTGGGCTCGATTTCACACCGGCGATGCAAGAAACGATCGCTGTGTGGGACGTGACCACAGAGGTGCAGAGAGTTCACGCAGGTGGTGAGAACTACGGATGGATGCTCAAGGAAGCCGGTGAACCCGCGGAGGGCAACTTGTTGAAATACGCGTTCCCAGGCCGCGATACGCAGGATGCAGCGCAAGTGGTGCCCACACTCGCGATCCACTTCTGCAACTAGGTTGATTAACGCACGCCGCGCCGTGTTAAACAAACAAGCAACCCAGGCATAAAATCACTATCTAGTCTTAGGCACCCTCTGGGTCGTGACGTACTCAAGGTCATGGGCGCCTTCGATAGTAGCGCTCCCCTCAAAGGAGCCACCGATTCGAATGTGTTCACTCGGATGTCCTGGCAGCTCTGGGGCATCGAGTGGGGGGCGGCCCTGCCCTTCGAATCGGGCGGCTTCCGCGTCGAGCTCAGTAACTACGCGCGCGCCAAGAAGTTCGTCGCCGCCAACTACGCGACCGTGTTCGAAGAAGACGCTGCGTCGTCCCCCTTCGCCACGGACTTGAGCGCCGCCAAGAACCGCTACTACGAGGTGTTCGGTGACTTTTTCGAGTTCTTCCACGGTGATGAGCTCGCGGGGTTGCTGGTGTGCACGCCGACGGACTGGAGCACGTATTACATCCGCAGCGCAGCGATGCTCCCCAAGTTCCAGGGACGCCGCATTGTCCAGCACTTCTACACCAACGTGCTGTTCCCCACGCTGCAGCGTGCCGGGGTCGAACGCGTCGAATTCGATACCTCGCCATCGAACATGGCGATGATGCACATCGCCACGCGACTACGCTTCAACAACACTGGGACAATCCTGTCGGAACGCTGGGGTGCGATGATTCACTTCACCAAGTTCCTGGCAACCGACAAGGAAGAGGTTTTTCTCCGTCAATTCTGCGCCGGCGTGAAATACCAAACACGCGAAAGGGCGCATGGCTAAAGGGGTCAGAGGGAGGAAGGAGGCTCACATGAAGAAGAGATTCGCGCTCTCGACGTTCTAGGTCTAGGCAAGATGTACAAAGCATCGGCTCAAACGGGGGTGACCGAGCGGCGGTCCCCCCTGAGTTTCACTAGTGTCCCAAACCAGGATCCACATGCCACTAGAACGCATCGCAGACCTACTCCTCGCCGAGATCTCAGGCTTCGCCGAACGACTGCAACGTGAACACCCGCTGATGCAAGCAGCGCTGCAGGGCCGCGTGGCACCCGTCACAGTGGCCCGATACCTTGCCGGTGTCAGGTGCTTGTTGGAGCATACGCCGATTCACCTAGGCACGGCCGCAAGCGTTGCGCTGCAGCAAGGCCTCCCAGAGTTGGTCGAGTACTTCGAGCACAAGCTGCGTGAAGAGGAGGGGCATGCGCGTTGGGCCGAGAGTGACTTGGCAGAACTGGACCGGGCTTTCGGCGTCACCGCTTCGGATGTTCCAAGCTCGATGCTGAGCATGGTCGCGTACCTTGGAGAGGTCGTGCGGTATCAGCCGCGCCACTACCCGGGCTACATACTGTTGGCCGAACACTTGACGGTTCGAGCGGGAGGCGTGTGGGTGAAGGCCCTGGGGGATCACTGTGGCATTCCGCTCTCGGCCTTGAGTTCGATCGCCAAGCACGTCGAACTCGACCAGTTCCATGTGGCGGAGGGGCGAGATGAGATCAATCATCTGCTACACGACATCGAAGACCCAGAGCCCCTCCTCGAGACGTTGCAATGCGCCATGTCTCACTTTGAAGCATTCTGCGATGAGCTCAACCTGTCCGTCGAGCGAAAGGCTGCGCCGATGATCGTCTGGCGCGATGCAACTCAGTCACCGCCGCAATCGCTGACTTGAACGGTTGTCAAGGGCGACCGCCAGTCACTTTTTCGTTTTACCTAGGCACAAATGGGGCTTGCAGGGCACCCACACGTGCATCTGCGAGCCTGACCGTGTAGCGTCGTGGCATGCAGGCGCCGCATGCCAGCTCCCCCACGGACGTCGAGCTACTCGACGAATTGGGGCGGGGTGTGCACAGCGTCGTGTATCGAGCCCGGAGACAGTCTCGTTACTACGCCGTGAAGATGCCGCTGTTCGGTGACGATGATCACCTAGGAACCGTGGCCAAGAGCTTCCTGCGCGAGGCTACCGCCCTGGCTAGAGTCCGCCATCCAGCCCTGCCCACCGTGATGGAGGTGGGGTGGTCCAACGAGCGCCCCTACCTGGTGATGGAATTGGTGGGGGGCGAGACGCTTGCTGCACGCCTGCGGCGCGGCGTGCTAGGTGAGCCCGAAGTCGTTGACCTGGGGATTCAGTTGGCCGACGCCCTGCATCGCATCCACACGTGCGGCCTGGTGCATCATGACGTGAGCACGGCGAACATCCTGTTCGATGCACATACCGACGCCGTGCGACTGATAGATTTTGGTTTCGCGCAAACTGCGCCGTTTTCGGTGCTGGTCGAACCAGCTTCCGTCCCGCACGCAGAGATAGCGGGTCCGGCGATCGACCTGGTCGCCCTCGGTCGCGTGCTGTTCGAGTGTGTGACGGCCATTTCACCGTTCGCAGGTGTCGACCCGAGGCCGCTTCTGGAGAGAGGTGGCGACCACCACGACCTACAGCCCCACATCTCGAGGCCGCTGGCCGAGGTGCTGCGTAGGCTGATGCGGCTCGACACTGTTCCAGGTTATGAGGATGCCGCGCGGCTGCTCCAAGATTTGCGCAGTCTTGGTCACTCCGGCAACTCACAGCGATTCGAGAGCTCTCCTGGGCTGCAATTGTCGACGGCGATGCCGGTCGCTCTCGTGGGCCGCGATCGCGAGCTAGATCGTCTGAGACTCGCCTGGCGAACCTCGGGCAGCCGGCAGGGACAAGTGGTGCTGGTCCGTGGCTGTTCGGGAAGCGGGAAGACGCGTTTGATCCAGGCATTCATCGACGAACTCGCAGAAGGACGCGATGACTGCTTCGTTTTCAAGTGCCAGCAAGGTCAACACGAACCATTCGCATGGGTTCGGAGGTTGATCCACAGTCATCTCGCGCGTTTCGATGCGCTATTCCCCGCGCAGCGGGAAGCTGCACTCGAGTCGTTCCGGCGGCTTGCGGGGGACGCTGCACCGCTGCTGCGCGTGCTCTCGACTCGGCTTGGACGCGTGTTCGCCGGCGCGGCGTCCGAGCCCCGCGGCGACGGTGCCGAGGAGATATTTGCCGAGGGGATCGCCGAGTTTCTGCTGAAACTGCTCAATGAGTCTGCGCTGGCGACGGTGATTATCGACGACGTTCAGTGGCTCGACCCTGGCAGCCGCAACGTTTTGACTCGCCTCTGCGATAGGGACGGTGCTCGAGCTCTCATCGTACTCGCTGCTCGAGATGATGGCGACATCTGGCCCCAGGTGGGGCGACTCACCCGCACCCTCAATCCCGAACGCGTGTGGGAGTTAGCGCTCGAGCCTTTGGACGATGCGAGGGTGGCGGAGTTGATCGACGCCTACCTGGGGCATCAGCCATACGATCTCGAGCTGTTGCGTTTCGTCATCACGGTGAGTGATCACACACCGCTCAGCGTGCTCGAGGTGCTGCGTGTAGTGCTCGAGCACGGTGCGCTCGTGCCAAACTGGGGCAAATGGCGCTTCGATATGGCACGCGCCGCAGGTCTGGGGGTTCCGCGTGGTGGCCGCGAGTTGCTTGCTCGGCGCCTGGAAGCCTTGCGCCCGAATACGCTCGAGATGTCGTTGACCGCGGCGGTGCTCGGAACGAGTTTCGATCTGCCCTTGCTGTGCGACGTGACAGGGGTCGGCGAACCTGAAGTGAGCGCGATGCTGGCCGAGGCTTGCGGTGCGATGCTCGTTGAAACCGTCGGCGGAGAGTACCGATTCGTTCACGACTCAGTCCGCGAAGTCTTGTTGAGCCGCATCGATTCGGACAAGCGCTGCGAGCTCCACCAGCGTGTGGGTGACGCTTTGAGGAGGACATTGGATGCTCCCGTCGCCGCCGAGACCAAAGGGTCGACCCCGCCTGGCTCGCTTCCAGCCTTGAGGGTTGGGTTGATCTATTCCGTAGCCTCTCACCATGTGGCTGGTTTGCGAGACCAGCACCCCAAGCGCGTACTCGACAGCTGCGTTGCGGCAGGGAGACTCGCCTTTCAGACCTTCGACAACGAACTTGCGCTCCGCTACTTCCGAGAAGCCGAGCGTGCTGCAGATCAGCTTTCTATCACGCTGCCGCTCGAAGTCCGTTTGGAAATCGCCGAGGCACACCTGCGTACTGGTGAGGTCGAGACCAGTATCGCCATGTTCGGCGAGATCGCAGAAACCACCGACGACGCTCTGACTCGGGTTCGGACACTGTCTCGGATAGCGTTCGTGCACGCACGCCACAACAGAAAAAAGGCATGGGAAGCGTTCAGTCGCGCCTTTGAAACTCTCGGAGCGCGCCCTCCCTCCGGCGGATTCTGGGCCCTCGTCGTTGCTGCGTGGTGCTGGCTGCGTTGGGTGCTCGCGCGTGCACGCCCAGCGCAGGATCAAGTCGAACGCAGCCGCCTCCAGGTTCTATCGCAACTTTACTACCAGGTACTCCGCCTGGCCGTTGACGAGGGAAAACCAGGCTGCATCATCGAAGTCACCTTGAGGGGGCTCGCTCCAGCCGAGCGATTGGGATCGTCCCGAGAGCTCTGCAACGCGTACTTGATGTACAGCTTCGTGTTGACGTCGCTGGGGGCTCGCGGGCACGGGCGAGTCTACCTCCAGCGGGCGGAGGCGATTGCTCGCGCGACGAATGACCCGTCCGTATACGCGCACATGTTGCAGGTGCATGTTGCGGTTCTGGCTTGGGCAGGTGACATCATCGGAGCGGTGCATGCCGCGATTCGCTCGCTCACCGAGTACGGCAGGTGGCGAGAGCTGAGCGAGTTTTGTCTCATCGTCTACAACCTGCAACAGATCGAGGGACTCCGCGGTCGCTGCCGTGACGCTTGGAAATGGGTAGAACTGGCCATCTCGCGGCTCAAGAAGCACGAGGGGCCAGCCGTCACCATGGAGTACATCGAGGACACGGTTCGGGCCGCGCTCATGGCACAGGGGCGTGAGCGCGAAGCTGAAGCACTGCTCAGTCGTTTGCGCGAGACGAAACGAGTGGGTGTGCCGCGAGCGATCGCCGGCGTCGCCAGCTACGGAGCGGACGTGCGTCTGTTCACCGAGTGCGGGCGCTTGGATGACGGCTTCGAGGCATTCGTAGCCGACGTGGAGGCGAAAGGGTTCGATCCGAGGCGAGTACACCTCGAGATGACCGAGTACTACGTGCATGTTGCTCATGCGCGAGTGCATGCCATCCTCCGCGTCCCTGAAGCAAAAGAGAGCAACCTGGCAAAGTTGCGTCAGGCGTTGTCCGATCTGAGAAAGGCTGCACGCATTCCGTTGATCGAAGCCCACGCGTTGGTCGTCGACGGTTTTCGGGCTTACTTCGAAGGCGATCTGGTCGGCGCAGCGCGCCTTCTGGCACGCGCCGAACAACTCGGGCAGGAAAACGCAGCTCCTTGGGTCCTCTACAGCGTTCATCGCGCGCGGGCTCACATCGCTCGCTCGCGAGGCGAGCTCGAAGCAGCGCACGACCAGGCTCGTTTGGCCGAGGCAATGGCCAAAGAGCATCGAGCAGTCTATCGTCTCCGTTGGATCAGGGAGGAGTTCCAGCTGCGCGCAGCAACGCGCTCGGCGCTGGCAGGGTCGCCCTTGAGTTCCTCCGGCGAGGTGTCCGATATCGAGTCGGGCACTGAACACATGTGGCACCGGTCGCGCGCGTATCTTCGATCGCTGGTCCGCATTGACCAGCAGACGGACCTCAGCCGCGACCAACAGGCGAAAACCGTGATCGACGAGCTGGTCGAGAGTTTGAGCGCGGATCGAGGCTTCTTGTTTCTCGCACGATCCTGGCCGGACTCAGGCGATCCAGACGCCCCGGCCGCTTCGGGCAAGGTGAGCCTCAGAGTGGTTGCGCTGCCCACCGAGACAGGCAGCGAACATCGCTTGGACCTGGTGGCCGCGCGCAGTGTGCGCGGAGTCGACATCGACGACACGGACTACGACACGGCGCTGGTAGAAGATCTATTCTCGCTCGGAGAGTCCTACGACGCCGAGTACGGCGAGCTTGGCGCAGCCAGCACGGGGTTCTTCGAAGGGCGAGCCGTGCTGGCCGTACCGATCATCATGCGCCGGCAGCGTATTGGGGTCGTTTACCTCGATCGCCCGCGCCGGCTCTGGCCGTTTTCGAATCAGGATCGGGAAACCCTGCTTGCCTTGGCGGACCAAATCCCTCTCGTGTTCGAGCTGGGTCGCACTTTGCGTGCTCGCGGCCGGGCTGAACAGACGCAGCGAAGTGCCGAAAAGCTGCAAGCCATCGGCAGACTCGCGGGCGGTATCGCGCATGACTTCAACAACATGCTGTCGGTCATCATTTCTTCCACCGAGCAGATTCTCGTCCGCGACCTGCCGAACAACGTCGTGGAGGAAACCAATACGATTCAAAGCGCAGCGCGACGCGCGCGCGATCTGACTCGGCAGTTGTTGTCCTTTTCGCGAGGGCAGTACCTGAATTTGAGCGTCGTCGACCTCAATTCGCTGGTCGAGCGCTTGGCGCCGATATTCAGGCGGTTGATCGGTAACTCCAAGTTGGAGCTCGACCTGGACACCGAACTCTGCCGTGTCGAGGCGGACCCCGCACAGATCGATCAAGTGCTGACCAACCTGGTGGTAAACGCGGGCGACGCGATGGTGCGGGCTGGGATACTGCGCATCCAAACCCGGAGCGTGAAGGTGAACGATAGCCGAGACGACCCGCGCGGCCTTCAGCCCGGGACTTACGCACGCATCGTGGTTTCGGATACCGGTGAAGGCATGGACCCGGCGACGTTGAACCACGTCTTCGAACCGTTCTTTACGACCAAAGCCGCTCGCTCGGGCACTGGTCTAGGTCTCGCGACCGCCTACGGCATCATCACCCAGGGTGGTGGCCACATTAGCGTCGAGAGCAAGCGGGCGCACGGGACCAGCTTTACGATACTACTACCAGCAGCCAAGCAACGTTCCGTTACGGCTCCCCCACCCGAACCGGAGCGGCGTCCCAAGGAAGAGCGAACCATCCTTTTGGTTGACGACGAACCGTTGGTGCGGAAGGCGACGAGTCGTTTGCTGCGATCACTCGGCTACACGGTGCTAGCGGCGGAGTCGGGCGAGGTGGCTCTCGCACTCGCCAATCAGCACTTGGACGACATTGACTTAGTGCTCACGGATGTCGTAATGCCGGAAATGAACGGGCTGGATCTCGCCCGGGAACTGAGCCGCCGCAGCCCATCGCTGAAGATCCTCTTCATGTCCGGCTTCACTGACGGCGTTCTCGCGGAACGGGGCGTCCTGAAGCCAGGCGTCATGTACCTTCAGAAACCTATACAACGGGACGAACTCGCCAGCTGCTTGACCAGCGCACTCGGGCGCGAGTCGAACTAGCTGTGCACAGTGTGGTCGGACTCGAGTGTCGCCAGCAAGCGCCCGAGGCCATAGCGTTGCGCTGCTCGTCGCGCACTTTCGACAAGACTCGGCTTTTGCGGCGCTTCGCCCGCTGGTAGCGCTTGCGCGAGGTAGTATTCGGACCAGGCGCGGTAGATCACCGAGCCAGCCCGTTCGCTTTCGTGAATCGCCAGCGCGAGTTGGCGTTGCGCGTCTTCGGCCCGGCCGCACGTCAGACTCAGTCGCCCCAACGAGTAGCTCACAGGTCCGAAGTAAACGCTGCCCGTGCCAGTGACTGCATGCCAGCCTGCGTAGCCGTCGAAGAGGGACATGATCACCCCGGCGGCAGCGACGTCGTTTTGCGAGCACGCAAGATCCGCGACGGTAGCTAGGTGTGGCAGGTAGCCTCGGTCCAATCGATCGACTGTAACGTAGGTTGGGCTGGTGACGCGAGCGAGGTACTCTCGCGCGCTGTCGGCGCTCTCGCAGTACATGCGGGCGCGAGCAATGACAGGGATGTATGCTTGATAGTTGGGGGCTAATGCCAGAACCCGATTCCCCCCCTCGACGACCTCGCTCAGGATGCGGCGTGCTTCATCGCCCGCGAGCTCCAACCCAATCTGAAGCAGCTGGCTGAGCATGTGGACGAAACCTACGAGTCCAACCAAGTCGGACCCGACTTTTCCGGCGTGGCGTGCGACACGTTCAGACTCACTGAGAGAGCCTGCCAAGAAATGCTGGCCCGCAGCCAGCACGTCGGCCATCCAAGCAGCCTGCGGTGAGGGAGCAACGGCCGCTCGTTGGTTATGCGTTGCCACCTCTTGCTGGTAGTCTGCTCCGCGACCGAGTGCGAGCACCGCGTTTACCCTCCATTGGCGAGCCACAAGCTCATTTTCAGGTGACCGCAGCGCAACGCTGAGTTTTAGCATTTCCTCGGCGATACTCAGCTCGCTGGTGCCATCCGTAAAGTTCGTATAACACATCAATGCGCCGCGCAGCACTTCCATTCGCGGTCGCAGGTCTATCCCTTCTCGCGTGAGGGCCAAGGCTTCTTGAATCCACGCGACGCGTTCGCGGATCGGGGACGTGAAAATAGTCGACATTGCCCTGACCACCTGAAGCTGCGCAAAGACGCTGTCCTTTTGCTGGACTCGCGCCAGTGCTTCAGCGATGCGCGCATGGAAGACTGGATCCATGATGGACGATTCGCGCCGCAGCTGAAACCAAGTACAGATGGCCCGACAGAAAAGATCGTAATAGCCGTGCGCTCGGGTCAGCTCGAAGATGCGTTCGAGCGTCGCGATTGCGGCGTCGACCGCGCCGGCCACGAACTGCGCGTGAGCGAGCGCGAGTAGCAGTTCGGCGTACTGATGCGGTTCGGCTGGCTCTAGATCGAGCACGGCGAGTGCGCGCTCGTAGTAGCCGGCTGCTCGCGCATAGGCGTGCCTGGCACGAGCCCATTCGGCCGCTCGCTCTGCGTAGTGCACGGTCTCGCTGGCGTCGGCGTGGGGCCGCGCTTCCAGGAAGTGATGCGCTGTTTCGACGATGGTCTCGGGGTGTTGGCCTAGCTGGTCAGCGAAGGCTCTGCCAAATGCTGCGTGCAGTTGGCGGCGCTCGCTCGCCTCGAGCTCCTGGTACAGGAGGTCGCGGTGCAGGGCGTGGGCGAAGCGCAGGGAACCCGCGCTTGCCAGCTTGAGCACTCCACGCTCTTGTGCCTGCTCGAGGAGCGCCAGGGTCGTGTTCGCCGGCTTATCCGTGACGGTTGCAAGGACTGCCGTCGGAAACTCTTCGCCGCACACCGCGGCGATGCGCAGCAGGCGGCGCGTGGGCTCATCGAGACGATGAAGTCGCCGTCCCAAGATCTCTTTGACTCGGCCGCTGGGTCCGAGTTCCTTGTCGGCATCCTTAGCGAGCGCGGCCGCACCGGAAGTGGCTAGGCTTTCGACGAGAGTCTCGACGAGCAATGGGAGGCCCTCGGTTGAAAAGTGGATGGCATCGACGACCGCTTCGGACAGGGGGCTCGGGGCCGCGCTGGTCAGCCACTGGCGCACGTCGCCGACGGCCAGGCCTTCGAGAGCTAACGTCTGCGTATGGGACAGTAAACCTTCGATAGCGGATGCGAGCACGGCGCGCGACGCTCCTTCGGCGCTGCGGACGGTGCCGAGGATCACGAGCTGCGTGGCTCCGATCTCCCCGGCGAGGACCTCCAGCACGCGCAGGGCGGCGTCGTCTGCCAGATGCAGATCTTCGAGCACCAGTGTCAGCGGAGCTTGCTCTGCCGCACGCCGCAGGAAGCCCGCAATCGCGCCGATCACCGACTGAGCCCGCTCCTGGCTCTCGTCTCGAGTACCACCGGACGCGACGCCGAGGGCTTCGCGTAGCTCGGGCGCCACAGCCGCGAGGTCGTGCTCGATGCCCTGCGCCAGCAGCTCGAGGGCGGCGACTTCCCGCGTTTCGGCGTAGCGGTGGAGCAGCTCGGGCCAGGGCCAGAAGGGTGGGGCGGATTGGCCTTCGCGGCAGCCGCCCCAGCAAACCTCCGAACCGGCGTCGCGTTGGTGTCTCGCGAACCATTGGGCGAGACGCGTCTTGCCGACGCCGGGCGGTCCGTGGACCAGCACAACGTTGCCGCGGCCCGCCCTTGCTTCGCCCGAGGCGAGCTGGAGGCGAGCGGTCTCTAGCTGTCTGCCGAAGAACGGCCGCAGCCTTCGAGATCGCGGGCTCCCGTCGCCCTGGACCGGGAGCTCACTGAGCTGCCCGCGAAAGCGAAAGCCCTTGCCTCGCACGGTCTCGATGAATTGGGGAGCTGTAGGGTCTTCGCCCAGCGCGCTGCGCACCTGCCGAATCGCTTGGCTCAAAGCAGCTTCCGACACGCTCATGTCTTTCCAGACACCTGCCCGAAGCTCATCCTTCGTGACCAAGTGATCGCGATGCGTCACCAAGAACAGAAGGACTTCGAGCACCCTCGGCTGTACCTTCACGAGCGTTCCGCTACGTCGCAGTTCGAGCTGCTCGTCATCGAGCTCAAAGCTCGCAAAGCGTAGAGTCATCGGACCATCCCCCTGGATGGCGCTGGGCCTGCCGCATGGACTCGGGGACGAAACGCAGCCCATTTCGGCTGCGTGCCTCGCTTTCGGACCTCTGGGCGAGGGCCGAGTGTCCACTGCAGTTGACAGCTAGACGGTGCAGCGAGCGGCTGCTGGCTACCAAGTTGGACAGTAGCCGTCACCCACTCGAGCCTCAGGGAAAGTAAGGACTGTTTGCTCATGAAAAGATCAAGATCTGATCAGACTGCGCTGAAGATCCAATTAGCACGATTGTGATACCCAGACCCTTAGGTAGCGGGGGTCGTCCGCGCCCTCAGCGAAGGACCGGGACTCATGGCGTGCTTGGGCCTCAAGAATTGGCTCGCGGTATTGGTGTGCGCTCCGCTTGCTGTTGGTTGCAGTAATTCTGAAGAGCTTCACGGGCCCACTCAGGTCGAGCCGGTGGGGCAGCTTGCCCAGCCGCTGACATCGAACGAGCTGGCGATGCTCGGCTTCGAAACGATGACCTGGGCGCCCATCTGGAACCCAGCCACGCTCGCCCAGAGCACGCTGCACACTCGGCGCTCACCAGCGACGGAAACGCCTTCAGCGTCGTCGGCTACGACATCCGCATCAACCCGTGGTGGTTCGGCGACACCTGGCTCTACATCGATGCGCCTTCGAGGGGTATCAACCAGGTCACTCTTGGAACGAAGCCTCTGAAGAACCCCGGTCAATTCACGCGCATGGAGTTCCCGATCCCGGCATCGATCCAGACGGCGCTCGCAGGGAACTACAGCGACCTCAAGTTCACCATCGCGGTGAACACGACGCCCGGCAACGGGGCCCGGGAACCTGCACACCCCAAAACGACAACAACCCGTGCACCGAAGACACCTGTAACAGCGCCGGCCAGCCCATCCATACGCCAAAGCCCGCGGGCACCAGTTGCAGCGACGCTAACCTCTGCAATGGTGCCGAACTCTGCAACGCGACTGCGGTCTGCACACCCGGCACCGCGCCACCGATCCCGCTGATATTCGTTCGCAAAGACACGACGCGAGACGAATCAGTAGCGATCTGTTTGTAAAAATGGAGGCGTGCGCGGTATTCTGGGCTTCAGCAGCAGCAGCAGCAGCAGCAA
>Ga0315910_10004228_pt1 | contig 12034 bp, 6 predicted proteins | sample EdamamesoilMG_FD_204470 | JGI IMG/M metagenome (GOLD analysis project Ga0315910, IMG submission 204470) | Garden soil microbial communities collected in Santa Monica, California, United States - Edamame soil | ecosystem: Environmental > Terrestrial > Soil > Garden | place: USA: California... | reverse complement strand
CCTCGGGTGCATCACGGAAACTATGGCCCCGAGGGTCCAAGGGTCGTCGCTCAGGCGCTGAACTTCGTGTTCGATCGTCCTGCCCCGTGAGCACACTGGGGACGCGCTGCCCGAAGAGGACCACCAATTTCTCCAATTCATCGAGCAGCTTGTCGTTCGACTTTTGCCAGTATTCGGCGGTTTGGTTCCTGCCACCTACCCAACAGCGTACGCTCCGCGCGACCAGATGCGGCGGGATGGAGCGCATCATCTCCTCATCAGTGCGGTCGTCCCCAGCACAAAACACAAAGTCCGTTTCAGCGTGGAGTTCGAAAATGCGGCGCATGGCGTTGGCCTTGGACGCGGCCTTGTGCCGCACCTCGATCACTCGATTGCCTTTCAGCACGCGATACGGGCGACGTTTGAGCACATCTTCCAACTGGGTCTGCAATTCATGGGCTTGAAACTGCCCATACTCCGGATCAGCACCGCGGTAGTGCCAGGCTAAGGCAGCGCTTTTACTCTCGATGCTGCTCCCCGGCGTGCGGCGTACGAATTCCTCGAACAGCGGACGCACCAGGCGATGGAGCGCAACCGCATTCACTTTGGCGAGCTGCTGCCAGTTCTGACCCGGAGCCTTCATCGCGAGTCCGTGTTCACACACCAGCCCGAGCGTTAGCCTGCCGAGCCACTTTTCCAGAGTGAACGCATCACGCCCGCTGACCACGTAGACATTGGCAAACTGGGTCAACCCCGCAAGTACCTGCAGTATCCTTTGATCAGGCACGGCATCTTGAGGACTTACGACATAGGAGCGCAGTGTCCCGTCGTAGTCGAGGGCGACGAGTGGCCGCTTGCAACCAAGGACCTGAGCCCTGATCCCTCGCTCATCGACATCGAGCAACTTGAGCTCTGGCGTGTCGAACTCGACGAGCTGCTCCAACCTCTGCAGAAACGAGCTCGCCCAAGCGGTGCTGGTGTTGCGCCGCACAAACTCTTCCATGTGCGCAAAATCATCCCGTCCGCTCGCCGCGTCGACGAGGGCCTCGTGGAGCGTATCGGCCAGCTGCTCAGGGTTGAACGGATTGATCAGTTTGGCTCCCGGCAGACATTGCGCCGCCCCGCAAAACTCGCTGAGCATGAGCGTACCACCCAATCCGCGCCGCGACGCGACGTACTCCAGCGCGACCAAGTTCATTCCGTCGCGTACCGGCGTGACCAACCCGATCTCCGCTGCCCGATACAGGCCCGCCAAGTGCTCGCGATCGAGCGGCTGATTCACATAGACGATGGGCGTGTAGCTCACGCTAGAAAATTCCCCCACGATGCGCCCGATCAGCTCATCCACTTGGTGCTTGAGCAGTTGATACTCTTCCACGCCCGTGCGCGTCGGGGCGGCGACCTGAACGAGCACGACCTCGCCGCGGTGCTGGGGATACTTGCGCAGCAAGGTCTCGAACCCGAGCAACTTTTGCGGGATGCCTTTGGTGTAGTCCAAGCGGTCCACGCCTGCGATGAGCCGCTTTCCCGGATAGGCGTCCAGCAAGCGTTGTGTTTCCTTGCGCGCGGCGGGCGAATTGACCAGTGCGGCGACTTCCTCTGGTTCAATCCCAATCGGCGACACCAACAGGTGCACACGGTGACTGGGCAGGGAGAGCGACTCTACGTCCGATTCGAGCCCCAGCACACGGAGCGCGGTCGTGCGAAAGTTGCTCACGTACTCATACGTGTGAAACCCCAGCAAATCTGCCCCGAGCATGCCGCGCAACACCTGCTGCGCCACCGGGAGCCTGCGATAGGCGCTGGAGGTGGGAAACGGAATGTGAAGAAAGAACCCGATGCGACAACCGAGCTCTTTGGCTCGCAGCAATTGGGGCAGCAAACACAGCTGGTAATCGTGGACCCAAACCGTGTCTCCGGGCTCAACTTGTTCGGCAATCGCGTCAGCATAGAGTTGATTTACGTCCTCATAGTGTTGCCAATTTTTGGGATCAAAATTCACTCGCTCGGTCAAATCGTGAAACAGTGGCCACAAGGTATCGTTGGAAAACCCCTCGTAAAACCCCTCTGCCGCTTGCTTCTCGATGAACACCGCAGAGGCCCCGCTCACGGCTAGCTGCTCGGCTACACGACTTTGGTCGTGGACCGCGACCTCTGTGCCCGGCCAACCCAGCCACACAAACTCGCGCTGCTCGCGAAAGGCGGACAAGGCCGTCACCAGCCCGCCGGTACTCGGCGCGACGTGCCAATTGTCCCCCTGCCGGCTCAAGGTCACCGGCAAACGAGACGACGCAATAATCAATTTCCCAGCCATCGCAGCTGAGCCTGACACACAAGCGCGCGGACGCACGCAGCCCAATCAGGCAGCTTTATCCAGCTTTTGCCGCACCATTTGTGCATTTTTGCCACATGCGCATAGGTCAGCTACCTAGCGCGCCGTGATCAACATTGCCGGTCTAGAAAAACGCTTTGGTCCCAAAGTCCTGTTTTCTGACGTGACCTTGCAGCTCAACCCGCGCGAGCGTTACGGCCTCGTGGGGGCCAACGGCTCGGGGAAGTCCACCTTTCTCCGCATGCTGACCGGGGAGGAGGGCGGCGACGCCGGACACATCGTGTTTGGGCGACAGTTGCGCTTGGGTGTGCTCAAGCAGGATCAGTTCCTGGCCGATGATCAGCCCATCGTGCAAGTGGCCATGCAAGGTGACCAAGAGGTGTACGAGGCGATCACCCAGCTGGAAGCCATCACCCACCAAAGCGCACCCAACGCCGAACAAATCAGCCACCTCAATGAGCGCATTGCCCACCTCGACGGCTACACGTTGGAATCCCGGGCCCGCGAGACCTTGCTTGGTCTCGGCCTGCTCGGAAGTCAGTTGGACTTGCCTCTAGGCACGTTGTCCGGCGGCTTCAAACTGCGCGTGCTGCTCGCTCAGGTCCTGGTGGGACGCCCTGACGCGCTCCTGCTCGATGAGCCCACCAACCATTTGGACATTCTTTCCATCCGCTGGCTGGAACAATTTCTCAAAACCTACGCCGGATGCGCAGTCGTCATCTCTCACGATCGACGCTTCTTGGACGAGATCACCACGCGCATCTTGGACGTCGACTACCAAACCATCACGGATTATCCCGGCAACTACTCGACGTTTGTGGAGCGTAAGGAGCTTTTTCAACAGCAAAGGACCACAGAAATCGAGAGGGCTGAGCGCAAAATTGCGGAGAAGCAAGCCTTCGTCGAGCGGTTCCGCGCCAAGGCGACCAAGGCCAGGCAAGCGCAAAGTCGCGCCAAGCAGATCGAAAAGATCGAGGTCAAAGAGGTGGTGCGCACTAGCAGGCGCGCCCCCACCTTCAGCTTCGCTCCTGAGCGCCCCACCGGCCGCGACGTGCTTTTAGTAGATGCATTGAACAAGGCCTACGGTGACCGCCGCGTGCTCCACCAGGTGTCCTTCACGGTGCGGCGCGGCGAGAAGCTCGCCATCATTGGGAAAAATGGCGTTGGTAAGTCGACGCTGCTCAAGATCCTAAGCGGGCACCTCTCAGCCGACGCAGGAACATTTGGCTGGGGGGTGCACGCCAAGTTGGGCTACTTTGCACAAGATCATCATGATCTATTGTTTGATCCCGAGGTGACCCCGCTTTCGTTTGTTTGGGACAAGGTGCCACAAGAACCGACGAGCTTCGTGCGAGGTCACCTGGGACGCATGTTGTTCTCCGGTGACGACGTGGAGAAGAAGGTCACTACCTTGTCCGGAGGTGAAGCCGCCCGCTTGATCTTCGCCAGCTTAGCCGTGGAGCGCCCCAATATCTTGCTGCTCGACGAGCCCACCAACCATCTCGATCTCGAGGCGATCGATGCCTTGGCCGCCGCCCTGCGCGAGTACAGCGGAACCTTGCTCTTCGTTTCGCACGATCGCTGGTTCGTGAGCCAGATTGCCGACCGCATCATTGAACTCAAGGAGGACGGCCTGCATGATTTCGCAGGAACTTACACGGAGTATTTGGCGCGCGACGGTTCCGATCATCTGGATGTGGACCAGGTTGTGCTGACGGCCAAACAGGACAAAAAGCAAAAAGCCGAGGCCGCTCCGCCCACGCCTGAACTCAACTATGAAGAGCGCAAACGTCGCGCCAACCGCTTGAAGACCTTACCCAAGCGCCGGGACGCATTGATGATCGACATCGAAGGTTTGGAGCGGGAGCGCGCCAGCATCAGCGCCCGCTACGCCGAGCCTAGCTTCTTCTCTAGCGTACCCGAGGCGGAGCAGCGCAAGCTGCGCGAGCGGGAGCAGCACCTGGACAAGGCTCTCGAAGAGCTCATGGCCCAGTGGGAGCAACTGGAGACCGAACTGGCAGAGCTCGAGGCGACCTCCTGAGCGGCTCGTCCGGTCGATGGCTACCTGCGAATATGCACCCAGGTCCCCTGTCCCATGTCCTCAGTCACGTTGATGCCGTGCCACCCGTCGGGCACAGGCGGGTCAGTCCAGGAAAATACCACCTTGGCGTCAATGGGCGCCAAATTCACGCAGCCGTGACTGCGCGGAATACCAAATACATCATGCCAGTACGCGCCGTGCAGGGCAAAACCAGATGAGAAGTACTGGATCCATGGCACGTCGCGCAGCTCGAACGCGGTGCTGCCGCGGCGGCGGGTCACGCCGTACTCCGGGTGCCGACCCTTTTGCACGTTGGCCCAGCGCCGGGCATCTTGTTCATCCAACTTCTTGCCAGCTGCAACCGCTTTCTTGAGGCGCTCTGCGGTCGCGGCCCCCTCAGCGTCCATGATGGGCGCGCGTGTCTTTTGTCCGCCCGCTACACTCGAGTTCTCCTCCGAGTCCATGGCGGCTGCGACATGCTTGGACTGAATGCGAAAGTCTCCGAGCGGCGTCGTCAGATCCTTCTTGGGGTCGCCAAACTGATCGCGACCGCTCGACACCAACGTCGCGTAGCGGGCCACCTTACCGTCGTACAGCGTGAGCACTTGCTGGCCAATCGAGATATCGATCCACTTTTCGCCTTTTTCAGCCGGCTCTGGCCAGGCCGCCGGGTGATGTACGATGCCGATGTCGCTCGCCAAGAGCCAGCGCTGGTGATCGCCGAGCGTTTGATAAAACCGCTTGCCCTCTTTGATGCGGGCGTGACCCGATAGCGGGACCAGTGCCCGGTGGGGCGCCGCCCCTGCGGTCGTGACCGCGTCGCGCTCTGCCAACAACATGTACAGTTGGCTGTCCCGCTTGGTGACGAACGCAAAGGGAAAGTGCATGCCATCCGGGATCTCCACGCCGTGAAACGCCGAGCCTGTATCCGGTTTGACCTTGCTCGCCGGAACCAGACGTAGGTCCACAGTGATGGCAAAGCGACGGCTGATGTCCTGGGACTGGGTGTCGAAGGAACCTACGAATGAAAGCCCGGTGTGGCGCCGCACCCGATCGGCAAACAAGGCGTACTCAGGCACTTGGAATGCCGAGACATTGGGGATACTGCGGGCCCCATTTTCGAGCCAAAATGGTACGCCCTCCGTCGCGCTCCGCGCTCCAAACAATTCTGCCTGGCTCAGCGCGGTCGACGCAACGAACCCGGGCGCTGGGGCCAACTTGGGCACGGCGATGCCACGCCCATCGAGCGGGACATCGTTGGCTCCGAGCGTGATGGCCTCGACCTCGGCCTTGTGCTGCGCATACCATTTCAGGTGCTCGTCGAGCCCAAACTCGGATTTGCTCTGCTCGCCCCCGCTGGGGATGCGCAGGTATTGCGGCGCCGTGGCACGCACGAACCCGTATTTGTACGGGAGTGGCTTACTCAGATCAGCGCGGACCGCCGAAGCGCGCACCAGCGGATGATCGAGCTCGGTGGTGACTTCCAAAGTGCACACGTAGCCCATGGGATAGATGCGGTACCACTTACCCTTGGAGCAGCCCTTGCCGAGCACCGGCTCAGGATCCCGAGCCACGCTGCTGCCGAGGCGCAGGTAGCCCAACTTTTCCGAACCCTCCTGGGGGAGTTTGTAGACCGTGGCTGCGACGGCAATGCTCGCCACGAGCGGAGCACCAGGCGGACTGGGTTGATCCAACTGCCCGTGGGCAACGGATATGTGACTGAGGCGAAGCGGCGCGCTAGAACCCACCGGTACCGTCGGCTCGGGCGTGGCTCCGCTCGCCTGCTCCGGAGCCGCTCTCGACTGCGCGGGGGCCTCCTGTGATCCCTGCTGACAGCCCCCGAGCACCAACACAAAAACGGGAGCCAGGCGGCAAAAGAGACTGAGCAAAGCTTGCGGTTGATGACTCAGTAGCTCACAGCGCGGCTTCATCCTGGTGCCCCGGCCTATACCGTCTCAAGCCGGGGGATCAAGGGGCTCACAACACTTCGTTGCGCGGCGAGAAGGGCGGAGGCTCCTCGCGCGTCTCGCTGGCACTGCCGCGCCGCATCTCCGCCGCCGATTCAATCCCGTCTACGACGATCTCGCTGACCGAGTCCGCAGCGCGCGGCAGCTCCGCCTGGAGCACCCCCTCCCCCAACCAAAACACCTCGGGCACTGGATAGTATTTGGAGTGGTAGCTGCGTTTTTCCCGCTGACCGTCAGGGCCTTCCATGGTCAGCACGCTCACCACATCCATACCTTCAATGCCCTTTTGCTTCTTTTCAAAGGTGCCGGGCTTCATCTCGCTCTTGTTCCAGATGCGACGCGCGTATGGCTCGCGATGGGTCACCGCGTACTCGTGCCGAACGACTTTCTCGGGTAACCGGCCCAAAAGCTCGACGCGGATGACGTAGGCCGAGGGAAAGCTCACGTACACCAGGAGCGGCTCCGCGTAGGGGTTGCGCAGTTGCAGATCCACTTTTCCGTCGATCACCGTCGCATCCAGACCGAGCGGAGCATAACCACTCGGTCGACTGTGGCTGCGGCGCGCGACGACTTGTAAGGCACCAAAAATAGCCGCAGCGTGCAGCGTCGTGGCCACCTGGCACACGCCACCGCCCACGTCCTCTTCCAATTCGTCATTGACGATGACCGGAGCATCTACAAACCCGCGTCCGTGCACTCGACGGCCCACGTAACTGTTGAAACTCAGCGTCTCTCCGGGCAACAGCACCGCTCCGTTCAGGTAACGCCCTGCCGCACGGATGTTCACGGCGCGCGGGCCCGCTTTCCCGCGGAAGCTGGTTTCGTAGCTCGACAGCACTCGCGTCACATCCACAGGGGCCAACGCCGCTTCGGTCACCGTGGGCTCGATCTCCTCGAGTGACAGTTCCACGACCCGTTCGCCCGCTTGGGTCTCGCTACCGAGACGCACCAGCGACCCCTCGATGGACAATTGCTGCCCCATCTGACTCGGCAAAATTTCGTGCTCAGCGACCAAAAGCTGTGCGTCGACTGCCGGTCGCTCCACCAGCACCCGCAGACGCTCGAGACGCTCGCGCGCGACCTGCGGGTCAAAGTCGATAGCGAGTTCGTGGCGGACGACCAGCGGTTTTCCCAGAAGGCGGGCCGTCACCCGCCCCACGGCGCTGCGTTGCTTGATCAGTTTCGACAGCGTCTGCAGGAGCTGCTCTGCGCTGGCCGTCTGGTCCACGCCGTAACCCAAATCCTGCGCCGCTACCGCAAAGGTCTCCGATCGGTCGCTCAAATGCAGCTCATGGTCCAGGAGCTGGCGCGTTCGCAGGGCGATGGCCTCCTGGACCGCGCCCCGTAGGGCGGCACTGGAGGTCGTGGGCAACGGATACGTGTAGCCCGACACGACCGCCTGCACGCCCGGATCCGGGGCCAAGCCAACCCACAGCGCGAGCGCAGCGGACGCGCCGGCCAAAATGGTCCATGCAGCTTTGACGACACCAGGCACGGTTTCATCTTACCTCGCCCTCAGGAGTAACGCCGAATTTTCCTCGAGCGGGCGACCAAAGCGAGGTTTTAGGGGTCGCCTTTCCAGGTCCCCAGGCTTTTGGCAAGCTCAACCCCACAAGGCAGCCATGCATCTCATCATCAACGGCGAGCAACAGCTGGTCCCCGACCAACTGACGGTCTTGCAACTCTTGGAGCATTTGCACATCACGGGGCCCGTCGCGGTCGAATGCAATCGATCCATCATCCCGCGCGCGGAGCACGGCACAGCGGAGCTACGTGACGGGGACAGCCTCGAGATCGTGCATTTCGTGGGCGGGGGCTGAGGACCCTCGCGCCCCAGCCGATCCGGATCAAATCACCTGCAGCTGGCGGCGTTGAGGCGCGGCCTGGGGTGTGGATTGCACCGTCAAGGGCCGTTCGATCGTCGAGCGCGCCGGAACGACGATGCGCGTCAGCCTGGCCGCCAGCGAATTCTTGAAGGCTTGTTCGATCTGCACCTGCACGACGGCGCCCACGCCACAGCCGGGCAGCTCCGCGTCCTTTGCGCTCAGGTGCACGATCTCGTTGCGCTGGGTTCGGCCACTCAAGTTGCCGGCCTTACTCGGTCCGTCCACGAGCACCTGGGCTTCGCTCCCCACGAGCGAGCGCAAGTGCCGCTCCTTGTTGCCGTCCACCACGTCGAACAAGCGGGCCAGACGTGCCGACTTGACCTCGTCCACAACGTCATCCTCCAACTTGAGCGCGGGTGTGAACGGACGTTGGGAGTAGGTGAAGCCAAACAGCGAAACAAACCCCACCGTGCGCACCAGCTCCAAGCTGGCCTCGAAGTCCTCAGCGGTCTCACCGGGAAAGCCCACGATCATGTCGCTGGACAGCGTCAAACCGGGAACTGCCTCTTTGAGCGCCGCCGTTCGTTCAATGAACTCGGCCGAGGTATAGCGGCGAATCATGCGCCGTAGCACACGATCACTACCCGACTGAACGGGCATATGCACGTGGCGGCACAAGACAGGTAGCTCTTGATGAGCCAAGATCAGCGACGGCGTCAAATGTCGCGGATGAGGACTGGTGTAACGCAGGCGCATCAAGTCCGGCACTTGCTCAGCAATGGCTCGGAGCAGCGCAGCAAACTCACTCTCGTCCTCGGCCGCGACGGGAAACCGAGTGTGAGTAAACTGCTTGCTTCCCACGCCTGGCGCCACCTCTAGTGCGGAACTGGGGTCGCGGTAGCTGTTGACTGTCTGGCCAAGTAGCGTGATTTCGCGCACCCCTGTGGCGACGAAACGCTTAATTTCCGCCACAATTTCCCCTGATGCGCGGTAACGCTCCGGCCCACGCGTGTGCGGTACGATGCAGTACGAGCAGCGTTCATTGCAGCCCTTCATCACGGTGACGTACGCGCTGGCGAGCGAGGGGCCCAAGCTCGGTTCGGCGGCCAAAAACGCCGGAGTCTCTACGTCGAAGACAGTACGCACCTGGGGTAAACCGCCGGTCTCGATGTTGGCCAGCAGCGCAGGTAGCTCGGGAATGTTGTCTGGACCAATCACCAAATCGATCTGCGGTAGGCTCTTGATCAGACGGTCGCCTTCTTGTTGAGCGACGCACCCGGCAACGCAAATCACCAATTCAGGCTTGCGACGTTTGACCAAGCCAAGGCGCCCCACCTCGGACCGCAACTTCTGTTCGGCCTTTTCTCGGATGCTGCAGGTGTTGAGCACAACAACGTCGGCCTGCTCGACCTCCGACGTGGCGCGGTAACCGCTTTTGATCAACACCTCCTCCATCCGCGACGAGTCATGAGCGTTCATTTGGCAACCAAAAGTAACAACACAGAACTGCGGCATGGGGGCGTCTCTTCTTAGTCTCGACTCACAAGCGTTGGGCCGGGGCACGCACGAGTTTTGTGGCAACGGCTGACGCCCTGAGTCACGGGGGGGCGAAACTTAGCACGATTTTTCCCTCTTACGACCAGGTTTGACCCCACTTGATGCGCTGGCCTATCGTTTTTGTACATGGCGAAGCCCTTCACGACCCTCGTAGAACTCTTCGAAAATTCGATACATGCCTATGCCCCCAACGAAGCGCTCGGTGAAAAGACCCCGGACGGGTCCTGGCGCTACATTTCCTATCGAGATTTTGGGACCAAGGTAGATGAAGCGCGGGCGGGGCTCATCGCCTTGGGTATCGAGAAGGGCGATAGGGTCGGCATCATCTCGGACAACAGCATCGCCTGGGCGGTGTGCGCCTTTGCCGCGTTCACTGCGGGGGCCTGCTGCGTACCCATGTATGAAGCGCAGCAGCCCGAAGACTGGGAATTCATCCTGAGCGATTGCGACGCCAAGATTTGCATCGTGGCTGACGAGCGCATCTACAAACTCCTCAAAGAGCGCTCGGCTCAGCTCCCCCAGCTCGCCCATGTGATCGGCATGAAGCTCCCCTCGGAGCACGAGCACAGCCTGGCCCAATTGCGTCGAACGGGGGCCGGCCGGCCTGTGCCCCCCTACGCCGCAAAGCCCAGCGATCTGGCGGGATTTTTGTATACGTCGGGCACGACCGGCAACCCCAAAGGGGTGAAACTGAGCCATGGCAACATCGCCTCCAACGTCAGTGCGGCCAGCGTACGCTTCGACTTTCGCAGAGGCGACGTATCGCTCTCGTTTTTGCCTTGGGCTCATGCATTCGGCCAGGTCGCGGAGCTGTACTCCTTCATCCAACATGGTCTCTGCATCGCCATCAACGACGCAGTACCCAATTTGATCAGCAACCTTCCGGACGTACGCCCCACGATTTTGGTGGCCGTGCCCCGCATCTTCAATCGCATCTACGACGGCGTGAACAAGCAGATGACGGCGCGCCCTGCGCCTATCCGCGCGCTGTTTCACGCCGGGCTCGCGGCAGCAAAGAAGGCCAAGCGGGGGCAAGCGTTGTCACTCACCGAAAGGGCGAGCTACGGCTTGGCTGATCGGCTTATTTTCGCCAAAATCCGCCAGAAATTCGGGGGCCGGTTGCGATTCGTGGTCAGCGGGAGCGCGGCTCTCAGCGTAGAGGTCGCAGAGTTCATCGATGCGCTGGGGATCGACGTCTTCGAGGGATACGGCTTGACGGAGACCAGCCCTGTGATCTCGGTCAACTACCCAGGGCATCGCAAAGTGGGGAGCATTGGTCCCCCGCTGGTCGACGTCGTGGTCACCATCGACACGCAGGTGACCGGAGACCCCAAGCACGGTGAGATCATCGTGAGCGGGCCCAACGTGATGCAGGGCTATCACAATCGGCCCGAAGAAAACGCCGCGGTCTTTACGTCTTCTGGGGCCTTGCGCACGGGTGATATGGGCTACTTGGACGAAGATGGCTTCCTGTACATCACCGGCCGCATCAAGGAACAGTACAAGCTCGAGAACGGTAAGTACGTCGTGCCCTCCCCGCTCGAGGAACAACTCAAACTCTCGCCGCTGGTCGCCAATGTGATGCTGTACGGAGAGAATCGCGAATACAACGTGGCGCTCGTGGTCCCCGACCTCGTAAACTTGCGCGAGTACGCGGACAAACACGGTTTCGAACTCGGGGACGTGACATCCAACCCCAAGGTCACGCAGGCCCTGCAGACGGAGCTCGACCATTACGGTGAAAACTTCAAAGGCTATGAACGTCCCAAGAAGATCGCAGTCACGACAGAGGACTTCACGACGGACAATGGACAACTGACCCATTCGCTCAAGATCAAGCGCCGCGTCGTGCTGGCACTCTACCAAGCTCGTCTGGACGCCTTGTATCGTTCATGACGAACCGGGACCTCTTCGCTTCCTCTTCCCGGCGGGCGCCACCGCGATGTTTTGAGTAATCGTAAAGCACGTTTGAACAAGCCTACGCGCTCACATCGGAGACACCGCACAAGCGATAGCAAAATGACTAAATGGCTCTAACAATCAGCTACTGCGGGTAGCGCTTTCATTTCACCCACACGCGCCTACCAATTGCTTACCGCATAGCTCAATTTACTTGCTTCCCCTACCTCGTCCCTGCATCCTCTTACTTACCGATGAAGCAGATAACGCGGTTGAATCTGTGGGGGATGAGCTGGCTACGTTCCGGGGGGGATGTAGTTCGGCAAGCCGCGTCGCTGCTCAATCAAACGGTAACCGGATTGCCGGTAACCTCACCACGACCTGGCTTATGGGGGAAATATTAGGCCAGGTCTTAGTGGAGCAGAGGGGTGAA
>Ga0315910_10004227_pt1 | contig 12035 bp, 8 predicted proteins | sample EdamamesoilMG_FD_204470 | JGI IMG/M metagenome (GOLD analysis project Ga0315910, IMG submission 204470) | Garden soil microbial communities collected in Santa Monica, California, United States - Edamame soil | ecosystem: Environmental > Terrestrial > Soil > Garden | place: USA: California... | reverse complement strand
CCCGGCTTCGCTCGCGCGAGCGCCGGGGCCGGCCGTGTCGAGGAGTCGCTCGCGGAACGCTCAGGGGATCGCGCGGAACTCGATCGCGTTGCTGAGCGCGAGGTTGTTCGGCGCCGCGAAGCCCGGATCGCGGTGGTAGAACTGCCCGTAGATCGTCGCGCCCGCGACCACGCCCATCTGCTGCATGTAGGCCTGCGAAAAGTGGAAGTCGAGCTTGCCCGAGCAGTCGCTGCCCGTCGCCGAACCGCCGGTCGACTGGCCGGTGGTGCGCACCAGCGGCAAGCCCACCAGGCGCGTCCCGCCGCCGAAGGGCACGTTCGCGGACGTGAAGCCCCAGAAGAACATGCCCGCGCGGTTGTTGAGCAGGTTCGCCGCCTTGACGTGGAAGTCGTCGGCCAGGCTCAGGCTCGGCGTGCCGCTCCAGCTCACGGCCGGCGTGCAGCCCTCGCTGTTGATTTTCGCCTGACCGTAGGTCGTGGGCACGCTGTGGTTCCACAGGATCACGCGCGCGAGTCCGGCGTTGGTGCCGCCGACGGAGTCGGTGGAGGCGCCGACGATCAGGTCCTCGAAGCCGTCGCCGTTGAGATCGCCCGCGCTGGACACGGCGCGGCCGAAAGAACTGCCGATCGAGCCGGTCATCGAGCCGAAGGAGCCGCCAGCCGCGCCGGAGAAGACGCGCACGATCCCGCGCTCGAAGCTGCTGTAGGCGAAGTCCGGCGAACCGACCGCGTAGTCCGGCCGCGCGTCGTAGTCGGCGTCCGCCACCGAGGCGACCGCGTAGCCCATCTTCTCGCCGGTCGTTCCGGTGTGCGTGCGTAGCGCGGCGGTCTGCGATGCGGAACGGATCTCGACCCGTCCGCTGTCCGTTCCGGCGACGTCCGAGAACGGCGCGCCGATCAGCACCTCCTGAAATCCGTCGCCGTTGACGTCGCCCAGGCCGGCCACCGAGTGGCCGAGCTGCTCGCCCGCGGCCTGCCCGTACCAGCCGGCGAGATAAGCTCCGGTGCCGCCGCTGTGGATCGTGGCCATGCCCGTCCAGACCTGGTTGTTGATCGTCACCAGCGGCGAGCCCACGACCAGATCGTGGGATCCGTCGCCGTCCCAGTTGAAGCCGCCGGCGATCGACCGGCCGAAGTAGACGTACGACGCGGGGCCGGCCGTGTAGGTGCGCATCAGCGACCCGTTGGCGCCCGAGTACAGCCGCACCGCGCCGCTGTTCACGGCGCCGCCGTAGTCCTCGTTCGGCGCGCCGATCGCGAAGTCCTGGGCGAAGTCGGCGTTGCAGTAGCCGATGCGCGCGACCGCGGTGCCGAAGTAGTCGCCCTGGGCCTGGCCATTGGCCTGCCACAGCTGCGCGCCGTCCCCCGAGGCCAGGATCACCGCGCGGCCGCGGTCGGAGTTCCAGCCGGGCGATCCGACGAGCACGTCCTGGCGGCCGTCGTGGTCGAAGTCGCCCGCGGGCGCGACCGAGAGCCCGAACTCGTCGCCGTGCGCCGAACCGTACCAGGTGCGCAGCAGCGCGCCGGTCTTGCCCGAGAACAGGCGCACCATTCCGGGCCGGTAGGTGTTGACCGCGCCCCAGAAGGGAGCACCGACGGCGTAGTCCTCGACGCCGTCGGCGTCCGCATCGCCGATGGTGGCGACCGACCAGCCGAGCTGGTCGGAGGCGTTGGAGCCGTAGTGGTTGTAGAGCGCGACCTGGGCCTGGGCGCACAGCGCGAGGGCGAACACGCCCGCGCCGGCTTTCGTGAACATCGATGCAAGCTTCATGGAAGTCGTGCGGACGCAGGTCCGCTGGGGTTGGGAGGAAAAGTGCGCGGGCGATACCGTTCGCCCGCTCGCCCCCGCCATCCGGCGCGCGCCCCGCGGGTCACGCGCTTCCCGGAAAAAATCCGCGTCCCGGCGCGGCTGCTATTCTCGAAGGCGTGAAGGACGACACGCTGGCACTTGCCGCCCGCGCCGCCGAGGGCGATTCCGCGGCTGTCGCCGGCCTGCTGGAGCGCCACTTGCCCGAGCTGCGCGCCTACGTACGCCTGCGCGCGGGGGCCCTGGTCCGCGCCCACGAGTCGAATTCCGACATCGTGCAGTCCACCTGCCGCGAGGTCCTCGAGCACATCGACCGCTTTCGATTCCCCAGCGAGTCGGCATTTCGCCAGTGGCTGTTCACCACGGCGCTGCGCAAGCTGCAGAACCGCCGCGACTACTACCTGGCCGAGAAGCGCGACGTGCTGCGCCAGGTCGAGCTGGAAAGCGCGCAGCCCGCCGATGCCGAGGGCCTGCTGGCCTGCTACCGCGGTTTCACCACGCCCAGCCGCGCCTTCCTGTTGAAGGAAGAGCTCGAACGCATCGAGCGCGCGATGGAGTCCCTGCCCGACGACTACCGCGAGGTGATCACGCTGGCCAAGATCGTCGGCCTTTCGCGCGCGGAGATCGGCGAGCAGATGGGCCGCAGCGAAGGCGCGGTCAAGATGCTGCTGGCCCGAGCCCTGGCCGAGCTGGCCGAGCGCTTGAGCTGAGGCCGGGCCTCAGTTCCGCGACTCGACGGCCACCAGCCGCGCGCCGCCTTGTTGCTTGGCGCGGTACATCGCCTCGTCGGCGCGGCGCAGCAATTCGTCGGCTTCGCTCGCGTCGCCGGGATACATCGCCATGCCGATGCTCGCGCGCACGCGCAGCATGTGGCCCTCGAAGTGCACGGGCTCGTCCAGCGCGGCCAGCAGCTTGGTCGCGACCAGCTCGGCGTCGCGCGCCACCAGCGCGCCGGGCAGCAGCACGGCGAACTCGTCGCCGCCCAGGCGCGCGATGCTGTCGGTCTCGCGCAGGTGCGAGCGCAGGCGCGCGGCGGTGGCGCGCAGCAGTTCGTCCCCCGCCGCGTGGCCGAAGCTGTCGTTGATGCGCTTGAAGTCGTCGAGGTCGATGAACAGGACGCCCAGGCCGCTGCGGTTGCGGCGCGCGTGCGCGAGTTCCAGCCCCAGCAGTTCGTGCAAGGCCAGGCGATTGGGCAGGTTGGTCAGCGGATCGCGGTAGGCCAGCGTGCGCATGTCCTTCTCGTGCAGCTCACGCTCGGTGATGTCGCGGAACACGATCACCTCGCCGCGCCGCAGCCCCAGCGCGCCGCGCAGCGGGGAGCAGACCTTCTCGATCGGCAGCTGGCGGCCGCGGCGCGGGATCAGCACCGCCTTGGACGAACTCGGCCCGTTCAATTCGTCGGGCAGGTCGTCGATCGGCACGCGCCGCGGCGCCTCCTCGCTCAGGCGCATCACCGCTTCGAGCGGCTGGCCCAGCGCCGCCTCGCGCGCGCAGCCGGTCAGCTGTTCGGCGATCGGATTGAGGTAGGTGACGCGGCCCTGCGAATCGGTCGTGATCACGGCCTCGGCCAGGCTCGCCAGCGTGGTCAGCGTGGTCTCGCGGCTCTCCTCCAGCGCGCGCTCGTCGCGCAGGCGCCAATAGCCGATCAGGCACACGACCACGAGGCTGGACACCTCGACCAGGTGGTTGCCGACCAGCGAGCGCAGCTGGAAGTCCGCCAGGTCGTCGTTCGCCGCGCTGCTGCGGTCCAGCAGCGGCAGCTCCAGCAAGGTCAGCATCATGCACAGCCCGGTCAGCCCGAGCGTGATGCTGAACCTGCGCAGCCAAAGGCTGATCAGGATCGGGATGGTGTAGAAGCCGCCGAAGGCGACGTACGGAAAGTTGACGTCGACCACGAAGATCAGGCAGATCAGCGCGGCCAGGCACAGGAAAACTTTTCCGCGGTTGGGAAGCTCCACCTCTCGGCTGCGCGCCCGCTCTTTCTCCACCGCTCGACCCATGATGTGCAGGGCGGGCTTTCCGGACCTGCGGGGCCATCCGCGCTGATCCCGGAAGCTGTCGCCGCTATGATTGTGGGCTTCGCCAAGCCCGGACCCAAGACCTATGCAGACCCTCGCCCGCACCTCCTACGAAAGCCTTGCACGCCACTTCCACCACTGGCAGAAGATCGGCGACCTGATCGACCAGTGCATCGACCTGATGCTCAACCTGCGCCAGTCCGGCCACCCCGGCGGGTCGCGGTCGAAGGTGCCGCTCCTGGTGGCGAGCACGCTGGGCGCGGGCATGCGCTGGGACGTGCGCCGGCCCGAGCTGGCCTTCGGCGACCGCGCGGTGCTCGTCGCCGGCCACTGCAACCCGGCGATCTACGCCATGTTGGCCGTCTACAACGAAGCGCTGCGCCGCCGTCACCGCCAGACCGGCGAGTCGCGCTACCTCGTGCCGCAGGCCGAGGACCGCGCCCTGACCTGGGAGGACCTCCTGTGGCTGCGCCACAACAAGGGCCTGCCCGGCCACGCGGAAATGGAGGGCAAGACGCTGTTCTTCAAGTTCAACACCGGCCCCTCGGGCCACGGCGCGCCCGCCGCGCTCGGCGAGGCCTTGGCCCTGATGCACGCCGGCGCTGGCGACGTCAAGGTCTTCGCGATCGAGGGCGAGGGCGGCCTGACCGCCGGCGCGCACCATGAGGTCAAGAACTCGGCCTGGGGCCTGGGCCTGAAGAACCTGGTCTACCTCGTCGACTGGAACGACCACGGCATCGACACTTTCGCCAACAGCGAGGTCGTGCACGGCTCGCCCAAGGACTGGTTCGAGCCCTACGGCTGGCGCGTCGCCGGCACGGAGCACGGCGAGGACTACGCCGAGATCACGCGCGCCCTGCTCTCGATCGTGCACGACGCCAATCCCGCCGGACGGCCGGGCTGCGTGTGGGTCAAGACGCGCAAGGGCCGTGGCTACTACAAGTACGACGCGCCCTCGCATGGCAGCGCGCACAAGCGCAACTCCGAGCTGTTCTGGAAGGGCCGCGAGGACTTCCAGAAGAAGTACGGCGTGAGCTTCGCCGGCTTCGGCGACGTGAACGATCCGGGCGAAAGCGCCTGCCGCGAACAGACCAAGGCCTGGTTCGAGACCGTGTTCAGCCTCTTCGATCAGGATCCCGAGCTGGTGGAGTACCTGGCCGACACCCTGGTCGAGATCGGCGAGAGCGTCCCGTCGAACATCCCCGGCTTCAAGCTCGACTCGCGCCGCAACATGGCCGAGGACTTGAGCTGGCTCGCGCTCGACGCGCTGCCCGCCGGCCTGTTCGCCAAGCCCGGCACCAGCGTCGCGAACAAGAATGCCTTCGTCAGCTTCGGCGCGTGGATGAACAGCCTGGCGCGCGAGCGCATGGGTCGGCCGCTGCTGCTCGCGAACAGCGCCGACCTCGCCGAGTCCACCGGCATCGCCGGCTTCGCCAAGGACTTCGAGGGCAAGCCCGGCTTCGGCTGGTACGACCGCGCGAAGAATCCCGGTGGCGCGCTCTTGCCGCAGCAGATCACCGAGTTCACGAACTCCGGACTCGCCGTCGGCGCGGCGACCGTGAACATGTCGTCGGAGCCCGAGGCCGAGTTCCTGGGCTACTGGACCGGCACTTCGACCTACGGATCGTTCTCGTACTTGAAGTACGGCTTGATGCGCCTGTTCTCGCAGCTCGCGCAGGACTGCCCGCTCAAAGTCGGCAAGGTGATCTGGGTCGTCGGCCACTCGGGGCCCGAGACCGCCGAGGACAGCCGCACGCACTTCGGCATCTTCGCGCCGGGCGTGACGCAGCTCTTCCCCGACGGCCACGTGATCAACATCCATCCGTGGGAGCACAACGAAGTCGCGCCGATGCTCGCCGCCGCGCTGTCCAGCAGCGTGCCGATCGTCGCCGTGCACTTGACGCGGCCCAACGTGAAGGTCCCCGACCGCGCGGCGCTGGGCGTCGCCTCGCACATGGACGCCGCGAAGGGCGCGTATGTGATCCGGCCGCACGATCCCCGGCGCGCGAAGGAAGGCACGATCATCGTGCAGGGCACGAGCTCGACCGAGTCGCTGTACACGCTGCTGCCGAAGTTCGCCGCGGGTGACATGCCCAACGTGAAACTGGTGCAGGCGACCTCGTGGGAGCTGTTCCAGCTGCAGCCGCAAAGCTACCGCGACCAGATCCTGCCGGCCGCCGACTGGATGGACTCGACCGTGATCACCAACGGCGCGCGGCGCCTGATGCACGACTGGCTGCCGCACCGCATCGCGGAGAAGTACGCGATGTCGAGCGACTGGGACGACCGCTGGCGCACCGGCGGAAACGTCGAGGAATTGAAGCTCGAAGCGCACATCGACCCGGCGAGCCTCGAAGCGGGTATCCGCAAGTTCGCGTCAGAGCGCGCGCAGCGCCTCGCCGCCTTGCACGCGGCGGGTTGAACGTGCCGAGCCAGCAGTACGAAGCCGCGACAAAAACAACTACGTACGCCCCGCCCTTCGGCCGGGGCGTACGTAGTTGTTGTTTTTTGTCGCGGCTCCGTACTGCTGGCTCGGTACGTTCAGGGCTGTCGCTCGTACGCGCCCAGGTCCACCAGCGGCGGCGTGCCGAACCCGGTGTCGGGGGCCGCGGGGATGTCCACGAAGCGCGACAGGAAATCGAGATCCCAGGGCACCGGCTCCAGGACGTCGCCGTCGCCGTCGATGTCTGTCAAATCCGGCGGCACGAGCGTGTTGTTGCCTGCATCGATGCACGGCGATCCGAACGCAAGGCGGTAGTCGTTGTCCATGAACGTCGCGGGGTCATTGTCCGGCCCATCGATGTCAGCGAACAAGGGATCCGCGTCCAGGTTGCCCACGCCCCAGTTCAGCGTCGAGTTGACGACGTACACGGCCGCCGCTCCGCCCGCGAGGTCGCTCCACTCGATCAGCGCGCTGGTCAGCGGAATCGGCGAGGTCGCATCCAACGCAAGTTGTGCTCCGCTCGGGCCCACGTTGCTCCACATGACGCAGTTCCGGATCGACGTCGTCGCGCCAGTTTCCAGCAGCACGCCGCCTCCGACGTAGGCACTGTTCGCGGTGAACGTCGAGTTGCTCAGCGCAAGCCGCGTCGGGCCGCTGGACATGCGATTGACGATCGCTCCGCCGCGGAGCGCGAAGTTGCCGGCGAACAGGCAATTGTCGATTTGCATCTCCGGTGCGGAGGCTCCCGCGAGCGTGGCGTTCAGGATCGCTCCGCCCGCGCCCGGCGCGTTGTTGCGCAGGAAGGCGCAGTGGCTGATCAGCGCACGCACGTCAGCCGAGGCCCACACCGCGCCGCCGAGCCCCGCCGTGTTCTCCGTGAACAGGCAATCGCGAATCGTCGCGCGCGCGCCGCTCTCGAGTCCGATCGCGCCTCCACGGCCGTCGACCGCGCCGTTGCTCAGTCCTCGACACTGCTCGAACTGGCAGCGCTCGATGACGACGGAATGCGCGCCCGGCCCCTTGGCGAGGATCGCGCCCGGACCCCAGCTGGAAGCGCACGAGCGGAAGATGCAGTCGGAGATCGTCGCGCTCGCGTTCTCGATCGAAACGCCGCCGCCCAGACCCGCGACTCCGGGCTGACCGCGTCCGTTCAGGATCGTGAATCCCTGGATGCGCGTGGCCGCGCCCTCGCCGCTCCTGAGCAGGTACGCCGGTCCGAGCTGCTGGCAATCGATGATGCAGTTCTGCGGCCCGTTGACGCTGGCGATCAAGAGCTCGCGGCCGCCGAGGTTCAGCGAGCGATTGTCCGCACCGCTGTAAAGCCCATCGCGCACCAGCACCGCGTCGCCGGAGATGCTCGCCGTGATCGCCTGCTTGACGTTCTGGAAAGGCGCTCCCGCGCTGCCGCTGCCTCCAGGCGCCGCAGCGGCGTCGACGTGCCATGTGGAGTTGGCCTCGCACTCGTCGGGAATGCCGTTTTGATTCAGGTCGTCGCTGCTCCCGCTCGCGATGTCGCACTCGTCCGCGATGCCGTTGAAGTTGCAATCCGTGCCGCAGGCATCGGGGATCAAATCGAAGTCGCAGTCGGACACCAACCCGGTGGCGGCAGCGAGCACGTCGTTGATCCCGTCGCCGTCGCAGTCAGGTCCCGAGGCTCGGTCGAGCAATGCCAAGTGCACCGGGCTGGTCGACACAGCCGGGCCGGACATCGGGATCACCAGGCCTTGCATGTAGACCGGCATCGATCGCGTCACGTTGGGTGTGCGGAGCGAGAACTGCAGCAGCCCCGACGTCGGAACCGTGCCGTGGCGGCTCACGCTGGTGGCCATCGGCAGCGGCAGGAGCCAGACGCCGCCCCAGTTGACGCCGACGATGTAGGCCGGTTGTTGGGACGTGATCACGAACAGCGCGTCGCCTGGGATCCCGTTCAGCGTCAGCGGAACCACTGACTCATCGGACGCGATCCCGGTTGCGCTCTTGAGCGCTCGCGCTGCGCCTGGAAGCGTCGTGCAACCTCCTGGAGGATTGATCGCGACGCCGTCGTCGCCGTTGCAATCGGGGGGAAATGTGATGCAGGTCCCGCCATAGCCTGGATAGATGCTCGCGCCGAGCAAAGTCCCCAGGCCGCCGTTCAGCTCGATGCCGTTTCCGCCCTGTCCCCCATAGGTGAACCCGCCGGGGGCGACTGCATCGCCACCGCGCCCGCCCCAGACCGAACCGCCTGAGAAGAAGAAGCTCGTCGATTGAGCGTCGATGCCGTGGTTCCCGGTACCGCCTGTCGTCGGGCCATCCCCGCCCTTGCCCCCGAACAAGGTGCTGTTGAAACACGAAAAGTGCGCATTGATGGCGTCGACTGCGCTGCCGCCCTGACCAGAGCCCCATGCACCCACGCTGGCGCTCGCGCCCTTTCCGCCGCTGATGAGCACGCTGGAGAAGGCCACCCCGGCGGAATTCGAGATCGACACGCCAGCGCCGCCGGTGCCAAATGGCATCGAACTCGTCGGAGGGAAGCCGCCGCCGCCGCTGAGCGAGCTGGATTCGATGCGCACCGTTCCTGCGCAAGCCGTGATCCTCAGCGCAGGATCCGAGACCGGATATCGGCTCACGCCGGCCGCATCCAGATCGCGCACGACGACCGTCTGCTGCGCCGACAAGTTCTTGACTTCGATCGTGCCCCCGATGGTGACGCCGACGTCGGCCACGGCGAACACGCTCAGCGCCTTGCCGTCGATCGTGAAGCCGGGATAGTTCCCCAACCCGACGATCAACATGTCGCCATCGACCGCTGCTGCGACAGCCTCGCCGATGGTCGCGAAACCCGGCGCGCCGGGTGCGGTCACGATGCGGACCTGCGCAGTGGCGGGCGCCGCGGCGAGCACAAGGAGGGCGGCACAGGTCGTCAATGACCGGCCGAGGATGGATCGCATAGCTCGAATTCCCGAACAAGTGCCGCGCGGAAAGGCTGGGACGGACCTCCAGCGTAACGCACCCCTCGGGTTTGGCGAGTTGCGAGCCGAATCGATGCCCGAAGCAGTTGGTCTAGCGCAGGGCCCCGATCGTGCCCTGGGCGACTGCCCGCATGCCTCGAGCGAGCGCCATCGAGTCGCAGGCTGAGTCGTCGGCCAGCCAGGCGCGCACGAGCACGAATTGCGCTTCGGCGATCTGCGCCGCGATCCATGCGATCGGCAGTGCGGACACCGCGCCACGGCCGGCCTGCCGCACCCGCAAGTGCGCTTCGATGCGTTTCGCCAGCTCGCGCGTCACGCGCGGCGCCAATGGCAGACCTGAGTTCGGAGAGAAGCAGTGCAGCGCGAACTTCTTGTTCTCCAGGAAGTGGCGCAGCACCCACTCCAGTTGCGGCGTGTCGTCGCGCTCCGCCGCGACGCCGGCCATGGTGTCGAGCATGCCTGACATCGTGGCGAGGATCATGTCGTCCTTGCCGCGATAGTGATCGTAGAAGGTCGAACGGCCGACTTCGGCCTGGTCGACGATGTCGCCCACGTCGAACTCGTCGTAGCGTCGCTCCGCGACCAGTCCGCGCAACGATGTGAGCAAGGCACGGCGCGTCTTCTCGGCGCGCGCGTCCTGCTGCGGCTCGTCGTGGCCGTTTCCATTCTTGCCGGACACTTGAGGCTCCATGTACGAGATCGAAAATCGCCGCGCATTCTGCGCTGCGCGCGCGGTGCAGGCCTGCTCGAATCCTCCCTTCAGCCTACCCAGGAACTCGCGAGCACGGAATGCACATGGAACGAACTCAGCAGCGCACGGTCGGTCTGATCCTCGGTATCGGTTCCGTCGTGTCGGTGCTCCTGATGATGCGCCACCCCTCGGTCCAATCCCATGGCGTCGCGCAGGCGATCGCGGAGATCGGCGAAAAGGCGACGCTCAACCGGATCGTGCATGGCGGTCTCATCGGCGTGATGATCCTGGTCTTCGCGGGTTTCCTGGGGCTCGCCGAGCTGCTCGGGCTGCAACTCATGCGCGTGCGCACCGCCGTGCTCTTCCACGGCTGCGGCGTCGTGTTCATGCTCGGTGCCGCGCTGGTCAGCGGCTTCGTCGTCACGGACTTCGCCAACGCAGGCGCCTCCATGCCCGCGGAAAGGCTCGATGAGCTCGCGCCGATCTTCGTGCTCTGCCACACGCTGAATCAGGTGCTGGCGAAAGCGGGCACGATGGCGCTGTCGGTCGCGTTGTGCGCGTGGTCTTGCGCGCTGTTCTCTCGCGGGGGCAGCGCGAGAGTCCTCGCGGGACTCGGACTCCTGGTCGGCATCCTGCCGATCCTCGGTCTACTGAGCGGCCATCTGCGTCTCGACGTGCACGGAACGGGCCTCGTGGTGTTCGCGCAGGCTTTGTGGACGATCAGTGTCGGTGTCTGGTGCGCGACCGTCGTCGAATCGAAGTGATGGGGAGTCGCGCCGATCGGGACGCGGCACTCGCTTGCACTACTGGGAACTCTCGCCCACGGGGAGTTGACCCGCAGCCGGCGCGCGCGAGACTGTGGACATGAACGCCACCCGCCGCACGCTCTACCCCGAGATCGAACCCTACCGGACCGGCCGGCTCGTCGTCGACGCTCCGCACGAGCTGTACTTCGAGGAGTGCGGCAATCCCAAGGGCCAACCCGTGGTCTTCGTGCACGGCGGGCCGGGCGGCGGGCTCGATCCGAAGTATCGGCGCTTCTTCGATCCGGCTCACTACCGCATCGTGCTCTTCGACCAGCGCGGCTGCGGCAAGAGCACGCCGCACGCGGAGCTCGTTCACAACACGACCTGGCACCTGGTCGAGGACATGGAGAAGCTGCGCACGACGCTGGGGATCCAGCGCTGGATGGTCTTCGGAGGATCGTGGGGCTCGACCCTGGCGCTGGCTTACGCGCAAACGCATCCCGCGGTCGTGACGTCGATGGTGCTGCGCGGCATTTTTCTTCTGCGCAAGCGCGAGATCGACTGGTTCTACCAGGAAGGCGCCAACCACATCTTCCCCGATGCGTGGGAGCACTACCTGGCGCCGATTCCGCCCGCCGAACGCGGAGACATGGTCGGCGCGTACTACAAGCGCCTCACAAGCCCCGATCCGAAGATCCGCCTCGATGCGGCGCGCGCGTGGAGCATCTGGGAGGGCTCGACGAGCACGCTGATGTACGACGCCGACCTGGTCGCGCGCACCGGCGGCAGCGAGTTCGCGCTGGCTTTCGCGCGCATCGAGTGCCACTACTTCGTCAACGGCGGGTTCTTCGAGTGCGATGATCAGCTGCTGCGCGACGTGCAGCGCATCCGCCGCATCCCGGCGGTGATCGTGCAGGGCCGCTACGACGTGGTCTGCCCCGCGGAGAGCGCGTGGGCCTTGCATCGTGCCTGGCCCGAGGCCGATCTGCGCATCGTGCCCGACGCGGGGCACTCGGCTATGGAGCCGGGGAACTTGCACGAGCTGGTCAGCGCGACGGATCGACTGCGCGAGATTTAGCCCAGTTCCGCTCTGCGGCACGCGTCGCTCGGCACGCACGCAGCGTCGCCGATTCTCGGGCCTCGAGCTCAGGAGTCGGAAGCCATGCGGGCGACGCTCCCTCCCCGCTACCATGGCACTGGCCATGGATCCGGTGAATTCAGAGCAGTTCCTCACGACGACCGATCGGCCCGGGGGCTACTGACCATGAGCAGCGCACGTCGATCTGTATTGCTGCTTGCGGTTCTCGCGGTGTTGTGCGGATTGCTGCTGTGGACCACGTGCGGCGATGAGCGAAGCACGCGCGGCACTCCGCCGGCGGAGCA
>Ga0315910_10004226_pt1 | contig 12036 bp, 9 predicted proteins | sample EdamamesoilMG_FD_204470 | JGI IMG/M metagenome (GOLD analysis project Ga0315910, IMG submission 204470) | Garden soil microbial communities collected in Santa Monica, California, United States - Edamame soil | ecosystem: Environmental > Terrestrial > Soil > Garden | place: USA: California... | reverse complement strand
AGTGCTCAAGGCGATGCAGGGCGCGGGTGTCACGCGCCTGGTGCACGTCAGCAGCGTCGCCGTCATGACGCCGCCGGGTGGCAAGCCGATGGATGAATCGACGCCGGTCGATTTCGACGATCTGAGCCGCGGTCCCTACGTCTGGGGCAAGGCGCAATCGGAGCGCGTCGTGCTCGAGGCCAAGGCGCGCGGCGTGGAGGCGACCATCCTGCGGCTCGGTCCGCTGGTCGAATTCAGCGCGTTCGAACCCCCGGGCCGACTCGGCCGCGAAGCCGGGCAGCTGTATGTGGCGATGGGTCCGCGCAAGAGCCGCCTGGCGTTGTGCGAGGTGACCACGGCGGCGCAGGTGATCCGTGCCTACGTCGAGGACTTCTCGATTGCACCGCCGGTACTGAACCTGCTCGATCCCGACGGGCCGACGCGCCGCGATCTCGTGAAGCTGTTGCGGGAGCAACGCGCCGACCTGAGCGTGATGTGGATGCCGATGTGGCTGCTGCGGATCATGAGTCCGCCGCTGAAGCTCGCGCAGCGCCTGATGCTCGGCGCCAAGCAGCCCCTCGACATCGCCAGCGCGTTCGCCAACCTGAAATACCGCACGACACTGGCCGCCGAGGTGATCGCCAAGGCGCGCGGCGGCGCTGCCGCCAACCTGCCGGCTACTTCATCACCCGCGCCATCTCGCGGCTGAGCATGGGTGCCAGCGTCCGCGCGTAGTGCGTGGTGATGTGACTGTCGTCCGAATAGACCAGCAGGTTGCCGATCACCGGCGGGCAGGTCTCCGGGTTGCAGAAGTAGTTGTTCAGGTCGAGCAGGTGGACGCCCGGGATCTTGACGGGTGAAGTCTCGAACGGGCTTTTCGCCGCGAACGCCAGCATGCGGTTCAGCTGGCAATCCTTCGAGTACGGGCCGTTCTTCTCGACACACTCCGGAACGTCGAAAGGAAAACGCGGCGTGTCGCGAATCGCCACCACGCGGATGCCGAGCGCCGTCACCTTGCGCCACTGGGTGACGAACCCGGGCGGGATTCTCTCGGCCGGGCCGATGCCCACGGTTGCCGTGGTGAACACGATGTCGGGCCGCTTGCGCTGCAGCTCCCGCAGCACATTCTCGTTCCACACCTGGCACGACACGTATCGCTTGTTGAAGACATTGCCGACTTCCGACGTGAAGAGGCAGCGATTCTTGGTGTAGGTGATGATCTTCCAGTCGTTTTGCTCCGCCGCCCGCTCGAGCGCCGGCACCCAGTGCGCGGAGTGCGAGCCGCCGACCACCGCGATCACCTTGTCCGAGTTCGCGTCGCCGTGCACACATTGCACCGGCTCCGATTCGTAGAGGTTCTGGAAGCAGCCGTTGTCGAGCGCCGCGGGACGATCGTTCTTGACCGCGAGCGGCCCGGGATGCACCGGAACACCGATCTTGCTCGGGATCCATTTGCCGAGACGCACGACAGCGGCCCCCGGGTAGTTGGGATCGTTGAGCGCGATGGGGCGGCCGTTCTCGTGCCTTTCGAAGGAGATGTACGCGCCCCAGGCGAACAACAGCGCCACCAGCGGCGTGCCCCAGGCGATGCCGACGCGCAGCGGGAAATTGTTCCCGGCATCCGCCGTGCGCCGGAAACGCACCGGGTTCTCGACGTAACGGGTGGTCAGCGTGGTGAGGAGCATCGCGATACCGATGATCACCACGCCGTCGAACAGGGTCATGTCATGCCGTTCGACCAGGATGCGGTAGAAGATGAATACCGGCCAATGCCACAGGTACAGGCCGTACGAGCGATCGCCGATCCAGGTCAGCAGGCGCGTAGACAGCAGGCGGTCGGCGCCAAAGCGGATGCCGTTCTGGTGAGCAATGAGAATGAGCACCGCGCTCAGCGTCGGCCACAACGCGGCGTAACCCGGGAACACCTTCGACACCTGCAGGATCGCGCCGCACGCCAGGATGGCGATCAACCCGATCCACCCCGCCACGAATCGCAACAGCGGCGGCAGGCGCACCCACGGCAGCGCGAGCGCCAGCAAGGCGCCGAGCGAAAATTCCCACATGCGCGCGAAGGTGTCGAAATACGCGAACGATTGCCGGAGGTCGGTGGTCACGATCGAGTAGGTGAGCGAAATCGCGAACAGCGTGGCGATGCCGGCGAACGCGGTGACGCGGAACGACAGTCGCCGCCGCGCGGCGAGCCACGCCAGCGCCGTGATGAGCAACGGCCAGAGCAGGTAACACTGGCCCTGGATCGACAGCGCCCAGTAGTGGCGCAACGGGCTGGTGCTCGGATCCCGCGCGAGATAGTCCACCGATGTGAACGCCAGTCGCCAGTTCTCGACATAGAACGCGGACGCGGCGGTTTCGATGTACGTGTCGATCCAGTGGCCACGCGGAACCCACAACACCGAGGCGATGAGTACCGCGATGAGCACCACGAACGCGGCGGGCACCAGCCGCCGGACCAGCCCGCCCCAGAAGGCGAGGAAGTCGATGTGCCCTTTGGCCTCGTAGCGGCTGACCAGCGATGTGGTGATCAGGAAGGCGGAGACGACGATGAAGACATCGACGCCGCCGGAAACCCGGCCGAACCAGATGTGGTAACTCGCGACCAGCAATGCGGCGACGGCCCGCAATCCCTGGATTTCCGGCCGATGCGCGGCCTTCTCGCCGCTGATGGCATGCGCCATCGCTTCCTGCTTTTCGGGCGAATTCATGTTCTTGTTACACTTGAATATGTAACTTGTTAATTACGATGCAGATTATTCCCTTTCGGGTTAAGCATCAATGACGGTTCGCGTACTGGACCCCAAAAGTGAGGCCCAGTCGCCCGGAGAAGGCCGGGGGCGGGCTATCCGCGGGCCAGCTGGGAGTACAGGCCCTCGTGGGCCGCCACCATGTGACCGACCGTATAGCGGTCCTGGTAGCGGCGCAGGGCACGGGCCCCAAGTTGAGGAATCCGCCCCGGGTCGCTGATCAGCCCGGCCAGCGCCCGCGCCAGTGCCTGGGAGTCGCGTGGCGGGACCACGACGGCGCACTCGCCATTGCCTACGAAGCGGGCGTTGTCTCCGACGTCGGTGACCACGATGGCCTTGCGAGCCGACATCGCCTCCAGCAGCGCCAGCGGCATGGCTTCCCACAACGAGGCCATCACCCACACGTCGAGCGCGGTGAGCAGCTCCGGAACGTCCGAACGCCAACCGGTGAATTTCACCGCGGCGCCGAGCCCGAGGGCCTGCGCCTGCTCGCGCAAGGCGCCCTCGAGCGGGCCGCCACCGACGATCAGCAGCCTGGCCGCGGGATGGGTCTGCAGCAGTTCGCGCATCGCGCCCAGTAGATAGGTGATGCCTTTCTGCTCGGACAACACGGCGATGGAACCGATGACGAATTCGTCCGGGCCGAGACCCAGCTCGGCACGTTTCGCGGCACGTACGCCCGGTGAATCGGTGTGCGGATTCGGCCGCACGCCGTTGTAGACGGTGCCGACGTGATCCGGGCGCAACCCGTGGTGACGGATCACCGCGTCGCGCTGCGCGTCGGCCACCGCGACCAGCCGGGTCGCGCGCCTGCTCAACACACGCTCCAGCCACATGTAACGCTTCTCGGCATACGGGTAGTTGCCGTAGTGGAAGGTGTGCACCCACGGCGGCAGCAAGCCGAGGTAACTCAACGGGCCCACCGCGCTCAATGCCGGCAGTCCGTGGGTGTGGATGACGTCCGGCCGGAACTGGCGGATGAAACGCTGCATGTACAGCGGATCGAAGCGCCGCGCCCAGCGGGATGGCGCCTGTACCAGCGTCACCTCGATGCCCTGTTCGCGCAGCTGCTCGCCGAGCGGGCCGATGCCGCGCGTACAGCACACGGCGACTTCGAAGCGTGATTTGTCGAGACCCGAGGCCAGATGCGCGATCACCCGCTCTGCGCCGCCGAAATACATCGCGCCGCTGATCTGCAGGATGCGGCGGCGTGGCGCCACCGGCGCGGCCACCGGTTTTTCGTCCGCGACCGCGTTCATCGACGGCGTCCCTTCGGCGCGACGGGCGGTGGCGGATCCAGCGACGCGACGTAGCGTTTCGCCACGATGGTCAGGCCGCTCAGCATGAACAGGTGCGGATAGGTGATGCCGCCGAGGAACGTGCCGCACACCGCGAAGCCGATGACTCCCATGTTCACCAGCGCCGGCCAGGTCGCCGGGATCGCCGGCGCCGTCTCCGCCAGCAGCCGGCGCCGGATCGCGATGTTGTCGCGGATGTTGGTGATGATCAGCCACAGCAACATGCCGAGACCGATGAAGCCGTATTCGCCGAGCACGCGGAAATAGATGCTGTGCGCCGACAGCCAGCGTTGTCCGCCCCACGCCATGTTGCTGTGCGCCGGCATGTAGAAACGCCCGTAGGCTGCCGAGAAGTTTCCGGCGCCCACGCCCAGCGGCCGGTCGGTGGCCATGCGGATGGAAGCGCCCCAGACCTGCAGGCGGCCCTTGGCGGAATTGTCTTCCTCGTAGGTGCTCACCGTTCCCATGCGCTGGAAATACGATGCAGGCGCGAAGGCCAGCACGCCGAGCGCGACCACGACCACGCCGAGCGCTCCGCGCGCCTTGTGCTGGCTCATCACCAGCCAGTAGAAAAGGATCGCCGCTCCCAGGCCGAGTGTTCCACCGCGCGAACCGCTGCCGATGATTCCCACGATGCAGATCAGCGCGCCGCCGAGGCCGGCCAGTCGCGTGAAGAGCGTGCGCGTGCCGAACGCGAGGTTGAGGATGATGGGCATCATCACCACGCATCCCCAGGCGAAGTCGTTGTTGTCGCCCATGAAGTAGGGCGCGCGAAAGCCGCCAAGGCGCATCGACGAGGACAACTTGTCGAGGTTGCGGGCGACCAGCACCGCCGCGACGATCAGCAACGTCCACGACAACATGTCGAAGCGTTTCTGCCGGTCGACCAGCAGCGCCGTGAGCACGAAGAAAATCGCGTAGTCGACAAACGGCCGGATCTCGTTGAAGGCGCGCACGCGCACCACCGCCCAGATCACCGACATGGCGGTGAAGATGATGAAGGCGAGCACGATCTTGCTCTGGCGGTGCTTCATCAGGTCGCCGAAACCGATGCGCGCGACTGCGAGAACGAACAATCCGAAGTTCAGCACGGTGGTCGCGCGGACCGCCTTGAGCACCGGGAAGTCGTTGGGGATTCCCGTGTACTCCAGCAGGATCATGAACAGGTAGCCGTAGAACAGGAACGTGGTGGCGGGCTCGGCCTTGTCCTGCGGGCGCGCGGCCGCCGGCGCGCGCGTCGTGTTTTGCGCGGAATAGGCGGGAGCCGGAGTCTGCGGCGCGGATTCCATCTTCATCCCTAGGTGTTGCGATCGTCTCGCTTTGGAGACATTACGGAGGTTTCCGGCCGCATGATAGAAAACCCGCCTCTCACCCGGGGGCGAAAGGACACACCGTGAAAATCAGGATTTCGACGATTGCGTCTGTCGGCGCACTGCTGATGACGCTGGCGGGCATGGAAGCCCATGCACAGAGCACGCGGCTGCCGTGGGCCTCGAATTTCGAGGGCGGCAACTTCAGCGAATGGGATGGTTTCCGCAACACCACCGGCGCCACCATTGAGACCACTGGTTGCCAGAGCGGGCGCTGCGCGCGCGCGCCCCTGCAGCAGGGCACCACCAACGACAACTACGGCGATTTCCATTTCGGCGATCACGAGTCGGTGCGCGGCCAGAAACTCGAGGAGGTCTGGCTGAGCTTCTACACCAAGTTCGACGCCGGCTACGTCTGGCCGAATCGCAGCCAGAAACTCGCGATCCTCAATCTCACCGACGGCCAGACCACCACGCGCCAGTACCAGGTGTACGTGTACGTGCGGCCCAACGGCCAGTTCGCGGTCGACAAGTCCGATCTCATCGACTGGACGTTCTTCGGCCTCTACCAGAACGTCGGCGGCGCCGCGGTCGGTCCGCGCGCCGGTCAGTGGGACAAGATCAAGCTGTTCGTCAGGCTGAATACGCCTAACCAGTCGAATGGCATCGTGCGCATGTGGGTCAACGACACGCTCAAGGTGGAGTACACCGACGTGAACATCCGCGAGGGCACGAGCTACGGCATCAACAAGCTCAACCTCAGCAGTTACAGCACCGAGGGTGGCGGCAGCACCGGCGTGCAGTGGTGGGACAGCTTCCGGCTGCAGATCACCGATCCCGACGGCGCCGCGGTACGGCCGCAGCCGCCGACCGGCGTCACCACCAACTGATCCGGGGCCGCGCTCCATCGCAGGCATCATGGGCTGTGGCGGTTGGTTCGGACCCAGGCCCGGTTGCCGAGCGTGCGCACGCCCTGGATGCTGACCACGAGTTTCCACATCAGGTACCAGGGAATCATCAGCAGCGCGAGCCAGGTGCGCAGCGGCGGCTTCTCGATGACGAAGCCGAGCAGGAAGTAGGCGATCTGCAGCCCGACCAGTGACGCCGCGATCCACACGGACGGCAGCAGCGCCGGGATCCAGGCGCTGAGCGCGGCCGCGAGACCCGCGAACAGCAGGCTCCACAGGAACAACATGGCGTGCGAGGGGCGCGCCACCTCTATGAGCGCGTCGAGCTTCGCGGCGCTGGGTTCGCGCAGTCCGCGCAGCGCGAGCTCCTTGCCGTAACTCAGCAGCGTCTGGATGCGGCCCTTCATCCAGCGCTGGCGCTGCGAACGGCCCGAGTCGAGCGAGCGCGCGACCTGCGAGTAGATGTGCGCGTCCGGCGCGGATCCGACACGGATGCCGCTCAGCGTGAGTTGCACCCAGTATTCCCAGTTCTCCGTCAGCGAGAAGGCATTCCAGCCGAAGCGGCGGATCAGGCTCATGTCGAAGCACATGCCGTTGCCGGCGAGGATGCACGACAGCCCCAGCACTTCCTTGCCGGGAAAGTGCAGCCGGAACTTCAGCGTGCCGGGCAGCAGGCTCAGCCGGGTGAGCCAGGTCTGGTCGGGGTTCATGACGCCGAAATAACCCTGCAGCGCGAGATTGCCCGCGCCAAGGTGCGCGTCCATGTGGCGCAGGAAGTCGGCATGGATGCCGGTGTCGGCATCGATGATCACCAGCGCGTCGAACTTCGCCAGGTCGATCTGCTGCAGGACCCAGTTGAGCGCCCAGGGCTTGCCGCGTTTCTCGAGATCATTGCGCTCCAGGCAGGTGGCGCCGTTCTCGCGCGCGATTGCCGCGGTCTTGTCGCTGCAGTTGTCGGCGATGACCACCAGTTCCATCTGCCCGGCCGGGTAGTTCGATTGCATGATGCTGCGCACCGTGTTGGCGATCAGCAGTTCCTCGTTGTGCGCGGGGACTATCACCACGAAACGCCGCGACGGCGCGGCTGCGAGCGGCGGCGCGCGACGCGTGAACGGCGTGAGGCTCACGATGCACAGGAAGATCGTGTGCAGCACGAAGAGCGCGAGCGGCAGACCGACGATGGTGAGCAGCAGAATGGCGAGCACGGTGAGGGTCACGCTGGGGTACTCATGAACTGGCGGATTTGCACGCGGCCGCGATGCGCGCGTCGAGTTCGCGGCGCGCGAAACTGGTGAGCGCCGCGTAGCCGGCCGGGCTCACGTGGCTGCCGTCATCGGTGCTGTACTCGCCGCGCCGGTATCCATTGCCGTCGTCGACCGCGCGCTCCAGGTCCAGCAGCAGGCGGCCGTGGCGCGCGGCGTCGGCCCGCAGGTAGTCGTTGACGGCGCGCACCTGCGCATTCACGCGTTCCTGGTAACTCTGTTTGCCACGCAGATCCCGGACCACGGATTTGGCCCAGTTGATGAAGCCGGTCGATTCGCTGAGCGTGATCTCGGTGGCGAGCATCACCTCGATGCCGGCCTGGGATGCGCGCCGCATCATTTCGGCGTGATTGGCTTTCGCACGCGTGGCGGCCGCGGCCATGTCACCGCCGGGGGCGCGAAAGATGTCATTGATATGTCCCCAGATCAGCACCGCGTCGGGCCGGGCGGCAATCACATCCCGGTCGAAGCGCGCCAGCATCTGGGTGGTTTCCTCGCCGCCCTGACCCTTGTTCGTCAGCTGCCAGCCCGGCAGGGCCGGAGTCCCCCAGCCGCGGGCATAAGAGGCGCCGATCAGCACCACTTTCCGGGTCGCGGCGGCGGCGCTGGTTGCATCGCACTGGGCATGAACTTCGGCGGACATCATTAGAGCCATCAATGGCAGCAGCGCCTTCAGGGTTGGGGGGCAAAAATCGCTGTTCTTCATCAGTTTGGAGCAGGGTGCCAACCGAGGCGGCAGAGCGTAGGGGGTGCCCGGCGTCCTGCCAACCACTCCACATAAACGGCATGCTCACGATGAGACGGACCACTCGGTCTTGCGCAGACCCCCCATAATTGTCCCGATGATCGAGTTCCTGCGTCGCGCATACCACCAATGGCACTACCGGACGACGGTCGAGCGGCCCGCGTCCCGCTGGGCAAAACTGCGGCTTTCCTGGCGTTTCGACTGTTATGTATCACCCGCGGCCCATGTCTATCACCCGAAAAAGGTACAGCTGGCGCGTGACGTGCAGATTTGCGAACGCGCCACTGTCGGATTCCGTTCCGCAGGCGCCGGGAACGCCGTCAACCTGTGGATCGGCGCCGGAACCAAGGTGATGCCGGAAGCCATGCTGCTGCCGCGGCAGGGCACCATCCGGATCGGTCGGAACGTCAGCATCAACTACGGCTGCATCCTGTACGGAGTCGGCAGCCTGGAAATCGGCGACGACACCCGCATCGGCGCCCACACCATCATCACGCCCATGAACCACGTGTTCGCCGACGCGAACAAGCCGATCCGCCTGCAGGGTGAAACTGCCGTCGGCATCCGCATCGGCAGCGATGTCTGGCTGGGATCCGACGTCAAGATCGTCGACGGCGTGGAGATCGGCAATGGCTGCGTGGTCGGCGCGGGCAGCGTGGTCACGAAGAGCCTGCCGCCGTTCAGCGTGGCCGTCGGCTCGCCGGCGCGCGTCATCCGCAAGCGCGGCGCGGGCGAATCCGCGGGCGCCGCGGCGCGCCTGGTGGAGGCCGTGCGATGAACGCGGCGCTGGTACAGGCGCGCGCGCCGATCCGTGCCTGCATGGTGAGTTTCTATTTTCATCCGCACTACAGCGGTTCGGCGGTCCAGGCTCACAACCTCAGCCGGCACCTGGTCCGTCGCGGCGTCGATCCGTGGATAGTCAGCGCCAATCTGAACCTCGCTCCGCAGCAGGAAGAGCTGGCCGGCATCAAGGTGTCACGCCTGCCCGTGTCGAAGAATCCCGGCATGCAGGTGCTGAGTTTCTGGCTGAGCCTGGTGTCGTTCCTGGTCCGCAACCGGCGATCGTTCGACATCGTGCACGCGCACGGCACTCTGCAGCACGGCATCGTCTCGCTGGCGGGCCGCCTTCTCGGCAAGAAGACCATCCTCAAGATCGCGATGGCGAACAGCGACATCGCCTTTCATCGCCAGGGGCGGCTGTGGGGCCGCGTCAACCGTTACCTGGTTTCCGGTTTCGATCGCTACATCGCGACCAGCGCCGAGGTGTACAGCGAGTGCATCGAGCGCGGACTGGCGCGCGAACGCGTGATCCTGCTGCCGAATGGCGTCGACACCGAAAATTTCCGCCCGGCCGCCGACGAGGCGGAACGCAGCCGCCTGCGCCTGTCGCTCGGACTGCCCGACGAGCCCATCGTGAGTTTCGTCGGCATCATCGACGGCCGGAAGAACATCGACGGCATCCTGCGGGTGTGGAGCAAGGTCAAGTCACGCGGCGCGCCCGGCCACCTGGTGCTCATCGGCCCGATTCCGCGCGAAGCGGACGGCTCGCCTTCGAAATACTTCCAGCAGCTGAACCAGTTCCTGCGCGACGCGAAGCTCGAGGGAACCGTCACGTTCACCGACAAGAAGTCCGATGTCGCGGCGTACCTGCGCTGTTCGAACGTGTTTCATTTCCCGTCGCGCCAGGAGGGCATGCCCAACGTCCTGCTTGAGGCCATGTCCTCGGGCCTGGCCTGCGTGGCCTCGAAGATCAGCGGCACCGCCGACATCGTCACCGACGGCGAAAGCGGGCATCTCTACGAACTCGCCGACGAGGACGGGCAGGCGGACGCGATCCACGGGCTGCTCTGCAATCCCGCCAGTGCCGCCGCGTTCGGCGCCGCGGCGCGCGAGTCGATCATGCGGCGATTCTCGCTGCAGGCCCTCGCGCAGAAATACGAATCGCTTTATGCGGAATTGCTGGGCGAAAAACGCGCCGGCGGGGAGAAATAGTTGTCGCTTTCGAATGCATTCACCATCGACGTGGAAGATTACTTCCAGGTCGAGGCCATGGCGCCCTACGTGCAGCGCTCGGCATGGTCGCAAATGGAGTACCGCTGCGAGCGCAATGTCGCGCGCCTGCTGGAACTGCTGGCGGCGCACAAGGTGACGGGCACGTTTTTCATCCTCGGCTGGATCGCGGAACGCTCGCCGCAACTGGTGCGCGACATCGCGCAGGCCGGGCACGAGATCGGCTGCCACGGGCTCAGCCACAAGCTGATCTATCGCCAGTCGCAGGCCGAGTTCCTCGACGAGACACGGCGTGCCAAGCAGCTGCTGGAAGACATCATCGGCAGACCGGTGCACGGTTATCGCGCCGCGAGTTTTTCCATCGTCAAGCAGTCACTCTGGGCGCTCGATCACCTGATCGACCTCGGATTCCGCTACGACTCGAGCGTGTTTCCCGTGCGCCACGACAACTACGGCATTCCGGACGCGCCGCTCGCGCCCTACGAGATCACGGCGCCTTCGGGCCGGACCATCGTCGAGTTCCCGATGTCGGTGGCCGACTGGGGATTCGCCCGCATGCCGGTCTCGGGAGGCGGTTACTTCCGCATCCTGCCGTACTGGCTGACCACCGCGGGTCTGCGTCGCATCAACGAGGTGGACAAGCGGCCCTTCGTGTTCTATCTGCACCCGTGGGAAATCGATGAATCGCAGCCGCGCATCCGCGCGGGACTGAAATCCCGGCTGCGCCACTACACCAATCTTTCGCGGTGCGAGAGCCGCCTGCGTCGCCTGCTGGGAGAGTTTCGCTTCGCGCCCATGAACAACGTGCTGGCGGCGGCCGGCTGGGGTGCGGCCATCGAGGCGCAGCCGCTCATGTCGCGCGTCTGATCACGACGCAGCCTGTCGGGCCATAGAAGACAGGAAGCCCTGGCAGAAACTTGCGAGGCCACTGGCATTCGGCACGGGCGTAGTCTGCCTCGCGACCCTGCTGGCCTACGGCGGCCGCTGGTCCTGGGCCTGCGAGCTGCTGGTCAATTTCCGTACGCATTTCGCCTTGCTGCTGGTGATCGCGCTGCTGTTCGCCTGCGCGCTACGGCACTGGCGCATCGCGGGCGTCGCCTTCCTCGCGCTGGCGCTGAACGTCTGGCCGATGCACGGCGTGTATTTCGGCGCCATGCCGCCCGTGACCGGCGGCCGCGCCGTGCGCGTGGTCGAGTTCAATGTGTACTACGCGAACGACGACCTGGCGGGCATCGCCCGCTATCTCGACTCGCTGGCGCCCGACGTGGTGGTGCTCGAGGAGATGACCACCCGTAGCTCGGACGGCCTGGTTCCGTTGTTGCCGCAACTGCCCCATGTGTACCGGGCCATCGATGAGGGTGTGAGAGGCGTCGTGATCCTGAGCCGCTGGCCGCTGATCGCGCCGCAGCTCGTGACGCAGGACGGACTCTTGTTCGGCGCAAGAACCGACGTCGATCTCGGCGGCCGGCAATTGCGCCTGTACGGCGTGCACCTCAACTGGCCGGTGGTGCCTGCCGCGGAGCGCCTTCGAAATCGGCAACTCGCAAGTCTTGGCCGCGAACTCGCCGAATGCCGTGGCGCATGCGTGGTCGTGGGCGACTTCAACACCACGCCCTGGTCGAGCCACTTCCGCGACCTGCTGAAACAGTCCGGCTTCCACGATTGCGCCGCCGGGCGCGGCTGGCTGAACACCTGGTCGTCCGGCCTGCCGGCGCCGGTGCGCATCCGCATCGACCACTGCATTGCGAGCCCGGCGGTGGCGGTC
>Ga0315910_10004225_pt1 | contig 12039 bp, 7 predicted proteins | sample EdamamesoilMG_FD_204470 | JGI IMG/M metagenome (GOLD analysis project Ga0315910, IMG submission 204470) | Garden soil microbial communities collected in Santa Monica, California, United States - Edamame soil | ecosystem: Environmental > Terrestrial > Soil > Garden | place: USA: California... | reverse complement strand
CTGCCGGATGTGCACGGTGGCAAACAACACCGCAGGCAACAGCCCCAATTGCATCGCGCCATAGCGTATGCCCGAAGAAAGCCAACCCGGCTCAGCCTGGCTGGCTTGCAGGATTTCCTTGATCTGCGGGCCGAACATTTTCATGCTGGCAAAGAATATTGCGATGTACAGCGCGTACAGCACAAAGGACCAGAAGGACATCACTCCCTCAATCACCCGGGAACCAAAAAAAGCCAGCAGGGCGATAGAGAACAACAGCACCACGGTCCCGGTCATCGCGGGCAAGCCGAAGGTCTCGGTGAAGATGGCGCCGCAGGCAGAGCCGAGAACCGCCATCACCAACAGCATGGTCAGGATGTAGGCCAGTTCGTACACCAGCCAGGCCGGCCCCAGCAATTGTTGCAGGAAGCTGCGGTAGTCATAGGCCCTGGTGATTCGTGCGAGTTCAAATGCCACCATGCAGACCAGGCTGACCACGAGGGTGGCGAGAATCATCCCGAGGTACCCACCCATGGGTCCGTAATTGAGGAAGAACTCGACCAGCTCGCGCCCGGTGCCATAGCCCCCGGCGATGCACATGGACTGGAAGACCAGGCCGGGCAACAGATATCGACGCATCCATGACAGCATTTGTTCTTACTCCTGTTGTAGTTGTTCGTATCCTGGCCATTGTGTCGCGAGCATGGCTCGCTCCTACATCCCATTTCTGTGGGAGGCAGCCATGCTGCCGACTCTTCTCCAGTCGCGAGCATGGCTCGCTCCTACAGCTCCAAACGCTCACCCGGTTCGGGGAGGTGTAACACGGCGCCGTTGCGCTGCTTCATGTAATCCCGGAAGGCATACTGCGCTTCGCGCTCTCCATGCACCAGCCACACCGGCGGGCGGTTCTGCATGCATTCATACCAACGTGCCAAGTCGTCCTGGTCGCCGTGCGCTGACAACCCGCCAACGGTATGGATCTGCGCGCGCACCGGCACATCCTCACCGTGCAGGCGCACCGTTGCGTCCCGATCCACCAGCTTTCTGCCGGTGGTACCCGGGGCCTGGAAACCGACAATGATCACGTGATTACGGGCATCACCGAGGTTGTGCCTGAGGTGATGCACAATGCGGCCGCCATTGCACATGCCGCTGCCGGCAATCACGATGGCGCCGCTGCGGATGCGATTGATGGCCATGGAATCCTCGCTGCTGCGCGACAACTTGAGATTGGGCAGAATGGGCATGCCGCCGTTGGCCTCGCGCAGTTTGGTGGCCTCCTCGTCGTACAGATTTGGATGTTCCCAGTAGACCTTTGATGCTTCGATGGCCATGGGGCTGTCAAGGAAAACCTGGAACCGATCAAGCTCCCAGTCCTCGTAGTGCTTGCCGAGGAGGTAGAGGATTTCCTGGCTGCGGCCGATGGCAAAGGCCGGGATCAGGACATTCCCCGATCCGCTGCGTACCGCGCTGAGAATCTCACCGATTTCGCGCACAGTTTCAGCCCGTTCCCGGTGCCGCCGGTTGCCGTAGGTCGACTCCATCAAGACGTAATCCGCAGATTCAATGCATTCGGGGTCTTTGAGGACGGGCGTATCGAACTGCCCGAGGTCGCCGGAAAAAACCAGCTTGCGCTTGCTTCCACCTTCGGTAAGGGACAGCTCTACAGCGCAGGAACCCAGGATATGGCCGGCATCACGGAAACACACTTCCACTCCGGGCACAACGGCGAAACGTTGGCGATACTTGCGGCCCTTGAGCTGGCGCATCACGGCTTCGCCATCCTCCAGGGTAAACAGTGGCTTGATCTTACGAGCCGTCTTCCGTGACTGGTACTCCGCATCACGCAATTCAAGATGTGCCGCATCGGCCAAAAGGATGGCGCACAACTCACCCGCTGCTTCCTGTACGTAAATGGGCCCCCGAAAGCCGCGACGAACCAGCAAGGGCAGTCGCCCGCAATGATCGAGATGGGCATGGCTCAACACCACGGCGTCGATGCCCGCGGCATCGAAGGGAAACGGGTCGTGGTTGCGTGCCTCATCCTTGCGACTGCCCTGGATCAAGCCGCAATCCAGCAACACGGTCTTCGGGCCTACGCGAAGGATGTGGCAGGAGCCCGTAACTTCACCAGCGGCGCCGAAGAATTCGATGTTCATTGATCACCCACCATCTGCTTGCGCACCAGCGGAATGGGCGGCCCGCCAAACGACAGGAAGCGGTCATGGAAATCGCGCCAGGCTTCGCGGCCGCCTTTGTCGGCGGTCCAGTCGTTGCGCAGTTGCCGGATCATCAGTTTGCCCAGCGTGTAGTTGAGGTAGCCTGGATCGTAGGTTCCGCGCGCCGCTTGCTGCCTGGCAGTGCCTTCGTCCTGGTAGGCTTCTTCGATAAACATCCTTTCGCAATCGCCAACCCCCACGCCTTCGGTATGCATGCCTATGGCACACAGGAAACGCACATTTCGCATCAACGCGTTGGAAAGCTGGCCAATGCGCGTTTCCGCAGAGCCTCCGCGCAGGCCGGCGTCCAGCATCATCTCTTCGGTGTAGTGCGCCCAGCCCTCGCCAAATGCGTAACTGACAAACAGCCGGCCAAACTTCCAGTCGGCGCGATTGGCGTGCAGGAAATTCAGGAAATGCCCTGGCCACACTTCGTGCACCGAAGTAAACAGCAAATCAGACTCGCCCGGGATGTAAGCCTGCTGCTCTTCCTGGCTCCAGGACGGATCGGGAGGCGAAATGTAGTACACCGATGGCTGGTTTTCGGCGTACGGTCCGGGGATATTGATGTAGGCCGAATTAGAACGGGCGTACGGAGGAGATTCTGCAACCCGCGCTTCCTCTGTCCCCGGAATGGAGACCAGATCCTGTTCCGCCACGAACTCGCGCAATTCCTGCAATTGCTCGCGCGCACCCTCCACCGCACCACCCTGGGGCTTCCGGCCGGACATTCGCGCGATACAGGCAAGCACGGTCTCGCCCGGCGCGAATTCCGCGCAGGCCTCGCCCAATGCCAACTGGTTGCGCCTGAGGTCCTCACGGCCCATCGCGTCCAGTTCGGCCAGGCTCACCGATACGCGCTCCGTGTCGTACAGCATCTGGCCGAATAACTCGGGACCGATGGCGTAATCCTCAGTGGCGCTGCTGCGATTGGCTTCCAGCCAATCCGCCAACTCCCTCATGGCCAATGCCGCCGCGGCATTGGCGACCGCGAATTCCCTTTGCAGGGTTTGGTCGGTCACCTCGGCAAACACCGACGGAACATCGTTGGCGAAATAGTCGGCCAATCCGCCAAAGGAACTGATGCCAAATTCCAGGCGCGTGCGGGACATGGGCATGCGCAGGTTGGCGCGGATTTGTGCGGCGGCCTGGGGAATGTTCGATGCGTAACGGGTGTAAGCCTGCATGCGCTCGTCCAGCGGTGCGTAGTCCAGCGCAATGTAGGGGCTGGGGTCCAGCGAGTCACTCATCCAATCAAAGTAAAAGGCCGGGTTCACAAACGGCCACTCTGCCTTATCCAGCCAGAACAGGACGCGGTCCATGACAGCGATGAAATAATCGCGCTGGTATTCACCTGCTGCACCCAATTCATCGGATGCGAATTCGGCAGCTGTTTCGCGCGAGCCGCGCAGGCGGTCGACTTCCGCAGCAACGCCATTGGCGCTCCAGTCCGGCAACTGGCCATCAAATTCGTGGCGTCCCTGCGCCACCGCCCAGGCCGGGTGGGCGGAGAGGTAGCTTTCAATCTGCTCGTCGACAAATGCGCGCCATGCAGCTGAGGGCAGCATGACCTCCGTGCCCTGAGTGGCCACAGCCGCATTGCTCTCCGGTTCAGCCGGCTTGCAGGCTAGCATGACCGCAGAACAAAGCACTGCCCCAAGGACAATGCGAAAAAGATTGAAGGGCAACGTCATCCATGGATTTCCACGCAGCATGGGATTCGATTCTATCAGCGCCCCGATGCTTCACGCTAAAATGCCGCCATGCGCCACTTCCTCGTCCGTTACCTGCTTTGCCTGCTGCTGCTGAACCTCGCGGCCTGCTCGACCATGTACCCGGTCAGCGTGGAAAACGCCATGCAGCAACCGCAGCCCAGCGGAATCGATTACGGCAGCCTGGTGGAAGTGAAAACGCTGGACCGCAAGTCCGCCAAATTCCGTGTTACCGAAATGACCCCCGAAGGACTGGGTGGATCGATGGGCTTCTTCCGCTATGAAGACATGCAAAGCCTTAAGGTACAGAACGAAAGCCGCCGCGACTACGACAGCGGAGAAACCTGGGCCTGGGTATTGGGTATTCTGGGCATGATCGGTCTGATCGCGCTGGCTGCCAGTTCCGACAGCGTGGCCATTTGCACGCCTTCGCCTTGTCCCACCCCCGGTCCCAATAATTGAGCCGGCCATGCCGGAATGAAATCCAGGAGGCACCACCTCTGACAATCCGGAGTGCGGGTCGGCAGCACGGCTGCCTCCCACACCAGCCAGTGAGGCACTTGTGGGAGCGAGCCATGCTCGCGACTCATGTGCTGAAATAGGAGCTTGCGGCTATTTGACGCCATGCATCAGCTTGTTGATCAAAGGCGCCGCCAGCAGGTAAGCCACACCGAAACCGATGCCCAGCCAGAACAGCAGCATGTAGGTGTCGGCGTACTGCGCGATGCCGGCGCCGGCTTCTGCGCCATGGCCACCGCCGCCGGAAGCCACGGCCGCAATCAGTCCCGCCACGTACTGCGCCATGGCGATGGACAAGAACCATCCACCCATGGCCATGCCGGTTTCTTTTTCGGCGGCCAGCTTGGTCACCATCGACAAACCTATGGGCGACAGGCACAGCTCACCGGTGGTGTGCAGCCAGTAGCACAGCGCCAGGAAAATCCACGGCACCAGGCCGGCTGCGTTCTGGAAATTGTTGATGGCAAAGGCCAACAACAAGAAGCCCAGGGCTACCTGGATCAGGCCAAACGAAAACTTGCGCGGGATCGACGGATTCAGGCCCTTGGATTCCAGCTTGGGCCAAAGTGCCGCGAACAACGGCGCGAACAGCAGGATGAACAGCGGGTTGGCTGATTGGAATACGCCGAAGCCGCCGGCCTGCCAGGTTTCCATGCTGCCGAACATGGGCGTGGTGTGTTCGCGTGCGAAGAAATTCATGGAAGATCCGGCCTGCTCGAACAGGGCCCAGAAACAGGCATTGGCCAGGAACAGGATGATCATGGCGATGTAGCGCTGCACCTGCACCTTGTTGCCCTGTGCCAGCTGGCGGGCGAGGTAGAAACCCGTACCCGCCACGGTGATGATGGCCCAGACAATCCAGGGTGTGGCGTTGTAGGTGTAGTCACCCAGGTACTGCACAAAACCGGTGGCGCCATCCGTTGACTGGAATGCCACAAATTGCAGCACCAGCCAGGCCACAACGCCAGCACCCACCACCACGGCAGCGCGACGGAAGCAGCCCGAGAAGAAGTACACAATCACGTACGCCATGATGTAGATCAAAAGCACGCCGAGGATGCGGCTGGCGGAGAGCAGGAAGTAAACGCCCACCGCCATCAGCAGCACACCCAGGCCCACCAGGAAGAAGCGCCCCCAACCGTCTTTGCCCGGCTCGGGTCTGCCGATTGGGCCCAGCGAGCCTTTGGCGATCTCCAGGAAAATCATGCTGAGGATCATGCCAATGCCGGCGGCGCAGAAGCCGTACTTCATGCCGAAGGTTGCGCCTATCCAGGCGGCGGTGATGAACGGTGCGATGAAGGCGCCGAGGTTGATGCCCATATAGAACACCGTGAAGCCGGAATCACGCCGCACATCGCCCTGGGTGTAAAGCTTGCCGATCATCACGGAGATGTTCGGCTTGAACAGTCCATTGCCGGCCACCACCAGCGACAGGCCTACCAGGAACCAATGCAAGTCTTCGATGAGCAGAACGAACAAGCCCGACGCCATGACGATGGCGCCGAGCAGGATGGAGCGCTGGTAACCCAGTACGCGGTCAGCGATGTAGCCGCCCACGATGCCGGTGGCGTACACCAATGCGGTATAGCCGCCGTACACCAGGCTGGCTTGCGAATTGGCCTGGTCGCCGAGGTGGCCAAAGAAGGTGGTGGCCACGTAAACCGCCAGCAGGGCGCGCATGCCATAAAAGGCGAAACGCTCCCACATTTCGATATTGGATAACTGCCAAAGGGCCTTGGGATGGCCAAAAAGCTCACCTGGGGGTATGCCGGGAACGCTGGGCATGATGGGCTGGGTGCTCACTGTCTGCCTCCTTTGTTATTCGATGGTTGCCGCGTTGGTTACCGCTGCGACTCAATCCCCGCCAGCGGAAGTGCGCCAAGCATAGCAGAGGATGTCGGGATTGGGCCTTTTGGATGGACGCGGCAATCCAGGCGGTGATTTAACATAAGCACGTTTCCGCGGAAACGTGCTGTTGCACCGTCCTGCTCGTTCTGGGCCAGCAGATGCTGGCAGCGCGAATGTGCACAGTCAGGTTTCATCTGATACGCATTCCGCGAGATCTTCTGACAAGAGCATCCAGTAATCGCCCATATCTTGATGCTTCTAACACATCAAAACTGAATCCTCAAAACGATTTCATTGGGTTTTTCAGCCCTCGATTTGCTGGAATCCGATATATATCCACCTATATGCTCCATGAAACCGATTGAGCTTGCAGGTTCCTCAGAGCCTGACGTTAGGGTCTTCAGCAGCCTCGCGGCGAGTCTCACAACCAGCCTGCTCGCGTGTAATTTAGACTTGAAGAGCAAGCTGTGATGCCATCACCGCAAGCGCAACGCTGGAAGGATTGGCTGCCAAGTACAGGATTGAGTCAACCTAAGGCGTGTACCAGCTGGGAGCATATGAGAGCTTCGCACGGTGTGAATTACGGATAAGGATTCCTGGACCCTGGCTTCGGTGGCCGGGGTGACGGAACAAACTCGCCCAAACGGTGAAGCAAACCGGTGCAGGGCCCGTTTCACCCTAGCGACGTTCCCGCAGGAACGCACATTAAAGTGAATTCTAGAATAGCGAAGGTTCGGCGGATCCTTGAGAGAATCGGCATAGCAGATGCCGCTGCATCCGTATAAATGGCGCTATTTGCTGATCGCCTGGATGACCGCACCCGGAATATGATCTACAACCTTTAAAAGAACCCTAGCCGGACCTCTTGGTGCGCGCAGACCTTGCTCCCAATGGCGCAAAGTGCCCAATGAAATTCCAAATGCGGTGCAAAACTTCCGCTGGCTCATACCGGTTTTCTTCCGGATCGCCTTAACGTCGATGGGTTCAGGCTCGTGGACTATGACTGTGCTTTTTTTGCCTCTGGTATGCGCTAGGGCATCTTCCAGACCGGCACTGATTTCTCTAAACGCCTTGCTCATGGAATTTCACTTAAATGAAAAGGCTGGGTTTCGGCCACGGAAATCAAAGATACTCCATTGGAGTGCTCTGTCAAGACTTGGATTTGTAGTTTTGGCCACGCCTTGGGAAATGCGAAGTCGTAATCCACCCAACTTGGTGTAGGAATTTTCCCTGGAGCAGTCAGTGGGTCGATTGCTGAAGCGCCAGGAAAATGGACCCCGGCTCGGGGGCCGGGGTGACGAACCGCGGGTGGGGTGACGGGCGGGAAGCATGCCATAATTGCCGGCCACACAAAGCAAACCAGGAACACACCGGATGGACCACAAAGCCCGGCAGAAATACATTGATGAAAAGTGGAATGACGAAATCGTTCCCGCCCTTGTTGAGTACATCAGGATTCCCAACAAATCGCCGCATTTCGACCCCAAGTGGGCCGAGCACGGTTACATGGAAGACGCCGTCAAACACATTTTCAGCTGGTGCCAGGCACAGGATATCCCGGGCATGAGCGCCGAAATCGTGCGCCTGCCCGGCCGCACTCCGCTGATCTTCATGGAGATCCCAGGAAGCGACTCCAGCAACGAAGACACCATCCTGTTGTACGGCCACCTCGACAAGCAACCCGAAATGACCGGCTGGGCGGATGGCTTGGGCCCGTGGATACCAGTAATTAAAGACGACAAGCTCTATGGCCGCGGTGGCGCCGACGATGGCTATGCCGCCTACGCCTCGCTCACGGCGATCATGGCGGTGCAGCGCGAAAAGCAACCGCACGCTCGCTGCGTGGTTATCATCGAGGCCTGCGAAGAATCCGGCAGCTATGACCTGCCCGCTTACATCGAACACCTGCAGGACCGCATTGGTACGCCTTCGCTGGTGATCTGCCTGGATTCCGGCGCCGGCAACTACGAGCAACTGTGGCTGACGGTATCCCTGCGCGGCCTGGCCGCTGGCACCTTGCGTGCCGATGTATTGAAGGAGGGCGTGCATTCGGGTTACGCCTCCGGGATTGTGCCTTCCAGCTTCCGCGTGCTGCGCAGCTTGCTCAGCCGCCTGGAGGACGAGGCCACCGGCCGTGTACTGCCCGATTACCTGCATGCCGAGATTCCCGAACAGCGCATCGAGCAGACCCGCAAGATGGCCGAGGTACTGGGCGACAAAATCTACCAGGCCTACCCGTTCCTGGGCGGCACGCAACCGATGGCCGACAACAACGTGGACCGAATCCTCAATCGCACCTGGCGGCCGGCCCTGTCGGTAACCGGCGTGGCCGGCATGCCACCGCTGGAGAACGCCGGCAATGTGCTGCGTCCCTACACCGCGTTGAAATTGTCGATGCGCCTGCCACCCACCGTCGATGGTGATGAAGCCAGCGCAAAGATGAAGCAGACGCTGGAAGCCGATCCACCCTGTGGCGCCAAAGTGGAGTTCACCACCGACCAGGCCGCCTCGGGCTGGAATGCGCCTTCCGTAGCGCCGTGGTTGCATGCATCGCTGGAGAACGCTTCGCAAGCGGCTTACCGGCGTAACGTGCTGTACACCGGCGAGGGCGGCACCATCCCGTTCATGGGCATGTTGGGTGAGGCCTTCCCCGAAGCGCAATTCATGATCACCGGCGTACTCGGGCCCAACTCCAATGCGCATGGCCCGAATGAATTCCTGCACCTGCCGTTTGCGCGCAAGCTCACGAGTTGCGTGGTGCAGGTGATTGGGGATCATTACCAGAGGCGTAGTTTCAAATCTTAATTACTGGCCAGGACAAACCATGATCACACATGCCCGTCACGCTTGCTTGGGAACACTGCTGTGCTGCTCGCTTATCGCGCCTCTGGCCCATGCAGAGGTAAAACATGCGGATGAATCCAGCTTCACCATCAGCCTGAGCGCCACAACCAAAGCCACACCGGAGCAGGCCTGGAACGCCATGACCCAGCGCATCCCGGAATGGTGGAGCGCTGAGCACAGCTGGAGTGGCGACGCGAAAAACTTCTACATGCGTGCCGAACTGGGCGGCTGTTTCTGTGAGCACTTGCCGTCATCCGATGGCGGCCCCGCCGGCGGGGTTGAGCACCTGCGCATCATGTATATCAAACCCTTCGAGGTGATCCGCTTCGATGGCACGCTGGGTCCGATGGTCGACATGCCGGTGCAGGGCCGCATGAGCTGGAGCATCACTCCGGCAACCGCCACCCCGGACCCCACCCCAGATGCGACCCCAGATACGACTGTGGCTGAAGGTCCTGCCACCGCTCCGCCAGCAGCCACAGGCAGCACCATCAACTTCACCTATCATGTGCACGGCTACATGGAAGGTGGGTTTGCCGGACTGGCGCCGGTGGTGGATGGCGTGATCGGCCAACAATTGCAACGCTTGCAAGTGTTGCTGGAACAATAGGTCCGGCCTGCCGGCACCCTTTCGCGGGGAACCGCTGATTCGATTTCGATTGCGCAGGCAGCACTCATCGCGCATTATTTTCTCCCGCATTGAAGGTCGCACCCGGGGCCTGCAGCCCTTTTGCCTGGAGATTTGAATGACGCTGCAAATGATCCTGGTGCTGGCCATCACCGTCATCGTGTTCTTCGGTTTTGTGCGCGAACGCCAGCCACCGGATGTGACTGCGCTGGTGGGCGTTTGCCTGCTGTTGTTGTTTGGCGCACTGAGTTCCAACGATTTCCTGAGCGTTTTTGCCAACGGCGCCCCGCTGACCATTGCTGCCATGTTCGTGTTGAGCAAGGCATTGGAAAATACCGGAGTGATTGCCGGTCTGGGAGCATTTGCCAGCCGCATGGCCGGGCAATCCTGGCTGCGCGCCATGCTGTTCCTGCTGCTGCCGGTGACTTTCCTGTCGGCTTTCATCAACAACACCCCGGTGGTTGTCGTGCTCACCCCTGTGGTGATTGCCCTGGCAAGACAACAGGGCCATGCATCCTCGCGTTACCTGATTCCGCTGTCATTCGCCAGCATCCTGGGCGGCACCTGCACGCTGATCGGCACCTCGACCAACCTGCTGGTCGACAGCATCGCGCAACGCGAAGGCATGGCGGCTTTTGGCATTTTCGACATCTCCGGCGTAGGCGTTTTGCTGGCGCTTGCAGGCCTGCTTTATATGGTGCTGTTTGGCTGGTGGCTCTTGCCCGACCGGCCGGAACGCGGGATTGAGATGCCTGCAGGTACGCGGCGATTCCTCACCGAAGCCGTCATCCCGCAGGGTTCGCCACTGGTCGACAAGCGCGTGCAGGAGAGCAGCCTGGCGCGCCACCGGGTGCTGAAAATTTACCGCGGCGAGCATGTGATCCGCCGCAACCCCTCAGCGGCCATCATGCAGGCCGGCGATCGCCTGGTAATAGAGAGCGAGCGCGACGAGATCATCAACATGCACGCTGCCAAGTTGGTGAATCTGGTGGGCCTGCAAGAGGAAGACATCCAGACACTCGAACAGAAGACCGTGCACCTGGCCGAGGCCATTGTCGGGCCGGAGGCATCGGTGCTCGGCCAGACCGTGCGCGAGTTGCGCTTCGACCAGCGTTTCGGCGTGCACGTGCTGGGCATTTACCGGCACAAGAAGCGCCTCAATCGCGGCTTTGCAGAATTGCAGCTCAAGGTGGGTGATGTGCTGTTGCTGGAGGGCTCGCCGGCAGACCTGATGGCACTGTACGACAGCCGCAGCTTCGTCAACGTGGCCATCCCGCAATCCCGGCCGCTCAACCGCGACAAGGCCTGGATCGCGCTGCTGGCCATTGTCACGGTGGTGGTGCTGGCCGCCCTGGATGTCATGCCCATCGTCACCCTGGCCGTGATCGGCGCCACGGTGGTGGTGATTGGTGGCTGCCTGACAGCGGAAGAAGCCTATGAGGCCATCCACTGGCCGATCCTGCTGTTGATTTTTGCCATGCTGGCCATCGGCCTGGCGCTGGAGCAAACCGGGGCCATGACGCTGATGGTGAAAGGCCTGGCCAAATGGGCGCTCACCCTGGGGCCCATGGGGCTTTTGATCACGCTCTATGTGGTGACGTCCTTTTGCACCGAGTTCATGACCAACAATGCCGTGGCCATCCTGCTAACGCCCATCGCCATCGGCGCGGCCATCACGGCCGGGCTGGATCCCAAGCCCTTCGTGGTGGCGGTGATGCTGGCGGGCAGCGCCAGTTTCGCCACCCCCATCGGTTACCAGACCAATACCTTTGTTTACCAGGCGGGCGGGTACCGCTTTCTGGACTTCCTGCGTATTGGCCTGCCACTGAACATCATCGCGCTGCTGGTGTCGGTCTGGCTGATTCCAAAATTCTGGCCGCTGGTGCCGGAATAGAAGCTACTCCGCGCAATTGCCTGACTGGTGGCACGGCACCTCAGACCCGGCCGACTCGATCTGCAGCGTGGCGTGCTCAATCTTGAACCTGTGTTCCAGTTCGTGCGCTGTTTCGTGCAGGAAACGATTGTCGGATGGCAGGGGTTTCATGACAAGGTGCGCCGTCAGGGCCGTGTCGGTGGTGCTCATCGGCCAGATGTGCAGGTCGTGAACGGCCTCTACCCCGGGCAAGCCTTTGAGGTAACTGCGCACGGCCTGTGGATCCACTCCTTTAGGCACGGCATCCACTGCCAGGTTGAGGGAGTCGCGCAACAGGCCCCAGGTTGAAAACAGGCTCACCATGGCAATCAACAGGCTGATCAGCGGGTCCACCAGGGTCCAGCCGAACTTCCAGAT
>Ga0315910_10004224_pt1 | contig 12039 bp, 9 predicted proteins | sample EdamamesoilMG_FD_204470 | JGI IMG/M metagenome (GOLD analysis project Ga0315910, IMG submission 204470) | Garden soil microbial communities collected in Santa Monica, California, United States - Edamame soil | ecosystem: Environmental > Terrestrial > Soil > Garden | place: USA: California... | reverse complement strand
TTCGGCGCCACGCTCGTCTTCGGCGCTACGCTCGCCTTCGGTGTCACGCTCGCTTTCGGTGTCACGCTCGCCTTCGGTGTCACGCTCGCTTTCGGCGTCACGCTCGCTTTCGGCGTCACGCTCGCTAGCGGGGGCGTGCTGACTTTCGGTGCTGGCTGCGCGGTCGCTTTCGGCGCTGCGCTTGCCATGCGATTCGCAGCTGCGCTTGGCAACGCCGCGACGGTCAGATCGACCCCAGCCTCCAGCACTACCTCGGGTGACACTGACGGCGCGGGTGAGCTAGCGGGTTCGAGCGTAGGTGCCAGAGTGCCATCGAGAGTGATCGGTGCGCGGCACTTCCGACAGTGGATCACCGTGACCCGCCCGGCGACGCGCTCGTTCCACAAGCGTGCCGGCATGTTGAACTTCGCGTCGCAGGCGGTGCACTCTATCGGGAACGACATGGCTTTCCTTGCAGGCGCGTGGGAAGCGCGCTCCTCTTGTAACGGCCCCGCAGCCCGAGCATTTAGCGTTCGGAAACCAGGAGCATTTCTGGCGGCACCCCGCGCAAACTGCCCTACACGAAGACAAGCGTGGGGTGGGCTTGACGTGGGGCTCCTCGGATTGCAAGATAGAGACCGATCGGTCTCTTTTGAGCTTCCATGTCCAGCACCCGTTCCCGCCAGACCAAGACAAAGGGCGAAACCACGCGCGAGCAGGTGATCGCCAAGGCCGCCGCGCTGTTCAATCAGCTCGGCTACGCCAACGCGAGCATCTCGGATGTCATGCGCGCCACGGGACTCCAGAAGGGTGGCATCTATCGCCACTTCGAAAGCAAGGAAGCGCTCGAAGTCGCCGCCTTCGAGTTCGCGGTCGACGAGCTGGGTCGGCGATTTCGAGACGCCCTCACCGGCAAGGCAACGGCCGGTGAGCGCTTGCGCGCGATCATCGGCGTGTACGCGAGCATTCCCACCCATCCACCGGTTCCAGGCGGCTGTCCGGTGTTGAACGCAGCGATCGAAGCCGACGACGCGAACCCCGCACTGAAGCGCCGGGTGGCCAAGGTGCTGCGCGATTGGCATGCTTTCGTGACGCGCCTGGTGTCGCAAGGACAAGCGCAAGGACAACTGAGCTCGAGCGTGAACCCGTCCGAGTTCACCACGACGTTGATCGCGGCGCTCGAGGGGGCCATCATGCTCTCGAAGCTGTGGTCCAGCAGCGAGCCCATGCGCGAAGTTCGCGCTCAGCTCGAGAGGAAGATCCGCGAGATCGAGCTCGGCTGAGCTCGGGTCCCAGTAACGAGGGTGCAGCTCCCTGAATTGATTTGCCAAAAAAGAGACCGTTCGGTCTCAAAGAAAGGACCGATTTTTCATGACACGAGAGCGCGAAGTCGACGTGGTCGTCATCGGCAGCGGCCCCGGCGGTTATTCGGTAGCGATACGAGCGGCACAACGCGGGCTGAGTGTGGCCTGCATCGAACGCGAAAATGTCGGCGGCGTGTGCCTCAATTGGGGCTGTATCCCTTCGAAGGCGCTGATCACGGCAGCGCGGCGCTACGCCTGGGCTCGCGGCGGCGAAACGATGGGGGTGATGACGCGCGGCGTGTCCTTCGATCTCGGACGCGCTCAGGCGCACAGCAAGCACATCGTCAAACATCACACCGAAGGCGTCGCGTCGCTGCTCGCGGCGAACGGGGGCGAGCTCGTGGTGGGCACTGCGAGCTTCGAGAACCCGCGGCAGGTCCTGGTGCGGCACCCCGATTCTACGCACGAGCGCATCACGGCACGCCGCGGCATCGTGGTCGCGACCGGAGTGCGGCCGCACGCCCCCCCGGGGTTCGTCCCCGATGGCCAGCTGGTCCTCGGCGCGCGCGAAGCCGTCTTTCTCGAAACGCTCCCCAGGCATCTCATCGTGCTCGGCGGCGGCGTGATCGGGCTCGAGCTCGGGTCTGCGTACCGCACCCTGGGGTCCGAACTCAGCGTCGTGGAGCTTGGTGGGGAGCTCTTGCCCGGCGTGGACCGCGATCTGGTGCGCGTCGTCGAGCGCAGGCTCGAGAAAGCCGGCGCCGGCATCTTCAAAGTGACGCGGGCGCTCGGCTGGGAAGCGCGGGATGGGCGCGTCCACGTCCGCATCGAGCAGGGCGGACAGGAGCGCTGGCTCACCGGCGATCGCTTGCTGGTCGCCACGGGGTTTCGTCCGAACACGGCGGAGCTCGCGCTCGATCGCGCCGGGATACGCCTCGACGCGAGCGGTCACATCGCCACGGATGCCTCGTGCCGGACTTCGGCCGAGAGCGTGTACGCCATCGGCGATGTCAGCGGTCCGCCTTACCTGGCGCACAAGGGCTTCAAGGAAGCCGAGGTGGTGGCGAGTCTACTCGTCGGCAGGAATGCGGCGCGCGACTGGCAAGCGCTGCCCATGGCCATCTTTACGGACCCCGAGATCGCGAGCACCGGCCTCAGCGAAGCCGAGGCCAAGCGCCAAGGCCTTGGCGTTCGCGTGGGACGCTTCCCGTTCTCTGCGCTCGGGCGGGCGATGGCTCTCGGTGAAACCGAGGGCTTCGTGAAACTCGTGAGCGTCGGCGAGCGCATCGTGGGCATGGCAGCGGTGGGTCCCGAAGCGAGTGAACTCATCGCCGAAGGGACGCTCGCGATCGAGTTCGGCGCCAGCCTCGAAGACCTGGCACTGACGATTCACCCTCACCCGACGTTGAGCGAAGCCGTGCGCGAAGCAGCAGACCACGCGCTCGGGCAGGCGGTGCACATCATGAATCGGAAGCTCGCCTCGTAGCTAGAGTCGACCGGCTAAAGCTGCGGTGCGGGTGCGGGTACGGGACCCAGCCGGACCCAGTTCTCGCGCGGCAAGGCGCAGCAGGCGTCGTGCGCGGCGGTGCGCGCGCAGTCTTCGCGTTGATAGGCGACGCCGTGTAGCCGCAGCTGGTCGTGGGAGAGAAACTCGATGCTGAGCGGTGCGCGAGCGGGCGCGGCATCGCTCCACACCTCGACTTCGAGCCGCGACGCCGACTCGGACAAGCTGCGGTAGTGCGTGGCCGCATCCTTGCGGCGACCGAACCAGGCTTCCGTCACGACCAGCGGCCGCGGAGCATCGCCGCCGTCTGCCGCGGTCGCACCCACCACCGACCACAATCCGACGAAGTCCCTGGCGAGCGGGCCCCCGGGGTCGGCGACCGGCGCTCCCGTCTGCTCTTGGTACCACGCGCTGCTGCCGGGCACCGCGCAGGCGCGCGCGGCCGCTCCTGCGGAAGGCGCAGCGCTGGAGTTCGCCGGCGTGGACAGCGACTTCGCCGGGGCCCCACCGCTCGGCAAGAGGGCGCTCGTTTGGCCGGATTGCAGGTTCGAGTTCCACGCAGTCCCCTTGTCCACGCACATCAGCCCGGCGTCCATGCGCACACAGGCTTGTGTCTCCGGACAAGACGGCCGACATTCCCCCACGACACACATACCGGACTCGTGATCGCACACGTATCCAGGCGTGCACGCCGCCCAGCACTCGCCGGTGAGCTTGCGATTGACTCCGGTGGCGGCGATCATGACCGCAGCGCCCGTAACGGCCTTCACCTCGTTCGAGGCACCGCAGGCGGGCAACACCAGCGTGACTGCGAAGCCGAGCGTAAGCCACCGCTGCATGCCTCCACGCATGGGGCAAGCGTAGGCGGCGGCTACCTTACCTGCAAGCCAACGAATTCGACGCTCCCGGGCGAGTGATTGGAACGGATACGCGGGGTTGGGAGGTTACTGACTGGCACCCGCCCGGGAGCATCTTTTGGGAGCGGAGGGTTCTTGCTTACTTCTTGATGGGTCTGTCTAGGAGTCGAAGATCGGAAATTCGGTCAGCTCCGAGAGCGGGTCACCCGCACGTCGTCGCTGCTGTTCTTGGAGTCGGCGCCTGCTGAATGAACGATGAGCTCACCTTCGCGGCAAAGGATGCGGAAGCGGGCACCCCAGGCATCGCTGATCGGCGCGGCACCCTCGAGGAACTTGTCGCGCTTGAGAGAACTCACGGTCGGGCAACCCGCCCCCTCTTCGGCGACGTAGTCGCTGGCTGCTTTCAGGATCTGACCCGCGGCTTTTTCCGAGCTCTCGATGCGACCGTCGGCGCGACTCTTGGTCAAGGCATAGAGCGCCCCGGACAGCGTCAACGTCAGCGCGACGGCGGCGAGCGCAGCCTCGAAGCGGGTGATCCCCCGCGCGAGCCGGCGCTGCGGCAGCTGGCGGCGAGGGGATGAAGGGGACGTTGCGAACATGCCGAGGAAGAGAGCAAGGGATGTGCCAGCGCCCGCCAGACGCATGCTGCGGCTTTTTCCCTGCGGTTCCACTGGGCCGGGAGCTTTCGAGCCGTCACTTTGGCGCAGCCCCCGGAGGGTCAGCTGACACTTTGTCAGGAGATTGGCTATGGTCGCAGTGACCCCGTTCGAGCAACGCTCCGCCTCGTCCCTTCGATGGCTTCCCGCAAACCCACGCGCTCCTCGCTCTCCCCATCTGCTTCACCCACGGCGCCGCCGACGGACAACGTCGGCGCGTTCAGGATCGCGCGCGGCGTGGTCAAGGCGCTGGCTCTCGGCATCGGCGGCGCCCTCAGCCTGGTGTGCTTGATGGCGACCGTTGGCTTGGTCGTCGAGTCCGGTTGGATCCGCTCGATCGTCGCGGTGCTCGCGCTGCTGATCGTGCCCGCGGTGATCGTCGATCGCTTGCTCCCCGAAGATGCGGCCACCGAAGCCAAAGGCTTGCCCACGGACGTGTTCGCACTCGCCTGGCTGGGACTGGGCCTGCTCTTCACGGTGGCACTTCAGGGTGTGACACGCCCCGCGCTCGTGACAGAAGGCGAACGACTGACGCAGGCGGGCTATGCGACGCTCGCGAAGCTGGCGTACTTCGCGGCAGGAGTGACGCCCGTGACGGCCGCGCCGACATCGCCGTCGACTTCGCAGAAACCACCCACGCCGGCCACGAGCGCTCGGGCATCGAGCAGCGCCACTGGTCCGGCTGCGAGTGCGAGCGGCACCCAAGAAGTGAGCCCCCCAGCCAGCGCATCCGCTCCGCCTCGCAGCCCCGCAGCCAAGGAAAAAGATGCCGCAGCGCTGTTCGAAGAGCTGGCGCCATCCGTGGTGACCGTATCGGTCGGCGACCAAGAGCAAATCTTGGGGGGCGGCACGGGCTTCCTCATCGATAGTCGCGGCACCATCGCCACCAACCATCACGTGATCGAAGACGCCAAGCGCGTGAAGGTCACCTTCATGAAGGGCACGAGCTTCGACGAACCGGAGCTGTTGACCGAAGACGCCGCGGTCGACCTGGCGCTGCTCCGCGTCGATTTGAAGAAGCCGAGCAGCGGCGCCCCCATCGACGTCAAGCCGCTGGTGCTCGGCGACTCCGACACGGTCGCCGTGGGTGAACGCGCGCTCTCCATCGGCAACCCGCTCGGGCTCGATCACACGCTCACCGACGGGCTCATCTCGGCTCGCAGAGTGTTCCAGGGGCGGCAGTGGATTCAGACGAGCGTACCGATCTCGCCAGGAAACAGCGGTGGTCCGCTGTTCAACTTCAGGGGCGAGGTGATCGGCGTGACGACGGCTTCTCTCGGCAGCGCCTTCGGGCTGGCCCAGAACTTGAACCTCGCGGTTCCGGTCAACATTCTGAAGCGGCTCTTGAAGGACGAATACCCGGCGCGTCGCAAATTCGGCGATGCGACGCGCTCTGCACATTGGTAAGCACGTTGCGCACTGGTAAGACTCCCAAGCGCCCCAAAAGAGCGATCCCATGAATCGATCCAACATCGTGTTCGGCGTCCTCTTGCTGATGTTGCTCGGGCTCGGCACGCGCTTCGCCGCCGGTTCGCGCAGCGAGCACGTCGCCCCGGCCGGGTCGGCAGCGGCCAAAGCCACGGGGTCGGCGGCGAACCCGAGCGCGCGAGCAGCCGCGTCAGCGAGCGCCGCGAAGCCCGGCGCGCCGAACCCGAGCGCCAAACCGGACCCAGCCGCCAAAGTCCCGCCCGGCAAGGCGAAGCCCAAAATCTTGCTCGACCGCGCGCTCGCCGTGATCACTTCGGACTGGGCCTTGGCGACACCCGGCGTGCTCCAAAACGACGGACTCGAACCGAACAAGAAAGCGCCCTTCAGCAAAGCTGGGCTCACGGTTCGACTCAAGACCAGCGAAAAGCCCCGCGACTTCGAGAATGCCTTGGCGCGTGGCGGCAGCGATGACGCAGGCGCTGACGTCGCCATCCTGCCCCTGCCCGAGTTCGTGGCCGCGTACGAGTCCCTGAAAGCGCTCGATCCGGTGATGTTCCTGATCACGGGCTGGTCGAGCGGGCGCGAAGTCCTATTCAGCCGCTTCGATCGACTGGAGAAACTGCCGGCGCAAGGGCCCCTCAGCGTACGCGGCACGCTGGGGACATCGGCGCTGTTCCTGACGGCCTTCGTGCTCGACACCACCGGGCGCGGGCTCGAGCGCCTCGAGTTCGAGTCGACCGACGTCGAGGCTCCCCAGGCCGCACTCTGGGCGCTGTCGCGCCAAGAAATCGCCGGGGTGCCGAAGAGCTACGACGGCAACGTGCTGCTCTCCACGGGCGAGGCGCTGCAGCTGATTCCTTACGTCGCGGTGGCGCAGCGAGCGTTCGTCGAGCGGCACACCGAGGCGCTGGTGAGCTTTTCGCGGGTGTGGTTCGAAGGGCAAGCTCGGGTCGCGCGCGATCCGACGGCTGCCTCACGCCGCCTCGCGCAACTCTCGGGGGGACCCGAGCCGCTGGCCTTGTTGGCGCAGCTCGGTGAAATCCGCACCAGCAGCGTCACCGACAACGCGCTCTCCGCCGGCGTCGCCGGGCGTGGCGCCGTCAACCTCACCAGCCTGTTCGAGCGCTGCTGGCGCTACTGGCGTGCGCTGAAGGTGCTCACCACCCCGTCACCGGAGCGCGCCCCGGTGAGCGGAGACGTCATCACGCAGCTGGTGCTCGGCAACGCGCAGCCTGGACCCACGCGCCCCAGCGCCCCCCGCTTGCCGACGACGCGCCCGAACGCCCAAGCGCCGCTACTGCAGCTCGGCGGAGGTGGCGCAGCGCGAGACGATGCAGGCATCATCGGCGAGGTCGGGTTCGTTGCTGGGGTATTCGCGCGCTCTGCCCTGCGCCTATCGGTGTACTCACAGTCCGCGTTCGACAAGAAGCGCACCGAGGCGCTCGTAACCCAGATCAGCGAGCGCTTCGACCTGGGCGAGGGGCGCCTCGTCACCGAGCAGCTGCGCCCTGCGTCGCTCGGCGGCTACCGGCTCGAAATCATGCCGGTCGAATGAGCACCGTCGAATGCCCACGACACCCGAACCGCTCGGTGATAAACGCTAGTTTACCATGTACGGCAAGTTCCTGATCTTCAGCGGGCAAAGTCACCGAGGCTTGGCCGAGGACATCTGCGCACACCTCGGGCTGCGGGTCGGGGAGAGTACGACCATCAAGTTCTCGAACGAAAACCTGATGGTGCAGATCGAAGAAAACGTGCGCGAAGCGGACGTCTTCGTGGTGCAAACCGCTTCCCCTCCGCTGCACCAGAACATCTTCGAGCTCTTGATCATGCTCGACGCACTGAAGAGCGCGTCGGCGGCGCGCGTGACCGCCGTAATCCCGTACTTTCCTTACGTGCGCAGCGACAAGAAAGATCGCCCGCGCATCTCGATCACCGCGCGACTGATGGCGGACCTGATCACCGCCGCGGGAGCCGATCGGGTCCTGACGATGGACCTGCACTCGGCACAGATTCAGGGGTTCTTCCGCTGCCCCGCCGACCAGCTTCAGGCCATCAACTTGATGTGCGATCATCTGCGCCGCAGAGATCTGACCGATGCGGTGCTCGTCGCTTCGGACGCCGGCGAGGCCAAGGACGTCGCGCGTTATACGAATCGACTCGACCTGCCGATGGCCATCATCGACAAGCGACGCGACGGCGACGACGAAGACCCCAGGGCAGCGCACATCATCGGTGACATCAAGGGCAGAAGTTGCATCCTGGTCGACGACGAGATCGCCAGCGGCGGCACCTTGCTGCGAGCCACCGAACTCTTGCTCGAGCGTGGCGCGCGCGAAGTGCGCGGTGTCGCCACCCACGCGGTGCTGAGCGGGCGTGCCCTCGAGCGCATCCAAAGCAGCCCCATCTCCGAGGTGATCGTGACCGATACCATCCCGATCCCCGACGAAAAGCGCATCGAGAAGCTCAAGGTAATTTCCGTGGCCCGCTTGCTCGCGGACGCCATCCGCAGCATCCACGACGGCACCTCCGTCTCCGCCTTGTTCCGCTGACCCGACCCCTCTGCGCCCCTCGTCCCTGCCCACCTCCGCTCACCCTCACGGAGCACCGCCACGCGACCATGGCCTCGGCCACCTGCCAGCGTCGGTGCGAACTGTAAGGTCTAACGAGCCGCCAAGACGCCACGAGCGCCAAGCTCACGCCAAGACGTCGACCCCGCTAGCTCCACATGGCCAAACTGAGCGCCACGGGTTTCAGTCTTTTTATTTGCGCTAGCTGCGAACCCATCTCGCTAACAGCTCCAGCGAGCTCATTTGCAACGCCGAGCTTCGATGCGGTGTAACCCTGGGTGGGCGAGAGTCCGCGGGGTTCCCGACTAGCGTTAAGAAAAACAGAGCGCACGCGGTTCTCAGATCAACGAGAAGACGGGAAGACACGCACTTCCAAAAAGATCTTCCTGTCTGCTTGTCTTCCCGTAAAATCTTCTTCTGTTGTTTTGGTCGCGTAAGGCGGTCATTCGGTCGGAGCCAGTTCCTTCTGGACGGGGAGGTGGCGCGGGCTCGAGGCCCGGCGTGGCATAGCGAACCCGCGGGGTGCGCGAGCCTGCTGGGATCTCGGCTAGCGCATGAAAATAGCAGCGGTGCGGCGTTATTCGGTGACGCCGAGCTGCTTGAGGCGTGCTTCGACGCCGGCGACCTTGGCTTCGAGCGCGCTTTTGCTGGCAGCGCCGGGGGCTGCGCCCGCGGCGGGAGCGGTGAGCGCGCGGCGATAGCTGACGAGGGCTGCGCGCAAGGCGTCGATGCCCTTCCCGCGGCGGTAGAGGCCCAGTTCGGCGATACCCAGGGTGACGAGCGCGTCGGCGTGGGGCAAGGCCTCGGGAGCGAGCGCGCTTTCGAAAATGCCGAGCGCACGTTCGGCGAGCGGCAGGGCCGCCTTGTAGTTGCGCTGCTCGGCCAGGACGCGCGCGAGATCGGCGGCGGCGAAGCCGAGGTCGGCGTCTTTGTCGGGAAGTGTGGCTTCGCGCAAGGCGAGCACACGTTCGTAGTACGTTCGAGCCTGATCGAGACGGCCTTGCGCCTCTTCGGCCTTGCCCAAGCTGGCGGTGGCCGCTGCGACGCTGGGATGCGTCGGGCCAAAACGCTTGTCGAGATCTTCACGCACGCGCTCGAACAACTGCTGAGCCTCCGGATAGCGCCCGAGCGCCAGCAGCGTCTCACCGACGCGCTGTTCGAGACCGAGCACGCGCGGATGGCTCGGTCCGAGCGCCGCCTTCAAGATCGCGAGCGCCTGCTGGTATTCGGAGAGCGCTTGCTCGGCGTCACCCGTCTCCGACGCTACCAGTCCCAATTGTTCGTAGCTTTCGCCGACGAGCCGGTGCTGATCGCCGAAGGCCTTTTTCCGGAGCTCGAGCGCCCGTTCGAGATGCGTCCGAGCCGCAGCGTAGTCGAGCAGCCTGCGTTCGAGATCGGCTACCAGCTGCAGCGTGACCGCGACCACGGGATGCATGGGCCCGAAGGCTTTCTCTCGCATCGCGAGCGCCTGAGCGGCCTCGGTGAGGCCTTCTTGGGGGCGCCCCGCGGCCAGCAACGTCTCGGCGATCTCGTGGCGGATCCGCGAAACCTCGGGGTGATCTGCGCCGAGCCTGGCCTCTGCGGCCGCGAGCGCGCCGCGCTCGGCTTCGAGCGCGTGGTCGAACTCACCGAGAGCCGCCCATGCCGAGCTCATGCCGCTCACGGCCCGCAGCAAGAACGGGTGACCCGGCTCGAGTGTCTCGGCATACACCTGCTCGGCTGCACGCAGCTCTTCCAGTGCTTCCTCGTGGTGGCCCGCCATTTGTTTGGCCTGAGCCAAACCGGTCAGCGCGAGGCCGACCTCGACATGTGCCGGGCCGAGAATCGAGCGACGGATGGCGAGCGCCTCCGCCTGCCGGCGCAGCGCGAGTTCGTACCGGCCGACTCCCAAGTCTACGCGAGCCAAAAGCTCGAGCGCTTCCGAGGCACCCGCGGGGCTCTGCTGTTCGTAGAACATGTCGAGCGCAATCTCAGCGCGCGCGCCGGCCTCACGATAGCGAGCCATGGCTTCGAGCGCGCGGCCTTGCTCGAGCAGCGAGCGCGCGCGCACCCGCGGCACACCTGCGAGACCCGCGTCGGTGTCGGCGCGACTGGCAGCGTCGAACGCCGGCGCGGTCTTGCCAATCGCGAGGAATGCGCGAGCTTGCGCCAAGTTGCCCTTGGATCTGCCCAGGGCAGCAGCATCCTTCGCCTCGACGTCGAGAGCGTAGTCCTGGTACAGCATCGGCCGCTCACAAGCGTCGAGCGCGCGCTCCACCTCGTACATGGCGTCGTACGCGTTGCCCACGGTCTCGGGGTCAGCTTCGACGAGGCGTTCGATCACCACTCGTTCCTGAATCAGCGCAGCGTCGAAGCAGGCACTCAGCGCCACGTACGAACTCCGCGGGAGCGTGCGCTGGATCACGGTCTCGTAGCAGGCTTCTTTGCTGGCCCTGACCCAACGCTCCGTGAACTCACCGAATTTTGCCTGGGCCTGGCGCAGGGTTCGTCCGGCGAAGTCTGCCGGGTACGCCGACAGCTTCTCGGACAGTGCGCGCTGAGTCTTTTCGTTCCAGACGCGCTCGGCGTCGATGGCAAAGTCGTCACACGGACCGATGCGGTAGGTCGTCAGCTCCGCCGGAAGCGTCGGAGCGCAGGCCGAACCCACGAAGCCCACCATGGCAAGCATGAAGGCTACGTGGCAGCGCGCTCGATGCATGCCACCGTTGGGTAGCATAGGAAGCGCGGCAGACCAAAGTTCGTCGTGCAGGCTTGGCGTGCGGACCCCGGCGCGGTCCAGCACGGGGCAGGCCCGGCGCAGCAGTGAAGGCATTTTCAGCCAGCGGTGCAGCTGGCAACGCGGGACGCGCGGATCTTGACGCCGTATCCTTAACCACGCCCGGAGTCGCACCTCGGACCTGCGCACCACTAGGGTCTTCTGTCGGCCGATCAGTGCGGCTGCAATCGCAGGCAGGTTCTGGCCATTTCCCAGCACAATGGCCAAAAAGCACCGACGCTGCTAGGTTACTCGGGTGACCATGGCGGGCAGCGGACCAGGCTGGCAGCGGCGGCGAGTTTCGAGAGTCGCGACGCTGCTCGTGCTGCTGGGCGCTGCGACGGTATCCGGTGCAGCGACCATTGCCTGCGCGCGCACCGATCTCAATCCCGGCGATATCGAGACGGGTGAGTCGCGCGAACCCAACTCGGTCGACGATGCGGGCGTTCCCGAACCGGACGCCCAGATCCCCGAACCCGATGCGGACGTCGAAGACGCGGATGTCCCCGACGTCATCCCCCCCGACGCGTGCGAGCCCACCGGCGCCGAAGCGTGCAATGGCATCGACGACGACTGCAACGGCACGGTCGACGACCTACCCGCAGTCGCGTGCGCGGACGGCGGCTTCAGTTACTGCGTCCACGGCGCGATGAGCGAGTGCCCGCGCGAGTGCCAGACGTGCATGCCGGGGTCGGAAACCATCTGCTTCGTTTCGTACTGCTATTTCTGGGGCAAGCAGACCTGCTCCGGCGACGGCAAGAGCCTGAGTGGTTGCATCGAAGAGCCGCCCCCGAGCGCGTGCAAAGACATCGCGATCGATCACCAGAAATCGCGACAGCTCGAGCAGTGCTGTATCGACCAGGGACATTGCTGCAAAGACGACTTCGATCTGGACAACGACGGCAGCACGAGAGACTACGTCGGCAACTGCGTTGAAGTCACATGCGGCGACGACTAGTCCGGCTCGGCACGACCTTACTGCTGGC
>Ga0315910_10004222_pt1 | contig 12042 bp, 9 predicted proteins | sample EdamamesoilMG_FD_204470 | JGI IMG/M metagenome (GOLD analysis project Ga0315910, IMG submission 204470) | Garden soil microbial communities collected in Santa Monica, California, United States - Edamame soil | ecosystem: Environmental > Terrestrial > Soil > Garden | place: USA: California... | reverse complement strand
CGGCAGCCCCGCCGCCGCCACCGTCGACCGCGCGGGCCGGTGCTCGCCGAACCACCTGGCGTAGACCTCGTTCATCGCCGCGAAGTCCTCCATCGTGGCGAGGAACACCGTGGTCTTCACCACCTTCGAGAGGTCGGAGCCGGCGGCCTTGAGGACCCCCTGCAGGTTCGCCATCACCCGCTCGGTCTGGGCCTTCACATCCCCCTCCACGACGTTCATCGTCGCGGGGTCGAGGGCGATCTGCCCGGCGGTGTAGATGAGGCCATTGGCGATCGTCGCCTGGCTGTAGGGGCCGATGGCCTTGGGGGCGGCGTCGGTGGAAACGAACTTGATGGTCATTCTGTATTCCTTGAAAGGTGGTGACCGGTGACCAGTGACCCGTGACCGGGCCCAAGACGAGATCTCGCCAGCAGGCCCGGTCACCGGTTACCGCTCACCGGTCACTAGAAGAGTCCCTCGATCACGCCATCCGGATTGATCCGGATCGCCTCGGCGCTCGGCGTCCGGGAGAGCCCCGGCATCGTCATGATGTCGCCGGCGAGGGCGACCACGAACCCGGCGCCGGCCGAGGGGGTCACGTCGCGCACGGTGATGCGGAACCCGGTGGGGCGACCGAGCTTGGTCGGGTCGTCGGAGAAGGAGTACTGGGTCTTGGCGATGCAGACCGGGGTCTCCCCCAGGCCGATCGACTCGAGGAGCTGGATGCCCTTCTCGGCCGCCGCGGTGAAGTCGACGCCGTCCGCACCATAGATACCCTTCGCGATCGCCTCGATCTTCTGCTTGATCGGGAGCTTGGCGTCGTAGAGGGGCTTGAAGTCGGCCTTGCCCGCCTCGAGGATGGCCAGGACCTCCTTGGCGACCGCTTCGCCCCCCTTCCCTCCCTCGGCCCAGACGTCCGAGAGGGCCCCCTTCGCCCCCCAGCTCGCCACCGCGTCGAGGACGGTCTTGATCTCCTCCTCGGTGTCGGTGGTGAAGCGGTTGAGCGCCACGACCGCGGGGACCCCGAACTTGGCGACGTTCTTCACGTGCGCCTCGAGGTTCACCATCCCCTTCTTGAGGGCGGCGACATCGGGGGTACCGAGGGCGTCCTTCTTGACCCCGCCGTTCATCTTGAGGGCGCGGATGGTGGCGACGATGACCGCCGCCTCGGGCTTGAGCCCGCCGAAGCGGCACTTGATGTCGAAGAACTTCTCGGCGCCGAGGTCCGCGCCGAATCCCGCCTCGGTGCAGACGATGTCGGCGAGCCCGAGCGCGAGCTTGGTGGCGGCGATCGAGTTGCAGCCGTGGGCGATGTTGCCGAAGGGGCCACCGTGGACGATGGCGGGGCCCCCTTCCAGGGTCTGCACCAGGTTCGGGAGGAGGGCGTCCTTGAGGAGGAGGGTCATCGCCCCCGAGGCCTTCATCTCCTTGGCCGTCACCGGCTTCTTGTCGCGGGTGAAGCCGACCACGATCCGTCCGAGCCGCTCCTCGAGGTCCGCGAGGTCGGTGGCGAGGCAGAGGATCGCCATGATCTCGGAGCCCGGGACGATGACCCACCGCTCCTCGCGCACCGGCCCGGCGTTGATCCCGCCGAGCGAGAGGACCGCCGAGCGGAGGGCGCGGTCGTTCATGTCGATGGTGCGGGGCCAGGTGATGCGGCGCGGGTCGAGCCCCGAGGCGTTCCCCCAGTGCAGATGATTGTCGATCATCGCGCTGAGGAGGTTGTGGGCGCTGGTGATGGCGTGGAAGTCGCCGGTGAAGTGCAGGTTGATCTCATCCATCGGGATCACCTGCGCGTAGCCGCCGCCGGCCGCCCCACCCTTCACCCCGAAGACCGGGCCCAGCGACGGCTCGCGGATGCAGACCACCGCGTTCTTCCCGAGCCGCCGGAGCGCCTGGGTGAGGCCGACGGTGACGGTGCTCTTCCCTTCGCCGGCCGGGGTCGGGTTGATCCCGGTGACGAGGACGAGGCGTCCCTTGGGCTTGGCCGAGACGCGCTTCACCACCTCGGGGGTGAACTTCGCCTTGGTCTTGCCATAGGGGAGGATGTCATCGGGGCCGAGGCCGAGTTCCTTCGCGATGTCGGCGATGGGACGGGGCTTGGCGGCCTGGGCGATGGCGATGTCTGAGGGGACGGGCTTGGTGGTCATGGAAGGAGCGATTGGGGTGACCAGTGACCGGTGACCGGTGACCGGGCCTGCCGTTGAGTTCCCTGCCCTGCGCCTGAAGAGACGATCCGTCCTGCATGCCCGGTCACGGGTGACTGGTCACCGGTCACTTGATGCCGAAGAAATCCCTGCACGCTTCCGTGGTCTCAGCCGCCAGCTGCTCGAACCCCACCCCCCGCACCACCGCCACCCGCTCGGCCACCGCCTTGACGAAGCTGGGCTCGTTCCGCTTCCCGCGATAGGGGACCGGGGCCAGGTACGGCGCGTCGGTCTCCACCATCAGCTTCCCCGCCGGGACCAGCCGGACGGCGTCGTCCATCGCCCAGTTCTTGAACGTCACCATCCCGCTGAAGCTCGCCCAGTGCCCGAGGGCGAGCGCCCCTTCCAGGAGCCCCATCCCGCTCGAGAACGAATGCAGGACGGCGCGGACCCCGGGGAAGTTCCTCAAGCCCGCGAGGAGGTCGTCGTCGGCCTCGCGGGCGTGGATCACGACCGGGAGGTCGTGTTCCTGGGCCAAGGCCAGCTGGGTCTCGAAGACCCGGCGTTGCACGTCGCGGGGAGAGTGGTCGTAGTGGTAGTCGAGGCCGATCTCACCGAGGGCGCTCAGGCGCTTGGGCGCTTGGGCGCTGAACAGCCTGCGCAGCCACGACTCATAGTCGGGGGACCACTCCTTCGCGTCGTGGGGGTGGAGGCCCGCGACGACGGAGATCGGCGGACCGGGGCGGTCCGCCCTAGCCCCGTATGCCAACGCCGCCTCAGCGGCGGCGCGGGACTCTCCGATGACGACGATGTGGCCGACACCCGCCTGACGGGCCCGCTCCACGACCTCGCGGCGTTCACCCTCGAACGCCTTGTCCATCAGGTGGCAGTGGGCGTCGATGAGCATGGTCGCGGGGCAATGTGTCGCTGGAGAAGGGTGACCAGTGACCAGTCACCCGTGACCGGGCCTACCGTTGTGATCTCAACTGCAGGCCCGGTCACCGCTCACTGATCACCGGTCACTTTGTTCAGGCCCGGTCACCGCTCATTGGTCACCGGTCTCTTCTCCCTACGCCGTCGCGACCTTGGAAGTCACCGCCCGGCCCTTGGAGTGGGTCGGGTCCTGCGGCCACTTGTCGCGGATGAACATCAGCACGCTGGGCGCGATGTACATCGAGGAGAAGATCCCGGAGAAGACGCCGAAGAACATCACCAGCGCGAACGGGCGGATCACCTCGCCCGCGAAGAGCGCGAGGGTGAGCATCGTGGCGAGCGAGGTGCCGTGGGTCAGCACCGTGCGCGGCAGCGTCTCGTTGATCGAGAGGTTGAGGATCCCGGGGAGGTCGAGCGGGAGCCGCTTCTTCTCGTTCTCGCGGACGCGGTCGAAGATGATGATCGTCTCGTTGAGTGAGAGACCGAGCACCGAGAGCACGGCACCCACCACCACCAGGCTCACCTCGAGCTTGAAGAGCGAGATGAACATGATGGTGCCGAGCACGTCGTGCAGCGTCGCGCCGATGGCGGCGAGGCCGAAGCGCCACTCGAACCGGATGGCGAGGTAGGCCAGGATCGCGAAGGACGACAGGAAGATCGCGAGGAGCGCCTTCTGCCGGAGCTCGCCGCCGACCTTGGCGCCGACCCCCTCGAGGTGCACCACCTGGAATTTCCCCTCGCCGATGACGCCGTTGAGCGCTGCCTTGAGGGCGTCGCCGGTGGCGGCGGTGTTGTCGACGTCGGTCCCGGCGACGGCGGTGCGGGCGCGGATGGCGAACTCCCCGCCCCCGCCGTACTGCTGGATCTCCGCGCCGTGGAGCCCGGCGTCGCTGAGCCCCTTCCGGATGGCGCCGATGTCGGTCGTGGCGCCCTGCTCCAGCCGGATCCGCATCAGGGTGCCGCCGGTGAACTCGACGGAGTAGTTGAGCCCCCGCACCAGCAGGAGGATGAGGCCGGGGATGAAGAAGGCCGCCGTGAGGCCGTAGGCGAACTTCCGGACCCCGATGAAGTCGATCGTGGTGTTCGTGAAGAGTCGGCGCATGGTCAGATGCTCAGCGGGGCCGTCGGCGAGCGCCGCGCGAGCCACATCAGGTAGAAGGTCCGGGTGACGAAGATGGCGGTGACCATCGAGGCCAGGGTGCCGACGACCAGCGTCACGGCGAAGCCGCGCACCGGCCCGGTGCCGAACTGGAAGAGGAAGAGCGCCGTGACCACCGCGCAGACGTTGGAGTCCACGATGGCGTTCATCGCACGGTGGAAGCCCTCATCCACGGCGATGCGGGTGCTCTTGCCGAGCGCCAGCTCCTCGCGGATGCGCTCGAAGATCAGCACGTTGGCGTCCACCGCGATGCCGATGGAGAGCACCAGGCCGGCGAGGCCCGGCAGGGTGAGCGTCGCCCCGAAGACCGAGAGCGCGCCGACGGTGAACAGGATGTAGAGGAAGAGCCCGATGACCGCGAGCACGCCGCTGAAGGCGTAGTACCCGATCATGATCAGCACCACGAGCAGCGTCCCGACGGCGCCGGCCACCACCCCCTGGCGGATCGAGTCGGTGCCGAGCGTGGAGCTCACCTGCGCCTGCTCCACCACCTTGAGCGGCACCGGGAGGGCGCCGGCGTTGAGCGAGAGCGCCAGGAGCTGCGCTTCCTCCATCGGCTTGTTGCCCAGGGTGATCTGGCCGCGGTTGTAGATGGCGCTGTTGATCACCGGGGGGCGCCCCTGCACCTTGCCGTCGAGCAGGATCGCCATGTAGTCGCCCACGTGGCGGCTGGTCTCACGGCCGAAGGTCTGGCCCCCGCTGTAGTCGAGCTCGAAGGTCACGATCGAGCCGCTGGTGAGCGGGTCGATCCCGGCCTGCGCGCTCCGCAGGTGGGTGCCGTCCATGATGGCCCGGTCCTCCAGGACGTAGAGCATCCGGAACGGCTCGACCCCGATGCTGATCTCTTCCGGGTCCCAGCGCCAGGTGAGGCCGCGCGGGAGCTCGCGCGCCACCGTCGGGAGCGAGAGGAGCGAGTCGACCAGGTCGGCCGCCGCCTCCGGCACCATATACTCGCCCGGCATCCCCGCGAACTGCGGACCGCCGGCGGGGCGGATGAGCGAGGACAGGAGCCCCTCGCCCAGGTCGAGCGAGTCGGCCTGCTTGGCGGTGTCGCCGCCGAGGAGCGTGCTCACCGCGTTCGGGGTCCCCGGGGTGGCGGCCGCGGCCGCGCTCCCCTGCAGGGTGGCCGCGGTCACGCCGAGCTGGCGGAGCGCGCGATCCATCGCCGGGAGCGCCTTCTCGAGCGCCAGCGTCTTGTCGGTGATCCGGAACTCGAGGAAGGCGGCGCGCTGCACCACCTGCTTCGCCTTCTCGGGGTTGGTCTCACCGGCGAGCTCGACGATGATCCGGTCGTCGCCCTGGAGCTGCACCACCGGCTCGGCGACGCCGAACTCGTCGATGCGCTTCCGGAGGACCGTCAGCGCGAGCTGCAGGTCACGCTTCGGGTCGGTCGAGACGACCTTGCTCTGGTCGAGCTCGAGGCCCAGGTGGATCCCCCCCTGGAGGTCGAGCCCGAGCTTCGGACCGTAATGGGTCACGGAGTCGAGGGCGGAGGAGCCGTCCGCATTGGTGCGGACCTGCTCCACCTTCCGGGGGCGGAGCCCCCAGAGGCTCAGCACGATGAGTGCTGCGATGACGAAGAGTCGATTGCGGATGGATGCGGACATCGGTCCCTGGAACGTGTCAGGTCAGGCCTGGCGCGGCGGTCCCTCGGCCAGGACGGCCTCGGCGCGCGCGCGATCGTCGTGCAACTGGGCGATGAGCGAGGCCGGGGCATCGAACTTCCGGACGTCGCGCAACCGCCGTACCCACTCCACCTTCACGTACTCGTCGTAGAGGTCCCCTTCGAAGCCGAAGAGGTGCACCTCGATCGACCGGCGGCCGTCGCCGAACGTCGGCTTGCCGCCCTGATTCAGCATCCCGCCATACCGGCCGGTCCTGGTCTCCACCCAGGCGGCGTAGACGCCGTCGGGGGGGAGGAGCTTCTCCTTCGGGATCCCGCCCAGGTTCGCGGTGGGGATCCCGATCGTGCGACCCCGCCCCGCCCCGTGCTCCACCTTGCCCACCACCACATAGGGCCGCCCCAGCTGTCGCGCGGCACCGGCGAGGTCGCCCCCGCCCACCATCCGCCGCACCGCGGTGCTCGAGACCACGTGTCCCTGCACCTCCACCGCCCCCACCACATCGACGCCGAACCCGAGCCTTTCCCCGAGCGTCTTGAGCGTCTGCGCGTCCCCGCTCCTGCCCCGCCCGAACCCGTGATCGTGGCCGATCACCAGTTCCTTCATTCCCAACCCCCGCACCAGCCGCTCGATGAACTGCTCCGGCTCCAGCTCGGCGAGCGCCTTGTCGAAGCGCATCACCCAGACGTGGTCCAGGTCGGTGAGGGCCAGCGCTTCCCGCCGTTCCCCCCCGGTGGTGAGGAGAGGAGGCGCCATCTGCGGATTCACGACGCTGAGCGGGTGCGGCTCGAACGTGACCAGCACGCTGCGTCGCTGCGCCTCGGCGGCCCTGCGACTGATCTCCTGGAGGATCGCCCGGTGGCCCAGGTGGATCCCGTCGAAGGTGCCGACGGTGACCACGGTGCCTTCGGTCGGGATGGGGAATGGTGGCTTCATGGTCCGAAGTCCGAGGTCCGAAGTCCGGGGTGCTTCACGCGGGATCCGCGAAGACCACCACAGGCTGGATCCTCCCATCCTGCTCCTGCCCGATCGCGAGCAATTCGGCCTCGCGTACCAGCGCCACTGCCTCCCCGCCCACCCGGCCCTCGATGCTCCGACCGTGCGCCAGGTGTCCCGCCTCGGCTTCGGTCACTTCCTGCGTGGGCAAATGGGCGACGACCTCCGCCATCGAGAGCAGTCCCGGACCGCCCGGCCGCCCGACCGCCTGACCGCCCTGCACTTCCTCGAGCGTCCGAGCGTCCGTCGCCCGAAATCCCCCGATCCTCGTCCGCCGGAGCTCCGCGCAGTGCGCGAGCGTCCCCAGCTTCGTCCCCAGATCCCGCGCCAGGCTCCGGATGTAGGTCCCGGTGCTCACCGTGCAGCGGATCCTCACGTCAGGCCACTCGTACTGGAGGAGCTGGGCGGAGTGGATCGTCACCTCCACCGGGGTGAGGACGACCGCCTCACCCTTCCGTGCACGGGCGTAGGCCCGCTGGCCGTCGATCTTCTTCGCGCTGAAGGCGGGGGGGAGCTGGTGTTGCGTCCCGAGGAATCCCCGCAGCGCCTCCTGAAGGTCCGAAGTGCGAAGCCCGAAGTCCGGGGTGTTCGCGGTCAGCGTCCCGGTGCTGTCGTCGGTGTCGGACCCCTGACCCAATCGGACCGTCGCCTCGTACTCCTTCTCGAACCCATCCAGGAACCGCGCGAGCCGGGTCGCCTTCCCCACCAGCACCACCAGGAGTCCTGTCGCGAAGGGATCGAGCGTCCCGGTATGGCCTACGCTCCTGGTGCCGAGCGCCCTCCGACAGATCGCGACGACGTCGTGGCTCGTGACCCCCGCCGGCTTGTCGACCAGCAGCGCGCCGTTCACTCGTGCCCGTCGCCCCCGTCGGCCTGGTCGTGCACTTCACCCTCGACGTGCTCGGACCCTCCCGAAGGGTCTTGAGCGTCTCGAGCGTCCGTCCTCTTGATCTCCGCGAGGATCGCGTCCACCCGAGCTCCCCGCTCGGCCCCGTCGTCCCGGTCGAACCGGAACTCGGGCGCGGTGTAGGTGGTGAGCTCGCTGGCGAGCCGGCTCCGGATGAATCCGGCCGCGCTCCGGAGCCCCTCGAGCGCCTTCGCCTGCTCCTCCTTCGTCCCCGGGAGCGCCACCCAGACCCGGGCGGTGGAGAGGTCGGGCGCCACCTTCACGCTCGTCACCGTCGCCATCGAGATGCGCGGGTCGCGGATCTCGCCGTGCACCAGCATCCCGGAGAGCATCTGGCGGATCTGTTCCGCCACCTGCTCGGGGCGGCGCGGGGAGGCCTTACCGCGTCGCTTCATCGGGCCAGGGGCCTGGAGATAGGGGATGCGACGCGCACCGACCGAGCACGCAACACCGCCTCCCCTGGCCCCTCTCCCCTGGCCCCGACCATCACTTCGCCTGGTCCGCCGTCGACCCCGGAAGCGTGCGCTTCACCGACTCCACCGTGAAGCTCTCGATCCGGTCGCCGACCTTGAGGTCGTTGTAGTTCTCGACGCCGATACCGCACTCGAGGCCGTCCTTGACCTCCTTGACGTCGTCCTTGAACCGCTTGAGGCTGGAGAGGGCGCCGGTGTAGATCACCGCGCCGTCCCGCATCACCCGCACCTTGTTGTTGCGGTGGATGACGCCGTTGCGGACGATGCAGCCGGCGATCGTCCCGATCTTGCTGACCTTGAAGGTCTGCAGGACCTCGGCCTCGCCCAGCACGGTCTCCTTCTCTTCGGGCTTGAGGAGCCCCTCGAGGGCGTTGCGGACGTCGTCCACCGCCTCGTAGATGATGCGGTAGGTCCGCACGTCCACACCCTCGCGCTCCGCCGAGGCGCGCGCGTTGGCGTCGGGGCGGACGTGGAAGCCGAGGATGATGGCGCCCGAGCTCTTGGCGAGGAGGACGTCGGTCTCGGTGATGGCGCCGACGCCGCGGTGGATGACGTCCACCCGGACCTCGCCGGTGCTGAGCTGGGCCAGTGCGTCGGCGAGCGCTTCCGCCGGGCCGCCCTGGTCGGCCTTGATGATGAGCTTGAGGGCGCTCATCGCCCCGCTCGCCATCTGGCGCGAGAAGTCCTCGAGGCTCGCGGCCCGCTGGGTGCGGCGGCTCTGGGCCTCGCGCTCCAGGCGCTGGCGCTTCTGGGCGATGTCGCGGGCGCTCACGGCGTCGTCGACCACGGCGAACGAGTCACCGGCCGACGGCACCCCTTCGAACCCGAGGATCTGCACCGGGAGCGACGGACCGACCGCCTTGACCTGCTTGCCCCGCTCGTCGAACATCGCGCGGACGCGGCCCGAGAACTTGCCGCAGATGAAGTCGTCGCCGGTGCGGAGGGTGCCGCGCTGGACCAGGATGGTCGCGAGCGGACCCTTGCCCGGATCGAGCGTGGCCTCGACCACGGAGCCCTGCGCGGGCCCTTCCGGGTTGGCCTTGAGGTCCAGGATCTCGGCCTGCAGCAGGATCTGCTGCAGCAGGGCGTCGATATTGGTCCCCTTCTTGGCGCTGATCGGCGTCGAGAGCACCTGGCCGCCGAACTGCTCCAGCACCACGCTGTGGGCGAGGAGCTCCTGCTTCACCTTCTCGGGATTGGCGCCCGGGAGGTCGATCTTGTTGATCGCGACGATGAGCGGTACGCCGGCGTTCTTGGCGTGGCTGATCGCCTCGATGGTCTGCGGCATCACCGAGTCGTCGGCCGCGACGACCAGCACCACGATGTCCGTCACCTGCGCGCCGCGGGCGCGCATCGCGGTGAAGGCCTGGTGGCCCGGGGTGTCGAGGAAGGTGATCGCCTTCCCCTCCGGGAGGCTCACGTGGTAGGCGCCGATGTGCTGGGTGATCCCGCCCGCCTCGCCGGCGACGACGTTGGCCTTCCGGATGTAGTCCAGGAGGCTCGTCTTGCCGTGGTCGACGTGCCCCATGATGGTGACCACCGGGGGCCGGTGCTTCAGGTCCTCCGGCTGGTCGGTCGTCACTTCCTTCTCGGCCTCGGCCTGGTACTCCTCTTCCTTCACCGCCTCGAACCCGAACGCGCTCGCGATGAGCTCGATCTGGTCGAAGTCGAGGCGCTGGTTCACCGTGACCATCAGCCCCAGCTCCTTGAACGCGAACTGGACGATCTGGGTCGCCGGGACCTTCATCGTGTCGGCGAGCTCGCTGACCGAGACGAACTCGTTCACGCGGACCCGCGTCTTCTCCTTCTGGCGCTCCTCGGCGGCGAGGCCGGCCTGCAGCTGGGTGTAGGTCGGCTCGTTGTCGCGCTTGCCGCGCTTCCCGGGGCCGCCCCGCATCCCCTGCAGGGTCTTGAGGATGTTGGCCTGCACCGCTTCCTGGTCGGCCTTCTTCCCCCCCTTCTTCCGGTCGCCGAACCCCTTCTTGGAGCCGGGACGGGCCCCCGCGCCGGGGCGCTTGTCGATCGAGTTCGGGGTGGTGCCGCCGGTCGGCGCGGGGCCGCCCCGGCTGGAGCTGAACACCGGGCGCGGGCCACCGGGGCCCGAGCGCGCGGGACCGCCACCGGGGGCGGTGCGGTTGGTGCCGCGCTCCGGCGGGGCCGGGCGCTGGATGCGGGGCGGAATGAACGGCGACTTCCCACCGGGGGCCGACGGCCCCGCCGACGGGCCCGGCCCACCGGCCGGCGCCGCGGGACGGGGCGGGATGCGGCCGGCCGGGGGACGGCCATCGCCGAACGGGTTGGCGGGCTTCCGCTCGACCTTGGGGAGCTCGACCGGCTTGATCACCGGGATGTCGCTCACCGCGGGCTCGTCCGCCTTGTCCGCCGCGTGCGCCGCGTCCGCCGCGTCGTCCGCGACCGGCGGGAGATCCTTGAACAGCGCCTTGGCGCGCTCCTGGATCGACGCGGCCTTGTCGGCCTCCTCGTCCTTCTTCTCGACCGCGATCGGCTCGAAGAACGCCGCCTTCTCGACCTCTTCCTTGAGGCGGACGGCTTCGGCCTGGGCCTCGGACTCGGCGACCTCGGCGGCGGTGCGGCGCCGGCGGACCGGCTTCGCCGCGTCGGGGGCCGGGGCCGGCTCGGCCGCCTTGGCGACCTTGCGGCGTCCCTTCTTCGGCGCCTCCTCCACGGCGGGCTTCCGCTTCTCCCGCTCCCACCGCACGCGCACGGCCGCCACCTGGTCGGGCTCGAGCGCCGACATGTGGGTCCGCACGAAGATGTTCATCTCCTTGAGCAGCGCCATCAGCTGCTCGGCAGAGATGCCGAATTCGGCCGCCAGTTCGTGAACGCGAGTCTTACCCAAGCAACCCCTCCTTAAGACCAGGGCCGGGCCGCGCGGAGGACACCCTCCGCCAGCGCCCGATCCTTCACCCCGACCGCCTGTACCGGCGGCCGGCCCAACCGATCTCCCAGTGTCGCGGCGTCCGGACCCGCGAGGAGGGGGATCCCCTTCCCCTGCGCCAGCCGCGCCACCTTCTCCATCGCCCGCGCCGAGACATCGGACGCGAGCACCACACAGACCACCTTCCCCGCCTGCAGTTCGGAGCGGATCCCGTCGACGCCGAGGATCACGTTCCCGCCGCGTACGCCGAGCCCGAGGAGGTTGAGGAGCGACTCGTAGGAACCTTCTGCGTCCCTGCGCCCCTGCGCCTCTCCGCCCCCGTCCTTACTCCTGCCCATCCTCCGCCTCGGTGATCGAGCTGAGGAACGTCAGCAGCTCATCTGCGAACGCCTCGGTCATCCCCGGGACCTTGAGGATCGCGTCGCGCTCGAGGTCGAGCACGTCGTCCAGGGTGTTGAGCCCGCCGGAGGCGAGGATCGCCGTGATCTCGGGCTTGAGCCCCTCGATCTCGGTGAGCGGCACCCGCATCGCGGCCTCTTCCGGGGGGAGGGGCGCGAAGAGCGGCCCCTCGCCACCCCGCTCCAGCCACTCGCGGCTGGAGTAGAGGTCGATCTTCCACCCGGTGAGGTCGGAGGCGAGGCGGACGTTCTGCCCGTTCCGGCCGATCGCCAGCGACAGCTGGTCCTCGTCCACCACCGCCTGCACCGTCTTGGTCTCGGGGTCGCTGAACACCTTGGCGACGCGGGCCGGCGCGAGCGCGAGGCGCGCGAAGCGCTCCGGATCGGGGCTCCACGGCACGATGTCGATCCGCTCACCACCCAGCTCGTTCACCACCGCCTGCACGCGGGAGCCCTTGAGGCCGACGCAGGCGCCGACCGGGTCGATCGCGTCATCCTTGGAGATGACGGCGAGCTTGGTGCGGCTCCC
>Ga0315910_10004221_pt1 | contig 12047 bp, 8 predicted proteins | sample EdamamesoilMG_FD_204470 | JGI IMG/M metagenome (GOLD analysis project Ga0315910, IMG submission 204470) | Garden soil microbial communities collected in Santa Monica, California, United States - Edamame soil | ecosystem: Environmental > Terrestrial > Soil > Garden | place: USA: California... | reverse complement strand
AGGTGCACGATGCGGCCATACGCGCCGGTGCTGTTGAAGTGCGCGAACCAGCCCTTGCCGTCCGGAGTCTCGATGTAACCGCCCTGGTGCGGCGCCTGCACGCTGGTGTTGCCCTGCGCGAGCACGGTGCGATGTTCGTACGGTCCGTAGATGTTCTTCGAGCGCATCACGGCCTGCGGCCCTTTTTCCACGCCGCCGTACGGCGCAAAGATGTAGTACCAGCCGTTGCGCTTGAGTAGTTTGGGCCCCTCGAGCACCGGCAGGTTCACCGGGTCTTCCACGATGGTCTTGCCGGCATCCAGCACCTTCGTGCCATCGGGACTCATGCGATGCAGGACCAGCGGGCCGGCGCCGACGCGCGAGTGGATCAGGTAGGCCTTGCCGTCGTCGTCCCAGAACGGACAGGGATCTTCGAGCCGGGCCTCGGCGATCACCGCCACCGGCGCGGTCCAAGGACCCTCGGGCTTTGCCGCCGACACCATGAAGATGCCTTCCGTGGGTGTCGCGAAGTAGATGTAGAACCGCCCCTTGTGGCGACGGATCGCCGGCGCCCACACACCCGCGCTGTAGCGATGCCCCATCTCGGCGAAGAAACGCGCGCGTTCGGAGCCGTCGCTGAAGCCCAGCGGTCCGGGAAGGTCGTATTTCTGATCGAAGCCGAGCTTCGGCAGCGCGTGACCGATCAGCGTCCAGTGCACCAGGTCGCGCGATTCCAGCAGCGGCAAACCCGGCGAAAAATGGAAGCTGGACGCCGTCATGTAAAAGCGGTCGCCGACGCGGATCACATCCGGATCCGAGTAGTCGGAGTACAGGATGGGGTTGCGGTAGTCGGCGCCGTGCGCAACAGACGCGCCTGCCAGCGCCAGCAACCAGCCCAACAGAACACGCTTCATTTACGCTCCTCGAGTCGATGTCGCCACAGTGCCTGGTATTCGAGCAATCCGTGAATGCGCAGCGGCGGCACGCCCTGCAGCACTTCCGGCGCCGTCGACGGCAGCCCCGCGAGATGTGCGGCGACGCGGGTGCCGCCGCCTTCCGGGTAAGTGCGCACGGTGCCGACCGGCACACAGCCGCCCAACAAGCTCGCGAACAGCGGGTTACGCGCCAGCGGACCGTCGACGAAGATTTCGCCGGCCGTGCCCAGCGATTCGATGAGCTGCGCCGTCATGAGCGCGGAGTACAGCGTGGCGAGCGCCGCGCGCTGCGGCGGGTTCAGGTCGTCGACGCCTTCGAGATGCCCGCGCCGCCCGGCATACGGGCCGGCGCTGGCGAACGACGGCAGCGCCGTGCAGCCGCGCGCGATGACTTCGATCAGCGCATCGATGGTCGGTTCGGCGGTGCCCTGCGCGATGGCCTCGTATTCGCGGCCGCCCATGTAGCGCGCCGTCGCAATGGGAGCGCCGAATACGTTGACGTTCGCCAGCATGTCGCGTTCCTCACGCAGTCGCGTGAGCTCGCCGCGATTCGCCATCACTATGGTCCAGGTGCCGCTCGACACCACCGTGAAAGCCTCGCGCTCGCGATCCAGCAGGAAACGTAGATAGGAGGCGTTGGAGTCGTGGATGCCGCAGGCCACCAGGCAGCGTTCGGGCAGGCCCGTGGCGGCGGCGATGGCCGGGCGGATGCTGCCGAGCTGGTCGGTGGCGCGGTACAGGGTGGGCATGAGCCGCGCCCAGCCCTGCTTGCGGGCCAGCGCCGAATAGCTTCGGTCGTACGGACGCCAGAGATCCGTGTGTGTGCCGAGTGATGTCACTTCGCTCGACATCACTCCGGACAGCCGCCACGACCAGTACTGCGGATACAGCAGGATATGGCCGACGCGGTTGAACATCTCCGCCTGGCGCGTCTGCAGGAAATACAACTGACGTCCCAGGTTCAGCCCCTGCGGCAGATTCGGCGAATAGGTGATCGCGAAGGGATCGCGCAATGCGGCGTATTCCTCGGCGACTTCGTCGAAGCAGGTGTCCTCGTAATCCGGTGCGGCCAGCACCGCGCCAGCGTGATCGACCAGCACCGCGGCGGCGCCATGCGCGATCGGCACGATGCCCGCGATGCGCTCGCGCTGCGGCGCCTGGCGCAGGCTGTCGAACAGCCATGCCTCGATCCCTGCCACGTCCAGCTCGCGCGTCGCTGTGCCCTGCACCACTTCATTGGCGCGGCGCGCGCTCCAGATCTCGCGGCCCAGGGCCGGGTCCACCAGCGCGATCTTGGCGTTGGTCTTGCCGACGTCGAAGACCGCGATCAGCGGCGCGTTCATTTGCGCTGCACCAGCGCGGGCACGGCGACCACCAGGATCAGCAGCGCCCCGGTGAAGATCGACATCACGATGCCGGGAATATTCAGGAGCCCGAGACCGAAGGTCACGAGGCCGAACACCAGCGCCGCCAGCACGACGCCGAGAATGCTGCCCTTGCCGCCCCAGACGGAGACGCCGCCGAGGATCACGATGCTGATGATCTCGAGCTCCCAGCCTTGTGCGATCGACGGCCGCGTGGACCCCAGTCGCGAAGTGAGCAGCACCGCCGCGAGGCCGCTGGCGAGGCCGGTGAGCGCGAACAGCGCGAAGCGGTAACGATCCACCGCGATGCCCGAGAATCGGGTCGCGACAGGATTGGCGCCGATGGCGTAAACCACACGCCCCCAGCGCGAGCCGTGCAGGAACAACGCCGCGCCCACGGCGAGCAGCACGAACAACGCGAGCTCGATCGACACCGGGCCAACCAGGTAGCCCTGGCCGAAAATCTCGAACCCCTGCGGATAGTTCTTCAGCACGCGGTCGCCGAGCACGGCGTAGGCGGCGCCGCGGAACAGCGTCATCGTGCCGATGGTCGCCACGATGGCGGGCACCTTGCCGAGGGTCACCAGCGCGCCGTTGATGCAGCCGGCCAGGAGGCCCGTGCCGAGGCCCGTGGCCGCCACGGTCGCACTGCCTGCGCCCTGATCCGCTGCGAGACCCATGGCAACCGAGGCGAGCGCGATGATGCCCGCCACGGAGATGTCGATCTCGCCGGCGATGATCAGCAGCGCCAGCGGCAACGCGACGATGGCGCGTTCGGTGAAATTGAAGGTGGCGTCGGAGAGCGTGTCGACGCTGAGGAAGTACGGCGAGGTCAGCGAAAAGAGCACGAACCCCAGCGCGAACACCAGCGTCAGCATGCTCTCCCAGCGCCCGGCGACCGCGCTATTCACGCGCCACCTCGAGCGTGGTGGTGCGCGGCTGGCGCTGCTGGCGTGCGCTCAGCAGCACGGCCGCGAGGATGACCAGACCGTTGATGAACATCTGCCAGAAAGCGGAGATGCCGACCAGCGGCAGGCTGCTGCGGATGATGCCGAGGAACAGGCAGCCGAGCACCACGCCGAGCACCGAACCCACGCCACCGCCGATGGCCACGCCGCCGATCAGGCAGGCGGCGATCACCTGCAGCTCGAAGCCGAGCGCGATGTCGGTGTACGCCACGGCGAAACGCGCCACCCAGAGATAACCCGCCAGCCCCGCGATGGCGCCGCACACCACGTACGCCACGAACTGCATGCGCCCGGCGTCGATGCCGGAATAGGCGGCGGCGTCGGGATTTCCGCCGGCCGCGTAGAAGTTGCGCGCCAGCGGCAGGCGTTGCAGGAAGAACATGAAACCCGCGGCGCACGTCAGCGCCAGCCAGCTGAGCGTGGTGAGCCCGAGGAATTCGGCGCGCGTGAACGCGACGAATTGCGGCGACATTTCGTTGTCGTTCACCCACTCGCCGCCCGACAGCAGGTAGATCACGCCGCGATACATCGACATGGTGCCGAGCGTCACCACGATGGGCGGCAGGCGCAGCTTCCAGACCAGGATGCCGTTGAAGGCGCCCAACAACCCGCCAGCCGCGATGCTCAGCGCCAGCACCGGCAATACGCCGAGCTCCGGGAAGGCACGGTTGAACAGCGCCGCCAGCATGCCGCACAGCGCGAGGTTCGCCGCCACCGACAGGTCGATGCCGCGCACCAGGATCACCAGCATCTGCCCGAGCGCCAGCATGACCAGGATGCCCGTATCGTCGAGCAGGCCGGCGAGATTGCCCGGCGCGGCAAAGCCGGGGAACGCCAGCACCACGGCGGCGAGCAGCGCCAGCGTCAGCAGCGCGAACTGCAGGTCGCGCCTGGCTACCTGTGACCAGGGCTTGCGGGCCGGGGTGTTCATGCGTCGCTGGCCGCGCGCAACAGCGCTTCACTGGTTGCGTCGGCGCGGGTGAATTCGCCGCGCAGCCTGCCGCGGCGCATGACCAGGATTCGGTCCGACATGGCCATGATTTCCGGCAGCTCCGAGGAAATCAGGATCACGCCGTGCCCGGCGGCCGCGAATTCGCTGGTCACCTGGTGCACGGCGGCCTTGGCGCCCACGTCGATGCCCTTGGTGGGTTCGTCCAGGATCAGCACGGCGGGCTTGCGCGCCAGCCACTTGGCCAGCACTACTTTCTGCTGGTTGCCGCCCGAGAGATTGCGCACCGGCTGCGCCGGACTCTCGGCCTTGATGGCGAGCGCGCCTATCCACTGCCGCGCGAGCTCGCGCTCGTCGCGCGTGCGCATCCAGCCGCGCGGCGCCAATGCCGCCAGGTTCGGCAGCGCGATGTTCGCGGCCACCGAGAAGGGCAGGATGCTGCCCTGGCCCTGGCGGTCCTCCGGCACGAGCGCGATGTCGCCGCTCACGGTCATGCTGCCGCGGTCGGCGCCCTGGACGCCGAACAGCACCTGCGCCAGCTCGCTGCGGCCCGCGCCCACCAGGCCGTAGATGCCGAGTACCTCGCCTCGCCGCAGCGAAAAACTCACGTCGTCGAATTCGCCGTCGCGACCCAGCTTGTCCACGCGCAGCAGGATCTCGCCCGGCTCCACCGCCTGTTTCGGGAACAGCTGTTCCACCGGCCGGCCGACCATCATGCGAATCAGTTCGTCGCGGCTGGTGCCGGCCAGGCTGCCCGCGCCCACCGACGCGCCGTCGCGGAACACCGCGTAGCGATCCGCCAGCTCGTAGATCTCCTCGAACCGGTGGGTGATGAGCAGCAATGCGCAGCCGGCGTCGCGCAGCTTCCTCGCGATGCGGAACAACTCGGCGCATTCGCGCTGCGACAGCGAGGCGGTGGGCTCGTCGAGTATCAGCAGGCGCGAGTCGTTGACCAGCGCACGCGCGATCTGCACCACGTGTTTCTGCGCGATGCTCAGCGAAGCCGCCGGCGCGTGTGCGTCGAAACCGGCGCCGAGTTCATCGAGCACCGCCTGCGCGCGTGCGTGCAGACCGTTCCAGTCGACCATGCCACGCCGCAGCGGATGCGCGTTCACGAACAGGTTCTCGGCGATGGTCAGGTGGTCGAATACCAGGCACTCCTGGTGGACCACGCCGATGCCGAGGTCGCGGGCTGCCACGGGCGATGCGATGCGCGTGGCGCCGCCGTTGAAGTGGATCACGCCGGAATCCGGCTGGTACACGCCGGACAGGATCTTCACCAGTGTGGACTTGCCGGCGCCGTTCTCGCCCAGCAATGCGGTGATCGATCCCGGGTGCAGCTCCAGGTTCACGCCGGCAAGCGCGCGGACTCCGCCGAAGGATTTGCGGATGTCGGTGAGCGTCAGCAGGGGCGCTTGCACGGCAGTGATCGGTTCGTCAGAAGATCTTCGCGAAACGGCCGACGTTGCTGATGTCGTAGACGAAGGGTTTGCTCATCGCACCGACACCGTCGGCGTCGAAGGTGACTTCGCCCATGCGTGCCATGTACACCGGCTTCTGCGGGTCGTCGCCGCGCGCCAGGCGCGTCGCGATCTGCATGGTGGAGTAACCCAGGTCGACCGGATTCCAGATGGCGAACTTCGGCACCACGCCCTTCTCGACATAGCCGACCAGCTCGGACGGCAGGCCGAGACCGGTGACCTTGATCTTGCCCGTGAGCCCGCGGTCCTCGACCGCGCGCGCGGTGGCGACGATGCCCACCGAGCTGATGCTCACCAGCACCGCGAGATCCGGATGCTGCTGAATCAGCGCCAGCGCTTCGCGGTACGACTTGTCGGACACGTCGTCGCCGTAGACGACGGCAACCATGTTCAGGCCCGGATGCTGCGGCAGGGCCTTGCGCATCTCGGCCAGCCACGCGTTCTGGTTGGTCGAGGTCGGCGTGGCCGACACCACCGCGAACTTGCCCTTGTGGTTGGGCGCGAGCTCGGCGGCCAGCGCCACCACGCTCTCGCCGATCAGGCGGTCCGAGGACGGCGCCAGGTGGGCGATGCGGCCTGCCTTGTCCACCGCGGAATCGTAGGAGATCACCTTGATGCCGCGGTCCATGGCCTTCTTCAGCGTCGGCACCAGGGCGTCGGGGTCGTTGGCCGACACCGCGATCGCGTCGACACGCTGCGCGATCAGCGCGTTCAGCACTTCGATCTGGCCCTCGGCCGTCGGCGTGGTCGGCCCGACGAAGATCACTTCGGCGTCGAGCTCGCGGGCCGCCTCCTCCGCGCCGTTCTTCACGGCGACGAAGAATCCATTGCCCAGCGACTTGGCCACGAGGCCCACGCGCGTGCGCGCCGGTGCGGCCGCCTTCTCGGGCTCGCTCCGGCCGCAGCCCGCGAGCAGGGTCAATACGGCGCACGCGGCCGCGACGATGATTCTGTTCAATGTTTTCCCCTCGGGCCGTTGTCAGGCGATCTTCTTGATCTCGTCTTCGTCGGTGACCTTCGCGACGATCACCTTGATGCCGGCGCTGCGGAAATCCTCGAGCTCCTCCGGCCGCGCGCCGTCGTCGGTGACGATGGTGTTGATGCGATCCAGGCCCGCGACAATCATGGCCGACTTGCGCCGCAGCTTGGAGCTGTCCGCCATCACGATGACGTGCTCGCTGCGCTTCAGTAGTTTGGTCTGCGCCTGCACGATGAGCGGATCCGCTTCCATCATGCCGAAGCGGTTCAGGCCGTAGCAGCCGACGAACAGCTTGTTGCCCCAGAAATTCGCGACCGTGTCGTTCTCGAACGGCGACAGCACGATGTTCTGCTCGCGGAAGATGGTGCCGCCCGGCAGCGTGATGCGGTTGCGGCTGGTTGCCAGCAGCTTGGCCGCGATCGGAAACGAGTTGGTGAGGATGTCGAGGTCGGAGTTCTCGAGGAACTCCACCAGCGCGTAGGTAGTCGTGCCGCCGTTGATGATGATGCTTTCGCCGGGCGCGATCAGCGCGGCCGCGGCGCGCGCGATTGCGCGCTTTTGCGGGACGCTGACGTCCTGGCTCATGGCGAACGGCATGCCCACCAGGTGTGGCTGGTGCCGCGGCCGTACCGCCTCGGCGCCGCCGCGGATTCTCTTGACCTCGCCCTTCTCCGCCAGCGCATTGATATCGCGGCGAATCGTGGCCTCCGAGGCTCCCAGCAGGTCGAGCAGGTCGCCGACGCTGACGATGGACCGCTCCTCGACCAGTTTGAGGATCAGGTTATGGCGTTCTTTCTCCAGCATGGGTCCCCCGTACGGCCCGTGATCGATTCTGCACGTGATTGATTGTATATGACGGCTTCGTGTGATACACAGCCTCACCCTGTTGGCCAAGCAGGGCTGGTCTACTTTAAGCCGTCCCGGAGAGATTGGATGAGTGTGGTTCACGTGGCACCCCCCGGTTCTCGCGAAATCGAAAACCGCTGGGATGACTCCCACGCGGCGGGGCTTTCGCCTGCCGAGCTGCTGCTGTACCGCTCGAACCTGCTGGGCAGCGACAAGCGCATCACCAACTTCGGCGGCGGCAACACCTCGGCAAAGCTGAAGGAAAAGGACCCGCTGACGGGCCAGGAATCCGAGGTGCTGTGGGTCAAGGGCTCGGGCGGCGACCTCGGCACCATGAAACTCGACGGCTTCTCGACGCTGTACCTGGAGAAATTCCGCGCGCTCGAGAAGTTCTACAAGACCGGCACCGACAACGACGCCGTCATGGTGCCGCTGTACGCGCACTGCGCCTTCAATCTGAATCCGCGCGCCGCGAGCATCGACACGCCGCTGCACGGGCTCATCGACCGCGCGCACGTGGATCACATGCATCCCGACGCGCTCATCGCCATCGCCGCGAGCGCGGATTCGAAGGCGCTGACGCAGGAGATCTTCGGCGGAGAGATCGGCTGGCTGCCCTGGATTCGTCCCGGTTACGAGCTCGGCCTGAAACTGCGCGAGCTGACGCGGAAGAATCCGCAGCTGAAAGGCGCGGTGCTCGAGGCGCATGGACTTTTCACCTGGGCCGACACCTCGCGGGCCTGCTACGAGAACACGCTCGACATCATCAACCGCGCCTCCGCGTGGCTGACCGAGAAAAGCCGCGGCAAGCGGCCGTTCGGCGCGGTGGCGACGCCGGCGCTCACCATCGACCGCCGTCGGGAGATCGCGGCCGCGGTGATGCCGGTGATCCGTGGGACGATTTCTTCGGCGCCCGAAGGCGTTGCGCCGACGTTCAAGGTGGGGCACTTCGACGACAGTGAAACCGTCCTCGATTTCGTCGGCGGCGAGAAACTGAACTCGCTGGCTGCGCTCGGCACGTCCTGTCCCGACCATTTCCTGCGCACCAAGATCTGGCCGCTGGTGCTGCCCTTCGATCCGGCGCGCGACAGCGTCGCGGATCTCGCCGCGCGCGTGAAACCCGCGGTCGAGGCCTACCGCCAGCGCTACGCCGCCTACTACGAGCGCTGCAAGCACCCCGACTCGCCGAAAATGCGCGACGCCAACCCGGTGGTCTATCTCGTGCCGGGCGTGGGCATGATCACGTTCGCGGCCGACAAGGCCACCGCGCGGATTTCCTCCGAGTTCTACGTGAACGCCATCAACGTGATGCGCGGCGCGGCCAGTGTCTCCACCTACCGCGGGTTGCCCGAGCAGGAGGCCTTTGACATCGAGTACTGGCTGCTCGAGGAAGCCAAGCTGCAGCGCATGCCCAAACCCAAGGCTCTTGCCGGGCGGGTCGCCTTGATCACCGGCGGCGCCGGCGGCATCGGGCTCGCGACCGCGCGCCGCCTCATGGACGACGGCGCCTGCGTGATGTTGTGCGACATCGACCGCGATGCGCTCGCGGCCGGCGAGGCCGAGCTGCGCAAGAAATACGGCGCCGACATGGTCGGCAGCGCCTGGGTGGATGTGACCCGCGAAGACGCCGTCACGGCCGGCTTTCGCGATAGCGCATGGAAGTACGGCGGCGTCGACATCTGCATTTCCAACGCCGGCATAGCCTCGGCGTCGCCCGTGGACGAGACCAGCCTGGCGACCTGGCAGAAGAACATGGACATCCTGTCCACCGGTTATTTCCTGATAGCACGGCAGGCTTTCCAGCTGTTCAAGGCCCAGGGTATCGGCGGTTCCATCATTTTCATCGGTTCCAAGAACGCCCTCGCCGCCTCCCCGGGCGCTGCGGCCTACTGCACGGCCAAGGCGGCCGAGCTGCACCTGGCGCGCTGCCTGGCGCTCGAAGGGGCGCCTCTGGGCATCCGCGTGAATGTCGTGAATCCGGACGCCGTGCTGCGCGGCTCGCGCATCTGGCAGGGCGAATGGGCCCAGCAGCGCGCCGCCCAGTACAAGAAGACGGTCGACGAGCTGGAATCCGTGTACCGCGACCGCAGCCTGCTCAAGCGCAGCGTTTACCCGGAAGACGTGGCCGAAGCCGTGGCATTCTTCGCCTCCGAGCGTTCCGCCAAGTCGACGGGCAACATCGTCAACGTCGACGCCGGCAACGCCAACGCTTTCACACGCTGACTTCCGGCGTGTACACCTGAGGGGTGCCATGGTTTACGCCGATCCGCGTGACGCGAACTACATCGCGTCGGCCAACAAAGCGCACGCCGCCGCGCTCGCGGCGGACTACACCGCGCTCGGGGTGCAGCTGCAGCGGCGCGGCATCGCCATCGACGACATCACGCGCGCGGTCGCCGGCTTTCGCGTCGCGATTCCGTCCTGGGGTGTCGGCACCGGCGGCACGCGTTTCGGCCGCTTTCCGGGCAAGGGTGAACCGCGGAATGTCTTCGAGAAGCTCGAGGACTGCGCCGTCATCCACCGGCTGACGGGCGCCACGCCCACGGTCTCGCTGCACCTGCCTTGGGATCGCACCGACGATTTCGTCGCGCTGCGCGAACATGCCGCGGGGCTCGGGCTGGGGTTCGACGCGATGAACTCCAATACCTTCCAGGATCAGCCCGGCCAGCCGCTGTCGTACAAGTTCGGCAGCCTCACGCACACCGACCCGGCGGTACGTGCGCAGGCGGTGGCGCACAACATCGACTGCATCAAGGCCGGCGCCATTCTCGGCTCGCGCGCGCTGACGGTGTGGATCGGCGACGGCGCGAACTTCCCCGGCCAGTCGCACCTCGGCAAGGCCTTCGAGCGTTACCTCGAGTCCGCCGCGACTATCTACAAGGCGCTGCCGGCCGACTGGCGCATGTTTATCGAACACAAGATGTACGAGCCGGCGTTCTACGCCACGGTGATCCAGGACTGGGGCTCTTCGCTGATGGCGGCGCAGACGCTGGGACCCAAGGCGTTCTGCCTGGTCGACCTCGGCCACCACGCGCCCAACGTCAACATCGAGATGATCGTCGCGCGGCTGATCCATGCGCAACGCCTCGGCGGATTCCATTTCAACGACTCGAAGTACGGCGACGACGATCTCGACGCCGGCTCAATCGAGCCGTTCCGCCTGTTCCTGGTGTTCAACGAACTGGTGGAAGCGGAGCTCGCGAAAGCGCCGAATTTCAATCCGGCCCACATGCTCGACCAGTCGCACAACGTCACCGACCCGATCGAAAGCCTGATGACCAGCGCCATCGAGCTGCAGCGCGCCTATGCGCAGGCGTTGATCGTCGAGCGCACCAGGCTCGCCGAATTCCGCGCCGCCAACGACGTGCTGATGTCGGCACAGACCTTGAAGCGCGGCTTCACCACTGACGTCTCGCCGATCCTCGCGCAGGCCCGAGTCTCGAAAGGCGGCGCCATCGATCCAGTCACCACCTACCGCGCCAGCGGCTACCGCGAACGCTGCGCGCAGTCGCGCCCCAGCAAGCAAAGTCTAGGCGGCGGAATAGTGTAGGAATGGGGGCAGCCCCCGTTTCCTAGCAAAAGGGGTCAGACTTCAATGAGGACTGACCCCTTTTGCTAGGAAAGGGGGGCTGCCCCCATACTCAATTATGGTCATCAACAGCATCGCCGATCTCCGGGAAATCGCCCGCAAGCGCATTCCGCGCGCCATCTTCGACTACGCCGACCGCGGCTCGTACGACGAGATCACGTTCAACCGCAATCTCGACGACCTGCATGCCATCCAGCTGCGCCAGCGGGTGATGGTCGACGTATCGAAGCAGCAGCTCGCCACCAATATCCTGGGCGAGGACTGGACCATTCCGCTCGGCATCGGCCCCACCGGCCTCACCGGCCTGTTCCACGCCAACGGCGAGATGCTGGGCGCACGCGCCGCGCAAGCCTTCGGCGTGCCGTTCTGCCTGAGCACGTTATCCATCGGCTCCATCGAGGACGTGCGCAGCGCGGTGCAGAAACCGTTCTGGTTCCAGGTCTACCTGATGCGCGATCGAGGCTTCAACGTGGAGCTGCTGCAGCGTGCGCAGGCCGCCAACTGCTCGGCCATCATGCTCACCGTCGACATGCCGGTGCAGGGCGTGCGGCGCCGCGACGCCAAGAACGGCCTGTCCATTCCGCCGCGGCTCACGCTGAAGAACGCGTTCGAGATCGCCATGAAGCCCGGTTGGGCGTTCAAGGTGCTCATGGGTAAACGCCGCAGCTTCGGCAATCTGGAAGGCCGCATGACCGAGGGCGCCGGCCTCAAGACGCTCGCCGAGCGCATCGCGCAGCAGTTCGATCCCACCGTCACCTGGAAGGATCTCGCCTGGTTGCGCCAGCAATGGCCGCGCAAAATCATCATCAAGGGCATCCTCGATCGCGAGGACGCGCGGCTCGCCGCCGAACACGGCGCCGACGCCATCGTGGTCTCGAACCACGGCGGCCGGCAGCTCGACGGCGCGCGCTCGACCATCTCGGCTCTGCCCGAGGTCGTGGAAGCCGTGGCCGGCCG
>Ga0315910_10004220_pt1 | contig 12047 bp, 11 predicted proteins | sample EdamamesoilMG_FD_204470 | JGI IMG/M metagenome (GOLD analysis project Ga0315910, IMG submission 204470) | Garden soil microbial communities collected in Santa Monica, California, United States - Edamame soil | ecosystem: Environmental > Terrestrial > Soil > Garden | place: USA: California... | reverse complement strand
GAAGAGGTTGCGCGTGATCCACTCGATCTCCTCGCGGTTCATCAGGTAGAACCCGCCCCACCAGCGCTCGAATTCGAGGAACCGCGGGGTCTCGGTGTCCACGTTCGCGAACACGTGGTAGTACTTGTCCCAGAAGGTATTGGCCGGGTTGAGGTTTTCGAAGTTCTCCACCAGGTAGGCGCCGTCGAACACGCCGTTACCCATGTCGGCGGAGAACGAGGCGAGCCAGGATCCCCCCAGCATGCCGCCCGCGTAGCGCATCGGGTTGTCGCCTTCGCCATCCTGCCAGGCGCCGCCCCAGTAAGACATCGGCGCGCCATTGATCACGATCGGGCCCGTGTTGTCCGGGTCGGACGCGGCCAGCATCATGCCGGCCCAGCCGCCCTGGCAGTTGCCGACAATGGCGGGTTTCTCGCCGTCCGGATGCAGTTCGCGCACCTTGCGCACGAATTGCTGCTCGGCCGCGCAGACGTCGGGCATCGTCTGGCCCGGCTCGGGCTCGCGAAAGAAAATCACGAAGTACACCGGGTGCCCCGCGTGCAGCGCGACGCCGACCTGCGAATCGTCCTTGAAGCCGCCGATGCCCGGCCCGTGGCCCGCGCGCGGGTCGATGATGATGTAGGGGCGCTTCGTCGGATCCACGGCAACGCCGGCCGGCGCGACGATTTTTACCAGCGCATAGTTGACCGGCTGTGCGAAGCCGCGCCCGTCGAGCACCATCTCGTGCTCGAAATGCAGCAGCGGCGGCTGGCCCTTCTGTACGTGCTCGAGGTAGTTCGTGCCACGCTGGCGCAATGCGTCCCAGAACAGCACCGAGCGCTGTGCAGTATCCACCGAGTAGCGGTACCAGCTGGTCCAGATGTCCCACGGCGCCATGGGCTTCGCCATCAGGTCGGCAACGTGCGCCTTATAGGCCTGCTGCACGCGCTCGCTGAAGCGGTCCTGCGCCACTTTCACGCGCTTCTGGTAAAGCCGCGCGACTTTGCTCGAAAGGTCGTAGCTGCGGGAGAGTTGGGCGCCGCTGTCCATAGGGTAACCCTCAGGAAATAATGGGAAATTCTACCAAATGCTGCACCTGCACATATGATCAGGATCAAACATCATCGACTCATGACAGGTCCGGGAAGCTTTAATTCAAGCCGCGCGCTATCGGCGTCGGTGCGACACAACTGTCACGAATGCGTGGCGAGTTGGCAGCGCATCAGGCAGACGGTCGGGCCTTCCGGCGTCTCGGCACGCTCGAAACCGAGCTTTCTCGCGAGACTCAGCATGGGCGCATTAGTGGCCAGGATGTACCCCCCCATGCGCTCGAACCCGCGCTCGCGAGCAGCCCGCATGAGCGCCTGCAACAGTGCGCTCGCAAGACCCGTACGCTGCCAGTTATCGGCGACCATGATCGCGAACTCGCAGTCCTTGCTTTCGCGTGCCGCGTCGAAACGCGCGCCGCCGACCACAGTTTCGTCAAGGCCGTTGACGGCGAGCAACTGCAATTGGCGCACGGGGTCCGAGTGTGTCGCGCGATCAAGCATTGCCGGGGTGGCCTCGCGCAGCGCCGACATGAATCGTGTATAGCGCGATTCGGGTGACACGGCACGCAGCGCGCCCTGGATCCTGTCGCCGTCACCTGCACGCGCCGCGCGCAGCAGTACGCGCCTCCCGTCGCGCAACTGAAGCTCAACGGGCTCGATGCCGCCGCCACCCAGCGCATCGCGCGATTCGGGACTGGACATGTCCAGAGGCCTGGGGCCGCAGCGTTCAGAACTTCTCGGGCACGTACTTGTACGGGTACTTCGGCTCCTTGTAGCCGTGCGGCTTCTGGCGCTTGGGCAGCTTGACCTTGTCGCGCTTGACCTTCTTGTAGGGAATCCTGCCCAGCAGGTGCGTGATCAGGTTGAGGCGCGCGCGCCGCTTGTCGTTTGAATTCACCACGTACCAGGGGGCCCACGAGCTGTCGGTCGCCTTGAACATCTCGTCGCGCGCCCGCGAATAGTCGTACCAGCGGCTGTAGGAATCGACGTCCATCGGCGAGAGTTTCCAGATCTTGCGCCCGTCGTCGATGCGGCCGGCGATGCGGCGGGTCTGCTCCTCCATGCTCACTTCGAGCCAGTACTTGAGCAGGATGATTCCGGACTCGATCATGAGCTTCTCGATGCCCGGCGCAAGCTGCAGGAATCGCTTGACGCGATCCTCCGAAGCGAATCCCATGACCCGCTCGACGCCGGCCCGGTTGTACCAGCTGCGGTCGAAGATCACGACTTCGCCGGCGGCCGGAAAATGCTCCATGTAGCGCTGGATGTACATCTGGCTTTTCTGGCGTTCGCTCGGCGCCGGCAGCGCGACCACGCGGAATACGCGCGGGCTGACGCGCTCGGTGATCGCCTTGATGGACCCGCCCTTGCCCGCGCCGTCGCGGCCTTCGAAAACGACGCAGACCTTGAGGCCTTTGTGCTTGACCCACTCCTGCAGCTTGACCAGCTCGATGTGCAGCTTGCGCATCTGCTTCGCGTACCTCTTGCCGGTCAGCTTGTCCTTGCCGTCCTTCGCGTTCCTGGCCGATTTTCTTTCAGCATCCGCTTTCACAATCTGCTCTCCTGTTCCCGCGCCCTCAGTCGGGCGTGATGTGGGTCCCGGCGGCGCCCGAAAGCGCGCGCCCGAGGTTGGGCGGGTTGGTGATGATCGCACGGCGCTCTCCGCCATGCGCGAGAAACGAGATGATGGCCTCGACCTTGGGGCCCATGCTGCCCGCGGGAAAATGTCCCTCGGCCAGCAGCCGCTTCGCCTCGGCAAGCCCAATCCGCTCCAGCCAGCGCTGGTCGGGCCGGTTGAAATTAATGGCGACCTTTTCCACCCCGGTCGATACCACCAGCAGGTCGGCATCGATCTGGTGCGCAAGCAGGGCCGAGACGAAATCCTTGTCGATCACCGCCTCCAGCCCCTCGAGCGCGCCGCCGGCATCCTCGACCACCGGGATGCCGCCGCCACCGCAGGCGATCACGATGCAGCCCTCCGCGGCCAGCGACCGGATCACATCCAGCTCGATGATGCGGCGCGGTTTGGGAGAACCAACCACGCGCCGCCAGCCGCGCCCCGCATCTTCCTTCACCACCCAGCCGAAATCCCTGGCGAGGCTGCGCGCTACGTCCTCCTCCATGTAGCCGCCGATCGGCTTGCTCGGATTGGCGAGCGCCGGATCATCGCGATCGACGAGCACCTGCGTGACCACCGTGACGACCTTGCGCGCCAGGCGGCGGCGCTTGAACTCGTTGTGCAGGGAGCGCTGGAACATGTAGCCGATCGCGCCCTGCGTGTCCGCGTCGGCATAGTCGACCGGGACTTCCGGCACCACGCCCTTGGCCAGACCTGATCGGCGCAGGATGAAACCGACCTGCGGGCCGTTGCCGTGCGTGAGGATCACCGTCACGCCGGCTTCGACCATGTCGGCGACGTACTGCGAGGACTGTGCGGCCGCCTTGTATTGGTCGGGAATCGACTGGTGCTCGGCATCGACGATAAGGGAATTTCCCCCCACTGCGACGACGGCCGTCTTGCCGCGTCCGCTCACGCCGCGCGCTCCAGGTCGACCGAACCGGCAAGCGCCTTGATGCCCTGCGTGAAGCAATCCAGCGGCGCACGCGTGATGCCCGCGCCGATCTGGCCCACGCCCGCCTCCTTGTGCGCGATGCCGGTGTTGATGATCGGCAGGATGTTCGTGTCGAGCACGCGTCGTGCGTCGATGCCAGCCGGCGTGCCGGTGAAATTGAGCGCCGGCAGCGTGAACGCATTGTTGCGCCCGACGGTGACATGCGTCATGGACATCGTATTCGCGATGGCATCGGCCGGCGTGCCGCCGACGAACTGGACGATGGCCGGCGCCGCGGCCATGGCAAATCCGCCGATGCCCGCGGTCTCGGTGATCGCCGAGTCGCCCAGGTCGCGCGCGGCGTGTTCGGGCCCATAGCCCGGGAAGTACAGCCCGTCGACCGGCAGCGCATCGGCTTCAAACCAGGTGTCGCCGGAACCGGAGACGCGGATGCCGAAGCGCACGCCATTGCGCGCCATCGCCGTGACCAGCGCGCTGCCCTTCACGCCGTGCGCCGCATCGAGCATCACCTTGCAGGTCGCCATCGACAGGTTGAGAAAGAAATGGTCGTTGCCGGCCATGAATGCGAGGCTCTCGCGCAGCTTGTCGGCCGGCATCCCGGCTTGCAGCGCGGCCGGCGCAAAGCGCCTGAAGAACAACGACGAAGCGGCGGCGTTGCGGTTGTGGCACTCGTCGCCCATGTGCAGCGCCTGCGCGATCAGCGGCTTCATTTCCACCGGCCCGAGCTTCTGCAAACCCGCCTGCAGCACTGGTCCCAGCGTGGCGGCGATCCACTTCAGTCGGTCGATGACTTCCCTGCCGTTGGCGCCGAAGCGCAGCACCTTGCCCAGGCCCTCGTTCATGTTCGAGTAGGCGCGCCAGCCGCCATCGGCGTTCTCGACGATCCACACCGGCATCGACGGGCTGATGACGCCGGCCATCGGGCCAACCGCGCCGTGGTGATGGCAAGGCGCAAACCTGACCTTGCCCGAGCCCGCCAGCTTGCGCGCTTCCTCGGCCGACCCGGCCCAGCCCTCGTACAGGATCGCGCCGATTACGGCGCCCTGCACCGGCCCGCACATCGCCTCCCAGTCGATCGGCGGTCCGGCGTGCAGCAGCATGCGGCCTTCCAGGCCAGGCAGTTCCTTCCCGGCCACGCCGACCCCGACCAGGACGGGCTGCGACTGCAGGTAACGCTGATGGGATGTCCGCGTCGCTTCCTCGACGAGGGGATGGTTGACCAGGCGGGCAAGCGCGAGACCGGCGTCCCGGTCGCCCGCCGCTGGCGGCGACCATTCGAGCTGCGCAGCCTTGCCGCCGGCCTGCGCCACTGCCTCGGCAAAGGAGGCCAGGCCGACGTTGATGATGCTGCCCTGGCTGAACAGTCGCCTCATGCGCGCCCTCCGGCAGCCGCGACGATGGCGCGCGCGAGGCGTGCCGCTTGCGCGTTGCTCTGGGCGAGGATCATCCCGGCCGCCTGCAGCGTTTTCGCCTGCGCGGCCAGGCCCTGCGGATCGCCGTCTGTGCCGCAGATGTGGCCCACGCAGATGAATGTGCGGCCGGATTTTTCTGCGATCTCCCGGGCCTTGCCCAGCGCCGGTGCAAGTTCCGCCGCGGGGTCGGCATTGGAGCCGAAACCGAGCACGACATCGAGCAGCAATACCGCAGTTTCCGGATCTTGCGCCTCCTGCACGATACGCTCGGTGCGCAGGCGGTAGTCGATCATCGGATGCGGGCGCCCGCGCGTGAAGACGTCGTCGCCCAGATCCACCATGGTGTGGCCTTCGCTTTTCCACATGTCCGTGAGCGGCAGCGACTTGCCGACCGGCGTGTTGCTGTGCACGTCCGCCTCCTCCTGCAGCAGCAGGGTCGCCTGGAAGCCGAAGGTGCCGCCGCTGAACAGGCCGCGGATGAATTTCTGGCCGGGCGCGAGTATCGGGACGTCGGGCGGAATGCGAACCGCTTCGTCCGGCGGTTCGGGCTTGCGTCCCTGGGCAAGCGCGACGGCCGCGCGCGCCGCATCCTCGAGCGTACGCGCGCCGTGCAGGTTGCCGTCCGTCAGCGCCTTGGCGTCGGCACCGAGGAAAATCACCACCACCGGTTTGCCCGAGGCGCGCGCCGCACCGAGCACTGCATCGGCGATGCCTTTCGACGGCGGCTTGGAAATGAGCACGATCACCCGCGTGTCGGGGTCCTCGGCCAGGTACTTCAGTCCCGTCAGCATGGAGATGCCGCCGACCTCGTTGCTGAGGTCATGCCCGCCGGTGCCGATGGCCTGCGAGATGCCGCCGCCCAGCCGGTCGACGAGCACGGTCACCTCCTGCAGCCCGGTGCCCGAGGCGCCGACCACGCCGATCGGGCCGCGCTTCACCACGTTTGCAAACGCGAGCGGAATGCCGTTGATTATGGCGGTACCGCAGTCCGGGCCCATCACGATGAGGCCCTTGTCGCGCGCCACGCGCTTGAGCGCGGCCTCGTCGGCAACCGATACGTTGTTGCTGAACAGCATGACATTCAGGCCCTGGTTGAGCGCCTTCAGGGTCTCCGCGGTGGCGTATTCGCCGGGCGTAGAAATCATCGCCAGGTTGGCGTCGGCATGCGCGGCAAGCGCCATGGCGATGCTGCGCGGCGCGAGCGCCTTGGCGGCGCCGCCTTCGGACTGCGCCGCTTTTGCCGAGAGCCGCGCCTTCGCCTCGTCCAGCGCAGGCCGCAGCGCAGCCTCGTCGCCCTGCACCACGATCAGCAGGTCGTTGGGTCCGGCGGCGACCTTGCCAATCGCCATGCCTGCCTGCCCGAGCAGCCCGAGATTGTTCTCTGTCGCCATCACCGCGGAGGCCTGCTGGATGCCCGGCAGCTTCGCGAGCGCCGCAGAAAGTTGCATCAGCGCCACTGAATCGCGGTATTCCCGGGCAATGACTTCGTGCAGCGTGGCCATCGCGTGCTCCGTGGTTGGACGCTGGCTAGCCGACGGACCGCGGCGCCGCACTGCAATCGAACAGCGCGAACAGGACGCCGGCGGCCGCGTCCGCGCCGGAGCTTGCGCCAACCTGCAGCTGCGCGGCGACGGCGGATTTGAGCGCCGCCGCGGGCGCCGCGGTGCCGATCGCCAGGCACAGGTCGGAAAGGCGCTCGGAAAACGCCAGCGCGCAGGCATCCTCCAGGTGTTGCCGGCTGACGGAGGTCGTCGCGCTTCCCAGCGGCGCGATGCCGGCGCACAGGACCCGCAGGAATTCGCGTCGCGGATGGTCGCCGGCCCGCAGCGCAAGCCCCGCAAGCCAGCCAATGATGAAATCGTCGCCCGCAGGGGTCAGCCCGGGCCCGAGGCCGACCAGCTGCGCGACCGGGCGCAGCGCACCGGCGCAATCGCGTGCGCGCGTGTATCCGGCCAGCGCAGCGAGCAGCGGCGCAATGTGCTCGGCAAGCGGTGTTGCCGGGCGTTCCATCCTCAGCACCGCGGCAAGAAACTCGCTGCCGCGCACTGCCGCATCGCGGCGCAGCAGGCCGCGCGCGCTTGCGGCGGCACGCATGGAGCGCGGCCTCCAGCAACCGCCAGGTCGCAGCGCGGAGGTCCAGGTGCGTGCGCCGGCGAGATTGACCGCCGCAATACCCGCGCCGAAATAGACGCGATCTTCCTCGATACGCACTGGCATGCCCGGTTGCAGGCGGGATTCAAACCGCGCGCCACTCACCAGGCGGATGCCGTGGGCCACGTTGCCTGCCTGCGGCGCCAGCACCGTGATCAGCCCGCCGCCATCCAGCGCCACGTTGCAGGCATGCGCGAAAACCGCTTCGACGCGCCCTCCACAAGGGCCGCGCGTGACGCGGCTGCCGATCGTCTGCGCTCTCATCCGCTGCGCCGGCGCGCGGCTTACGCCGCGAGCGCCTTCAGCGCATCCTTCGAGCTCGACACCCAGCCGAAGATGCCGCCCTGCGCCTTGATCATCGCCAGGCCGGCGCGCTGGAACTCCGGGCAATAGGAACCGACGCAATCGTCCAGCACCACGCAGTCGAAACCGCGATCGTTGGCTTCGCGCACGCTGGTATTGACGCACACTTCGGTGGTCACCCCGCAGACGATGAGCGTCCGGATGCGCGCGTTGCGCAGGATCGGTTCCAGGTCAGTGGCATAGAACGCGCCCTTGCCCGGCTTGTCGATCACCACTTCGCCGGCCACCGGATAGAGCTCGGGAATGATGTCGTGGCCTTGCGCGCCGCGCACGAGCAGGCGCCCCATCGAGCCGTCGTCGCCGATCTTGCGCCTGGGGCGGCCGCGCGCCATCTTGCTCGGCGGACAGTCGCTCAGGTCGGCGCGATGGCCTTCGCGCGTGTGCACGACCAGCATGCCGATCTTTCGGCAGGCCTCGAGCACAGTCTTGATCGGCGCGATCGCCTTGCGCAGGATCGACACGTCGTTGCCGAGCGCCTCGCCGAACCCGCCCGGCTCGACGAAATCGCGCTGCATGTCGATGATCAGCAGCGCGGTCGCCTTCGGATCGAACTCGAAGTCGTAGGGTTCTGCGCGCATGGCCTTGGAGGTCAAACGCGGCCTGCGCTCATTTACCCGCTTTCTCGTTCGCGAGCGCCTTGTCGGTGATCTCCTTGTAAAGCTGCAGCATCTGCCCGGCAGCGTCCCGCACGCGCGGGTCCTTCTCCATCATCGGGCGAATCTGGCCCGCATCCTTGACCACCTGCTCCAGGAACGCCAGGTCGAGATCGTTCAGCAGGCCGCCCTTGTCGACCCGCTCCTTCATGGCCAGCGCCTTGGGCAGCCGCTCCTCGACCATCCTTTTCGCGAGCACCGCGATCACGCCGAGGTCCTTCGAGACGTCGCTCATGGTTCGTCCTGTTGCGATTGTCGGAAAGTGGATACTACTACCCGGTTTCGCCGTACATCATCAGTGGGGAACGAAGGTACCGGCGGCTTGCGATTCGGGCCGGGACGATCACCCGGCCGGCGGTCAGATCAGTGCTTCTTCCAGGTCCCGTCGGGATTGAACTTGGCCATCTTCTGGGCGGCCTCGGCCGTCTTGGGCCCCAGGTCCTTCTCGAACACCGTGCCATCGTGGTTGACGATGAAGGTCATGATGCCCGAATTGCCGTAGGTCGCCGGGTAGGCCACCATCGCGAACCCGCCGATCATCTTGCTCCGCGCCACGTAGTCGTACGCGCCGCCCTTTGCATCCGGCCCCTGCGCCTTGAGGATGCGGAAGTAGTAGCCGTGGTACGGGATCGGCTTGCCCTCCGCGTCGGCCTTGTAGCCGGCGGCCGTGGCGCTGGCGAACAGTTTGCCGAGCGGGCTCTGCGCCTCGCCCTCGCGCGTGGGGTAGTAAAGGCCGTCGCGCTTGCCTTTGCTGCTGACCACTTTTTGCGCGTACTGCAGCAACTTGTCCTTGGCCGGATTGGCGAGGTAATACTCGCGCTGCGCATCGACGTAGGCGCCCAATGACTGGACCGTCGAGAGCTCGTTGCGCCCTATGCGCCGGTTGAGAATTTCCTCGGCGCCCTGCTTCGCGTCGAAGCGCCATGCGTTGTCCGCTTTCACGAGCGGGATCGGAAACGGCCAGGCGTCCTTGCCGACCGACAGGACCGCCTTGGCGTCGCCCTGCATTTCGAACTTGTTTGCTTCGTCGTAGGCGGCAGCAAATTTCTCCCGTGCGGCGCGATCGGCGACTTTGTCGCCCGAATTGATCACGCTCTTCGCTCCCGAGCCAAGCACGCCGAGTACGGCTTTCTCGTCGTGCGCCTTGACCGCTGTCATGAGCGCCTTGGCCGCCTCGTCGGGCGAGCCGAAACTCTGCTGCTTTGGCGCGGGCGTCGTCGCGCCTGCTGACGCAGCGCTAAACGTGGCCGCCGCAGCCAGGGCGATCAGCTTGATCCAGAGCCGGTTCATCATCGCCGTCCTCCGCCGCCACGCCCGCCGCCACCGCCGCCGCGACCTCCACCACCGCCACCAGCACCGCGACCTCCGCCACCACCGCCGCCCATCGAGCCCCGCGAACCGCCGCCACCGCCGAACGAAGAGTTCTGGCGGCTGCTCGCGCCGCGATTGCTGAAGTCGCGCGTCTGCGCGCCACCGCCACCGACGCCGCCGAATCCGCCTCTGTCGCCGCCGCCAAAGCCGCCGCGGTCACCTCCGCCGGGCAGCTGCGAGGGGCGATTGCCGGCGCCGCCCCGGTCGCCCCCGCCGAATCCGCCTGCGGGTTGCTGGGAAGCACCACGGCCGCCTAAATCGCCGCGGCCACCTGAGCCCGACATCCTGTCGGAGACGCCGCCGCGCGCGATTTCCTGGCGGCCCTGCTCGGCGCGGCCGCGGAACGATTCGCGGCTATCGACGCCCGGGCGCTGCTGCCCGCCGCCAAAACGGTCGCGGCTCGCCTGGTCGCGATAGCCCGCGCCTTGACGGTGCTCGGGGCTGTGGTTCCACTTGCCGCCGCCCTGACCTCTGTCGCCCCCTTTAGCCCTGTCGCCCCTGTCACCCCGGTTGATGTTGGTCTCCCGGTTAAAGCTGTTGTTGATATTGATGTCGCCGCTGTTCCAGTCGCAGTTCCCGTTGTTCCACGCAGCACCGATGGCGACCCCAGCTGCGAAGCCCCAAAACGCCGCGCCCGGCACGTAGCCCGGTGGATAGTAGGCGTACGGCGGATACGCCGGATACGGCCAGGTGCCGTAAACCACCGCCGGGTTGTAGGCCGGCACGTAGACCACATCCGGACTGGTGGGCTCGATCGTGATGTAGGTGTTGCCGCCCTCCTGCTTCTTGTCGACCGTCAGTTCCTTGCCGGACTTGAGGTTGCCCGTCTGGTCGGCCTTGGCGCGCAGCCGCTGGATCGCCGCCATCACTTCCTTCTGCTGGGCGAGGAAGGCATCACCCAGCTTCTGCGTCATGTCCAGCTTCTGGTCCATCATCGCCAGCACTTGCGGGAAGGAGGCGAGCGATTTCACGCTCGGATCCCAGGGCACGAGCTGCAGGGCGTCCTCGAGTTGCTTGCCCTTCAGCCCGGGATTCGACTTGGCCCAGCGCGCAGCCGACACCACTTCGAGCGGATAGGTGGAGGCCATGAGGATCTGCGCGACCAGGGGGTCCGGATACAGCGCGATCGGCGCGACCAGTTGCTCGATCTCCTCCGCCTTGAACACCGGCGCCTGCGCGGCACCCTGGGCCGGTGGCTTCGCGGGCGCCTGGGCTTGGCCGGTAGGCAGCCACGAAAAGGCGGCGAACACCGCAAGCGCAACAAACCGGAAAACTGCAAGCATGGGAATTATTTTACCTTGGCCCGCCCAGACCCTCATGAACTTTCCGCGGGAGGCAACCCCTTAAGGGCCGTACGCAGGAATCTTTATGACGTTGCGGACGATGCCGCTGCCGTCGATTTCGATCGAAACGCCGGACTTTTTCTTGTTGAAGGGTTCAAGCGTCGTGTAATCCCAGGTCTCCACCCCGCGCCTGGGGAAATGCGAGATGCCCGCCGGCGGCCCGAGAATCTCGGTCACCTGCTTCGACGTGGTGACGCCGATCTGGATCTTGTCGACCAGCTCGGGGGGATCGATATCGCCGGCGCCGAGCGCAAGCCGAACTGTCAGCAGCATGCCGAGCGCGAACACGCCAAGTGCGCGCCAATTGCCCGATTTCATGTCGCCTCCTTGGAAGGGTTCATCTTTCGCGAACCCCAACCCTGTTCAATTATTCCGACAGGGCAGGAAAATTGCCGGGGCGGCGCCTGGCCGCTCAATGAACGAAGAGGTCTTTCGAAGGTATGGCGGAGAGGGAGGGATTCGAACCCCCGGTACCCTTGCGGGCACAACAGATTTCGAGTCTGCCGCAATCGACCACTCTGCCACCTCTCCGCGGGGACGCGAATTTTATCAGGGTCGGCTGATGTTCTCGGCGCCGCCCATGTAGGCGCGCAAGGCCGCGGGCACGGCGACCGTGCCGTCGGCGTTCTGGAAATTTTCCAGCACGGCGATCAGCGTGCGGCCGACCGCAAGCGCGGAACCGTTCAGCGTATGCAGCGGCTCGGTCTTGCCCTTGTCGTTGCGGAAGCGCGCCTGCATGCGACGCGCCTGGAAGGCCTCGAAGTTCGAGCACGAGGAGATTTCGCGGTAGGCGTTCTGCCCCGGCAGCCAGACTTCCAGATCGTAGGTTTTCGCCGACGAGAATCCCGTATCGCCGGTGCAAAGCGTCATCACGCGGTAGGGCAGTTCGAGCTTCCGCAGGATCGCCTCGGCATTCCCGGTCAACTGCTCGTGCGCTTCCCAGGACTTCGACGGATGCACGATCTGCACCAGCTCAACCTTGTCGAACTGGTGGTTGCGGATCATGCCGCGCGTGTCCTTGCCGGCCGCGCCCGCTTCCGAACGAAAGCACGGCGAGTGGCAGACGAACTTCAGCGGCAGCTTTTCCAGCGGCACGATCGTGTCGCGCACGACGTTGGTGACCGTGTATTCCGACGTCGGGAGGAGGGAGAGG
>Ga0315910_10004219_pt1 | contig 12048 bp, 6 predicted proteins | sample EdamamesoilMG_FD_204470 | JGI IMG/M metagenome (GOLD analysis project Ga0315910, IMG submission 204470) | Garden soil microbial communities collected in Santa Monica, California, United States - Edamame soil | ecosystem: Environmental > Terrestrial > Soil > Garden | place: USA: California... | reverse complement strand
TGTTACTGAGCGGGTCAGCGTCTTCGCTGCAGCCCGTGTGCTCCGCGAGCAAGATCGCCCTGAGCAGCGGTTGCCCCAGCGCCACGGGCAAGAGCCAGTACATGACGAAGTAGGGCGACCCGAGCGCTACCGAAGCGCCGATGGCCGCCGCGTACACGGAAAGCTGTAGCCGCACCGAGCGCACCACCTGCGGCGCGGTCGTCTCGTTGAGGAATCGGTAGCTCCGCGCATCGCCGAACGCCAGCGTGAGGTGCGTGCGCAGCTTGCCTACCCACCACGTGACTCCGGAGAGCTCGACCAGATAGCTGCCGAAGCTCGTGGGCTTCTTGTCTTCGAGCTCGGGATCTTTGCCAGCGATCTGCGTGAAGCGGTGATGCCAGCCGTGGTAAGGCCGGTAGAAGGTGCTGTTGTAGAACGACAACAGCCCCGCAAACCAACCCACCGCGTCGTTCAACTTCCGGCTCTTGAACGCCGTGCGGTGAACGCACTCGTGCATCGCGGCAAACATGGTCACCAGCGTGAACCCCATCGCGACGGCCGCACCCAGCTTCAGCGCGACGTGTAGCGAACTCGCCAGTGCAAGCGCGTAGATCACCCCCGTCCCGCTGATTGCCAGCAAGTGCCCCCCGAGACGCACGAGCCCCCGAGCGTCGGAGCGGCGCTGCAGCTCGAGCAGATCGTTCTGCGCGATCGGCTCCACGCGATCGACTGCAGCGTTTGCCGTGTCTTGCATGCGTGTCGGGTCGCAGTATGCGGCGTGGCGCAGCAGCTGTCACGGGCGACCGCACGCACGACCGCCAACTCGATCTCCAGCAACGCCCTCGAAACACGCGAGTGCCACGTGAGAAATGAACCGCTGCGCGGCAGGTCCACGCGGCCACCCTACGGCCCTCCGACTCTCGAAGCTTTTTTGTTTTGCGCTAGCCGAGCTCCCGGCGGGCTCCAAGAATTCCACGGTTTCGTCTTGCCGCGTTCGGTGCTCCCACGGGGGGTTGTTCGGTGCACACGACCCCTGCTGTACGCTCCGCGACCTCCGCTCCTCACCACCGCAACGCATCGAAAGCCAAAGCGGGGACGGCTGTTGGCGTAGCCTTGGACTCAGCGTAGGCGACCACGCCGGGCGGGGCTCGGGCTCTCGGCTTCCGTTCTAGTGGGAGACATACGATCATTTGGTTCGTGATCAGTCGTGAGCTGCGCTTTGGTGGCCGCGCGGCCACCTCGCTACGGCACCTACGCCAGGGGTCAGCGGAAGCAGGTGAGGAACGTCAGGCTGCATGACATGGTGCCTTCCGCGCAGGACGTATCGAGCCAGAGGCTCTCGGACTTTCAGCGGTGTCTGCTCGCGCTTGCGGCTAGGAGGGCGCGATGCCGCGTTGCTGCGCGTGCGCGGCTCGTGGCGGTGGTCTGAAGGAAAAATCGACGGGGCGCGTGTTCGGGGCCGCGCCAAGTCGTCAGCGTTCGCGCCAGGCGGCATCGAAACACGTCAAGAGAAACGAGCGGAGAGTGCTTCGTAACAACGCGCCGCGCCCGGACACCAGCTGGCGCAACTCCTGCTTCGTGAGGTCGCGGCTGGCTCGGGCACTCGGTCCCGCAGGCTCAACTCAACAGCGGTTTTAGTGAATCCGGGGCAACCGCGGTTGGGGCCCGTTGCGTGAGCCGCAGGCGCGAAGCGCGAGGACAAGGAATGAGTGATCCCACCAGCAGACAGGCCAAACGGCGCGACCAGAGCTTCTTCCTCGACGCAGATCCCGACTAGGCTGATAGCGGAGCAAGCGCGCCCTCGTGAGAGGGAGGGCACGAGCCCGGAGTCGGGCCGGGTTCGTTTGCGGCGTCGCACCTCCGCGCGCGCGGCAAGCCAGCGGTGGCCACATGGCCTCCAACGGGCGCGGTGAGCTACCCTTGATCAGCAGCGCGTCTGCGCGCCGCCCCAACAGCTAGCCGCTCGAGCAAACGCGCTGGGAGCGTGTGGCCCGCCGGGGGCTCAGCTAGCGAAGAAAATATTGAAAGACGGCGCTGCGGCGAGTCTCGGGCTTGTCAATTCGGGTTGGGGGCCCTCTAATCGGCGGGTGTCTGGCGTCGAGAACAGCATCACTTCCGTGGCGGCGCTTGGGCTCATTGGGGCGGCGGTGCAGCAAGGGTTGTCGCCCGCGCCACTGTTCGCGCTGGTGGGTCTCGATCCGGGGGCAGCGCCCGAGCCTGACCGACACATCCCCGCGGCACTCTACGTAGGGCTGTGGGATCACGTGGCGCAGCAGCTCGAACCGACGTTTCCAGCGCGCACGGGGATGGCGTTCGATCTCGGGGTGCTGGAAGGGTTTGGGTTTCTGGCGATGAGCTGCGCGAACCTGGCGCAGGCCTACGAGCGCACCAAGGTGTTTCGCTCGCTGTACAACGTCGGTTCGGGTTGGGAGCTCGAGGCAGCGGGCCCGCGAGTGCTGCGCATGCGCTGGGAGGCGTGGCTGTTCGCCGACGCTCCCAGGGCGGGATGCGAGGCAGCCAACGAGTACCAAGTGGCGGAGATGCTTGCGTCCGTGCGGCAGCTCATCGCTGACCCGCGGTTCGCGCCGACGCGCTGGTGCTTTCGGCATGCGCCCCGCGCAGAACCCGAGGCATGGACGGCGGTGCTGGGTGCTCGCCCGGAGTTTTCAGCAGACTTCGACGGTTTCGAGGTGCCGCGCGAGCTGCTCGATCGGCCGCTGGCGCTGTCGAACGCAGCGCTGCGCGCCTACTTCGAGCGACAGTGCAAAGAAGCCGCAGAAAAGTTCGAAGCCGATGCGGCGCTGACCGGAAAGGTCCGGCGCCAGATCATCGCGGGCATGAACGGACAGGTGCCGAGCATTCACGATGTCGCGCGCGCGCTCGGGATGAGTGCGCGCAGTCTGCAGCGCGCTCTGGATGCCGAAGGCACGAAGTTTCAAACGGTGGTCGACGACGTGCGCTGCGAATTCTCGCGCCGGTACCTGGCGCGGAAGAGCCTGAATCTGGGTGAAGTGAGCACGCTGGTGGGCTTCAACGACACCAGTGCGTTCTTCAAGGCCTTCAAGCGCTGGACTGGCAAAGCGCCCGGAGAGTACCGCGCCGCGCTTGCGTCGTGAGCATTCGTGAGCACTCACGTTCGTGACTCGTCAGCGTTCACAGTTCGAACTCGTAGCCAAGGTCGGCGGTGATGTAGGCGTCGACCCAGGTGTGCGTGGGGTTGTCGTAGCTCGCTCCGCCCACGTTGACGGGGTTGCGGCCCGGCTGCGGGCTCTTGACGTAGTAGAGCACGCCGAGGCGCGGCTTCAGGAATGCACCTCCGAGGAACTTCCACTCGTAGCCAACCTCAGGACCGAGCAGGTGTGAAGTGAGTTGGGCTTGGTCGCCGGTCGGCTCGTGCGTCACCGTTTGCTGCTTGGCCTGGTAGATCACCGTGGCATACCATCCGTCGTTGGTTTTGCCGTTGAAGAAGTAGCCGAACTCGGCGCCCACGATGTAGTCGACGTGCAGCTTGAAGTCTTCGCCGAAGCCGCCGAGGGCTCCGCCGAACATCTCCTTGGATTCGAAGCGGTAGTAGCTGAAACTCGCTGCCCACGGCCCCTTCGACGCGCCCGCGTGCACGCCGATACCGCCGAAGCTCAGGACACCCAGGTCATAGGAGGCCTGAAGGCTCCACGGTTGGGCCACGCTCGGGGCGGGCGAACCGGAGTCGGTCGGGGCCGCTTCGGAGGCGCCCGTTCCGGCCAGCACTGCACTCGGGAGCGCGGACTGGGCGTTCGCGGGGTGGGTCGAGAGGGCGGTGAGGGCCGTGACGGCCGAAATGACGAGGAAACTCTTGTACATGGCATCGCTCCAGCGGGTCTGCGCGCCGGTCACAGCGACCAGCCTCGGACCTGGACTGAAGATGCCGAGAATCGACGAACGCCTCCACGTCCCGCGGCGCCAGTTTCATGTCCACTGGCGCAGGGTGACTGCGGCTGGTGACGGGAGGGCCCGACACCGCACGCTGCGGGCACCGGCGGCTGGACTTACGCCCGCGGCGGTGTGCTCGCTGCGCCCGTTGGTGCGGGCGGAGGAACGGAGTGCGGGCCGTGCACCCGGGGCACCTGGGTGGCGCTCAAGGGGGGCAGGAAGAACTGGAATGGGGACTTGATGAAGGTCCACACCAGCGCTGCGATGAGGCGCAGGATATCTTTGCGGTCGACCTGACGTGCGCGCAGCGCCACGTTGAGCGAGAGCACGAAGCTGATGCCGAAGTTCAGTGAGCAGATGGCTACGATGCCGATGATGGCGGCCACCGCCTCGGGGTTCGAGGGCTGCATCGCGAGCGACGACAGGGCCAGCGTCAACGCCCCGGTCGACAGCGTGACGTGGCGCACATCGAGGGGCAGACCGAAAAACTTGCCGGCGATAGGGGTCGCCGCCAGCAGGATTCCGAGCGAGGTGTTCCCGCCGAAGCCCGCGATATTGCGAGAAAAAAGCCGACCGAAAAACGCCATCGTACGGCGCCCGACGAAGCGCCCGAGCCAGTGTTCGCTGATGGCTTCGGGCAGCCGGCGATAGGCGCTCCAGTTTTCGAGCCAGCCGGCACACAGGCTCGAGATCCACAAGAGCACTCCGGTGATCGTCGCGAACCACAAGGTTCCGGTTTCGGTGGGGTGGAGTGAGTGGATGACGTAGTGGGCGGTTTCGGCGTCCAAGAACGGCGCGCTGTCGTGGGTCGACCGCCAATAGTAGTCGAAGGCCAGCGAGGCCGGGATCACCATGCCGACGTTGCCCATGGCCGCGGCCAACTGCGACCGCGTGATGCATGCGATCGTGGTCACCAGCGGCCCGAGCTCCGGGTGGCCCGAGGTTTCACGCAGTGTGCCGGCCAGCGCAGCAGCCGTCACGCTCGGCTGTTTGGTGGCCAGCGTGAAGCCCAGCATCTGCATCACCAGGAAGCTGCCCGCGTAGTTGATGGCCGAGAGCGCGCCTTCGACGAAGGGCGCGAATTTGAGCCAGCCGATCAGGAACTTGAGCGCGGCAGTGCCCGCCGTCAAGAAACCGCCGCCCGCGGCGGAGAGCAACATCTTGAACCATTGGCCCGCGCTGGTCGTGATGTAGTGCTCGCCCGTGTGCCCCGCGCGCTCGATGATCTTGCGGGACAAGAGGTGCGTGGTGTTGTGCAGAATGTCCGTGATGCGCCGGTCGTGCATGCGTGCCGTGAGCAGCGTCACGATCAGGGTCTGCCGGTTGCGCGCACGGATCAGGTCGTCGCCGCGCTCGAGGCAGCGGAGCAGTGCGTCCATGCGCACCAAGTTGCGCTCCACCAGCTCGAGCCGGTACACGACGTCGACGCTGACCCCGGTGTCTTCCAAGTGCTGGATCACGAAGGCGACCTGCTGCCGGCACGCGTCGAAGCAAAGCCGCGCCTCCGTGAGGGCATGCGCGAACTGGGCGTCGCTGCCGCGCGCACTCTCGCTGAGCACGGTGTCGATCGCGCGGGGTAGCTGATAGAAGGGTGAAGCCTCGAGGGGACCCTGTGCGCTGCGCGTGGCGATGACGTCGCTGATCCCGACCGCCGCAACTCGCATCGCGAGCAGACGCAGGGCCTCGCTCACGAGCGGTGTGAGAGGCCCGACGGCGCGCTGCTCGGTGTTGGCGTCGGCGAACGTCAGCATCGCATCGCACGCGACCTCGGCGGGCACCGAGGCCACGGCGTCGAGCGCCCGTTGACCGCGCACCCAGCGCTGAAACAACTGGCCCAGGTCCGTTTCGTCGCGCGGCTCGGGCAGCACGCTCTTGAACAGGCGCTCGACGGTTTCGGACCCCAAGCCGCGATCGCCGGGCAGGCCAGCGCGCGCCAAGAACCGCGCACCCTGCGTCGCGCCCAACGTCAGATTGAGGGCTTCGGCGATGCCCGTGCGCAGCTCGGGCAGCGCGTGCAGCACGGCGAGCAAGAGCCTCAGTCGGGCGATCTCGGGGCGCTCTTCGACCGGCGCGCCCGGCACAGTCGGTACCTTGCGCCGCTGGGTCACCCAGCGGGCCAGGTGTTCGAAGGCTAGCTCTCGCTGTTCCAGCGAGTTGGCCTTCAAGACCTCGTTCAGGGCCGTGTGTAGCTGGGTGATGGCGCGGTGCCCAGCTTGCGCGGGGACGACGAGCGCACCGAGCGCTTGGGGATCGGGAAGCGGCAGCATAGAGCGCGCGTTCGCTGAACCCTAAGCGTAGTGTGAGCTGCGCGGGCGGGGAAGGGGTAAGCTTGCGCCACCGATCCCTTCACCACATGTAGGTGGTCGGCCGGCGATGGAGACTTTCGGAGCCGGTCAGGGCCCGCGCATGCCGGTGATGCCGGTCAATACTCCGGCGTTCCTTACCAGCACCGTGTTGTTGCCGCCGTCGAGATCGACGCGGCCGACCACGTCCGTGCCCGTGTAATAGACGTGGCCAGCGGGCAGGTCGAGCCAGACTCCGATCGCCACATCCACACCCTCGACCAATACTTGACGATCTTGTCGGGTCGTCGCGCTCGCGCCGCCGGGGACTTCGATAGGTGCGCGGTTGATGGTCGCGTCGCCGCGGTCGGTCCAATACATCATGCCGGCCTCGACATCGACATCGAGGTCGATCGGTTCCGGGAGACCGGCGTACAGGACCTCGATGTCCGTCCGCGTCCGCTCGTTTTCACCGCTCGGCATCTCGAGCTGTGCGCGCCGGATGCTGCCCTCGCCGCCGTTCGGTGGGCCCTTCTGGATCCAGTAGAAGTAGCCGCCGCTGGGATCCACCGCGACCCCGACGGCATGATTGGTGCGATCGGCTCGCGCCGTTTCGCCCTCGGCGATCGTGAGTAACACCTCGAGCGCGCTGCCGTCGAGGTTCGAGCGCATCACCTGCATGCCCTCGCGATCGCCCCAGTAGAGCTTGCCGGCCTCCACGTCGAGCTTGATCTGCTTGGGCGTGAATGTGTCACCCGGCTCGACGATCGTCGTCACGTCAGAGCCGTCGAGGTTGGAGCGCAGGATGAACCCGTCGTCTTCGGCTGGGTCCCCCATGTTGCTCCAGTAGAGCTGCCCGGCCTCGGCGTCCACGGCGATGCCGTCCGGACCCTCGCCCTCGCCTTCGACGAGCAGCTCCGGCGGCCCCCCTTCCGCATCCAGCGCCATCACCTGATCTTCGGTGACATCCAGGTAGTAAAGGGTGAGCTGCCCCAAACCTGCGTCGCCAACCGTTGCGCCGCTGCCGGTAGTGCCGGCGGTGGCTGTGGCACCGCCGGAGCCGCCGCTGGCTGGCGACGTTGCTCGCGACCCGCCGCTCCCGCCAGCGCTGTCGCTAGCATCGGCACCGTCGCCCGCGCTCGTTGCTCGTGAACCACCGGCGCCTTCGTCGCTGGTGCCCGTGCTTGTCGAAGCGGTGACCCTGCCATCGCTCGTGCTCGCGGCCGACGTTGCTTGCGAGCTAGCGCTGGTACCGCCCGAGGCTGGCGTATTTGGCTGCCCGCTGTCCTCGTTGGGGTTCGCGCCTTCGTCTGGGCTGCACGCGAGCGACAACGCGAGCAGCGCAATCGGCGCACCCCATGAGAGCTCCCTGCGACAGGATGCTCGTGCCATGCATCTTGGGATACACCCAGAGCTCGGAACGGCTACACTGATCTCGCACGCCGGGGTCGTTCTCGCCCGCTTGGGGACAAAAGCGCACGCGCGCGCAATGTGAGGTTGCCGTCCGAGCCGAGTCTTCGGCTGTCGATTGAAGACCGAGGCGTTCTTACTCGACCTCGAGCGTGTACCAGATCTGCCAGTCGCTGAGCGAGTCGGGCTCGTGGCGCTCGTCACCCGGGGCGAAACTGTGCGTGCCGGGCTCGGGCCTGAGCATCCGGTGATAACGCACGCGCGGTTCTTCGCGTTTGAAGTAGCGGAACCAGTCGAACTCGGTCCCGCCCAGCGTCACGCCGATCACGGAACCAGGCTCGACGAAGCCCTCGTAGATCTCGAGACCGGGTTCGACGCAGTCGTTCGCTCCGAGATTGAACACGCCGCGCGGGGGCACGCGGGTGCGCACGGCTCGGCTCGGGCTGCCCCCGGGCGCCACCACGACGTCGAAACTGAGCTCGCCTTTGCCCCGCAAGCAGTGGTCTTGCGGGTCGATGATGCGGATGCGATCGAGCGTGATCGTGACGAAGCGCGCATCTTCGGACTTGTCGGTGACGATCACGGGTCCGACGCTGTCGCTTCCGCGCACCCCGCTGGTGTAGAGGCCCAAGCCGGGGAACTTGTGCCCCTTTGGCAAGCGCACGGTCGCCGAGTAGCTACCATCGAGGTTGTCGATCGTGACGACGGGTCCCAGCTCTTTGCGTACGGCTTCGTCGACCCAAGCGAAGCCGAGCATGTAGCCGAGGCCGGGCCCCAGCGCTCGATCCGTTGCGGTGCGCGGAAACACCGTCGCAGACCAGGTCACGCCTCGGTCCGCGACGCCGAGCATCTCGAGCACCATCTGCGAGTGCTGCGGCGACGGGATCGGCGCCAGCGTAGCATCGCGGCTCTGATCGCGCGCGAACGCAGCGCCGCGCGGCGTCGTACCCTCGGCGTGGAACTCGAAGCTGTAGAGGCCGTCTTCTTGGGTGAAGCTTGGCAAGAGCACGGCTTCGTAAACGCCCGGCGCAAGCTCGCTGAGGCTGAGATGGCCGGAAGCTTTCTCGAGTTCGAACCCGCGCGCCTCCTCGGCCGCTTCGAGCACCCTGCGCCGCAGCGATTGCGTGTCGCCGTTGTCGTGCACGTCGAAGCCCGCCGCTGCCGTCGCCGCGGCGATCGGTTTGCCGTGCCTCGCAGCGCCGGGTACGTCCACCGACGAGGACGCGACGCTCGCAAGTGCCGTGTTTCGCAGCATCGAGAACAGCCCGCCGGCGCGCACGAAGGCGGTGATCACCTCGCCCGCCGACTCCGCGGGTCGCCGCACGCGCACGTGGATCGTGGCTCCGGACACCGGTTGACCTTGACAATCGAGCTTGGCGCGCAGCGTGACCGGTTCTCCTACCCCATGCGGCGCGAGCGAACACCGGAGCCTCAGCGCGGAGTCGAAGACGGCCATGCCTGCTGGAGCCAGTGTCCAGGCACCTTGGCGCGGCGCGTCGACCGCGGCCCAGCTGATGCCGTTGCTGATCCCCGTGGTGATGCTCGGCGAGCCCGCCGGTGGCGTGACGGTGAGTCCGCCGCCGCCTGGCGCCAGGAAGATCACGCGATCGACCCCGTCGTCCACCAGGATCGTCGAGTTCGTCGAGCCGTTGTCGTGCATGCCGTCGGTCAACAAGACGATCTGCCGGCGCCGCCAACCGGTCGAGTCCGTAGCGGTGTCCGTGTCGTTGGTGGCGTTCATGCTGCCCGAGCGGTCGAGCTGCACGACGACCTCGGTGGGCAGCTGCAGGTTCGCCGTGAGATCGCCGGTGGCGTTCAGGGTTACGGCTGCCCCCAGGCCATTCACCGATGGAACCGCCGTCGCTTGGATGCGCAGTTGCCGGTTGCTCGAGTTCCCGGGCGCGGCCGCGGCGGTGACGGTCAGCCGTCCGTGTGCGTTCGAGGCGAGATTGCCTGCGCCGAGGGTCCCACCGGGCGTGCTGTAGGCGTAGTTCGTGATGGCGTCGGCGGCGGGCACGACCAGGTTCGGGTTCGCCGTGGCAGGGGAATGCGCGGGGTGCGCGAACACGCTGGCACCGGGGTCGATGAGGTAGTCGGTGGTCTTGAGAATGCGGAGTTCGATGGGCAGGGTTTGGCTGCCGGTGACTCCCTGGACAGCGATTGCCAAGCGAAGGCGGTCTCCCGCGGCAAACGCTAGGAGCAATGCCCGCTTCGCGCTGTCTGATAGGCCGTTGTATCTTGTCCAATCGAACGTCAAGTCCGCGGTGATGGTGCTCGTCCCGATCTTGTTGCCGTTGCTCAGCTGGAACGGCTCATGGGTGACGGCGACCTCCCGATTGGCGACTGTCACCGGGCCTATTGGCGCCCTGGAGGCGCCCTGAAAAGTGACCACGATCGGCAGGTTGGTTTGGACGCCGTGAAGTACGCCCGTCGTGGCCGCAGGGTAGCCAGCGGCAAAGATCATCGAAGGTAGGAAGGGCACGTTATTTTCTCCCAGAGTTCGAGAGGGGTGCGCGCTATCGGACGCCGGACGGCCGTCGGCTGGCGTCAGGTGTGAGGGCGGGGCTTAGCCGTTGGCGCTGGCAGCGCGGCTTCCGAGGTACTTGACGGCCCGCACGCTCGGCAGAAAAAAGTAGGCTCCGCCGCGCGCCTTCACGAAGCTGGGCATGTCGACGTAGCGATGGCGAATGCCCCGCTCTTGTACGGTGAACGCACTCGACGGCAACGCGCGAGCGCCGATCAGCGGATCGGGATCGTTGCGCAAGCCCGAAAACTTCGAGCTGTTGGCCCAAGTCTGCTGGACGAATTCGAACTGACGTTCGATGTTGGCGTTCAAGCAGATGAAATGCAGCCCGCGTTTGACGTTGTCGGACCCTTTTGCCAGGAAGCTTTCGGGACGCATGTCGGTCGCCAGTGGTTTCCCATAAGCACGGCCGCGCCGGATCAAGCGGTGCGCGTTGGCAAGGGTTTCGTCGCCTGCCTTGAACGCGGTCCCCAATGCGTCCCGCGGGTTCATGCGTCGCACGTGCGATCCGAGGGGGCAGCGCTGACCGTGCGGGTCCTTCTCGGCGTACAAGAACGGCTTCGTCAAGGTATCACGCTCGTACACCGGCTCGGCGCTGTCATACACCGTCAGCGGCGCACCCCCCGGCCAGCGTCCGACCATCTTGGAAGCAATCCACGAACGCCGCGCCGCGTCGCCGTGCGCTTGGCTGTCCACCCATTCCCAGAACTTGAAAACGTCCTGCTCGAGCTGTCGGAAGACGAGGTAACTGCCGTTGCGTCCTAGGTCCGCACCTCGCTCGGCGCGGGCCAGCACGTTCTTCGGGTCCAACTCGGCGTCGATCACGGGGCTGCGCGTGTACTTCCCGTAAACGTTCGGATACCCGAGCAGGAACTCCCCGGCAGGCACGGCGCGAGGGTCATTGTCGTAGCCAGCGATCGACACACCGGAAATGCCGTCGCGAAAACCGAAGTGTTCCTTGAAATCGGGGAGCCAGTTCGTGTCGAGGAGCTCCACCTGTGAGAGCCCGCCTTGGGTCCATTCCTCTTCGGCGCGCTTCACGAGCGCTCGAAGCGCAGTTGCGTCCTGTTCGTACAGCATCAACAAGACGTGGATGGTTGGGTTGTGCGGCCCGCCCCATTGCCAATTTTCGGGGCTGCTTTCTGCGATGTCGCCGAGGATGCGCCGTCGAAAATCACTCACCATGCCGTCGAGGAATTCGCTGGGAAACTGTGCCAACATCGGCGGTTTGAGACCCAGCTCGGCGAGGCCGGCGCAGGTCAGCGCGACGTTCGTCGATGCGGCGACGACTTTGTCGGCTGCCGTTCGCAGAGTCCGCGACGCGAGCCACGCGCCCGCGCGTTTCGGATCCTCGATAGCCAGCAGGATGAACGCCGCGTGCTGGAGCTTTCCGTAACCTTCGAGCACGATGCCCTGTATGTCTTGGAGCTCAAGCATCGAGCGCCTCTCTCTCTCGTTGGGGTTTCGGGTCAGAGCGCACGCAGCCACTCCTCGAGCGCTTTGCCTCGTGGTTCACGTGCTAGCCCCGCATGCAGCCGGGTGTTTTCGTTGACGTTCTGTACGCTCAGGTCGGGATAGGCGCTGTACCAGACCTGGGTTTCGATCTGGTGGTGCCGCGTCCAGTTCTTGAAGCTTTCTTCGTCGCGTGCTCCCCGGAACACCAAGAACAGCGATCGCGGAAACCCCTGGGTGTTGCTCCACACCGCGGTCAGGCCGGTGGCCGCCTGATCGACGAAGTCACCGAGATAGCTTTCCCAGCTGCCGTCGAAGTTACTGAAGAACAGCAACAACCGCTGATCCTCCAGGATCATCCAGCGCGCATAGTGAATGCTGATGATGCCCCCCAAATCCCCCCGAACGTAATAGTTGCGCGCCAAAAAATCGATGCTCCAGAGCACGACTTTCAGCGTCGTCATGCGAAACCACCCAGGCTTGATGGGAACG
>Ga0315910_10004215_pt1 | contig 12055 bp, 10 predicted proteins | sample EdamamesoilMG_FD_204470 | JGI IMG/M metagenome (GOLD analysis project Ga0315910, IMG submission 204470) | Garden soil microbial communities collected in Santa Monica, California, United States - Edamame soil | ecosystem: Environmental > Terrestrial > Soil > Garden | place: USA: California... | reverse complement strand
GGGCCGGCCCGGTAGCGTCGCAGTTGCGGTCCATGACGCTGCGTTGCGCTGAAACGGCGCGTTTCATGGCTGATCGTGCACAGCATACGCGGCCGCGAAAAGTGTCCAGTCAGCACATCGCGCAAGCTACGCGGATATTGCTGTCAGCCCACGCCTACGCGCGCGCGTCGAGGGCATTTGCTTGTGCAGCGCGGGCCGGTTACTTTCCTGATGGAATCCCATGTCGATCGCATTGATCCTGCTCTTGCCGTTCGTGGGCAGCCTTGCGGCTGCCTTCCTTCCGGCCAACGCCCGCAACGCTGCCCCCTGGCTGGCGGGCGCGGTGGCGCTCGCATGTTCGGTGCTGGTGGCCATGCTGTATCCGCAGGTGGCGGGCGGCTTCGTGGTGCGCGAGTCCATCCCCTGGGTGTCGCTGTTCGGGCTCGAACTGGTGCTGCGCCTGGACGGCTATGCATGGCTGTTCGCCATGCTGGTGTCGGGCATGGGCCTGCTGGTGGTGCTGTACGCGCGCTACTACATGTCGGCCCAGGACCCGGTGCCGCGCTTCTTCTCGTTCCTGCTGGCCTTCATGGGCGCCATGCTGGGCGTGGTGATGTCGGGCAACCTGATCCAGATGGTGGCGTTCTGGGAGCTCACCAGCCTCACCTCCTTCATGCTGATCGCCTACTGGTACCACCGCGAGGATGCGCGGCGCGGCGCACGCATGGCGCTCATCGTCACCGTCGGAGGCGGGCTGTGCCTGCTCCTGGGTGTGCTGATGCTGGGCTGGATCGTGGGCAGCTTCGACCTGGATGCGGTGCTGGTGGGCGGGGCCGCCATCCGCGCGCATCCCTGGTACCCGGCGGTGCTGGTGCTGATCCTGCTGGGCGTGTTCACCAAGAGCGCGCAGTTTCCCTTCCACTTCTGGCTGCCGCACGCCATGGCGGCACCCACGCCGGTGTCGGCCTACCTGCACTCGGCCACCATGGTGAAGGCCGGTGTGTTCCTGCTCGCGCGCCTGTGGCCGGTGCTGTCCGGCACCGACCTGTGGTTCTGGCTGGTGTCGAGCACGGGCGCGGCGACCCTGCTCGTGGGGGCGTTCTCGGCCACCTTCCAGCGTGACCTGAAGGGCGTGCTCGCTTATTCGACCATCAGCCACCTCGGACTGATCACGCTGCTTCTGGGCATGAATTCGCCGCTGGCGCTGGTGGCGGCCGTGTTCCACATGATGAACCACGCCACCTTCAAGGCGTCGCTGTTCATGGCCGCGGGCATCATCGACCACGAGACGGGCACGCGCGACATCGGCCGCCTGGGCGGACTGTGGTCGCGCATGCCCATCACCACCGTCGTGGCGGCCGTGGCCGCGGCGGCGATGGCCGGCGTGCCGCTGCTGAACGGCTTTCTCTCGAAGGAGATGTTCTTCGCCGAATCGCTGAAGACCGAGGACACCTTGCGCCTGCCCTTCGCGGTGCCGCTGATCGCCACGGTGGCCGGCGCCTTCAGCGTGGCGTACTCGCTGCGCTTCATCCACCAGGTATTCTTCGGCAAGGCCACCTCCGATCTGCCGCGGCTGCCCCACGAACCCACGCGCGGCATGCTGCTGCCCAGCGCCGTGCTGGTGGTGGCCTGCGTGCTGGTGGGCATGCTGCCGTCCCAGACCGTGGGACCGCTGCTGGCCACGGCAGCCCATGGTCTGCTCGGAATGGATCTGCCCTACTACCGGCTGGCGGTCTGGCACGGCGTGACGCGGCCGCTGGTGATGAGCCTCATCGCGCTGTCGGCCGGCGTGGTCTTCTATCTGTTCCTGGTGCGCACCGGGCGCGCGATGATGCGCACGCCGCTGCTGTCGCGCATCAACGCGGCGCGCATCTTCGACATCCTCAGCGTGGGTGCGATCCGCGGCGCGGGTTCCCTGACGCGCCTGCTGTTTTCCTGGCGGCTGCAGCCGCAGCTGCTGATGATCGTGTGCACCGCGCTGATGGCGGGCGGACTGCCGCTGCTGATCGCCGGCTGGACGCGCGGCATGGCGCCGCTCACGCCGCTGGATCCGCTGTTCCTGCTGCTGTGGCTGATCGGTGGCGCCTGTGCGCTGGGTGCCGCGTACCAGGCGAAGTTCCACCGGCTGGCGGCGCTGATCCTGGTGGGCGGCGTGGGCCTGGTCACCTGCCTGACCTTCGCCTGGTTCTCGGCGCCGGACCTCGCGCTCACGCAGATCGCCGTGGAAGTGGTGACGGCGGTGCTCATCCTGCTGGGACTGCGCTGGCTGCCACGTCGCCTGGAACTGCCAGACCTGCGGCGCAGGACATTTCAGGCGAGGCTGCGCCGCGGACGCGATGCGGCGATTGCCGTATTGGCGGGAGCGGGTTTCGCGGCGCTGGCCTATGCCGTGCTGACACGGCCCTCCACCGCGGAGCTGGCGCCGTACTACATCCGCAATGCGCTGGAGGTGTCCGAAGGCCGCAACGTGGTCAACGTGATCCTGGTGGATTTCCGCGGCTTCGACACCTTCGGCGAGATCACGGTGGTGGGCATCGTTGCCATGATCGTGTACGCGCTGCTGCGCCGTTTCAGGCCCGCTCCCGAGAGCATCGAGGTGCCTCGCGCACAGCGGCGCGATGGCGAGGCGCCCATGCCTCCGTCGGATCCCGCGGATCTGCTGCCGCGCGGTGACCTGTACGTGCCCGCGGTACTGGCGCGGGTGCTGCTGCCCCTGGCCGGCATGGTGTCGCTGTACTTCCTCCTGCGAGGCCACAATGCACCTGGCGGTGGCTTCGTGGGCGGTCTCGTGATGGCCACGGCCGTGATCGTGCAGTACATGACCGGCGGCACCATCTGGGTGGAGGCGCGCCTGCGCGTGCATCCGCTGTACTGGATTGCCAGCGGACTGCTGGCGGCCGCCGGCGCCGGGCTCATCGCCGTGCTGCGCCATCAGCCCTTCCTGACCGCGCAGGGCGTGCACCTGCAGCTGCCGCTGCTGGGAGACCTGCACCTGGCCACGGTGCTGCTGTTCGACCTGGGCGTGTACATGCTGGTGGTGGGTGCGACGCTGCTGATCCTGGTGGCGCTGGCGCATCAGTCGCTGCGCAGTCCGCGCCGCGAGCTGGAGCCGATGGAAGGCGACCTGGAAGAAGAGGAGGCCGGCGCGAGCCGGGTGCAGGGCTGATGGAGATCGTGTACGCACTGGCGATCGGCGTGCTCACTGGCGCGGGCGTGTGGCTGCTGCTGCGGCCGCGCACCTTCCAGGTGCTGATGGGACTCACGCTGCTCTCCTACGCGACCAACATCTTCATCTTCGGCATGGGGCGGCTGGCGCTGCACAAGGCGCCCGTCATCGAGTCCACCAATGCCGTGGAACCCTCGCTGTACGCCGATCCGCTGCCGCAGTCGCTGGTGCTCACGGCCATCGTCATCGGCTTCGCCACCACCGCGCTGTTCCTGGTGGTGCTGATGACGCTGCGTGGCACGACGGGCACTGACCACGTGGATGGCAGGGAGCCGTGATGGACCTGCTGCTGCGCCATGTCATCGTTCTGCCCGTGCTCATTCCGCTGCTCGCGGGAACGGCGATGCTGTTCCTCGCCGAGGCACGCCGCGGCACGCGCATCCTGCTGGCGGTAGGGTCGATGGTGGCGCAGCTCGCCGTAGGCTGCCTGCTGCTGTTCCTCACCAGCGACGAGGCCTCGTTCATCTGGCAGCAGGGCGTGGGCGTGTACGCCATCGGCGGCTGGGGAGCGCCTTTCGGCATCGTGCTGGTCGTGGACCGCCTCTCCGCCGTGATGATCACGCTGGCGGCCACCGTGGCGCTGTCGACCATGGTGTATTCGATCTCGCGCTGGGATCGTCCGGGGCAGCCCTTCCACTCGCTGTTCCAGCTGCTCACCATGGGCATCAACGGCGCCTTCCTCACCGGCGACCTGTTCAACCTCTTCGTGTTCTTCGAGGTGATGCTGGCGGCTTCCTATGGCCTGCTGCTGAAGGGTGTGGTGGCGCCGCGCCTGAAGGCGGGCATGCACTACATCGTGGTGAACCTGGCGGCCTCCTTCCTGTTCCTGATCGGCGTGGCGCTCATCTACGGCGTGGCCGGCACGCTCAACATGGCGGATCTGGCGGGGAAGGCGGCCGCGCTCTCCAGTGGCGACCGGGCGCTGTTCGATGCGGGCGCGGCCATACTGGGCGTGGCCTTCCTGGTGAAGGCGGGCAGCTGGCCGCTGAATTTCTGGTTGCCCGGCGCGTATTCCCAGGCCAGCGCGCCCGTGGCTGCGGCGTTCGCGATGATGACCAAGGTGGGCCTGTATTCGGTGCTGCGCGTGGGCACGATCCTCGGTGCCGACGAGCGCATCGGCGCCGCGCTCTTCTACCTGGGCATCGCCACGCTGGTCACCGCGGCAATCGCCATGCTGGGCGCCAAGCACCTGGCGCGGCTGGTGGCGTACTCGGTGCTGGTTTCCATGGGCATCCTGCTGGCCACGCTGGGACTTCAGGAGGATGTGCTGACGGCGCCGGTGATGTACTACATGATCGTCTCGGTGCTCACCTCGGCGGCCTTCTTCATGCTCACCGGCATGACCGACCGGACCCGCATCACCGATCCGCCCACCGACGTGGAGGACACGGGCACCGGGGAGAGCCAGCCCATCTACGTGGGTTACGGCATCAAGGAGCCCTCGGTGTACCGCGACGATGATGACGAGATCGGCATTCCGATTCCCGCCACCATGGCCTTCCTCGGATTGATGTTCGTGTGCTGCGTGCTGCTGCTCACCGGGTTGCCGCCGCTGCCGGGGTTCATCGCCAAGTTCGCGGTGATGTCCACCGCCGTGCAGACCGCGGAAGGCACCGGCGGCCACGCCGCGGTGTGGATGCTCTGCGGTGCGGTGCTGCTTTCAGGTCTCACCGGCGTCATCGCGCTGAGCCGAGTGGGCATGCGGCTGTTCTGGGGCGCGGCACGCATCACGCCACGCCTGCGCGTGCTCGAAGCGGCGCCCGTGGCGGTGCTGGTCATGCTGTGCCTCGCGCTCGGCATCTGGGCCGGACCGGTGGCGCAGTACCTGGATTCCGCGGCGCGCTCGCTGCATCAGCCCGATACCTACATCGAGGTGGTGCTGGCTCCGCAGGAAGGATCGCCGGGGGTGGTGCCATGATCCACACTTTCGCCCGCAGCGTCTCTCCGACGCTGGTGCTGGTCCTGATGCTGCTGTGGGTGGTGCTCAACCAGACCCTGGCGCCCGCGCAGTTCGTGCTCGGCGCACTGCTGGGCACGGGACTCTCGTGGGCGGGTTCCACGCTGCGGCCGGTGCAGGCGAGGGTGCGCCGCCTCGACGTGTGTGTCGCGCTGTTCTTCATCGTGCTCGGCGACATCATCCGCTCGAATTTCCACGTGGCCTGCATCGTGATGGGGCTCACCGGGGGCCGGAGCATCAAGGCGGGATTCGTGGACATTCCACTGGACATCAAGGATCCCCACGGCCTCGCAGCGCTGGCCATGATCGTCACTTCGACGCCCGGCACGGTCTGGGTGGGGCTGTCGCCAGACAAGAGCTGGCTGCGCCTGCATGTGCTGGACCTCGTGGACGTGGAGAGCTGGCAGCGCATCATCAAGCAACGCTACGAAAGCCGCCTCATGAGGATCCTGGAGTGAACGAGCTGTTCGACCACGCGGCGGGGTTCGCCGCCCTGTGCTTCGTGCTGGCGATGGGTTGCGCCCTGGTCCGGTTGTTCATCGGCCCTTCGGCGCAGGACCGCGTGCTGGCCTACGACTTCATGTACATCAACGGCATGCTCACGCTGCTGATGCTGGGCATCCGCTCGCATTCGAGCGTGTATTTCGACATGGCGCTGTTGATCGCGATGTTCGGCTTCGTGAGCACCATTGCACTGGCGAAGTTCCTGCTGCGTGGCGAGGTGATCGAACCATGAACGGCGTGGAGCTGCCCACCTGGGCTGCGCTGCCCGCGGCCATCCTGCTGGTGATCGGCGGCGTGCTGGCGCTGCTCGGGGCGCTGGGCCTGCTGAGGATGAAGGACTTCTACCTGCGCATGCACCCGCCGACCATGGTCACGACGCTGGGTGCCGGCTGCGTGCTGATCGCCTCGATGCTGGTGTCCTCGGCGCTGCGCGGCCGGCCGGTGATCCACGAGGTGCTCATCAGCATCTTCCTGGTACTGTCCGCGCCGGTCACGGCCATGCTGCTGATGCGCGCGGCCGTGGCGCGGCTCAAGAAGCGCGCTTCCCGCGAATAGATTCAGCGGGCGAGGGGCAGTGCCACGCCCTCGCGGCGCCGGTCGGCTGCTCCCTCGAGGGCCTTCTCGCGCGCCACGATGAGATTGAGTCCGGAGATCTCGCCACTGACTTCGCGTACCTGGAAGCCCTGGTGCGACAGTGCGGCCGACCATGCCTTGCCGGCTTCCGAAGCGGTCTCCACGCTCACGACCGGGCCACGGGCCACGATGTTGGGAAGATCCGAAGCCTCCTGCGCCGACATGCCCCAGTCGAGCACGGCGACCAGCGTCTTGGCCACGTAGCCGACGATGGAATTGCCGCCGGGAGACCCGGTCACCATGAACACGTCGCCCCCGGCATCGAACACGATGGTGGGCGACATGGAGGAGCGCGGCCGCTTGCCGGGTCCGGGCGCATTGGCCACAGGCCTGCCACCGATGGCCGGCGGACGGCTGAAGTCCGTGAGCTGGTTGTTCAACACGAAGCCATGCGTCCAGCGCGAGGAACCGAATGCGCCCTCGACGGTGGCGGTGAACGACACGGCATTGCCCTCGAAGTCGATGATGGACATGTGCGTGGTTCCCGGCCGGCCCGCATCACCGGCGCGGCCCCACATGTCGATGAAGGGAGTGCCGTGCACGATGGCGCCGGGATCACCGGGCTGCGGCGCATCACCGGGCTTGAATCCGGAAGCGGCGCGCGCCTTCACATAGCGCGCATCCAGCAGCTCGGCCACCGGCACCTGCACCTGGTCCGGATCGGCCACGTAGTGGTCGCGGTCGGCGTAGCCAAGCTGCTGCGCCAGCACGAAATCGCGCAGGCGCTCGTCGGAGGCGGCGCCGGGACCCGGCTGCTTCTGTGCGTACAGCGACATGATGAGGTTCATCGCCACGCCGCCGGAGGCGGCCGGCGGCGCCGAGCAGATTTTGTACACGCGGAAAGGTCCGCAGAGCGCGGGCCGCTCCAGCACGCGGTAGTCCGCGAGGTCCTGCAGGGTCAGTTCGCCGCCGATCTCCCCGCCGCGCACGGCGGCGATGATGTCCGCGGCAATTTCGCCCGAGTAGAAGGCCTCGGGACCTTCCTGCGCCACGCGTCGCAGCGTCGCGGCATATTCCGGGTTGGTACGCCGGTCGCCCACGGCCAGTGCCTTGCCGCCGGGGAAGAAATAGGCGCCGGAGCCCGGATTGCGTCCCAGCGGACCGTTCTGCAGGCGGGCGTTGAGCGAGTTGGCCAGGCGCGGGGAAACGATGAAGCCTTCCTCGGCGAGCCGGATGGCAGCCTCGAAATTCTTCGCCCAGGGAAGCCTGCCGTAGCGGTCATGCGCGGCCTTGTACAGTGCAATGGCGCCAGGCACACCGACGGACCGGCCGGAGAGCACGGCCTGGCCGAAGCCCAGCTCCTGTCCATCGACCTTGAAGTAATCCGCCGTCGCGCTGGCAGGCGCGGTCTCGCGGCCATCGAAGCTGATGGTCCGGCCGCTCTGCCGGTGGTGCACGACCATGAAGCCGCCACCGCCCAGGCCCGAACTTTGCGGTTCGACGAGTCCGAGCACGGCGTGCGCCGCGATTGCCGCATCCACGGCGCTGCCTCCCTGGCGCAGCGCTTCGAGTCCCGCCTCCACGGCGCGCCGGTCGGCCGCGGTGACCATGGCCTGGTCATGCAGCCGCCATTGTGGAGAGGCACCTGTCTCGGAGACCGTCGACGGCTTGCCTGCGCATGCGGCCAGCAGGACCAGCAGCAGGCTGCCCAGCACATTGCGGCGCGACATCACGTGGTTCCCTCGCGCTGTGCGATATCCACCCATTCCCGGTGGATGTCATTGTAGTGACGGCCGGCGATGCGGCTCTCGCGCAGCACCTTCTGGTACAAGGCCTGCGCGTCGGCGGTGCGTCCCTGCATCTTGTAGATGGCGGCGAGCCGGCATGCGGGCTCAGGCCCCGGGTAGTAGCTGCACAGGGCCTCGTACTCGTGTACGGCGGCGCCGATCTCTCCCAGCTCTTCGCGGGCGCGTGCGTAGAGCAGGTGGCCCTCGGCGGAAGTGTGACCGGGATTTCTTTCCTTGAGCAGGTCGAGTGCCTGCACGGTGCCTGCGGCATCTCCCAGCCCGAAGCGCGCCCGCGCCAGGCCGAACAGCAGCACGGGGTCATCCTCGTGTACGCCGCGCAGCGCGCGCTGGTAGAGCTCGGCGGCCTCCTGGAAGCGCTGCTTCTCCAGATATTCCGCCGCCAGCCTGATGGCGTTCTGTGCCGTGTCGGCCACTTCGAAATTGCGCGAGGCGGCCTTGAAGCCGCTGTCGGGATCGGCGATGCGCGAGAGCTTGCGCCTCACCTTCACACCGGAGCGGCTGCTGCTCCACTCGGGCACCAGCTCGACGATCACGTAGGCCAGAGAGCCCACCAGCGGGAAGAACAGCACAATGAATACCCAGCTCATGTTGCGGCCGCTCCTGATGATGTGCACCACCAGGGCCAGCTGGATGACCAGCGAAAGGATGACGAAGGGCATCTATTTCTTCAGGATGCTGATGACCTGCGGTTCGAGATAGGCTTCCAGGCCCATCCGGGAGTAGGTGCGCCCGATCCCGGATTCCTTGGCACCACCGAAGGGTACATCAGCCGCGGTATTGCGATGCTGGTTGACCCAGGCCGTGCCGACCTCCAGGCGCGCCGCGATGGCCGCGGCACGCTCCAGGTCGCGGCTCCACACCGATCCGGACAGGCCGAAACGCGTGTTGTTGGCGCGGGCGATGGCGTCTTCCACGTCGCGGAATTTCAGCACCGGGAACACCGGGCCGAACTGTTCCTCGGCAACGAGCCGGTCGGCCTCGCCCAGGCCCTGCACCACCGTGGGCGGGATGAAGTAGCCCTTGCCCGCCGGGACGGTGCCCTGCTGGAAGGTGCCGTGTCGTTCGGCATCGGCTTTCAGCTCGCGTACGCGCTCGAACTGCCGCAGGTTCTGGATCGGGCCCAGCGTAGTGGCAGGGTCGAGCCCGTCGCCGGTGCGGGCGGCCTTTGCCTCCGCTGCCAGCGCGCCGCACAGCGCGTCGTAGACATCCTCGTGGGCATAAATGCGCTTCACGGCCATGCACACCTGGCCGCTGTTCACCGTGGCCGCGAAGAACAGCTTCTTCGCCACATCGGCGACATCCACATCGGGCAGCACGATGGCTGCGTCATTGCCGCCCAGCTCCAGCGTCACGCGCTTGAGCGTGCCGGCAGCACTGGCCATCACCTTCTTGCCGGTCGCCACCGAACCGGTGAAGGAAATCTTGTCGATGCCCGGATGCGCAGTGAGCAGCGCGCCCAGTTCATCGCCTCCGGAGAGCACATTGACCACGCCGGCGGGCAGCAGCTCCCGCAGCAGCTCGCCGATCCGAAGCGTGGTCAGCGGTGTGAAGGGCGAGGGCTTGATGATGGCGCAGTTGCCCGTGCAGAGCGCCGACGCCAGCGGTCCTGCAGCCAGGTTCACCGGCGCATTCCATGGCGTGATGATGCCGGCGACGCCCAGCGGGCGGTACCGCAACTCGATGCGGCGCTCGGCATTGTCGAGGATGGTTTCGGGTCCGATGCGGATCTTCGTCATGCCCACCGACAGAGTGCCGGCACGCGCGATTTCCTCGCGTGCCTGGCCCAGGGGTTTGCCCTGTTCCTGGGTAAGCAGGCGTGCGAGAGGTTCCTTGTTCGCCTCGAGCGCGGCGGCGATGCGGCCGATATGCGCGGCGCGCTCTTCCCAGCCGAGGGCGCCCCAGGCCGGCTGGGCCCGACGCGCGGCGGCGACCGCCGCATCCAGTTCCTCTGCGCCGGCGGCCGGACACTGGGCGAACACCTCGCCGGTGGCCGGGTTGATGACATCGAGCCGCGCCGCGGTATCGACGAGCTGGCCGCCGATCAGCAGGCGGCAGGGGGAGTTGAAATCGATCATGGGTGTTCCGTGAGGGGCGGGGCGGTTGCGCGTCGGAGTGCCGAATCCGGGATGGTAAGATACCGGTTCAACGTTCGAGGTTCATCCCATGAAAGTAGGTCTGGCAGGTCAGGGCGCCTTCGGCATCAAGCATCTGGAGGCAATCCGCAACATTCCCGGCATCGAGGTGGTCACGCTCACCGGTGGCAACCAGGAGTCCACGCGGGAAGTGGCGCAGAAATTCGGCATTCCGCACTACACGGGCGATCTGGCGGAAAGCCTGAAGCAGCCGGGCCTGGAGGCGATGATCCTCGCCACGCCCACCCAGATGCACGCCGCGCAGGCCATCCAGTGCCTGAAGGCCGGCAAGCATGTGCAGGTGGAGATTCCCCTGGCCGACAGCCTGAAGGACGCCGAGGCCGTGGTGAAGGCGCAGCAGGAGACGGGCCTGGTGGCCATGTGCGGCCACACCCGCCGCTTCAATCCCAGCCACCAGTGGATCCGCAAGAAGATCGTCGCCGGCGAACTCAAAGTGCTGCAGATGGACGTGCAGACGTACTTCTTCCGCCGCACCAACATGAATGCGCTGGGCAAGCCGCGCAGCTGGACCGACCATCTGCTCTGGCACCATGCCGCGCACACCGTCGACCTGTTCCAGTACCAGACCGGTGAGGAGGCCTCGGTGGCGCGTGGCGTGCAGGGCCCGTTCCATCCGGATCTCGGGATCGCCATGGACATGAGCATCCAGATGAAGACACCGAAGGGCGCCGTGTGCACGCTGTCGCTGTCGTTCAACAACGACGGTCCGCTCGGTACCTTCTTCCGCTACATCTGCGACAACGGCACCTACATCTGCCGCTACGACGACCTGTTCAACGGCAAGAACGAGCAGATCGACGTGTCGAAGGTCGATGTATCGATGAACGGCATCGAACTGCAGGACCGCGAGTTCTTCGCCGCGATCAAGGAGGGCAGGGAGCCCAACGCCAGCGTGGCGCAGGTGTTGCCGGCCTATCGCACCCTGGACCGGATCGAACAGTCACTGTAGTACCTCGAAGCCTTCCGGCGCTTCCCGTCGCCCCGGTGTAATTGTCTTACAACCGGGCGCGGCGATGTCCCGTTCCTCCCGGAGCCCCCGCCCTGTTCGATGGCAGGGATGGCCTCACCGGCCATCCAGAACAGGGGGGAAGGGAAATGTTCCAGCATCATGCTCTATGTACGGACCTGTCACGGCATGGTCCGGTGGGATCGGTCGCGGCTGCGGTGGCCGTCGCGCTCGCCGCAGTGGCGCAGCCTGCGCGCGCCCAGGATGTTCCAGCGGAGCCCGCAGCGGAGCTCGCCGAGGTCGTGGTCACGGGCTCGCGCATCGTGCGTCGTGACTTCAACTCGGACAGTCCCATCGTCACGCTCGATGTCGACGCCCTGCAAAGCACGTCGGAGGTCGGTGTCGAACAGACGCTGAACCGGCTGCCGCAGTTCGTCCCCGGACAGAACCAGTTCAGCGACGCGGGCTCCATCACGGTCACGCCGCGCGCCAGCCCAGGCATCGCCACCGCCAACCTGCGCGGACTGGGTTCCAACCGCACGCTGGTGCTGCTCGATGGCCGCCGCACCCAGCCGGCGAATGCCGCCATGATCGTGGACCTCAACACCATTCCTTCCGCGGCCATCGAAACCGTGGAGGTGATCACCGGCGGAGCCGGTTCGACCTATGGTGCAGATGCCGTGGCCGGCGTGGTCAACTTCAGGCTGAAGCGCAACTTCCGTGGCGCATCCCTCGATGCGCAGACGGGTTCTACCGAGCGCGGTGACGGCGAACAGACGTCCATCAGCGCGCTGCTGGGCGCGGATTTCGCCGACGGTCGCGGCAATGCGATGGTGGGTCTGAGCTACGCCCGGCGAGACGAGATCATCCGCGAGGACGTGCCGTTCTTCGAACAGGCGCTCTCGGATC
>Ga0315910_10004214_pt1 | contig 12060 bp, 9 predicted proteins | sample EdamamesoilMG_FD_204470 | JGI IMG/M metagenome (GOLD analysis project Ga0315910, IMG submission 204470) | Garden soil microbial communities collected in Santa Monica, California, United States - Edamame soil | ecosystem: Environmental > Terrestrial > Soil > Garden | place: USA: California... | reverse complement strand
GGTAGAGCGCCGGGACTGCGGACTCGGACGAGTTCGGTCGGCCTCCGTCGATCTCGAACGGTCTTCGCCGGAGGTTGTTAAGACCGGTCGCGGCCGACGCGACGCAGCAGGCTCGCTGCACGGCCTCGTTGTCGAGCTGAAAGCTCGTCAATTTCTGGAGCTTTTCCCGTGGCAGTATGAGAACACGGAGTGCGGGTCGTTCCGACCGGTTCCTGCCGCCAGCGCCTTCGAAATTTCCGCAACTGGACTACTGAACGTCCCGATGAGCTCACATGGCATCGTGGGACCACGAGGGCATCGTCGAGTTGTTCCGGCGCGACCCACGGCTCGCCGCCGATGTGTTGCGAGGTCCACTGGGCATCACGTTGCCTGTGTTCTCGGAGGTTCGCGTCGAGCCTGCCACCATGGGCGGACTCAAACCGGCTCAGCTGCACGCCGAGAGCCGGCGCCTCAGGCTGAGCGCTCAACTCGCCTAGCTCGGCTCGACTTCGGGCGCGGGCCGCGGCTCTGCCAGCATCAGCCGCTTCGCGGCTGGATCGTCGCGGTAGAACACCAGCGAGAACACTACGAAGGCTGCCCAGAGCGCGGCCAAGTGGTACAGCATCACGGCGCCGCCGTGCTCGTCGAACAGGATGCTCGAAACCGGCGGACCGAGCAGCATGCCTGCCGCGTAGAACACGTTGTAGATCGAAGTCGCGCGGGCGTAGTGCGCGCGCTCGACCACGACGCCCTGCAGCGCCAAGCTGACGGGCGAGATCGAAGCCAAGGTAGCGCCAGCAATCGCGACCGCCGTGCACATGAGCACGTAGGAGTTCAGAAACACGAAGCCGAGCACCATGAGCCCGCCGATGCTGCCGAGTACCCGCATCGTGAACAAGTGTCCGAAGCGATCGCCGATGCGCGCGGCGATGTTGATGAACACCAGCATGCCACCCGCGAAGTAAAACGGAATGGTGATGGTCAGCTCCTTGGCGATTCCCTTCGATTCCATCAGGAACAGCGGCAAGAAGAGCACGACGCTCGCCTGGAAGTAGCCGTAAGAAAACGTGGCAAAGCACGAGTTCTTGATGCGCCACAGGAGCTGCCAGCCGCTGACCTGCGCGCTGTCCGCGAGCGGCTTCGAGGCTCGACCCTCCGGCTCGGAGTGCGACGAGGTGTAGTGGCTGGGTAGCTCGCGATCCATCTTCAGCGCCGTGTAGCCGGCGGCGAGCGTGGAGAGCACACCCGCCGCCACGAACCCGGCCTTCATCGACACCAGCTCGGTGAGCAGCCGCGACAGCCAGGGGCCGCCCACGTACCCGAAGGCGATCGCGAGCGCGTACAGGCTCATCACGAAGGCCTTGTTCTTCGACCCCGAGCGCGCGAGCAAGATCGTTTCGCAGCTGACCCAGATACCTACCGAGAAGGCGCCGTCGAAGAAGCGCACCACCGCCATCGCGTAGTACGAGTCGAGGAACGGGAAAACACCGACCGTGACCGCATAGCCCAGGAAGCTGGCCGTCAACGTGACCTTGGCAGTGAAGCGCTGAATCAAGCTGCCCATGGGCAGCGAAAGCGCGACGATGCCCGAAGCGAACCATGCGGCCAGCGTGCCGATCGAGCGTTTCTCGAAGCCCTTGTCGTCGAGCAGCAGGGCGATCAGCGAAATCGCCATCCCGTAGGCCAGGCCCAGGATCAACGTAGCAACGTAGACGCGCCAGATGTTGCGGTCCTCGATGCGTTTGGTCCACTGGAACCACTTGATCAGCAGGTTGGGCATGGGCTGCTTGGGCGGGTCTTGGCTGGGGAAAACCCGGGAAGGCTATAGCAGACCTTCGCCCAAGCGCCTCCATCATTCACCCGTCACAAATCTTGGGCGGACAGCACCGACCAGGGGAACTTGTTGCAGCCCTTGGCCAGATCCGCCGTATCTGCAGGATCGAGCTCGCGCGCGGCGTCGGCGGAGTCCAAGTTGTACCCCGTCTGGCAAAAGTAGATCTTGCCTGATTCCGCGCCAGCGCCACCCGCGCCCGCAGCGCCACCCGCGCCCGCAGCGCCACCTGCGCCTTCACCACCGGGGAGGACCATCCAATCGAAGCGGCTGTACTTGCCCGGGTTGTAGGCGTTGGCACAATCGTTCAGGGCCACGGCCCAGCGCTGCCCGTTCGAGAACTCGAGCAGGTGAAACGACGAAGTGCCGTAGGACGAGCTCATTTGCCAAAGGCTCGGGGTGATCGTGTGCGAGCCGTCAAAGTTGTCCTGGTAGCTCCCGACCAACGCGATCGGGGCGAGCGCGGTCCAGGGGTAGCCACTGCAACCTTCCTCGAGATCGTCGGCGTCGGCCCGGGCCGCCTCGCGGGCATCTTCCTCGGTCGAAGCCGCGTAGACGGACTGGCAGTAGTAGAGCTTGCCAGCTTCGTGGGTCCATTCGAAGCGGCTGAAGCTGTCAGGAAAGAAGTCGTTGTCGGCCGCGTTCTCGGCAATCGCCCAGCGTTCGTCGTTCGAGAAGTCGAGCAGATCGAACGTCGAGGTTCCCATCTGCCAGACCTCGTCGTCGACGCGATGAGCGGCGTCGTAGTTGTCACGATAGGCACCCGCGATCTCGAGGTCGTTCTCGACAGGCGGCGACTCGCACTCGGGAGCGCCGGCACTGCCCGCCGCTCCGGCTGCCCCACCGCCTCCGCTGCCCCCGCCGGCAGTCGTGCCGCTGCCGCCCGACCCGCCGGTGCCCCCGGCCCCGCCGCTGGAAGTGGTACTGGGTGAATCATCGTCACCACCGCAGCCCACCAACAAAATGCACACCCCCAAACACACCTGACTCGCGAACGCCTTCATCTGAAACTCCTTGTGTCGACCCACCGTCGACGAAAGTTACCAAGCCAACCGAGGAATTGCTCGTTGGGGCGTGAACGACGAAGGCTCGCTGCGGCCTGGTCGCCCCGCGCCCCGCGGAGTCGTGTCGAAACGGCTGCGTGGTGCAGCCTTGTCGGGCAGAAGGTCTCCTGGCTCCCGGTTCATCCTCAGGCCCTCCTTCCCAGACTCGTCGTCCAGTGGATCCGTTGGCCGTCGTTCCCGGTTACAGTGGCGGGGGCCGCGTCGGATTCACACCGACTTCCCTTGCTCTGCCCGAACGAGGGCTCGCGTAACATGGCAGCTGGTTCGTACGCAAGCACTGCCTCGGTTCCATCAGGACTGTGTCAATCCTGTAGACCATCTAACAGCCCTGGCTTGGCTCGGCTCATGCCGCGATTTGTCTGCTTGCGCTCGCGCAGCGGAGACTCTTAAACTCGCACCGGCGAGGGCTATGGGCAAATGGCGCAACATTTACATGTCGTTGGCGGTCATCCCACGGGCTTTGGGGCCAGCTGCAGAAGCGACGCTTGGTGGCGCGGTCCAGCAGCGACACTGGGCGGGCTGTCTGCTTTTCTGATCTACGTCACGTGGGCGTCCTTTCAAGGAGCTCACTTCACGGCGGGGCCGTACTTGAGTCCCTTCTACTCGCCCATGCTCTTCTATCCGCCGAGCGGTGAAGGTGCTGCGCACGCCTGGTTCGGTGCCTGGCCGAGTTGGTGGCCAGCGATCATGCCCGCCTCGCCCGCGCTCTTGATCTTGGTGGTGCCGGCGTCGTTTCGCTTCACTTGCTACTACTATCGGAAGGCCTACTACCGATCGTTCGCCGGCTCGCCTCCGGGCTGTGGCGCGGGGCCCATGGCAGGGCAGAAGCCGTATTTCGGCGAAACCCGCTTGCTGTTGTTCCAAAACTTGCATCGCTACGCGCTCTACCTCGCGCTCTCGTATATCCCGATCCTCTACTACGACGCCTTCGTCGCCTTCTCGTACGAAGGACAGTTCGGCTTCGGTCTCGGGACGCTGATCTTGTTGGTGAACGCTACTTTGATCGCTGGCTATACCGTCGGCTGTCATTCGTTCCGGCATCTGATCGGTGGGAAAACCGACTGCATGAGCTGCGGGCAGCAGACCTTGAAATTCGGCGCCTGGCAGCGAGCATCCTGGTTCAACGCCCGCCACATGGCCTTCGCTTGGGCGAGTCTCGGCTGGGTCATGCTCACCGATCTCTACATCCGACTGTGTTCGATGGGCGCCATCGAGGATCTGAATACCTGGTCATGAACGTCACCGAAATTCAAACCATCGAACATGATGTATTGGTGATCGGCGCGGGCGGGGCTGGTTTGCGCGCCGCCATCGAGTGCAGCGCCCAGGGGCTCGACACCGGTGTCATCTCGAAGAGTTTGCTGGGGAAGGCGCACACGGTCATGGCCGAGGGCGGCATGGCGGCGGCGCTCGGCAACGTGAACCCGAACGACAACTGGAAGGTGCATTTCCGCGACACGATGCGCGGCGGCAAGTTCCTCAACGTCTGGCGCATGGCCGAGCTGCACGCCAAACAAGCGCCCAGCCGCGTGAACGAGCTCGAAGAATGGGGCGCCGTCTTCGATCGCACCAAAGACGGCTTGATCAACCAGCGGAACTTCGGCGGGCATCGCTACCCCCGCCTGGCCCACGTGGGCGACCGGACTGGGCTCGAACTGATCCGTTCGCTGCAAGACCATGGCGTGCACCAGGGCATCGATTTTCACATGGAGTGCACCTGCCTGGGGCTGTTGCTCGACGGCGGGCGCATCGCGGGAGCCTGCGCTTACTGGCGTGACACCGGCCGCTTCGTAGTCTTCCGAGCCCAAGCCGTGATCATGGCCACCGGCGGCGCTGGTCGCGCCTGGCGGGTGACGAGCAACTCTTGGGAATACACCGGCGACGGGCTCGCCATGGCCTACGACGTCGGCGCGGAGCTGATGGACGTCGAGTTCACGCAGTTTCATCCCACGGGCATGGTGTGGCCGCCTTCGGTGCGAGGCACACTTGTCACCGAGGGCGTCCGCGGCGAAGGCGGCATTCTCTTGAACAGCGAAGGCAAGCGCTTCATGTTCAACTACATCCCCGAGCGTTTCGCCGCGGAGACGGCCGACACCGAAGCCGAGGCGCTCGAATGGCTGAACGGCAAAGAGGGCGCCCGACGCCCGCCCGAGCTCTTGACGCGAGACGTGGTGGCTCGCGCGATCAAAGCCGAGGTCGAGGCGGGCCGTGGCTCGCCGAAGGGCGGCGCGTTCCTCGACATCGCATCGCGCCGCGACCCCGATTTCATCAAGCGCAAGTTGCCCTCGATGTATCACCAGTTCAAAGAGCTGGCCGAAGTCGACATCACCAAGGAGCCAATGCAGGTCGGCCCAACGCTGCACTACTTCATGGGCGGCATTCGCGTCGACGCCGAAACCCAGATGACCACGGTTCCGGGCCTGTTTGCTTGCGGCGAGTGCGCCGCGGGGCTGCACGGGGCCAACCGCCTAGGCGGCAACTCGCTTTCGGACCTGATCGTGTTCGGCAAGCTCGCCGGCACCGGCGCCGCTCAGTACATCCGCGGCTTGACGCAGAGCCCCAAGGCAGACGCTGCGCAGATCGAGGGCATCTTTCGCGCGGCAACCAGCCTGCTGAACCGCGAATCGGGTGAGAACCCGTACCTGTTGCACGAAGAGCTGCAAGAGCTGATGGGTAGACACGTCGGCATCGTACGCACCGGCAAGGAGCTCGAAGAGGGCATCGAAAAGCTCACCCAACTGAAAGAGCGCGTAGCCAACGTGAAGGCGCACGGGGCGAGCCAGTACAACCCGGGGTGGCACGAGGCGCTGTCACTGGGACCGATGTTGATCGTCTCGGAAGCGGTCGCACGAGCGGCGCACCTGCGCGAAGAGAGTCGCGGCGCGCATACTCGTATCGATTTCGAAGGCGAGCAGGACGAGTGGCTGAAGTACAACGTCGTGATCAAGCGCGGCGCTGGCGGCGAGCTTTTGGTCGACAAGGTCGAGCGTTCAGCACCGCCGCAGTACTTGGCCGACATCGCCCGCGCGAAAATCGAAGATCTGGAAGCTGGCAAGGTGGGTGCCGACGCACCCGAGGACTGAACCCAATGGCGAAGCGAACCTTCAAGATCTGGCGTGGGAACGAGACTGACGGGAACTTCGAGAGCTACAGCACCGACGTGAGCGAGGGCATGGTGGTGCTCGACGTGCTGCACCAGCTGCAGGCCGAACAAACGCCAGATCTCGCGATTCGCTGGAACTGCAAGGCCGGCAAGTGTGGCTCGTGCAGCATGGAAATCAACGGCAGACCGCGCCTCGCCTGCATGACGCGCATGAACAGCTTCGAGCCAGACACCACCGTCACGGTGCAGCCGTTGAAGACGTTCCCCGTCATCAAGGACCTGGTCTGCGACGTTTCGTGGAACTACGAACAGAACAAGCGCATCCCTCCATTCAAGCCGAAACCGAAGGGCAAAGACGGGCGGCTTCGGATGTATCAGGAGGACGTCGACAGGGTGCAGGAGTTCCGCAAGTGCATCGAGTGTTTTCTGTGTCAGGATGTATGCCACGTCCTGCGTGACCGCGGGGCGAAGGATAGGTTCATCGGTCCACGTTTCATGATCCGCGTTGCTGGTCTCGAAATGAACCCGCTGGACGACGACGATCGAGTCCCCGAGCTCAAGCACGAGTACGGCTCTGGTCTGTGCAACATCACTCGCTGTTGTACCGAAGTATGCCCCGAACATATCGGAATCACGGACAACGGCATCATTCCGCTGAAAGAGCGGGTCGTGGATCGGTACTACGACCCCCTGGCGATGATCGGGCGTAAACTCATGGGAATCAAAGTGCGAACGAAGCCTCGGAGCTCAGAAACAGAGCCTCGGGGCTCACGACCACAGCCGCGAGGCTCAGCAACAGGGCCGAGAGGCTCACGAGGGGAGTAGCGCCGTGACCGAACACCTGGAACTCAAGCGAATCTCGCAAGACGCCGTGCCCCACGCCATCGAGAAGGCGGAGCAGTACCGACTGCTCAACGATCCAGAACTCGCCGAGAGCATTTGCCTCGACGTGCTGGCCGTCGCACCCGAGAACCAGAAGAACCTGAAGACGCTGATCCTCGCGGTCACCGACCAGTTCGCCAATTCGGCCTCCCGCGTCGGCACTCGGGACGCGCTCACGTACGTCGAGAAGCTCACGAGCGAGTACGAACGTGTGTATTACACCGGGCTCGTCGCCGAACGCGAAGCGCGCGCCTTTCTTGGCCGGACCCATGGTACGGCGCACGCCTTCTTCGGTTTTCGTCAGGCCATGAGCTGGTACGAGCGAGCCGATGCACTCGCGCCTGCCGGCAACAACGACGCGCGCCTGCGTTACAACACCTGCGTGCGCACCATCCAGCGCGAGCACCTCGAGGCCCCCCCGCCTTCGGAATCCGAGCTCCCCTTGGAGTGATCTTCTAGCGCAAGAGTAGGCACTCCGTCGCTCCAGCGCACGGGGAGGGGTATCGCGGCTCCACTTGTCCAACGGTGGGGCCCCTGCTAGCGTAGCTTTGGTTCGTGGGATGTGGGCGTGCGCGAGCTTTGTTCGCGCCTGGAGGATGCTATCCGTGAAAATCTCATTGGCGTGGATCGTCCGCAGTGTTGCGGCGTTGGCTTTTTGTTTCGGAGTCTCCTGTAGTTCGGAGCCGAGCTCGGAGAGCAGCGACCGATCGACGGAACCAGTCGGGCAGGTTGCCCAACGGCTCGAGCTCCCCGCTTACGACTACGACCCCCCGAGCGACCCCGCGACCGGCTTCGTGCACCCTTTCGGCGACCCCGCGACCAGCAGTACCGGCGAGGATCTGACCAGCTGCGTCGCTGCCGATGTCGAGTCAGAAAATTGGCACTACCCGCCCGCAGACTATGACGTTCCGGAACCAGAAAAGGGCGAAATGACTATTTCGTTCTGGTTCTGGGCACACAATTTCGATCGCCGGGAGCATTCCTTGGTGGCCAAGGGCAACGCGGCGGTCAACCAGGTCGGTTGGCGCTTCTACGTAGAAAACGTAGAAGAAAACGGCGTAGAAACCACGAGACTAATCTTTCGGGTCGGCGCCAGCGATCGTACCCAATCCCCGAACAAGTTCTACTCCGCAGCTGCCAGCAAGCCTGTCAGTCCCGGACGCTGGTACCACGTCGTCGGGGTCATCGATCGGGTATTACCAGGCGAAGTAGACCCTGAGCAGAAGAACCAAGTCCGGCTCTACTTGGACGAGCAGCTCCATCCATTCGTTTCAGGCGGGGGCGGAGCTGCATCGGCTTCGCTCAAGGCGTCAAGTAACGCTGAAATCGATTCGGCTCAACCGCTGCGGATCGGCTGGACTCGCAATCCTGCTACCGATGATTACATGTGCTCGAGCGGGGTCGTACGGCACCTGGCCATCTATCCCCGCGCGCTCTTATTCAACGGCGAGATTACCCAGCTCTACGACCAATATCCGAACCTTCACAAAGAGCGTATCGATCATCCCGTACCCGCGGATGCGCACTTCACGCACTACTCGGAGCGTGAGTTTGGGGCTGACGAACCCTTCGTATGCAAAGAAGCCGTCGCAGACGTCGACTACCACTACCCCCCGTCGAACGTAATCGAGGACCCGATGACGGGGGAAACCTCGATTTCGTTTTGGTTCTACGCACGCGACTTCGCTCACAATCCACACTCCTTGGTTTCCAAAGGAAACGCCGTGAGCTCGCATGCCGGCTGGCGCTTCTTCGTGGAACGGGACCAGCAGGGGGTAAGCCAGCTCATCTTTCGAGTGGGCCTCCACGATGAGGGCACCAACAAACGCTACGCAGCTGGAACCAGTAAGCCTGTAACACCCGGGCGCTGGTACCATGTGGTGGGGGTCATCGATCGATGGATGCCGGGCGAAGCAGACCAGCGATCGGAAATTAGACTCTACCTGGACGAGGAGATCGAGCCCCAAACCTCTGGTGCCGGCGGAGCTACGACTAGATACTTCCCGAAGGCCATGCCCGCCAGCGCGCGGATCGAGACGCCCCAGCCTCTCAGAATTGGCTGGACCCGTAATCCTGACAACGACGTGCACCAGTGCTCGAACGGAAAACTAACGGGCCTTCGCATCTATTCGAGGGCCCTTTCCTTCAAGCCAGAGATTACCGCCTTATTCGATGCCAAACCTCCGATGAAGACCGATCAAGTCCTCTTCGATCCGGCTGTCGATAGCGTCAATTTCAGCATCAACAGTTTTCGAATACCATCGGTCGTGCGAACCCCTGGCGGCGCACTGTTAGCATTTGCAGAGGGACGAATTTGTGGGCACGAGGACTACGGTGATATAGATCTCGTCTACAAACGCTCGAAGGATGACGGGCTGACCTGGAGTCCACTGGACGAAATCTCGGGAGACGACCACGGAGCTTGGCAAGATCCCACGGCGGTTGCCGATTTCACGCCCGGCCACGAGCGCGTGTGGTTGTTCATGACTCACACCGACGAGAACGTTTCCCACCACGGTGGAGATACCAACCCGTGTCCCCCCAACAAGACGACCAAGTCGGGCGACCGTTTCATCTGGGTCACGTCGACCGTGGACGATGGGGACCATTGGACCCCCCCCGTGAAGCTGAGCGTGCAGCCACCCGGCGAGACGTGGAACCACGTGGGACCGGGGGTCGGCATTCAGCTCCAACAAGGTCCCAACAAAGACCGACTGATCGTTCCAGCGGTCAATGGCAACTTCATTAGCGATGACCACGGAGACCACTGGTCTTTCAAGGAAATCCAGGCTCCTAAGCGCACGAACGAAAGCACGATCGTTGAGCTCTCCACCCCTGGAAGCCTGCTGCGGAACGATCGCGCAACAAATTCCAACTGGGACACGGCCCAGCGGCGCTGGACCTCCATGGGTACCATCTCAGGGGGGTTCGCTGATGGGTTTGCTCCGCACCCCTATTTGATCGATCCAGGTGTGGAAGGGTCGTCTCTGCTCTACTCGACCTCACCCTGGCGCATTCTGTTCATGAATCCGAGCCATGTGGATGCGCCTGCTGCGAGTGGGAACGACAGACGCTGCAATATGACAGTGCGCATGAGCTACGACAATGGCAACGAGTGGCCGGTATCTCGCGCCCTCCACGAACAGATGATGCCGAGCGAGACTTGCAACGAACCCAAGGGCGGCTATTCGAGCATGGCGACGACCCCCTCCGGAGCAATAGCAGCGCTTTCAGAGCTAGACCCCCAAAACACCGGCAACGCTGATTATCGCATCGAATTTCACCGCTTCAATTTCGAGTGGCTGCTGAGCGAGCCACACTAAGTTCGTCCCTGGTGGTCCGAGAGCTGGCGCGCTGTTCGGATGTGCGGTTACTCCCCGCAGTGGCGATCGCGGCGACGCCGCGGACACCCCGTGCACCCGTAAGGTTTCCAAACTAGGAAAGACCGCGGATTTCGCTAGCGGTCTGGGCCATTGTCGGGCCGTGCCACCGAACCGGTGAACAAGGCGTTGCCTATTGCAAAGCTGCCACCTAGATTCGAGCGCATCGCTCGGCCCGTGAACCGAGCGAGCACTAGGTTTGAGCGATTCCGATGACGGGGATCGCGGCGTGACGCCAAACGAAAGGTTTGAACAGCCATGAAAAGAAGAAAGATTGGTTTGATTGGTGCGGGCAACATCGGCGGCGAGCTGGCGAACATCTGCATGCAGAAGCAGCTCGGAGACATCGTGCTGTTCGACATCGCGCCGAAGGAGAACTTCGCGAAGGGTAAGGCGCTCGATCTCGAGCAGGCGTGTACTCAGAGCGGCAGCGACGCCAGCATCATCGGCACCTCGAACTGGGCCGACGTGTCCGGCGCCGATGTGCTGATCATCACCGCGGGTATTCCCCGGAAGCCCGGTCAGTCGCGCGACGATCTCGTGGGGACCAACCTGCCCATCATTCAAGACGTGGCGGACAATGCCAAGAAGCACTGCCCCGACGCCTTCACCATCGTGATCAGTAACCCCCTCGACGCGATGGTGTACGAGTTCATGCGGCGCACCGGCGCTCCCAAGGCCAAGGTGGCTGGCATGGCCGGCGTGCTCGACAGCGCGCGCTTCTCGCTGTTTCTGGCGCGCGAAGCCAAAGCCAGCGTGAAAGACGTGCGCACCATGGTGCTCGGCGGCCACGGCGACGACATGGTGCCGCTGCTCGGGTACTGCACCGTGAACGGTGTCGCGGTGGGCGAGCTCATCGCGAAGGACAAGCTCGACGCGATCGTGGCGCGCACGCGCACGGGCGGCGGTGAAATCGTCGGCCTGATGGGCACCAGCGCCTACTACGCACCGGCTGCCGCCGCCGTGGCCATGGCCGAAGCCTACCTGTTGGACCAGAAGCGGCTCTTGCCCGTCGCCGCGTACCTCGAAGGAGAATACGGCTACAAGGACCTCTACATGGGCGTGCCCGCGGTGATCGGCGGCGGTGGCGTCGAGAAGATCCTTCAGCTTCCGCTCACCGATGGAGAGAAAGAGATGCTGAAGAAGAGCGCCGACAGCGTCCAGAAGGTCGTCGACATCGTGAAAGCCAAGGCGTGACCCGATGAAGATTCACGAGTACCAGGGCAAGGAAATCTTCGCACGCTATGGGATTCCTACGCCCAAAGGCATCGCCGCGTTCAGCGTCGACGAAGCCGAAGCGGCAGCGAAGAAGCTGATCGCGGAAACCGGTAGCGAGGTCTGCGTCGTCAAGGCGCAGATCCACGCCGGCGGACGCGGCAAGGGCGGGGGCGTCAAGGTGGTGAAGGGCGCTGCGGCGGTGCGAGCTACCGCCGAGAAGCTGCTCGGCATGCAACTGGTGACGCACCAGACCGGCCCCGAAGGGCAAACCGTGCGCCGTCTGTACGTCGAACAGGGGCTCGATATCGGCCGTGAGCTGTATCTGGGCCTCGTCGTCGACCGTGAGAAGCGCAAGGTCGCCATCATGGCTTCGACCGAAGGCGGCGTGGAAATCGAAAAGGTCGCCGAGGAGACCCCCGAGAAGATCCTCACGGTCCACGTCGACCCCGTCGTGGGCCTCGCCCAGTACCAGGCGCGCAAACTCGCCTACGGTCTCGAGCTCGGCAAGCAGTCCCCGAACCCCAAAGAGACGATCAAGCAGTTCGTTCAGACGCTGACCACGCTCGCCAGCCTGTTCGAAAAGGAAGACTGTTCACTGTGTGA
>Ga0315910_10004213_pt1 | contig 12060 bp, 8 predicted proteins | sample EdamamesoilMG_FD_204470 | JGI IMG/M metagenome (GOLD analysis project Ga0315910, IMG submission 204470) | Garden soil microbial communities collected in Santa Monica, California, United States - Edamame soil | ecosystem: Environmental > Terrestrial > Soil > Garden | place: USA: California... | reverse complement strand
CGGCGCAGAGCTGCGGCACGGTCAGGTCCGAGGCCAGGTCCTCGACCACGATCTCCGGCACGGTCACGTCGAGCTTCGTCAGCGCGCCGCCGGCGGGGAGGAGCTGGACCGTGGCGCGGATGTCGCGCAGGGCGAGCCGCTGGACGTGGAACACCTTGCCCCCGCCCTGGCTGGGCTCGCCATCGGGCTCGCTGCCCTCCGTCTCGAAGCGCGCGAGGTGGTCGAGGATCTGGCCGAAGTTCGTGCCCTGGGCGTTGCGCTCGAGGTCCAGCGTGATGCCCTCGAGCTCCAGGGCGGGGATCGTCACGCGCGACTCCAGGAGCTGCCCGAGCGGCAACGACAGGTGTGCCGAGCGCAGCGCGAAGAAGCTCGGCTGCGCGAAGCCCGGAGGGTTGGCCACGGCCAGTCCGGACAGGCCGAACTCGCCCGAGAAGAGCCCGATGCTCGCGTCCTCGAGCCGCGTCTCGACCCCGAGCGCGTGCGTGCCGCCCCGCTCGACGGCCGCTTTCGTGAGGGAGTCGATCCACAGGAGCGCGCCGAGCCCGAGCAGGATCAGGGCGGCAACGAGGAACAGGCCCCAGCGGACGATGCGTTTCATGCCCCCATCTGAGCGCGGTGGCCCCGTCGAGGGAAGGATCACTCAACGCAGCGGGAAGGGCTCGATCGGGAGGGTCCGCTCCAGGCCCATCCAGTCGTGCTCGATGGCCGCGTAGAGCGCGCGGAAGTCGGTCGTGTAAGGCACATCGCCGTCGACGAGGGCATCGAGGTCCGGGGCCGTTCCGCGCGGCCCGCCGGTCCCGGGCCCGCCCAGGAGCAGCACGGGCGCCGCCGCTCCGTGGTCCGTGCCGCGCGAGCCGTTCTCGGCCGCTCGGCGTCCGAACTCGCCGTGGACCAGCGTCAGCACGCGCCCCTCCGCGCCGCCCTCCGCCAGGTCGGCCTCGAAGGCCGCCAGGGCGCGGGCGAGCGTCTCCAGCAGCGCCGCGTGGGCCGCCGCCTGGTGCGCGTGCGTGTCGAAGCCGCCCAGCGTCAGGTGGAAGAGGCGCGTGTCGAAGCCGCCCGTCACGAGGCGCGCGATCAGGCGCAGCCTGCGAGCGAGAGGCGAATCCGGGTAGTCCGCCGCCGTGCCCCGCGCCAGGGCCTGTTCCAGGCGTGCCGCGGCGTCGTAGGAAGCCCGGGCGGCCGCGCGCAGGAAGGCGAGGTCGCCGGTCGCGCCGTCCGCGACCGTCAGGGCGCCGTCCCGCTCCCCTGCCAGGCCCGGAAGGACCGCGAGGGCCAGGCTGGACTCGTCTGGCAGGGCCGGCGCGAAGACCCGCTCGCCCACGAGCGCGAGGGGGAGCTCGCCGTCGTCCACGCACAGGGCCGGCATGCCGCCGGAGCGCTCCGCGATCCGGTCCGCCATGCGTCCGAGCCAGCCCGTGCGCGGCGTGCCGCGCGGATCCGCGCCGTGCCAGACCTCGAGCGAGCGGAAGTGCGAGCGGTCGGGATCGGGATAGCCCACGCCGTGCACGACCGTCAGGCGCCCGGCCTCGCGCACGGGCAGGAGGGCGCCGAGCGCGGGGTGCAGGCCGTGGTCGTCGTCGAGCGCGTGCAGCTTCGAGCGCTGGAGCGCCAGGGTCGGACGCAGGCGGTAGTAGGCGTCCTGGCGATGCGGGACGACGGTGTTGAGCCCGTCGTTGCCGCCGGTGAGCTGCAGCACGACCAGCACGCGCTCGCCCGCCTCGGGCGCGGGCACCGGCCGCGCGCGCAGGGCCAGCGGCGCCAGCAGGCTGACGCGAAGCCCATCGAGGACGAGCTGTCGGCGCGTGAGGGGCATGGCGTGCTCTGGGTGGGCTCAGTAGAGATGGAACTCGGGCGCGGTCAGGACGAAGGCGATGGCGGCGGGATCGCTGGACGGCTCCCGCGCCAGGCGCTCCACGGCAGCGCGCAGGGCCGGCGGCTCCTCCGGCAGCACGTCGCGCAGGACCTCGAAGCCGTTGCGCGAGGGCGCGGCCTGCCGGGCCAGCTCGACCAGGGCGTTGTGGCGCGCGATCCAGTGCCCCGCGTGGATCCACGCTCGTCCGCCTTCCCAGCCCTTGACCGACGGAGGACGGAAGAGGGCCTGGCCCATGGCGCTGGCGCGGCGCGCGAGCGTGCGCGGCGGGACGCGCGCGCCCAGGGCGCGGCTAGCCGCGGCCAGGCACTCGACCGGCGCCGCGATGCGGGCGCGGCGGGCCCGGGGCGCGAAGAAGAGCTCGGAGCGCAGCAGCACGCGCAGCGTGCGACCCACGTCCCAGTCCGAGGCCAGGAGGGTCCCGGCCAGACCCTCGAGCTCCTCCTCCGTGGGCATGGGCGCCACGAAGGCCTCCAGGAGGACGCGCGCGACGTGCCGGGCGCAGGCGGGGTGCGCCAGGATCAAATCGAGCGCGGCGACGCCGTCGAAGCGTCCCTGGTGCCCGAGGATCGTCTTCGGGCCGTCGTCGTGGTGCTCCGGAGCGTGCACGAAGGAGCGTCCCTCCGTGCCCCACCCGGAGAAGGCGCGCGCGGCCTCCTGCACGTCGCGCTCGTCGTAGTGACCCGGTCCCAGGGCGAAGAGCTCGAGCACCTCGCGCGCGAAGTTCTCGTTCGGGTGCCCCTTGCGGTTCGAGCGGCCGTCGAGCCAGACGAGCATGGCCGGGTCGCGCGCGATGCCGTGCAGCAGCAGGCGGAAGTCGCCCAGGCCCGCGCGCCGCAGCAGCTCGTTCTGCCCGTGCATCAGGCGCACGTCCTGGACCTTCTCGTGGGAGGTCGCGAACAGGTCGTGCCAGACCAGGGTCATGCGCTCGCGCAGCGGCGCGCCGCCCGCCACGATGCGTGCCATCCACCAGGCCTGGAGCAGCTCCAGGCTCTCCGCCGCCAGCAGCGCCTGGATCGAGCCGTCGAGCTCGGGCGGCGTCCGGTCCTCGAACAGCCGCTCGAGCGTGGCGTCGAGTCCCGCCCCGAGCGCTTGCTCGAGCTCCTCCGGGCTCGCCCCGAAGCCCGCTCGGCGCAGCAGGTGCGCGGCGGCCGGACGGTCCCAGGCCCCCAGGGCCGGGCGCCAGGCTCGCAGGGTCGCGCTCATCGCGGCGCGACCGCCAGGATCGGTGCCAGCCAGAGCTCGTGCACGTCCGGGGTCGGGCGCCGGACCTCGATGCGCACGCCATCGAGCGACTCGAGCACTCGCTCCAGCCCCGCGATCTCCTCCAGCGCGTCCGCGTGCGCCAGCCCCTCGGCAAGCATCTTGTGCGCGACGAGGGCCGCACGGTTGTCCGCCAGCAGTCCGGCGAGCGCGCGCGGGGCGAGCCGGAGCTGCTCCTGGGCGGACCCGTCGAGCGGCGGCTTGCCCTCGAGCTCGCGCGCCAGCTCGCGCACCAGGGCGACGTGGGTGCCCACGATCAGGTGCCGTCCGACCACCGTCATGGCCGGCTCCAGGTTGTAGCGCAGGTCTACGCCCTCGCCAGGCCGCGGCGCCGGGAAGCGCGCGCTCGTCAGCTCGATCCCGTCCACGCTGGAGAGGTAGAGGCCCAGGCCCGCCTGGCCCTTCTGGGCCTGCTCGACCCCCAGAATCGCGATCAGGGTCTGCAGCGCGCTCGTCCACGCCTCGCCCTCCGCCGGATCGTCGAGCACGGCGATGGCCGCCACGGCCGGGAGCGTGATCTCGGGTCTGCGCTCGGGCGCGAACTCGACCGCGCGCGCGACGAGGCGGATCCAGGGCGAGACGTGCGGCAGGACCTCGCTGCCCAGGTCGCGACCGGCGAAGAAGAGCGCCCCGGTCGTGATCGTCTCCGCGAAGGCGGCCTGGGCCTCGGCCGGGAAGAGCGTCGCGCGGTCGGCGAGGAAGCGCGCGTAATCCCGGTACAGGAGCGCCGAGCCCAGATCCTCGCCAGCGACCTCGGCCGGCTGCTCCGCCGCGCGGGCGCCGGGCGCCAGCGACGCGACGTGCGGCGCTCCGACCGCGCGCACGCTCAGCTCCGGTCCCTCGGCCTCCAGCGCGAGGGACAGCGCGAGCGCGCGCGCACCGCACAGCGCGCCGAGCTCTGCTCCGAGCAGGCCCTGACCCGCCGGAGCCAGGCCGACGCGGCGCAGGGCGCGCAGGCCCTCGTCGCCGAAGGCCTCCAGCTCCTCCATCGCGAGCCAGGCCCACAGCGCGGCGTCCGGCGCGCGCGCCTCGTACTGGGCCTGGAGATCCGGGCACGCGAGCATCCCGCGCGCCCCGGGATCCGCGGCCAGCGCCAGGACCGCGCGCACGTCCTCGCGCCGCTTGCCGACGATCGAGAGCTCGCCGCGACGTGCCACCACCGCCTCCTCACCCAGGAACCAGACCTCGGCATCTTCCCAGCGCTCGTGCGCACTCCGCAGAGCGCCCGGCACCCCGTGCTGGCGCTCGAGGGCAGCGAAGATCGCCGTCAGCCCCTCCTCCGCCGCGGCGGCGTCGCTCGCGACGGCGACCAGCAGACCCGCCTCGTGCTCGGGGTCGAAGCCCAGCGCGACGCCGCGCTGGGTCATGCGGGCCGCGAGCGGCAGGGCCGGCGCTCCGAGCCACGCGTCGGCTCGTTCCAGGGCCTGCTCGAGCGAGCCGCCGGCCTCCTCCAGTGCCTTGGCAAGCGGCGTGGCCCGTGCCGCGGCGAGGAACGGGTGCGCGAGCCCGCCTCGCAGCAGCGGCTCGAGCCCGGGGCCCTCGAGGTAGACGCGGCAGCCGACCGGCATCAGGGTGGCGATCGCGCGCTCGGGCACGAGAGGCGCGGGCGGCGGACCGGGGAGCCCGGGACGCAGGACGCACAGGACGGCGAAGGCGGTCAGCGGGAGCGCGCGGTTCATCGCGGGTCTGGAGCGCTCGGAGCGCCCGGACGTGAAAGGGTTCCGAGAGGTTGCCGAATCGACCCCGCGCCGATGGTCGGAATCTCGGGAGGGGGGCAGAATGGGGAGCACGCCCCCGGGGCCAGGGCCCGGGAACCACCCCTGCTCCCGACCCCGCATGCGCTCCCTCCGCCTCGTCACCGGCCTCCTCTTCGCGCTGGGAGGAGTGGGCCCCTCCCTGCTGGCCCAGGCGGCCCCGAAGCCGCAACCCTACTGCCTGCGCGGCGTCGCCCTGGATCGGGCCGGCGAGCGCAAGGCGACGCTGATCCTGCGCGACGGAGCGATCGAGGCCGTCCTGGACGAGGCCGCCCCGGCTCCGCCGGGAACGCGCGTGATCGACGGCTCTGGGCTCCTGTGCCTGCCGGCCTTCCTCGATGCCTTCACCCGCAACGGCTGCACGGTCCCGCAGCCCGTCAGCGACCAGGACCTGCCGCCCAACGTGCTGGCGGACGTCGGCGTCGACATGCGCGAGGCCAATCGCAAGGGCATCCAGCCGGCCTTCCGCGCCGTCGAGGCACTGGCGCTCACGAAGGAGCAGCGCGAGGCCTGGCGCAAGAGCGGATTCGGCGCGGCGCTGGTCGCGCCGGGCGGTGAGCTGCTCTCCGGCTCCAGCGTGCTCGCCACCACGCGCGAGGCGGCCATGCGCGACCTCGTGGCGCGCGACGAGGTCTACGCCCACGCCGCCTTCGCCGCCAGCGGACCGGGCTATCCGGGCACGCTGATGGGCTACTTCGCCCAGCTGCGCCAGTTCTTCCTCGACAGCCAGCGCCAGCAGGAGCTCGCGCGCCGCCACGCCGCCGGGCGGCCTGGGTTGCGCCCGGCCTTCGACGCCGAGCTCGAGGCGGGTGCGGAGCTCGTCGCGGGCGAGCGCACGCTGCTCTGCCAGGCCGATTCGGCGGCGGACGTCTGGCGCTGGTTCCGCCTGGGGGACGAGTTCGGGCTCGAGCTGGCCTTCGTGGGCGGGCTGGAAGCCGGGCGCGTTGCGCAGGAGCTCGCGCGGCGGGACGTACCCGTCGTGCTCACGCTGGACTGGGGCAAGGAGCCTGAGGATCCGCGCTCCGCGGTGGACAAGACCGAGGAGGAGCCCGGTCCCGAGGAGGCGAGTGCGGCGCCGGAGCCGGAGACCGAGGCGGAGACGCCGGCGGAGTCCTCCGAGCGGGTCTGGGAGTACACCGAGCCGCTCGCCGTGCGCATCGAGCGCCGCCGCGAGTGGGAGGAGAAGCGCGCCGCCGCCCTGCGGCTCTCGGAGGCCGGGGTGCGCTTCGTGTTCGGCTCGGCCTCCGAGAAGCCGGGCGAGCTCCTCGAGCGCGTGCGGGCCCTGATCGAGGCGGGCTTGCCGGCCGAGAGGGCGCTGGAGGCCCTGACCGCGGACGCGGCGCGCTTCCTGGGCATGGAGGGGCGCCTCGGGCGGATCGAGCCCGGTCACGATGCCACCCTCGTGCTGTGGCGCTCCGACCCGCTGACCGAGAAGAAGGCCAGCCCGGCCTGGGTCTTCGTCGACGGCTTTCCGTACGAGTTCCCCGAGGAGAAGAAGAAGGACGCGGGCGCGGGCCCGGCCGAGGGGGTCGATCCGAGCGGGACCTGGGAGCTCGAGTTCACGGTCGAGGGCGAGGGGATCCGCTCGGCCCAGCTCGTGCTCGAGATGGCGAAGGACGGCGCGCTCTCCGGCACGCTGGAGGTCGAGAACCCGATGGGTGGAGGCAAGGTCCGCGCGGAGGTCGAGGGCCGGACGAGTGGCGCCGAGCTCGAGCTCGAGTGCGAGCTCGCCTTCGGCGAGTTCAAGATCCAGGTGTCGCTCGAGGCCGAGCTGGAGGGTGACGCTCTGGATGGAGAGGGCTCGTTCCGCGGGCCCTGGGGACCCGAGCCGCAGACCCAGACCTTCACCGGCAAGCGCACGCCGCGGTAGCCCGCCCATGAACACCACATCGATCCTCCTCGCGCTGGCCTTCCTCGGCGGTGGTGACGGGCCCAGCCCCTACGAGCATCCGAGCGAGCTCGACACCGATCGCGTGCCCCGCCTCCAGACCGAGGGCGCGGCCCTGATCCGCGGCGTGACGATCCATTCCGCGGTGGCGCCGGCCTTCGTAGGCGACGTGCTCGTACGCGACGGTGACATCGCCGCGATCGGGAAGGACCTCGAGGCTCCGGTCGGCGTGCTGGTGCTCGACGGATCCGGCAAGCACCTGGCCCCCGGCGTGATCGACACGCACTCGCACATGGCGATCGGCGGCGGGATCAACGAGAGCACGCTCTCGATCACGGCCGAGTGCGACATCAGCGACGTCATCGACCCCGACGACGTGGGCATCTATCGCGCCCTGGCCGGCGGCGTGACCACGATCCAGTGCCTGCACGGCTCGGCCAACGCCATCGGCGGGCGCAGCGAGGTGCTCAAGCTGCGCTGGAAGCGCACCGCCGACGAGCTGCGCTTCCCCGGCGCGCCCCAGGGCATCAAGTTCGCCCTCGGCGAGAACCCGAAGCGCTCCAACTTCGCGCCGGGCGAGCGCTATCCGGCCACGCGGCCGGGCGTCGAGTCGGTCTTCCAGCGTGCCTTCAAGCGCGCGCTCGAGTACCAGTACGAGTGGCGCAGCTTCGAGGAAGCGCATGCGCGTGGCGAGGACGCGCCGCCGCCTCGCCGCGACGTACGCCTCGACGTGCTCAGCGGAATCCTGACGGGGGACGTGCTCGTCCACTCCCACTGCTACCGGGCCGACGAGATCCTGATGCTCCTGCGCACGGCCGAGAACTTCGGCTTCCGCGTGCAGACGTTGCAGCACGTGCTCGAGGGCTACAAGGTGGCTCACGAGATCGCAGCCCACGGCGCAGGCACGTCGACCTTCAGCGACTGGTGGAGCTTCAAGGTCGAGGCCTACGACGCGATCCCGCAGAACGCGGCCCTGCTCGACGAGGCGGGGGTCGTCTCGACCCTCAACTCGGACAGCGACGAGCTGATCCGGCGCCTGTACCTGGAGGGCGCCAAGGCGGTTCGTTATGCCGGCCTCGATCCGGTCCGGGCGCTGCGGCTCGTGACGCTCAACTCCGCCATCCAGCTCGGGATCCAGGAGCGCGTGGGCTCGATCGAGGTCGGCAAGGACGCCGATCTGGTGTTGCTCGACGCCGATCCGCTCTCGGTCTATGCGCGTGTCGAGTGGACGATGGTCGACGGGCGCATCGAGTTCCAGCGGCGTGATGCCTTCGGCCTCGACGGCGCGGACCTGCCCGTGCGCCCGCTCCCGGAGCGCAGGCCGCTCGAGGCGCGCTTCGATCCGCGCGCCGGCGACCTGCTCGCGATCGTGGGGGCGACCCTGCATCCGATCGAGGGCGCGGACATCCCCGGCGGGACCCTCCTGATCCAGGGCGGCCGCATCGTCGACCTCGGCACCGATGTCGAGGTGCCGGCGGGGGCGACGGTGATCCAGGCCGAGGGCCAGCACGTCTGGCCCGGGATGATCGCGCTCAACACCTCCCTCGGGCTGCGCGAGATCGGCTCGGTGCGCGGGACCCTCGACGACGCGGAGATCGGCGGCAACCAGCCCGACCTGCGCGTGACGAGCTCGGTCCACGCGTCCTCGGCCCACATTCCGGTGACGCGCACGAACGGCATCACGCGCTCGCAGACCTCGCCGCAGGGGCGCGGGCCGCTGTGCGGGCAGTCCGCGGTGATGCGTCTCGCAGGGGACACGTGGGAGGAGGCCCTGATGGTCGACCGCGATATGCTGCACCTGCGCTTCCCCTCGGTTCCCAACACGGGTGAGGACCGCAAGAAGCCCGAGGAGATCGAGGCGCTGTCGAAGCTCTTCGCCGAGGCGCGCGAGTACGGCCGGCTGGCCGACGAGGCCGCGCGGGAGGGTCTCCTGCCGCCGCCCTTCGATCCGCGCCTGACGGCGCTGGTGCCCTACGTGCGCGGGGACAAGCCCGTGGCGCTGCACGCGGGCAACGCCCAGACGATCCTCTACGGCCTCGAGTTCGCGCGGAAGGAGGGCCTCGTCTTCGTCCTGTACGGCGCGCGCGAGGGCTGGAAGGTGGTCGATGCCATCCGCGAGGCCGGCTGCCGCGTGGTGGTCGGCCCCGTGCTCGACCTGCCTTCCTCGCGCCACGACCCCTACGACGCGACCTTCGCCAATGCGGCCGTCCTGCACCGCGCCGGGATCGAGGTCGCGCTCATGGCCGACGACGACCAGAACACGCGCAACCTGCCGCAGCACGCGGGCACGGCGGCCGCCTTCGGCCTGCCGCGCGAGGAGGCGCTGCGCGCGATCACGCTCACGCCCGCCAGGATCCTGGGGCTGGAGCAGGAGCTCGGCAGCCTCGCGGTGGGCAAGATCGCCGACGTGGTGGTCACCGACGGGGACCTGCTCGAGGTCACCACGCACGTCACGGGCGTCCTGATCGACGGCGAGGTGATGGACCTGGGCAACCGCCAGACCGACCTCTACCACACCTATCGCGAGCGCATGCTGCGGCTGCGGGCGGAGGGCGCGGAGAAGTAGCGATGGAAACGAAGGACGTGCGGGTCGAGTGTCCCTGCTGTCACAGCCGGATCGAGATCGACGTGCGGACGGGCAAGGTGGTGCGCTGGAACCGGGCATCCGAGGCGGACGAGTCCGGCAAGCCGGTCGTGCGCGAGAGCGACTGGGGTACCGCGACCGAGCGCGTCAGCAAGCGCATGGGCGCGGCCGCGGACAAGTTCGACGAGTCGCTGCAGCGCGAGCAGACCCGTTCCCGCGACCTCGACGAGCTGTTCCGCAAGGCCAACGAGAAGCTCGAGCGCGGGGACGAGCCCTGATCGCGTGCGCATGAGGGCCGGGCGCATCGCGCTGCGGCTGGCGCTGGTCGCCGGGCTCCTGTGGGCGGCCGACTGGGCGGCCAACCGGCTGTTCCTGACGGACGGGTGGTTCCTCGGGCGGCCCGTGGCGCCCTTCGATCCTCCGCTCTTCTCGCCTTCGCAGCGCGAGGCCCTGGCGCGGCTGGAGGAGCGCCTGCGCGCCGGGACCGGTGCGGAATCGAAGTTCGATCCGGAGCTCGGCTGGTGCAACCGTCCGGGCAGCGGCTTCGGCGAGTACCGCTACGACTGGGCCGGTGCGCGCATCGGTCGGGACGAGCTGCCCCGGACCAAGGCGCCGGGCGTGCGGCGCATCGTGGCCGTCGGGTGCTCGATGACCCACGGGGAGGAGGTCGGCGCGCACGAGAGCTGGTGCGCCCGCCTCGACGCGGAGCTCGCGGGCTGGGAGGTCGCCAACCTGGGCGTGGCGGCCTACGGCATCGACCAGGCGCTCCTGCGCTTGCGCCGGGACGGCTTCGCCCTCGATCCGGACGAGGTCTGGCTCGGGATCCTGCCCGCGGCGGGCCTGCGCGTCACCACGCACTTTCGTCCGCTGCTCGACCACTGGTCGCTGGACGTCGCCTTCAAGCCGCGCTTCGTGCTGACGCAGGACGGGAGCCTCGAGCTCGTGCCGAGCCCGGCGGCGAGCATCGAGGACGTCTCGCGCCTCCTGCGGGACCAGCGTCGGTTCCTGGAGCGCCTGGGGGACGACACCTGGGTGGCGCGCGCCCACCTCGCCTATGCGCCGAGGGGCTCGAGCTGGCTGCACGCCTCCTTCGCGGCTCGCATCCTGCTGACCGCCTGGGAACGTACCGGACGCAGCCTGGCGCCCTGCTTCGACGAGGGCCACGAGTTCGGACGCCTCTACACGGCCCTCGTTCGCGCCATGGCCCAGGAGTGTGCCGCGCGGGGAGTCGCCTTTCGCCTGATCCTCCTGCCGGGTCTCGACGATCTCGAGGAGCGCGGCGCGGCCGGGCGCGGCTACTGGGAGGACTGGGCCGAGCACCGGCGTGCGGAGGGCATGGGCGTGATCGACGTCGGCCCCGTGCTGCTGCGGGAGGAGGGCGGTCTCGCCCGGCTGTTCGCGCCCCAGGGGCACTACGGCGCCGAGGGCTCGGCGGTCGTCGCGCGCGCGCTGGCGAATGCGCTCGTTCCGTAGGCGCCCGCGGGCTGCCCGCTGTCGAGGCGATGCACGCGACGCTAGGCTGCCGCCTCCCTCGCCCCCCAGTCCCCGATTCGATCCGAGCATCCATGGAGGAACGGCGCTTCCGCGCGGTCAAGGCGTACAAGAACGAGGCCTTCCTGAACAGCCAGGAGGCGCGCAGCCTGCGGATCCTCGCCGAGTACCTGGAGCCGGAGTCGCGCTTCGAGGAGCTGCGCATCCGCGACACGGTCGTGGTCTTCGGCTCGTCGCGCATCCTCTCGCGCGCGGAAGCGAGCGAGCGCCTGGCCGAGGCCGAGCGCACGGGGAAGGACGTGGAGCGGGTCCGGCGCCAGCACGAGCTCTCGCGCTACTACGAGGACACGCGCGAGCTGGCCGCTCGGCTCACGACCTGGTCCAAGGGCCTGTCCGGCACCGACCGGCGCTTCGTGATTTGCTCGGGTGGCGGCCCCGGGATCATGGAGGCTGCCAACCGGGGCGCCTCCGAGGCACGTGGAGAGAACATCGGCCTCAACATCTCGATCCCGCAGGAGCAGAACGAGAACCCCTACATCACCCGGCGCCTGGCCTTCGAGTTCCACTACTTCTTCATGCGGAAGTACTGGTTCGCCTACCTCGCGAAGGCCTTCGTGATCATGCCGGGCGGCTTCGGGACGCTGGACGAGTTCATGGAGATCCTGACACTCATCCAGACCCGGCGCATCCGCAAGAAGTGCGCGCTCGTGCTCTTCGGCACGGAGTACTGGGACCGCGTCCTGCGCTTCGAGCCCTTCGTCGAGTTCAGCACGATCGACCCGAAGGACCTGGAGCTCTTCCACCGCACCGATTCCGTCGACGACGCCTACGAGTACCTGACGACCTGGCTGACGCGGAACGTGCTCAACGACAGCAGCGCGCCGGGCGGCGAGCGCTGATCGCCGGTCGATGCGTCAGTTCTCGCCCACGTAGCCGAGGCCCTTCAGCGAGCTGAGCGCGTCGGCGTTGCCGCTCTCTTGAGCGCGCTTGACGAGGTCCTTCCCGAGCGCGTCGAGGTGCAGCGATTCCGGGAAGGCCTTCTTGCCGGCGTCGAGGACGGCCACGGCCTCGTCGAGCTTCCCCGCGGCTCCGAGTTCGCTCGCGATCATGCTGTAGTCGTCGTCCTTGACCGTGCCCGGTGCCGCCGCGGCGAACTGAAGGAACCCATCCCTGGCTTTGGCGGGATCGACGTGAGCCTGGGCCTTGAAGA
>Ga0315910_10004212_pt1 | contig 12064 bp, 11 predicted proteins | sample EdamamesoilMG_FD_204470 | JGI IMG/M metagenome (GOLD analysis project Ga0315910, IMG submission 204470) | Garden soil microbial communities collected in Santa Monica, California, United States - Edamame soil | ecosystem: Environmental > Terrestrial > Soil > Garden | place: USA: California... | reverse complement strand
ATTTCGATATTCCATCCACGGGTACGGCGTGTCAACTTAGTCATATTCCATTTCACATATCGGAACAACCATGTCCAAGTCATTGTTTGATTTGAGCGGAAAGGTCGCCCTGATTACCGGGTCGACGCGCGGGATCGGCAAGTCGATGGCCGAGGAACTGGCGCGCGCCGGCTGCAAGGTCGTCGTATCGAGCCGCAAGGCCGAGGCCTGCGAGGCGGTGCGCGCCGAGTTCGAGAAACAGGGCTTCGAAGTGCTGGCGCAGCCCTGCAATGTCTCCCGCAAGGAGGAGCTGAAAGCCCTGGTGGACAAGACGGTAGCCAAATGGGGCCGGGTCGATATCGCGATCGCGAATGCGGCGGTGAACCCGTACTACGGGCCGCTGACCGAGATTCCGGACGAAGCCTTCGACAAGGTATTCCTCAACAACGTTAAAAGCGTGCTCTGGCTCGCGAGCATCACACTGCCCGGCATGGCCGAGCGCGGCGGCGGCAGCTTCATCACCGTGGGCTCGATCGGCGGCATCCGCGCGAACACGGTGATCGGCGCCTACGGCATGTCGAAAGCAGCCGACCACCACCTGATCCGCAACCTTGCCGCTGAGTGGGGGCCGAAGAATGTGCGCGTGAACGCCATTGCGCCGGGCCTGATCAAGACCGACTTCGCGAAGGCCCTGTGGGAGGACGCCGCGCGGCGCAAGGCGCGCGAGGACGAGACGCCGCTGCGCCGGCTGGGCGTGCCGCGCGACATCGGCGGCGTCGCCGTGTTCCTTGCTTCCGAAGCCGCCGCCTTCATCACTGGCCAGGTCATCGTCGCCGACGGCGGCGTCACCATCGTTTGAAGGCTTACCGGGTCCACGCTGGAGGCAAGTTCGGCGCAGGCCGCTTCGATGCCATGTCGCGCGCGGAACTGGATGCGGGCGACGTGGTGATCCGCATCGCGTTTGCGAGCGTGAATTACAAGGATGCGCTCACTGCGCGCGGCAAGGCGAAAATTGCCCTGAAATTTCCGCTGGTGGCGGGAATTGACCTCGCCGGCACGGTCGAAGAGTCCCGCGACGCGCGCTTCAAACCTGGTGACCAGGTCATCGTGCACAGCTTCGGCCTCGGCGCCGAGCACGACGGCGGATACGCGGAGCTCGGACGTTTTCCTGCCGATTGGGTGATCCCTCTGCCCAAGGGCCTGACGCTGTTCGAGGCGAGCGCGCTCGGCGTTGCCGGCCACACCGCAGCGCTCGCGGTGGACCTGATGGAACTGAACGGCCTTGCACCCGGGAACGGCAAGGTGCTGGTCAACGGCGCCACAGGCGGCGTTGCCTCCATTGCGATCGACATCCTCGCGCAGCGTGGCTACACAGTGGTCGCAATGAGCGGCAAGGCCGAGCAGGCGGCCTACCTGAAGAGCCTTGGCGCGAACGAAGTCATCGGCCGCAACGACATCAAGGATTCCGGCCGCCCGCTGGAGGGCCCGCTCTGGGCCGGCGCGGTAGATTCGGTGGGCGGAGCGCAGATGTCCTGGCTCACGCGCAGCATGCAGAAAAACGGGGTGATCGCCTCGTTCGGCAACGCAGGCGGCGCCGAATTCGCGGGCAACGTGCTGCCCTTCATCCTGCGCGGCGTGCGGCTGATCGGCGTGAACGTGAACAATCCGCACGCGACGATGAGCCGCCTCTGGGGCAGGCTGGCCTCTGACCTGAAGCCGCGGCAATTGGACAAAATTGCGCGGCGCATCCGCTTCGAAGACCTCGAGACTGCGTTCGACGACCTGCTCGCGGCCCGCGTTACCGGGCGCCAGGTGGTCGATTTCTCGCTGGGCTAGGCGAGAGCCCCGGCATCCACGCGCACCGGCGTGCCGGTGACCATCGATGCGGCCGGCGACAGCAGCCAGACCACGAGCGCCGCGATCTCCTCGGGCGCGCCGAAGCGGCCGAGCGATTGGCGTGCCAGCATCAAATCGCGCATGCCCTCGGCTTCGAACAGAGGCCCGGCAAGCGGTGTCTCTACGGGACCCGGGCAGACACAGTTGACCCGGATGCCGCTGCGGCCGTAGCTGCGCGCGGCGGCGCGCGTCAACCCCACGACCGCATGCTTGGAGGCTGTGTAGGCGGGGAGCATGGGGCTGCCGATCAACCCGGCCACCGAAGCGGTGTTGACGATCGAATGTCCTCCTTCCGGCGGGGTCTGGCGCAGCATGACGCGTATCTGGGCCTGCAGGCACAGCCAGACTCCGCGCACGTTGACGGCCATCACCCGGTCGAATTCTCCGATTGGGACACCTGCCATCGCGCCCACGGGACCGAGCACGCCGGCGTTGTTGAATGCACCGTCGAAACGGCCGAATGCTTTGAGTGCGTCCTCGGTGAACGCATGCACGGATTCTTCCTGCGTGACATCGAGCGGCAGCGCGATCGCTTCGGCGCCCTGCGCTGTTGCGAGGCGTGCGGTTTCTTTGGCGTTTTCCAGGTTCAGGTCGCCCACGGCGACGCGCGCGCCCAGCCGGGTGAGCGCGGTCGCGGTCGCGCGCCCGAACCCGGATCCGCCGCCAGTAACCAGTACAACCTTGTCCAGCATCGATTGCGTCATGCGGAACCTCCAGATTGCCGTTCGGCAGCGATCAGCACGGCGGCTTTTTCGCCGATCATCATCGAAGGCGCATTGGTATTGCCGCCGATCAGTGTCGGCATGATGGAGGCGTCCGCCACGCGCAGCCGCTCGATGCCGCGCACCCGCAACTGCGGATCGACGACCGCCAGTTCATCGGTGCCCATGCGGCAGCTGCCCACCGGGTGATAGACGGTGTCGGCGCGCCGCCGGATGAGGTCCATGAGCGCTGGGTCGGAGGCGCCTTCCTCGCCGAATACATTGGCGCCGCGGAACGAGGCGAGGGCGTCCTGGCCGAGAATGTCCATCGTCATCTTCACGCCGCGCAGCAGCAGTTTCGCGTCCTCGTCATGGGTAAGGAACGCGGGATCGATGCGCGGCGGCGCGAGCGGATCGGCCGAGTTGAGGCCGACGCTGCCGCGGCTCTTCGGCCGCAGCACGCAGACGTGGCAACTGAATCCGTAGCGAGCGGTACGGTCGCGGCCATGGTCGGCCACGAGCCCGATGGCGAAGTGCAGCTGCAGGTCGGGGCGCTCGAGCGCGGCCGCAGATTTCAGGAACCCGCCGGCCTCGGCGGCGTTGGAGGTGAGGATGCCGCGGCCGTCGCGGCGGAACGGCCCGATGCCGGAGACCATGTTCATCAGTCCGCGCGGGGTCAGGCCGACGAGCCCGGGCGCCGACGACAGGTAGCCGATCACATAGTCGGGATGGTCCTGCAGATTCAAGCCGACCCCGGGCAACTCGTGGCGCACCGCGATGCCGTGCTTTGCCAGTTCCTCGCGCGGCCCGATGCCGGAGAGCAGCAGCAATTGCGGCGAGCCGAAGGCACCGCCGGCAACGATGGTTTCGCGCCGCGCGCGAAATGCGCCGCGCGTCGTATCGACGCCAACGCAGGTCTTTCCTTCGAGCAGCAGGCGCAGCGCGTGCGCGCCCGTCACCGTGGTGAGATTGGCCCGCCCGGCCGCGCCATCGAGATACGCGCGCGCCGCGCTCCAACGCCGGCCATTTTTCTGCGTGACCTGGTACAGGCCGACGCCCTCCTGCGTCGTGCCGTTGAAATCCGCATTGCGCGAATAGCCTGCCTGTACGCCGGCCTCGACGAACGCGTGCGACACCGATTGCGCCGAACGCACTTCGGCGACGTTCAGCGGTCCGCTGGTACCGTGGAAGGCATCGGCGCCGCGCTCGTTGTGCTCGCCCCGCTTGAACACCGGCAGCACGTCAGCCCAGCCCCAACCGGAGTTTCCGGCCGCGGCCCAGTCGTCGTAGTCGCGCGGGTGGCCGCGCATGTAAATCATGGCGTTGATCGCGCTCGAGCCCCCGAGCGCCTTGCCGCGCGGCTGGTAGCCGCGGCGCCCGCCGAGCCCCGACTGCGGCGTGGTCTCGAACGCCCAATTGTGGATCGGGCGCGGCACCGTAACCGCGAGCAGCATTGGCGTGTCGATCAGCACGGAACGGCCATTGCCGCCTGCCTCAACCAGACACACGGTGACCGCGGGGTCCTCGGAAAGGCGCGCCGCGAGAGCGCAGCCGGCCGAGCCGCCGCCGACGATGACGTAGTCGTAATCCATGTGTTCCGTCCCTCCGATGGCACCCGCAGGCTCGCGAAACCAATTGACTGGAAGCAGTGCGGTTCCCTACATTAGCAGTCAGGTTGAAGGAGGAGCAATGTCATCCACAAAGATCCTGCGTGTGCGCGTGGAGCGCGCGCTCTGCCAGGGGCACAACCGTTGCTGTTCGATCGCGCCCGAACTGTTCGAGGCCGACGAGCTCGGTAATTCGCGCGTCATTGGCGATGGCCGGGTGCCGGTGGCGCTGGAAGCGAAAGCGAAGCTGGCCGTCGCCAACTGCCCGGAACACGCCGTGAGGTTGACCCATGAATGACAGAAGCGGCAAGCCCAGTCACCCGCCGGTCAAGGACTGGACGACCGACTTCGACCATCGCGATCCCTCGTGGATCGAGAATCCCTTCCCGATCTGGGACGAGCTGCGCGGGCGCTGCCCGGTGGCACGCTCGGAGCGCTTCCAGGACGGCGCCTACTTTCCGTCGCGCTACGCCGAGGTGCGCGAGATCGCCTACGACTCGGAGCATTTTTCGTCGCGGCGGGTGATCGTGCGCGAGAACAAGGTGCCGCTCACGCCGTCGCCGCCGATCACCTCGGACCCGCCGGAGCACACCCCCGCGCGCAAGCTGCTGCTGCCCGCGTTCGCGCCGCAGGCGATCGCGCGCCTGGAGCCAAGGGCGCGCGCGCTTTGCCGTGAATTGTTGGATGCAATCGGCGACGCCAAGACCTGCGACGCGGCGGTCGACTATGCGCAGCACATCCCGGTGCGCCTGATCGCCCACATGCTCGGCGTGCCGGAACAGGACGGCGACCTGTTCCGCCGCTGGATCCATCTGGTGCTGGAAGTCGGCATCAGCGACGAATCGGTGATCATGCCGACATTGCAGGAAATGGCCGCCTATTTCGCGGCCGAGATCAAGAAGCGGGGGGCGCACCGGGGCGACGACCTCATCAGCTTCCTGCTCGACGCGAAAATGGAAGGCCAGCCGCTGTCGGGTCCGCACCTGCAGGGCACGCTGCGCCTGCTGCTGATCGCGGGCATCGACACCACCTGGAGCGGCATCGGCGCGAGCCTCTGGCACCTGGCAACCCATGCCGAGGACCGGCGCCGGCTGGTCGCGAATCCCGCGCTGATGCCGACGGCGATCGAGGAATTCCTGCGCGCCTACGCGCCGGTCACGATGGCGCGCGAAGTGGTGAAGGAAACGACCGTGGGCGGTTGCCCGTTCAAGCCGGGCGGGCAGGTGCTGCTGTCATTCCCGGCCGCCAACCGCGACCCGGCGAAGTTCGCGCAGGCCGAGCAGGTGCTCATCGACCGCGCCGAGAATCCGCACGCGGCCTTCGGCCTCGGCCGGCATCGCTGCATCGGCTCCAACCTCGCGCGCCTGGAAATGACCGTGGCGATTGAAGAATGGCTCGCCCGCTTTCCCGAGTTCCGCCTGGCGGAGGGTGAAAAGGTGACATGGTCCGAAGGCACCGTGCGCGGACCGCGCCGGCTGCCTGTCGCGCTCAACTAAAGGAACGACCGAATGCTGCTGAAGTGGCAGTGATTCAACTCTGAGGCCTCTATGTCCGACCTGCTGAAGCAGACCGACAAGCTGTGGAGCGGGCAGGCGAGCACGGCCGAGAAGGACTTCCATCCGTTCGCGCCGCTGCGCGTGCTGGAGGAACTGGCGCCGGGCGTCGCGTTCTACAAGGGTTTCGTCAACATCACCGGCGTGAAGACGGGCGAGGGCCTGGTGCTCGTCGATACCGGTTCCTACCACCCGGTTGCGCACAAGCGCAGCTTCGATGCCCTGCGCGTCTGGAACCGCGAGCGCCTGCACACCGCGGTGTACACGCACGGCCACGTGGACCACGCTTATGGCTTGCCGCCGTTTCTCGCCGAAGCGCGCGAACGCAACTGGGCCGTGCCGCGCATCGTCGGCCACGTCAACGTGCTGCCCCGGATGCACCGCTACGTCGAGACGGCGGGCTACAACTCGATCATCAATTCGCGGCAATTTGCCGCCGAAACGCAGTGGCCGGTCGAATTCCAGGCGCCGACCGACAGTTATGCGGAGCATCTGGCGCTCAGTATTGGCGGCATTGAGCTGGAACTGCATCACGCCAAAGGTGAGACGGACGACCACACCTGGGTCTGGCTGCCGAAAACGAAGACCCTGTGCACCGGCGACCTGTTCATCTGGGCGGCGCCTAACGCGGGCAATCCGCAGAAGGTGCAGCGCTACGCGGTGGAATGGGCGGCGGCGCTGCGCGCCATGGCTGCGCTCGGGCCCGAGCTGCTGCTGCCCGGGCACGGGCTGCCGATCGCGGGTGCTGCGCGCGTGCGCGAGGCGCTCATCGACACCGCCAGCTACCTGGAGTCGCTCGTGCGCCAGACGCTCGACCGGCTGAACGCCGGCCAGACCATCTACCAGATCGTCGAGGAGGTTCGCCCCCCGGCCGCGCTGGAGGCGAAGCCTTATTTGCGGCCCGTGTACGACGAACCCGAATTCATCGTGCGCAACCTGTGGCGATGCTTCGGCGGCTGGTATAGCGGCGTGCCGAGCGAACTGAAGCCTTCGCCGCGCAGCGCGCTGGCGCAGGAAGTGGTCGCGCTCGCGGGCGGCCTGGACAAGCTGCTCGGGCGCGCGCAGTCGCTACTTGCCGCGGGTGACGCACGTCTCGCGGCGCACCTCGTGGACTGGGCGGTGGAAGCCGACGCTCGCAGCCGGGAGGCGAACGGCCTGCGCGCAGCCGTCTACCGCCAGTTGATGGAATCCTCGACCTCGACCATGTCCAAGGGAATCTACGGCGCGGCGGCACGCGAGTCCGAAGGCAAAGCCGGCGCGGCGACAACCAAGGGAACCGAAAAATGAACGCGTTCGACACCATTGCATCGCCGACGCTCCGTGCCGCCGAGAATCTGGAACCGGCATTCCCGCATCCGGCGCAGGCCGAAGCGGCGCGCAAGAAGATCGCCGATTTCACCGCGCGCCGCGGCAAGCGCCCCAACGTCCTGGTGTTTCTCATGGATGACGTGGGCTGGGGCGACTTCGGCTGTTACGGCGGTGGCGTCGCGGTGGGCGCGCCGACGCCGAACTTCGACCGCCTGACGCGCGGCGGCCTGCAGCTGACCTCGTGCTACTCCGAGCCGACCTGCTCGCCCTCGCGCGCGACGCTGTTGACCGGGCGCGTGCCGCACCGCCACGGGCTGCACCGTCCGCCGATGTACGGCGAGCCCGGCGGACTGCAGGGCGAGGTGACGCTGCCGCAGCTTTTATCGGAGGCCGGGTACGTCACGCAGGCCGTGGGCAAGTGGCACATCGGCGAGAACGTCGCTTCGCAGCCGCAGAACGTCGGCTTCGACGACTTCTACGGCTTTCTCTCCGTGTCGGACATGTACACGGAGTGGCGCGACCCGCATTTCTTTCCCGAGGTGGTGTATTCCGAGGCGCGCACCGAGTGGGTAAAGAACATGCCCTTTAATCGCTGCTTCGTGCATGCGAAGAAGGGCGGCGCGGCGGAAAACGTCGAAGAGGTCACCATCCCGGTGCTTTCGCTGCTCGACGAGAAATGGTGCCAGTACTCCGAAGCGTTCATCCAGGCGCGGGCGAAGGCGAAACAGCCCTGGTTCCTCTACCACTGCACGCGCGGCGCGCATTTCGACAACTACCCGCACGAGAAATTTCTCGCCAAGTCGCCGGCGCGCCATCCGTACAAGGACACGCTGATCGAGCTGGACGCGATCATGCAGCGCCTGCTCGACGCGTTGAAGGCCAGCGGGCAGCTGGAGGACACGCTGATCTTCGTTTCCTCGGACAACGGCCCGCACATGGAAACCTGGCCCGACGCCGCGTTCACGCCGTTTCGCTGTGCGAAAGGATCCACCTGGGAGGGCGGCGTGCGCGTGCCGGGAATCCTGTCCTGGCCCGGCATGATCGAGCCGGGCCAGCAAAATGACGGACTGTTCAATTTCAGCGACCTGATGCCGACCGCGCTCGCGCTGGCCGGCGCTGCGGACAAGCTGCCCAAGGACCGTTATATCGACGGTGTGGACCAGTCGGCCTTTCTGCTTGCGCCTGGCGGGCTGTCGCACCGCAAGTACCACTACTACTGGCTGATGCAGAATTTCTCGGCGATCCGCTGCGGCGAGTACAAGATGGTGCTGCGCTCGACCAGCGACGAGGGCGAGGGGCACTGGGGGCCAGGTGGTTTTACCGGCATCCTGCAACAGCACACCTACCCGGCCTTATACAACCTGTACCTGGACCCCAAGGAAAAACACAATTACATGACCCGCAAGCTCGCCTACATGGAAGTGTTCCAGCTCGGCATCAGGCAGCATCTGGGCAGTTTCAAACGCTTCCCGCCGAAGACTGTCATGGGCCTCCAGGCGGCTGATCCGAGGGCTAAATAGGGGTATTCTGGCGGTCCCGAGGAAGGAGCAATCCATGGACCTGAATTACTCCCAGGAAGAATCCGCATTTCGCGACGAGGTGCGCGGCTGGATCAAGCAGAACCTGCCGCAGGACCTGCGCGACAAGATCGCCAACTACGAGGAACTCGGCCGCGACGACCTGCTGCGCTGGCACAAAATCCTCGCCAAGAAGGGCTGGGTCGCGCCGGCCTGGCCGAAGGAATTCGGCGGCACCGACTGGAACGTCGTGCAGCGCTACATCTTCGAAGAGGAGTGCGGCTTCGCCGGCACGCCGCCGCTGATCCCGTTCGGCCTGTCGATGTGCGGCCCGGTGATCCTTCGCTTCGGCACCCCGGAGCAGAAGAAGCGCTTCCTGCCGGACATCTACAACGGCGACGTGTTCTGGTGCCAGGGGTATTCGGAACCGGGCTCCGGTTCGGACCTCGCCTCGCTGAAGACCAAAGCCGAGCGCCAGGGGGACCACTACATCGTCAACGGCCAGAAAATCTGGACCACGCTCGGGCACATCGCCGACTGGATCTTCTGCCTGGTGCGTACCGATTCCAGCCTGTCGAAGCGGCAGGAGGGCATTTCCTTCCTGCTCATCGACATGAAGACGCCCGGCATCACCGTGCGCCCGCTGATCCTGATGGATGGTGGCCACGAGGTGAATGAAGTGTTCTTCGACAACGTCAAGGTGCCGGTCGGGAACCTGATCTACGAAGAGGGCAAGGGCTGGACGGTCGCCAAGTATTTGCTCGGCCACGAACGCATGAACACGGGCCGCATCGGCGCCTCCAAGCGCGAACTCGCGAAACTCAAGGAGTTCGCGACCAAGCAGACGGGCGACAACGGCAAGCCGTTGATGGACGACGCGCGCTTTCGCGACAAGCTGACGCGCGTCGAGGTGGAATTGATGGCGCTCGAGATCACCAACCTGCGCTTCCTCGACCAGATGCGCCGCAGCGGCCAGCCGCCGGGCGCGGACGTGTCGATGCTGAAGATCAAGGGCACCGAGATCCAGCAGGCGCTCACCGAGCTGTCGATGGCGGCGGTCGGGCCGATGGCGCAGCCCTTCAAGTCGGTCGCCAACGATCCCGATTTCGACGAATTCACCGCCGGCCTCGCGCCGCGCTACTGCAATTTCCGCAAGACTACGATCTACGCGGGTTCGAACGAGATCCAGCGCAATATCATCTCCAAAATGACACTGGGGTTGTAGGAGGACACATGAACTTTGACTACAACGAAGAGCAGCAGCTCCTTGCCGACTCCGTGCGGCGCTACCTCGCCAAGGACTACACCTTCGAGGCGCGCAAGAAAATCGTCGACTCGAAGGACGGCTGGAGCCCGGCGGTCTGGGCGCAGCTGACCGAGATGGGGCTCATGGGCCTGCCGTTTTCGCCGGATTACGGCGGCTTCGGCGGCGGCGCGGTGGACCTGATGGGCGTGATGGAAGCGGCTGGCGACGCGATGCTGGTCGAGCCCTACCTGCCGACGCTGATGGCCGGATTCGCCGTGGCGCGGGCGGGCAGCGACGCGCAGAAGAAGGCGGTCCTCACGGCGGTGGTCGAGGGCAAGCTCAAGCTCGCGTTCGCGCAGACGGAAAAGAACGCGCGCTACAACCTTGCCAAGGTCGAGGCGCAGGCAAAGAAGGCAGGCGCCGGCTGGGAAATCACCGGCGAAAAATTTGTCGTGCTCGGCGCCCCCGCGGCGGATACGTTTGTGGTCTCCGCCAAGACCGAAAAGGGTTTGTCTCTGTTTCTGGTAAAGAAAGAATCGGTAAAAGTAAAACCCTACGTAACCCTGGATGAACAACGCGCAGGTGACGTCAGTCTTTCCAGGTCCGCAGGCGAATTGCTGGGCGCCGAGGGCGGCGCGCTCGCGGTCATCGAGGAAACCGTGGATTACGCCACGGCGCTGATCTGCGCCGAGGCGGTGGGCGCGATGAAATTCGCCTGCGACACCACGCTCGAGTACCTGAAGACGCGCAAGCAGTTCGGCGTGCCGATCGGCACTTTCCAGGCGTTGCAGCACCGCATGGTGGACATGTACGTCGCGCAGGAACAGGCGCGCTCGATGGCCTGCCTCGCCTGCAGCAAGGTGGATTCTCCTGCCGATGCCAGGGACCGGGCGAAGGCGATTTCCGCCGCGAAGATCAAGATCGCGGACAACGCGCGCCTGATCAGCCAGGAGGCGATCCAGCTGCACGGCGGCATGGGCATGACCGAGGAAATGAAGGTCAGCCACACCTTCCGGCGGCTCACGATGATCGCGCAGCAATTCGGCGACGCCGACCACCACCTCGCGCGCTTCGCCTCGCTCTGATGGAGAACAAGCGGGTCGTGATGGCCAGCCGGCCCGCCGGCTGGGTCACCGAGGGAAATTTCCGCATCGAGACCGTGCCGGTGCCCAAGCCGAAGGAAGGCGAGGTGCTGGTGAAGAACCACTGGCTGTCGCTCGATCCGTACATGCGCGGCCGCATGAACGACACCAAGTCCTACGCCGCCAAGCAGGAAATCGGCGCCGTGATGGTGGGCGGGACTGCAGGCGAAGTGGTGGAATCGAACAATCCCAAGTTCAAGGCCGGCGACAAGGTCAGCGGCATGTTCGGCTGGCAGCAATACGGCGTGTCGGACGGCACGGGCCTGAACAAGATCGACGCCAGCCGCGCGCCGATGTCCGCTTTCCTGGGCGTGCTCGGCATGCCCGGCGTCACGGCCTGGGTCGGGCTGCTCGACATCTGCCAGCCGAAGGAAGGCGAAACCGTCGTCGTTTCCGCCGCGTCGGGCGCGGTCGGCAGCGTGGTCGGGCAGATCGCCAGGCTCAAGGGCGCGCGCGCGGTGGGCATCGCCGGCGGCAAGGCGAAATGCGACTACGTCGTGAACGAGCTGGGATTTGACGCCTGCATCGACTACAAGGCCGGCCGGCTGAACGACGATCTCAGGGCGGCCGCGCCGAAAGGCATCGACTGCTACTTCGAGAACGTCGGCGGCGAGATTCTCGACGCCGTGTTGAAGCAGATGAACGCGTTTTCGCGCATTGCCGTGTGCGGCCTGATTTCGCAGTACAACGCCACCGAGGCCTACGGCGTGAAAACCTTCCAGTCGATCCTGACCAACCGCATCAAGGTGCAGGGCTTCATCGTGTCGGATCGCATGGAATTGTGGGCCAAGGCGCTGCCGGAACTCGTCGGCTGGGTCGCGGGCGGCAAGATCAAGTACCGCGAAACCGTCGCCCAGGGCCTGGAGAACGCGCCGAAGGCCTTCATCGGGCTGCTCAAGGGCGAGAACTTCGGCAAGCAGCTGGTCAAGCTCGTCTAGACGGAAAGGAAATCCATGATCGAGCTCTACACCTGGCCGACGCCAAACGGCCACAAGGTCCACATCATGCTCGAGGAGACCGGCACGCCCTACAACGTGCACGCGATCGACATCGGCGCCGGCGACCAGTTCACGCCCGAGTTCCTGAAAATTTCCCCGAACAACAAGATGCCGGCG
>Ga0315910_10004211_pt1 | contig 12064 bp, 7 predicted proteins | sample EdamamesoilMG_FD_204470 | JGI IMG/M metagenome (GOLD analysis project Ga0315910, IMG submission 204470) | Garden soil microbial communities collected in Santa Monica, California, United States - Edamame soil | ecosystem: Environmental > Terrestrial > Soil > Garden | place: USA: California... | reverse complement strand
ATGCCATCGATCCCGGTGAAGAGTGCGACGACGGCAATCAAGCCGACGGCGACGGCTGCAGCGACAGCTGCAACGTGGAAGAGTGCGGCAACGCCATCACGGACTTCGGTGAGGCCTGCGATGACGGCAACAGTGACAACTCGGATGCTTGCCGCAACGATTGCACCGCGCCCGACTGTGGCGACGGCATCACCGACTCCGGTGAGGCCTGCGACGACGGCAATCCGAACAACGGTGACGGTTGCACGACGGCGTGTACGCTGGAGACGTTCTGCGGCGACGGTACCCCCGAATCGCCCGAAGAGTGCGACGACGGCAACAACACCGACGGCGACGGCTGCTCGTGGAACTGCAAGGACGAAGGCTGCGGCAACGGCGCGGTCGAAGCGGGTGAAGCTTGCGACGACGGCAACAATGTCGACACCGACACCTGCCGGAACAACTGCACGATTCCGCGCTGTGGCGACGGCGTGCAGGACACCTCGCGGGGCGAACAATGCGACGACGGCGACCTGACCGATGGCGACGGCTGCAGCCGATTCTGCACCACCGAGGCCATCTGCGGCAACGGTACGCAGGAGCCGGGTGAGGAATGCGACGACGGCGGTCTGACCAATGGCGATGGCTGCAGTTCACTGTGCCGCTGGGAAAGCTGCGGCGACGGCATCAAAGACGCTGGCGAGGAGTGCGATCCGAACGATTCGGTCAGCGGCGCCAACTGCCGGCTCGACTGCACCCTGCGTGAGTGTGGCGACGCTATCTTCGACCCCGGCGAGGACTGCGACGACGGAAACTCGGCTGCCGGCGACGGCTGCACCGCCGCATGCAAGCTCGAGACCGTGTGCGGCGACGGCAAACGCGAAGCTACCGAACAGTGCGACGATGGTCAGTTGCCGCCCAAGGACGGCGATGGCTGTAGTTCGGTGTGCCGCTGGGAGTACTGCGGTAACGGTGTGCAAGACCGGAACGCGGCCGGTGACTTCATCGAACAATGCGACGACGGTAACAATATTTCGGGCGACAGCTGCAGCTCGACTTGCAAGACGGAGCCGGTCTGCGGCGACGGTAAGAAGGAAGGCAGCGAGCAGTGCGACGACGACAACGACACCAACGGCGACGGCTGCAGTAGCACCTGCCGCATCGAGGCCTGGTGCGGTGACGGTAAAGTCGACGCTGGCGAACAATGCGATCCTGCCGACCCCGCCACGCGCGCCAACTGCACCGCCAACTGCACGATCGACATCCCGAAGTGAACGCCGGGCTGCGGGAAGAGTCCCGTTGCCCGCGGCGTGGGGTGGGTGCTGCCCGATGCCGCGGGCGTCGCTTCAGCTCGCCCGAGTCGAACCCGGAGGCCGTGACTCAGCTCGCTCGAGTGGAACCGGAGGCCGTGCGAAGCGGGCTATTCGCGGCCGACGTAACGGGTGACCAGTAGGGTCAGGTCGTCCTTCTGTTGGTGCATGTGCGCGAGCACCGTCCGATTGATGTGCTCGCAGATGTCCCGAGTGGGTTCGGTGCCGACGCGCTCGACCAGGCGGCATAGCCGCTCCAAGCCGAACTGTTCGCCGCTGGCGTCCATGGCTTCGACGATGCCGTCGGTGTAGAGCACCATCACGTCCCCCGGTTCGAGCGTGAACGCGCTTTCGGGGGTCGCGTCGGGAGGCAGCTCTTGGGTGATGCCTGCCCAGAGGCCTTGAGTGGGGATCACCTCCGAACGGCCGAGCCGCTGACGATAGACGACGATGTCCTCGTGCGCCCCAGCGACCACGATATTGCCGTCGATGTCGTATCGGAGCAAGGACAGGGTGGCGTGCTCGTCCTGGCCGAGGCGGACCCTGACGTTGTCGCACAGCACGTGGTTCAGCGCGTGCCACACCTTGGCCGGGGCGGCCGTCGGATCCGCGTGGGTGGTCGCGGCGATAATGCTCTGGATCATCAGCATCACGAGGCCTGTCTTGAGGCCGTGTCCCGCGACGTCGCCAATCGCGAGCCAGCAGCCGCGGTCGACGGGGATCACGTCGAAGTAGTCGCCACCGACCTCGTCGGTAGGCAGCATCGTCGAGGCGATCTCGAGGCCGCTCACGCGCGTGTGTTTGGGTAGGATGCCGGTTTGAATGCGCGCCGCGATTTCCAGTTCTTGGGCCAAGCGCGCACGTTCCGCGCGCTCGCGACGGGTGACTTCGTCGGCGATCGCCCGCGTCAACTTGCCAGCTTTCACCGCTGTGCTCAGGATCTCGGCGATGAATTCGTAGACGGTGCCGTCTTCGGGGCCGAGCTCGAGACTGACGTAGCCGAGCGGTTCGTCGTCGAAGAACAAGGGCTGAATCATCAGCGAGTGTCGCCACTCGGGCAGTACGGTCGCCGGTACCAGCTCGCGCCGGAAGCGTTGGTCGCTCTGTCGCAGGTTGAGCCCGCGCTGTCGGTCATAAGCCAGGATGATGCGAGAATTTCCGCCTTCGTGTTCGCTCTTGGCAGCCACGAAGCAGCTCGGAATCGCGAGGCGCGGCAGGTGGCTGGCCACGGCATGCCCTAGGCTCAGATCGTCGAGCGACGTCCGCACCTGCGCGCTCATTTCTTCGAGGTCGCGTAGGAGCGCTTCCTTGTCGAGGCGGCGGCGAGCCTGCACCCGCTCTGCTTGATCGCCGACGAGGATGTGCGCCTGCTCGAAGATGGACTCAGCGAGCACCCACTGTTCGGGGGCGACCATCAAGTCCGCGATGCTCGACCGGCGCAGGGCGCCCACGGCTGCGTGCCAAGCGGTGATGTTGCCGAGGTGCGTACATTGCCCGATGATGTCTCCGAGGGCGTGCAGGAAGGCGCCCCGCTTCTTGTCGGCCAGGTTGCTGATGAACGCGTCGACCAACAAGGCTGGCCATCGGTCTCGGAGCGCGGGTGTCGTGCTGCAACCGGCGGCCTGCACGGCGGCGAGCCAGCGGGGTCGGTGAGTCACAATCAGGTCGGTTTTCGACGTCGCCGGGCGCACACTCTGCGGCACGATACTGGTCGGTGCCGAGAAGCAGCCGCACGACTGGCGCACCCGAGGCTCGGTGGGGATGAACACGTCGCCGGGCTTGGTGTCGCCAGCGAGCATGTTGACGAGCAGCCGCACCGCCTGCCTGCCGAGTTCTTTCGGGGGCTGGCTGATGGTGGTGAGCGGCGGGGTCAGGAAGCGGGCCTTCTCGATGTCGTCGAAGCCGACCACCGACACGTCATCAGGGACCTTGTAGCCTCGTCGTTCCAGCTCCTCGAGTGCCCCGATCGCGGTCCAGTCGTTGGCGGCTACGATGGCATCGCAAGCGAGCTCGCCGCCGTGGGCCATGACCGAGACCGCATGCCGGCCAGCGTCTGGTGTGAAGTCACCGGGGAAGATCAAGTTCTCGTCGGGTTCGATCCCCGAGTTCGCGAGGGCCGCGAGGTAGCCGTCCTGGCGTTGCCGGGCCTCGTAGCTGAAGGCCCCGATGAAAGCGATGCGGCGCCGGCGGTGTTCTTCGACCAAGTGACAGGTGAGATCGTGTACGCCCGTGGCATTGTCGACGCGGACGGCCGGAACGCCGTCGTGTTTGTTGCCGATGGTGCACAGCGGGATTTCCCGAAACCGATCGACGAGGCGTCGGAATTCCGGTCCGCCGGCGGCGTCACCCATGGTACTCGGCACGAGAATCACTGCGTCGAGCTGCGCGAAGTCGGCGAGCTGGTAAACGAAGTTGCGCGGATCGTTCACCGTCAGCATGCCGCCCGCGAAGCAGAGCAGATCGGCACCCTCTTGCTCACACTGCTCGTGCGCACCGCGAATGATCGCGGTTTGGTAACCGTAGGCTCCTCCACGTTGGAGCAGCCCTATTTTCAATCTGCTGGCTCGGGTCACGCCGCTACCGGGCTCCCGTCGGGATTCACAGGGCTTGTGCTACAAACACCGACATGTTCGGGAATTCGGTTCGGGCAAGGCATCTCGTTCCCGAGACGGGACGGGCACCAAGTAAATTTAGTCGGGCCTTAAGTCTGATTTGGGCCGGGTCGCTGCTACCCTTGCGCGCGGCCCGACCTCTCTGCGCTCGCTGGGGGCGCGTCGGGCGTGAGGCGCTCGCTGAAGGCGTGAATCGTGTCGAGCTGGCCGTAGCGGGGCACGAAACCCGTGGCCGCGCGGAATGCCGCATCGTCGACGACCAACGAGTACTTGATATGGTCGACTGCGGAGGGCTGGAGACGAGGTAGACCGAACTTGCCGAGGCTCGCCCGCAGCAGGGCCTCGGGCAGGACGATGCGCGGGCGTTTGCTGTTGCGGATCAGCGCGGACAGGGGCAGGGGGCTGGGGCCCGCCACGTTGAATACACCATTCAGCCGGCCATCGATCGCGTGAGCGAGCGCCGTGCAAGCGTCAGCTTCGTGCATGAACTGGAACAACGGGTCGAAGCCGAAAACCATCGGGACGCGTGCTGCGCTCAGGAAGTCCGCCAGGGTTCCGGTGCGGCTCGGTCCGAGCGTGTAGACGAAGCGCAGCACGGCGGTGGTCATCTCGGGTGTTCGCCACAGCATGCTGCCAGAGAACAGATCGGCCGCTACTAGATCTGCGAGCTCTGGGAAGGTCTCGAGGCCGAGCGGAGGATCGTCCTCGGCATGGTACAACGGCGCATCCGACGTTGCCCCGTAGTAGGTGTGACGTCCGATGAACACGGTCTGGCGCACGTGATAGCGCCGGCAGTAGTCGAAGACGGCCTTGGTCCCCACCAGGTTCACGCGATAGCGATCGCTGCGATCTTCGGCGAGCTGAGTCACCGAGGCGGAGTGAACTACAACCTCGGGGGCCGTCGCGCGGAACACGTCTTCTGCAGCGCGCTTGAGCAAGTCGACCCGATGCATCGGCACCGGGGCCTCGGGCCAGGGCCTCCGATCGAGACCCACCACCTCGTGCCCGGCTTCGTGCAAGGTCTTGACGAAGCTTTGCGCCAAGCGTCCGGCGGCTCCCGTAACCAAGATGCGCACTCAAACCACCCGATATTTCGCCGCACCGGCGTCGAGGAGGGATTCGATCGCGGCCCGCACGCGTTCGACGTTGCTGCGCACTTCGTCGCTATCTTCGTGACCCGTTCCAGTGAACCAGAGCGGCTCACCGAAGTAGAGCTCGAAGCGCGCGGGTAGTGGCCAAGGCAGCAGGTAGGGCGTCAGGGGTAGGTAGGGCACGCCGAACCAGCGACCCGCGCGCTCGAGGTTCGCGACGGTGGGCAGCGCCTCGCCGGCGCCGAGGATCGCCACCGGGACGATCGGTGTGTTGGTCTGCATGGCGAGCCGCATGAACCCGAGCGGAAAGGATGCGACGGTTCTGCGCTCGGAGAAGAGTTTGGCGGTACCGCGCGCCCCCTCGGGGAACACGAGCAGCAGGCGCTCGTCCTCGAGCAGGCGCGCGGCGTGTTCGGGCAACCCCGTGAGCTGGCCGGTGCGACTCGCTATCAGCGAGGCTAGCGGCAAGCGATTCAGGAAGCGGTCGGCCATGCCTTGGGCCAGCCTCGGCGGTTCGAGCTCGAAGAAGCAGGCGCAGATGGTCATGGTCGCGTCGATACCCACACCCCCCGAGTGGTTCGGCACCAGCATCGCGCGTGTGCGCAGTGGCACATGTTCGATGCCGTGACAGCGAACGCGGAAGTAGTTCTGGTAGATCGGCCGAAGCCAGCGAAACGCCGCGCCGAGTGCCTCCCGAGAGGTTCCGTAGGCGTCATAGCCGCTCGGCCCGAAGGGCAGCTCTAAGCGCGCGAGGCGTCCCTCGATGTCAGCACGATCGAAGCCGAACACGCCCGCACGATACACCACCCGCGCGCGCCCGCCAGGTTCTCGATCTGCGCTGTTTCGTGAGCAGTGTATTGTGTGGCGAAAAACCGCTACTGCCAGTTCCACCAATACATCGCGGCCGAGACGTTCGCGCCCGGGCCGAAGTCGAAGTAGTAGCCGCCGTCGACCGGCGCGGGCAACGGAAGTTCGCCGCAAGCCACGCTCTCGCCATTGACCGAGATCGTGCGGGTGCCCCCAGCACCTGCCTCGAAGTTCGAGCAGCCCCAGCCCGCGAACGCTGCGGGGGTGAAGTCGAGCCTATAGCAAGCGGCATCCTTGGTCCCGAAGGCGCCGGTCGAACCTTCGGTAGCGACGTTTTCCGAGGGCGTCCGCGCAGCGTCGCAAAAGCTGCTGTTGCCGGTGGTCGAGCTGGTCGTGCTCGCGCTGGTGCCGCCAGCGCCGCCCGTCACCGTCGTCGCGAAGCTCCCGGTGCTCGAGCTGGTCACTGCCGTCGTGCTCGAGCTCCCGGCGCTCGAGGTCGCGGAGCCAGAAGTCAGAGAGCCCGAGATCCCAGTGTTCGAAGTCCCGGTGTCGGAGGTCGCGCTGCTCGACGCGGTGGAGCTCGCCGTCGTGGTGGCGCTGAACGTCGAACTCGCGCTCATGGACGCCTCGCCCGAAGTGGCGACGCTACTCGTGGTCTCGGGGAGGCCGGTCGTGAAAGCGCTCGTGGTACCCGGGCTCGCTGTGGTGGCCATACTGGTCGCCGAACTTTCGGTCGAGCTGGCGCCACCCGTACTGGAAACGAGGTCGGAGCCGGTGACCGTGCCGCTGGTTGCGACGGGCTCTTCCACGACCGTGGCGCAGGCGAAGACCAGGCAAGCCCAATGGATGACGAGTAAGCCGGGCATTGCCCAGCGGGAGCGCAATGAGTCGTGGTGGCTGGTCACTCCGTGGAGTTCCTAAAAGTCGTGCCTGGCTAACATGCCATAAGCGCTCGGGCGGGCCACGTCGACGTTTTGTCTAGCGCGCGCCGGCGCTCGAGGACGATCTGCTTCGATGTGTGTGTCGCGGCGTCAGGGTGGGACGCGCTTGGAGCACGCTAGGGTATCGACGGGCAACGCTCGCGCGCGAGCTGGGTCTGCGAGAGCGGGCCGTAGCCCTTCTCGGTCGAGTTCGCAGTTTGGGCCAGGTAGTACAGGGTGATGCTCTGCACCTGCTCGAGTCCAGAATGCTCTTCGTTCCATGCGCGACAGAGCCAGCGCACGAAGTAACTGCGCAGCTCGCGATGGTCCTCGGACGAGATGTTGTCGCCGAATTTGCGCCAGCGCTGACGCTTGTAGCTGGCCGACGGCAAGGGCGGCGGGTCGAAGCTGACGGGCTGCCCGTCGTTCCAAACGTCGATCTCGGCGCCGCTGTTCTGCTTCGCGACGCTCACGAACCACCCGCTGGTGCTCGCCGGATTGGGTGCGAACATGCCCCAGTTGGCGTAGAGCCGCGTGATCAAGAGCGGGTCGAAGCGCTCCCCATCGACGTTGCCCCCGTGCGTCATGGCGTAGGCGCTGCCGTAGCCTGTGTAGCCAGCGATCACGAGCAGGCTGAGCAAACCGAGCCAGCTGGGGCGAAGCGCGAGCGGGCGCGCGGGGCCAAAGCACTTTCGGTGCGCGGCGATGAACGCCTGGGCCTTCTGCGAGAGTTCGCGCAGCCGCACGAGCGCGCCGGTTTTCACTAGCAGCCGGGAGACCGGCCCATCCCAGAACCAGCTGGGGAATACCGAGAGCCAGCACACCATCGCCACCCGCGGAAAGTGCCCGAGCTCCAGCGTCAGCAACAAACCGAAGTGGAAGCCGATGAAGGCAAGCGCCCCGAGCGTGCGCCACCAGAAGGTGTTCCAGGGGACGAAGAACAAGAGCGGACCGCAGAGCTCGAGCCACCAAACCTGCCAGGTCAAACCTTGCAGAGTGCTCTCGGGCAGCTCCCGCAACCATTGCCCCAAGCTCGAAGCAAAGGCGTGATGGTGTAGCACCAGGCGAATGGCGCTGCCTTCGGCGTGCCAGCTAGGACCAGATTTCAGCGCCGCCGACACGAGGTACATCGTGAAGAGCTGCAGCACGAGGACCGTGGTTCCGAGCGAGAGCAGTCGCGGCGGCGCCGTTCGGCGCTGGCCCAGCACCGCATCGACCGAGAAGCGCGCGCCGAGGGGCACGAACGTCGACCAGAACAGCATCACGCGCAACAGGTCGTCGCCGCTCTGGAGCACGCTGTAGTTGCGGCCATGGAGCGAACACAGGAGCACCCAGGAGACGATGGCAGCGAGTCGGCTGCGGTAGCCCACCAAGAGCATCGCGGCGAAGATGCTCGCGACCAGAAACAGCACGACCTGGCTCGCCGTGTCGCCGCCCAACATGTGCAGCGAATAGAACAGCTTCTGCTCCCCCCCGCTGATCAGGTGCTCTCGCGGCAGAATGCCAACGTCGGTGTAGTGGGCCCTGAGATCGATGGCGCGAGTGACGAGGTCCGACACGAGCAACGCACCGATGCCCATGCGAAACAGTGCGATCGACCTTAGGTCCAGTCCGTAGTGGGCTTCGCACCAGGCATGCGCCCGCGAGAGCCAGTCACCCGAGAGCCAGGCTGCGGCCCCAGCTTGGCGCCCATGATGAGAGGCATTTACTGAACCGTTTTGCGTAGCCACGAGCCTCCCTACCGGCGGAATTCAACTAGCACAAGGCGTCCGTGGCCCGCTGCGTTTACCCCGCCGATAGCGCGACTTGAGAAAATTGTAGCGTCGCGCGCGCGCCACTTACGAGCGCAGGGCCGCTAAAACGCATTGCGTCTCGGCCTGCTCGTGCGAAAAGCTCCTCCTATGTTCTCCTTACTTAGGTGCGACCGGCGTCTGTGGTTGCCCGTGCTGCTCGGCGCAACGGCATGTCAGGTACCCGGCGAAGACTGGGTGGCTCCGACGGAATCGACGTCGACCGCGGCGGGGAGTCCCGTCACTAGCAGCACGACGGGCGGGGGTAGTTCCACCACGATGGGCACCGTCACGATGACGAGCGGCGACGAGACCACGACCGATACCTCGACCTCGAGCGGCGGAGCAACCTCGACGGATGGCGACGGCGGATCGACCAGCGACACCGAGAGCACCAGCGATGCCACTAGTGATACCACGAGCGATACCACCGGTGATTCGACGGGCGGTACCACGTCGGACACCAGCGACACGACGAGCACCACCGGCAACGGCGGTACGGGCGGTGTCCCCGAGAACTCGTTGATCGAAAATGGCGATTTCTCGCAGGGCGAAGCCGGTTGGGAGCTCGAAGGCGATGCCGCGGTGGACGTGTCGAGCGGCGCTTACTGCATGACCCTCAACAACGACGGCACGCTCCATCTGGATTGGCCCACCGAGTTCGACCCTGCGAGTCTCGAGGGCGGTAACTCCTACGTGTTCAGCTATGTCGTGTACTACACGGGTGACGAACCCACGCTGAGCGTCAAGCTAGGCCAGCCCGTCGACCCCTACAACGCGTTCGCCGAGGGGCCGATCGAAGCCTCGACGGATCCGCAGAAGTTCACACAGATGTTCGACATCGACGCGAACGATTCGGCGGGGATCCGCTTCACCATCGATGCCCAAGCCGGTACCGAGGTGTGCGTCGACAACGTGGCGCTCGTGCCGCAGTGAAGCACCCAATGTGAATGCTGTTTACGCTTGATTAAAAATGCCGGTGAATTAAGCCGAGTTCGTCGAGAACGCTGTTCACATTTCGGGAGTGCGGCGGGGGCCGCCGCTCGCTAGCGGCGGGGCCGGGGGCAGGGCGCCGCTTCGGGCGTTGACAGGGCCTGGCCGCATGCTGTGCGCTTTGGGCAGAACCCCTCCCATCTCGAGGTCCCATGCCCGCCGCATTTTCGAGCATCGTTCACGTCGACGTTCCCGAGGTCTTGAGCGCGCACGACGGGCGCTCGCCCGCGTTTCGCATCAGCTTCGAGGCCGACGGCGATATCCCATTTCCGCAGGTCATCATCTGGGAGCGTGCCGAGAAGCACTTGTTCGGCGGCGAACGCATCGAGGATTTGGGGGATGGTTATTACGCGCTGGCGCTGCCCGAAGGCGCGCTCGGGCTCGGCGAATGCTCGGTCCAGATCGAAGGTTGCAAGAAGCTCGACGTCGAAAACGCGGGACCCGAAGACTGGGTCAAGCAATTCCGCAAGCTGAGGGTAGAGGCCGCTCCTAGGGCGCCCATCGTGGGCACCAGCGTCGAGGGAATGAAGCTGTATTTCGGCATCCACAAGCACATGCATCAGCCGTATTACAACACCACCGATGCCGGCTATTGGGATGGCGAGAAGGACGACATCTTCCGAACGCGCCACGGTGCGTATACCAGCTTCATTCCTGCCGCTGTCGCGCAGTACATCGCCGGCGGCCTGCCGCACGCGGGTCTGTCGACCAGCTTCAGCGGCACCTTGATCGAACAGCTGAATCGCTGCTCCCGTGACGGCTTGTGCGGCGGCGCCTTCACCGGTTGGAGTCGCGAGCTTCGCGAACTTGCGCGTGCGAAGACCGCGCTGGGCAACCCGCGCGTCGACTTCGTCGCGTTCGGCTTCTTCCATCCGTTGATGCCGCTGATTCCGAAGCGCGACATCGTGCGTGGCATCCAGTGGCACCGTCGCATCGTCGAAGACGCCTTCGGGGTCCCATCCTCGCGCGTCCTGTTCCCGCCAGAAACGGCGTTTCACGTGCGCATGCTGCCGGCTTTGGTCGAGGCCGGTATCGAGGTCGTGCTGTATGACTCCATCCATCGATTCCGTACCGCGCAGGGTTACCCGTACGCGGGCCCGGAAGAAGGCATGCTGCCTCCGAATCCGGCAGAGCAAGTGAACCCCGCGGTCGACGACTGGCTGCAACTGCAGAACGTCTGGGCGGGCAGCAAGATCAGCCCGAGCCTGCTCAAGCCCGAATACGTGGCGTACGATGACGTCGACGGTAAACAGTATCGCTTGATCGCCGTGCCGTGCGAGCGCTACATCGGCAATGAAGACGCGCGCGGAGGTTTCGGGGCGTTGCAGTATCCAAGCGTGCTCGGGCAGGTCTACGATCGACTCGCAGCCACGGGCCACTACGATCCCGCGCACCCCCCATTCTTCGTGCTCCACTCGGACGGTGACAACTACGGCGGCGGCGCGGACTCGTACTACCACCACAACACCGGCAGACTGGTGGAATGGCTCAAGACGGACACTCGCTTCGAGCTCTGCACGGTTCAAGACTACCTCGCGCGCTTTCCGCCTGACCCGTCGCGCTCGGTGCACCTCGAACCCGGCTCTTGGAGTGGTGCCGACAACGGCGACCCTCAGTTCATGAAGTGGTTCAGCCGCTACCGCGACGCGTACTCGCCCGACCTCAACAGCTGGGCCGTGTTGACCGCGTTTCAGAACCTGGTCCACACCTTGGAGGATGCGCGCCCAGGTGCCTCCCAGTTGAGAGAGCTCGAGCGACTGCTGCTCACGGCGGAGACGAGTTGCTACTGGTACTGGACCGGCCAGGACGTGTGGGACCAACAGGTGACCAACGCTGCGAATCTCGGCGTGTCGCTCATTGCCCACGAGTTTGGGGCCCACGAGCTCGGAGCGCTGAGCGAGATCGATCCGAGTGGCCCCACCATCTTCCCTCCCTGGATCACTCCCGAGAACCCGGGTGGCATGACCTGGGCGCACCAGGGGCTACGCGCGGCCGATCCGGTGGGCACCGTGCACACGTTCGTGAGCGACGTATCGGGCATTCGCAGCGTTACGCTCGTACTCCGGGCAGGGGGTGCGGAGCAACGCTTCGCGATGCTCGATCGCGGCCCTTACCCCTCACGCACTGGCGCGCTCCGCACCGCGAACTATTTCACCAGCGAGCTTCCGCCAGGTTTGGGCGACGTGCGCTACTTCATCGAAGCTACCGACCTGCGCGGCAACACGACGCGCGGGGCACTCGAGCGCGTCTATCTCGCCTGAGCGCGCTGCCGTCAGCTCTCGGCTGTCAGCGGTCATCAGCCATCGGCGCCATCGGCTTCAGGATTGGTCGCCTTCTTATTGCGCTAGTTGAGCTCCCGGTGGGCTCGCGCTCCCTCCGGTTTTGCCTGCGCAGTTGGGGCTTCCCGAACGGTGGCTTCGCGTTCGGAACCGTTCGGCAGGAACCGCGACTCCGCGCGAAGGCAGAAGGCAGAAGGCAGAAGGCAGAAGGCAGAAGGCAGAAGGCAGAAGGCAGAAGGCAGAAGGCAGAAGGCAGAAGGCAGAAGGCAGAAGGCAGAAGGCA
>Ga0315910_10004210_pt1 | contig 12066 bp, 8 predicted proteins | sample EdamamesoilMG_FD_204470 | JGI IMG/M metagenome (GOLD analysis project Ga0315910, IMG submission 204470) | Garden soil microbial communities collected in Santa Monica, California, United States - Edamame soil | ecosystem: Environmental > Terrestrial > Soil > Garden | place: USA: California... | reverse complement strand
ACGACGGGCACCGGCGGCACGGGTGGCGCAACCAGCACGACGGGCACCGGCGGCGCGGGTGGCGCAACCAGCACGACGGGCACCGGCGGCGCGGGTGGCGCAACCAGCACGACGGGCACCGGCGGCACGGGTGGCGCGACCAGCACGACGGGCACCGGCGGGACGGGTGGCGCGACCAGCACGGGCACCGGCGGCACGGGTGGTGCGACCAGCACGGGCACCGGCGGGACGGGTGGCGCAACCAGCACGACGGGCACCGGCGGCACGACGAGCGGCACAGGCGGAAGCGCGACCACGACTGCGACCACGGGGGGCGGTGGCGCCTGTGCCCCCGCTGGTACCACGGACTACCTCGCCAGCTTCGACGCCGATCTCGAGGGCTTCATCGTCACTGGTTCTGGTAGCCCGACGCTGACCTGGAACGGTGCGGTGGGCGAGCCCGAGCTGGGTGCGCTAGAGCTCAACGCGTCGAGTGGTGGAGCGATGCAGGTGCGCAACTTGACGCCCCCGGGCGATCTCAGTGGTCGCATCATGAGCGTCAACGTGTATGTGGCGACCGGGACCGCGGTGGACATCATCCTGTACGCGCAGAGCGGTTCGCCGGCGAAGTGGGCCGACGGCGGCACGCTCACCGCGACGGTCGGGCAGTGGTACTGCCTCACGCTCGAGCTGGACAATCCGGTGACGACGTCGGCCAGTTTCGACCCCACCGACGTGCGGGTGGTGGGCGTCGACATCCAGGGCTCTGGCGATGTTCAGGTCTACATCGACCAACTCGCCTATTGAGCGCCGTTCGCCGAGGAAGCGCTGGCAAACGACGAGACGCAGGTCACGAGCGCGTCCAGCTCAGTAGCGCTGAGGTCGCTGTTCGGCGGCATGAGCGGGCTGAGACCGAGCGCGGGGCCTCCATCGCGGATGACTTGGCGCAGTTGCGCAGCCGAGCGTGAGCTGAGCCAGGTGGGCTCGCTGAAGTTCCGGGGAGACGGGGTGAGCCCGGCTGCGACGACGCCGTCGCCCCGTCCGTTCGCGCCGTGGCACGCGCTGCAGCGGGATTGGTAGGTGGGCGGGCAAGCGGCGATTTGAGTCGTGACCTGAGCGGCGGCGGGGGCGCTTCTAAGCAGTGGGCGCTTGGTCGGCATGAACGGCCAGGGTACCGCCGCGAGCATGAGCAGCAGGGGAATGCCCGTGGTCCAGCACACGCGGCGCCGCCTCGCTTTAGCATCAGCGATGCGCTTCGATCGGGCGCGGCCCGCGTCGGCGATCGCTACCGCCGCGAGCATCATCAGCGCGTGCTCCAGGCCGAAGAACCTGAGCTCGCCGACCTTCATTGCCCCGCGCAGATTGGAGAAGAACGCATCGGTGAGGGGACTCAAAAGCACGTACAGGAGCAGTCCGAGGATGAACTGAAGGCGCATGCTCCACACGAAACCAGCGTGCAGCCGATCTTCCGAGGCGGACCACGGGCGTTCCGATCGAATGCCGGTGAGGGAGCGCGCGGTGATGGCGAGCGCGAGGCCGAGCACCAACCAGCGCTGATAGGAATGCAGGAACAGAACGATCGCGTGCAGCAAGCGTTCGAGCCGTATCTTGGAGCTAGCAGGCGCTCAAGCGGCTCCGGCGCCGCTGGACGCCGGGCACAATCCAAGCGACGCTGAGCACGGCGCGCAACCGTTTGGAGCGAGCGAGGCGTTCGGGCACCCGAACATCGAAAAACAGCGCGCCCACCGACGAATTCTCGTAAGTGGGCGAAAGCGCTATAGATTATCTCCCGGCGCGAGTTCGCGCAGCGCGGGACTGGGCTTACTTCTTCTTGGCGTAACGCTGACGGAAGCGCTCGACGCGGCCTGCCGTGTCGACCAAGCGTTGCTTGCCCGTGTAGAACGGGTGCGTGAACGAGCTGATGTCGACGCGCACGACGAAGTGCTCGACGCCGTCGATTTCGCGGGTTTCGCTGGATTTCATGGTGGAGCGAGTGATGAGCTCGTACTTGTCGTCGATGAATACCACGGGGTGGTAGTCGGGATGGATATCGGCTTTCACGGTGTCCTCTTCGATGCCGCCCACGGAAATAGCGGGCTTGGGAGGCGCGGAACCTAGCAGAGCCTCGCAAAACACGCCAGAAGTGACGATCGCGCATATAACTATTGGAATTTGCTAGAATAATCGGACGGGTGGTCAGAAGTGGCTCGCCAGCTAAGGGAGTCAGGCACGGTCGAGTGGGCAGTCGTCGCACCTCGCACCCCGTTCTGCTCCACGAGCAGCCTCAGGCTAGGACGGGCTGGCTCAGGCTGAGACAGCCAGGTGCGCCCGCAGTGTAGGTGTTGATGGTTACCTGTTTGTGAGTGGCGTACTTCTGGTCGCAAGCCTTCGAGATCGAAGGGAGCTTTCCCTCGTCCGGCCTAATGCGCGAATTTTTGCTGCCGTCCATAGGTTGTGGCGTAGCCCTTCGTGCCGCGCATTTGTCCTGTGTCCGTCTCGTCCCGACTCATGCTTCCTTTCCAACGACTGCGCCGCGAAGGCGTCGTAGCGGTGCTGTTCGGTCTATTGTCGTTCGCTGCCTGTGGCGGTGCCGAAGACGCTCCGGGCCTCACCGGGTTCGACGGCCCCACCGGCAGCGGTGGCGCGAAGCCCGGGTCGCCGTGCGACGAGGGCCAGGTTCAGGCGTGCTCGCTCACCTTGGGCAAGCACGGCAACGTTCTCTCCTGCTACCACGGTACGCAGGCGTGCGAGGGCGGTGTCTGGCAAGAGTGCGGCGACGGCACGCTCGAGGAACAAGCCGCGCCCGCTTGGCTCTCGACCCCGGGGGTGCGTCCGGCGGCGCTGACCGATCCCGTGGATTGCGCGGACAACCCCTGCGACCCCTTCTGCGAAACCTACGAGGAAGAGCCGGAAGAACCCCTCGTGCCCGAGGAGGAAGACCCGCAGTACACGTGGGAAGAAGGCTCGCTCGCCGACTTCCCGGGCGGCTTGGTGAAGAAGGGCCTGCAGGAGCCCTGCCAGACCGGCTTCGACTGCCAGTTCGACATGCAGTGCGTGGCGCCCGACAGCGGCGAGTGCACCCACGGCATGTGCGAGACGGGCGAGGCGCTCGAAGAAGACTGCAACGACTGCGCTGCGCTGGTGATTGCCGCCGACGAAACCTGCGGCCCAGGCCTTCCGAACGACGTCACTGCTTGTGATCATGACCCTTGCGAGCTGGGCGAGGGGCTGAGCAACACTTGCAACAGCTGTGTGGCCAAGATCTGCAAGGTCGCGGGTCTCGAGACCTGCTGCGACACCCAAGGCAATAACAGCAACTGGACCCAGGCCTGCGTAGACGCGGTGGCGACCACCTGCGGTAACACCTGCGGTTGCGACTCGGGTGAACAATCGTACGGGAGCAGCTGCTACTACCTCGAAACCACAGCCCAAAAATGGAACAGTGCTCTCACGAGCTGTGAAGGCCGAGGCCCTGGGTGGAGCCTGGTCACGATCAACAACACCACCGAAAACACCGCCGTCGCCAACCTGACTGGCGTAACCGATCCGAACATCGGCTACAAAAAGTCTGGGAGTACCTGGGGATGGGTCGGCGGGACATCGACCATTTCCACTCAGTGGGATTCGAGCCAGCCGGGAAGCAACAGCTGCTCGTACATGAAGGACTCGACCAAGAAGTGGCGCGGCACCAGCTGTACGTCGGGTACGCGCCACTCTGTGTGCGAGGGTCCGCCAGGTGTCATGCAGGTGGGTGTCACCGAGGTGCACGAGTGGGACCAGGACTGCGTGGACCTGGCCGAGAGCGTTTGCGACATGAAGTGCAACGACGACGACCCGACCGACACCACGGGGTCGTGCGTCCCGTGGTATCCGGGTGAGACCGACGATACCTGCGCAGGGGTCGACCTCTCAGTAGGGGTGCCGTGCGATGGGATGATCCCGGTCTGCAATCACGGCAACGTGGCCGCGAAAGCGCCGATCAAGCTGATGCATTTCCCCGCGAACTCCCAGCAGTTCCCGACATGTACCATCGACCCGCATCCGCAGCAGACCACATGCACGGTGACCGAGGACATCCCGCCCGGCGAATGCATCACCATCGACGGCGACCTGTGCACGCTGGACAACGGTACCTTCAACCCCCTGAACGGCAACCGCGAGATCATGGTGAACCCAGACGGCGACCTGATCGACACCGACGAGTTCGGGCCCGTCGAAGAATGCAGCTGCCAGGACAACTGGTCGCTCTACTCGAACTCGGCCGACAGCTGCGGCGCGCCCACTTGCGGCGGCGGCAGCACGTCGGCTGCGCAGGTGAAGCTTCCCGTCGACATCATCATCGTCATCGACAATTCGCCCAGCATGGACGACGACATCGCGGCAGTGCAGCAGCGTCTCAACGACGACCTCGCTGCGATTTTGGAGGCGAGCAACCTGGACTACCGCGTGATCATCGTGTCCAGGTTCGGCGACGAAAGCACGGCCATCAGCAGTAGCCCCGCAAGCGACGCAAATATCTGTATCAGCGCACCGCTAGGTGCCAATGCTTGCACGGATCCCAACAATGAGACACTGGTGCTGAATCCGCCTTTCTACCACTATTCCGCGGAGATCGAGAGCTGGGACGCGTGGTGCCAGCTGCTCTACGGCTACAACCACAGCGACGAGATTGGCGTCACGGACAACTCGTCGAGCGGTGTCGGTACGGCCCGCACCTGGACGGCAAAAGCACCCACCGGATGGCAAGAGTGGCTGCGGGAAGACGCCTTCAAGCACTTCCTCGTGATCACCGACGACGACGCGGACTGCACGGACTACGGCTACGACTTCGACGACTCGCCGGGCTGTGAACCTCCTGCAAGCTCGACCGAGTTTTTCAACGGAAAGCAGCACAACTGCCATAACACCTCGACCCAAACCGTTGGCACCGCGGATGTGACCGCCGGAGGGACCGCCGCTCAGAAGTTCGATACGGCGCTGCTGGCGCTAGCGCCAGCACAGTTCGGAACGTCGACTGAGCGGAACTACATGTGGCACAGCATCGTAAACATCAGAGCCAACACGGCGGGCTCTACCTTGCCCTGGCAGCCTACCGACGCGGTGCAGACCCAAATGTGCACCGCTGCGAACACCACCATCGTGGGCGCTGGCACTGGTTATCAGGCGCTCAGCAGGCTGACCGGAGGCCTACGTTACCCGATCTGCCAAAACAGCACCTTTGATGCGATTTTCAATGCGATCGCCGAAGAGGTGATCGACACGGCCGAGGCCTCGTGCGAGTTCTCGCTCGGGGATACGTCGAACGTCGACATTGACGATGCGAAGGTGGCGTGGACCAATTCGAGCGACGTGAGTACCTCGCTGACGCAGGTGGACTCCGCGGCGGATTGCGGCACCTCGAAGACCCGCTGGTACTACGACGACCTGACTGACCCTACGACGCTCACCCTATGTCCGTCGACTTGTACCGAAGTGCAAGCGGACGACGCAGCGCAGGTTTGGCTCGAGTTCGGTTGTCCGAAGGTGCCCTCCGAGACCGTGACGAGCGAGGTGTACCAGGCCGAGTGCGCGTCCGACGAGACCCCGCAATGGGCCTTCCTGTTCTACGACACGACGATTCCGAACGGCAGCGACGCGCAAGTCACGTTCGAAGTGCGTGCCGCCAAGAGTGAGGCCGACCTCGAGTATGCGACCTTCGAAACGGCGGCTACGGCGACGGTATCGGCGCAAGACTGCGCCAAGGGCTCACCCGTAGCAGGCAGCTGCCCGGTGGATCTATACTCACTGCTCGGGAACCTCGATGCAAAGGAAGAGTTCCTGGAGCTCCAGGTGACGGTGACCCCAGGGACCGACTACAGCACTCCGAGCGTCGAGAACTGGGAGCTCACTTATTCATGTCCGCCTGGCGAATAACGACTGCAGTCACAATAGGTGTTGGGCTTGCGTCCGTCGCCTGCGGCGGCGGGGACGACCGCCCGCAAGCAACGGTGAGCACCAGCGTCGGCTCTGACTCCGCTGGCGGTTCTGGTGCTGTTGGCGGTTCTGGCGGTGCTGCTGGTGCCGATGGTTCTGCCGCGGGCGGGGCGCCGGATGGAGGTTCGTCGAGCGACGCCGCTTCGTCGGGTGGGTCATCCCAGTCTAGTGGGGGCTCGTCGAACGCGGGGGGCACCGGTGGCAGCGGAGCCAATGCAAGTTCGGGAGGCGCCGGTGGCGCGTCCGAGCCGGATCCGGTGTGCGGCAACGAGGTCGTCGAAGCGGGTGAGGAGTGCGAACCCGACGGGCCCGAGCCCGGTGAGTGCGTCATTGCCGGCTTCGAAACGGGTATGCTCGGTTGTAACGCCGACTGCAGCTACGACGTCGACGATTGCGACGGCACCGAACGCTGTTTCGATGGCGAGGACAACGACGGCGACGGGGAGTGGGATTGTGCGGACGACGACTGTGAAGAGGTGTGCGGCTCCAGTTGCGAGGTGACCGCAGTGCTCACGGACGGCGATTCGGTGACGGGTGACAATCGTGGGCACGCGGCCGAGTTGCAGCTTTCGTGCGCTCCCACCGAGCACGGGCCCGAAGTCGTCTACGCCGTCGAGGTAGCCGAGGACGGAATGCTCGACGCCACCCTCGTCGTCGGCAACTTCCCGAACCTGGCGGTGTCGATCCGTAGCAGTTGTGAGGACGACGGCTCCGAGGTTGCGTGCGGCGGACCTCGCGCCACTGCGGAAGTGTCCGCGGGAGACACGGTCTACGTCGTCGTCCAGGGCGTCTCGGCGGGCGATGAAGGTAGCTACGAACTCTACGTGCAGTCACGAGCAGCGAACGTCTGCGGCGATGGAGCCTGGGATCTAGGTGAGAGCTGCGAGGATGGGGGCCAAGTCGCCGGGGACGGTTGCGACGCGGAGTGTCAGGTCGAAGCCACGGAAGTCGAACCCAACGACGACGCCAGCGATGCCACTGCCTGGAGCGCTCCGTTCTACGCCGAGGTGTCGCCCGCCGGTGACGTGGACACCATCGAGATCAGTATCGCCGAAGGGCCCGGGAGCGTCATCGCCAACATCGACTCTCTCGCCTCGCAGGGCTGCTCGCTCGCGCTCTTCGATCCGTACGTAGAGCTGTTGGATGCGGACGGCGAGAGTGTGCTCGTGGCCAACGATGACCACGACGGCGTTTGTTCGCGGCTCGTGGCGGAAGACCTGGATGCGGGCAGCTACTACCTGCGCGTGTCGGAATCTCCGTACAGCGTTGGGGTACGCTCCGAGTTCCCCTACCAGCTTCGGGTCAACATCGACTGGTGCGGCAACGGCACCTGGGGCCCGCTCGAAGAGTGCGACGACGGCAATCTCGAGGACCTCGACGGCTGCAGCGCGACCTGCGAAAACGAGTAGTTGGTCGCCTACTCGAGCACGGTCATCGCGACGACCTTGAACCCGTTTGCGGGGACGTCGACGGTTTCGGTAAGCTTGTGGCCGCGGGCCGTGAGCAGCACCTGGTGCTTGCCCGGCGTCACGCGGACACGACCGAAGGCGATGCGCGCCGGTAGCGTGGCCCAGCTGCGGGTGTCGGGTGTGTCGGCCGCGCTCAGAGTCGCTTGGGTACCGAGGTTGAGCAAGAGCGCGAGCGCGTCGTCGTCTCCGGCGGCTTTGCCGGCGACTTGACCTGCAACGATTCGCGCAATCATCCGCGTGATGGCCGCTGCGATGATCGCGCCGCGAGCATGGTCATAGGCACTGCGCACCTCGCGGTCGACCGCGAGCGCTCCTTCGAGCTGTTGCCAATCGCCGTCGAGGCCGAAGCCAGGGTTGTCGTAAGTGCCGCGGGCTTTGCCGAGCTCGGGGTAGTTGATCCAGGTGACGAGACCCTGCAACGCCAGCTCGTTGGCGCGTTGCTGGTCCGCCGGGCTCATCCAGGCGCTGGCGTAGGTCAGGGCCAGACCAATCGGGATCCGCTTGGCAAACTTCGCGGGAACGCGCCCGAAGTTTACGATCGCGAAGATCTCTCCGCTGTCGTCTTCCTTGTCGCCGGGCGGGCTCTCGTCGCCGCCAGCTGCCTCGGCGCCAGCGCCGGCCTCGGCTGCCTGTGCAGGATCTTGTTGATACAACAGGTCGAAGTCGTAGGATTTTGCTAGTTGTGCGCCGGCCGAGGCGAGCACCGGCTCAAGCGATGCGCTCGCGTGGAGAGCGGGCTCGTCGTCCTCACGCTCGGCCTTCGTCGGGTCTTGCCCATCGATGAGCTTGCGCAGGCGCGGCGTGCTGTAGCCAGAGAGGCTCGACAGCCGCGTCACCGCTTCGCGCAGACTCTGGTAGTTCCCGAACGCGAGTGCCTCGTCGTAGTAACGCAGCGCCTGGTCAGGCTTTCCGCTTTTTTCGAACGTGAAGCCCGCCAGATAGCTGCCCGGCCCCAGCATCGCCTGCGCAGGGTTCTCCTTGTCTCTCAGATACTTCTGCATCACGGCCAAGCGCCGCGCTTCGATGCGCGCTCCGTTCAGATCACCGCGCGCCAGGTAGTTCACCATGTTCATGGTGTTGATCATGAGCTTCTCGTACGGCGGAGCCTTGTAGGGCCCGGTGTCGTCCGAGAACATGTACTTGCCGATGCTGTCGAGGGCGTTGCGCGAGAAGTCGAGGAGCTCGATCTGCTTGTCGGCGAGCTCGAGGTCGCGGCTCGCGAGCGAGTACTTCTCGAGTTGTTGCAGGATCATCGACCGATCGAGGATCAAGAGGGTGTTGTCGCCGCCGACGTCCTCGGGCACCTCTTTCTCGCTCTTGACGTCGAGTTCTTCGTTGTAGAGCTGGAGTGCGGCTTTGGGTCGGCCGGCATCCAGCGCGCTGCGCGCCTCGAGCGTGCGATCGGCGTGCCCCGCGCACGCCTGGAGGCCGAGCAGCGCCAACAGCACGGCGCCGCGCCGTGCAACGAAGCGGAGCGTCTGTGTCATGCGCGCTCGAGTTTAGATGAGGGCTTTGGTGACCGAGGTCTTGTTCTGAAACAAGATTTCGCCGGTCTCGACGGACAACACCTGCATGAACATGAAGTACTGCACGCGCCGCTCGTCATCGAGCCGCTCGTCGGCGCTGAAGACCTTGCCCGTGATGAAGTAGCGTGCGCCGATCTGCTGTCCCCAGTTCGCCACCTGCGCGGGATTGAACGAGTCGGTCTGCTGTTGCTTGATTTCTTGCATCAGTTGACCCTGTCGCTCGACGCTCACGACGCGCACGTGACCCGCGTTGATCAACTGCGTCTCGACGTCGCTGATCAGCGCCTCGAGCACGCTGTCGATGTGCTCGCTCGTGTCGTTACGCAGCGTCAGCACTGCGACTGCCGGTCGATCTTCCGACTCCCAGCGTTTGACGACGGCGGAGGCCTGGAGCGCGCTCATGTTCTCATGCAGCATCTTCTGCAGATCGCGCCGGTCGAGACCGGTGCTCATGGCTTCGTCATCCAGCCCTTCGACTTCGTCCCCGCGCACTGCTTTGGGTCCGCAGGCCGTCAGCTGACCAATCGCGAAAAGAGTGAGAACGAAAGCGAGTGAACGTCCGAGCTTCATGCCGAGATCCTTTCCTCTGCGTGCCCCAGATTGCCCGAAGCTGGCGCGAGCATGCCGGTTCGACGAGAACGGGCCTGGTTTCATGCAAATCCGGTCATAGCACGGCCGCTCCGCCCGGCCATCGCGCATCCAAACGTCGCCTAAGTGGCTAGTTGGCCGGGCGTCGAATTTCGGGCCGGGTCAGCCCTGTTCGTCCTAGCGGCGAACCGGGATGATCTGCACGCGGCGGTCGTCGCCCTCGCCGTCACTCTTGGTGATCACGCCTTCGAACTTCGCGAGCGCTAAATGAACCACGCGGCGATCGCGCGGGTTCATCGGCTCGAAGGTGATGATCTTGCCCTGATCGACGGCTTGCTTGCCGAGGCGTCGCGCCATGGTGGCGAGTGAGTTGTCGCGCCGAGAGCGGTAGCCTTCTGCGTCCACCAACACGTGACGGCGGTCGAGGCCTGGTCGATTGATCACCCGGTGAGTCAGAAATTGGATCGCCTGTAGCACGGCGCCCTTCTTCCCGATGATCCGTCCCGCGTCGCGGCCGATGATCTCGATGTTCACTTCGTCGACTTCGTCCGCGTTCTTCGGTCGGCGCAGGCGAACCTTGCAGTCCATTTCCATCTCGAGCACCAGCTTCGCGACGAAGTCGAGCGCCTGCTGGGCGCGTTCGTCGGGTGCGGCGTAGGGCTCGCTGCGCGGCTTCCTGCGGCGCCGGCGCTTTCTGGGCGCGGCATCGTCATCGCTCTGGTCGTCGCCCGAGCCTGTCGCCTCGCCGTCTTCGAAGTCGTCGTCGTCGTCGTCGTCGTCGCGATCGACATCGTCGTCGTCGTCATCGCGATCTGCGTCATCGTCGTCGCGGGCCGAGCTTGCCGCTTTGTCGCCGCTGCTCGCGACGGGGCCGGAAGGGCTACCGGTGCTCTGGCCGTCCTGACTTTCGTCTGCTTCGTCCCAACCGTCGTCCGAAGCTGCATCTGTAGGGTCGATCATGGTCTATGCCTTTCGTTCCGTCAGGGATGCCGTGGAGCTCTGGTTCGCGTCGTTCTTGTCACCGCGCGCGCTCCCCTTCCGGCGTTTCCCCTTGCCGGATGCGTTGGGCTCCAGTGGCTCCCCTGTGGTGTCGATGATGGATTGATTGGGCGTGTCTCCGCCTTTGCCCGTCGTCTTCTTCACGTAGCGTTCGACGACCTGCTGCTGGATGATGCCGAGCACGCTATTGGTGAACATGTAGACGCCCAGGCCCGCCGGCAAGAACAGCATGAAGACGGTGAACATGCCGGGCATGAAGTACGTCATCATCTTCTGCTGCGCTGGGTCCATTTGCATGGGCATCATCTTTTGCTGGACGAAGTACACCGCGCCGATGATGAACGGCAGCACGTAGTACGGGTCCGGCTGCGACAGATCGGGGAACCACAAGAACGGGATGTTGTAGAGCTCGACCGCGGTCTGCAGCGTCGTGTAAAGCGCGAACCACACGGGCATTGCCGCCATCTGGGGCAAGCAGCCTTTCAGTGGGTTCACCTTGTGCTTCTTCCAGAGCTCCATCTGCGCCAGGCCCTTGGCCTGCGGATCGTCCTTGAACTTCTCGTTCAGCTTGTCGATCTCGGGCTTGAGCTCGCGCATCTTCACCATGCTCTTGATCGAGGGGATCGAGAGCGGAAACAGCAGCGTGCGCGCGCACACCGTAAGCACGATGATCGCCAGCCCCCAGGTGCCGACCCACGAGTGCACCTTGAGCAAGAACGCGACGAGGATCTTCGCGATGGCCGCGAACCAGCCGAGGTCGATCAGCTGTTCGAGGTCGTGCCCGGACGCTGCCAGCGAATCGCGCTCTTTCGGCCCGAGGTAGCCAGCCACCTTGTACGTGGCCGTGGCACCGGGGGCGAGATCGACGAGGGGGTAGGCGAGCCGCGCGCGATACAGTGCGCCCGCCTTGGGGTCCGCTTTTTTCGACTTGTAGTGCGCAGCGTCCCAGAGCTCGAAGATCTGAACTTGGCAGCGTGGCGCTCCTTTGGGAGCGGCGACCGCGGCCAGCGCGTTCGTGAAGTAGGCGTTGGAGGCCGCGCCGACGCTGCCCGGACCATTGCTTTCGAACCAGACGCCCGTGTTGAGCGGCGACTTCTTGAAGACCTCCGGGTCTTGGAAGTCCTTCGGCTCGAAGTCCTCGGTCCGCCGTCGATCAGCGTGCCCGCCCTCGAGGATGCACTCCACGTGGGTGTGCAGCGGGTTCACGCGGAACATGTGGTTCTCGACGTCGGTGTCCCGGTGAAAGTCGGTGGTGTCGACCGTGAGCGCGTGCTTCAGCGGCCGACTCGCCAGGTTCTTGATATTGAGGCTGGCGAGCAGCTCGTACGGCTTCCCCGTGGTTTCGATGCGTTTTTCGAGCTGAACTTTGTCGTCCCGGTACTCGAAATTGCAGGACTTGGCGTCGTGCCGCGTGAGCTTCCAGTTCAGGACGTCGAAGTCGACCTGCCAGTCTGCCGCCTGCTTCGGTGCCGCCGCTGGGTTTCTGAGGTTGAATTGCAGCGGGTTGTACTGCGGGTGATCCGGCGTGGTGA
>Ga0315910_10004209_pt1 | contig 12067 bp, 9 predicted proteins | sample EdamamesoilMG_FD_204470 | JGI IMG/M metagenome (GOLD analysis project Ga0315910, IMG submission 204470) | Garden soil microbial communities collected in Santa Monica, California, United States - Edamame soil | ecosystem: Environmental > Terrestrial > Soil > Garden | place: USA: California... | reverse complement strand
GTGGTGCTCGGCAATCCCGAGCGCGCGACAGCGGCGCTTGCCGGGGTCAAGGCGCTCGGAGTCGTGATCGGTTTCGCCGGCTTCGGCATGGGTCGAGCGGCGCTGGCGGACCTCAAGCGCTTCCCGATCACCGTGCTCAAGGTCAGCGGCGAGCGCCTGCGCGGAGTCGCAACGGACATCGAGAAGCAGGCGTACGCGGAGGGCATCGTCGCGCTCGGCAAGGCGCTGGGCTTCACGATCGTCGCGAGCGGCATCGTGAGCGCAATGGATGCCGACTGGCTGTCGGTGCTCGGTTGCGCCGCCGTGCAAGGGCCGTTCTGCGGCGCCGCCGTCGAGGCGCGCGCGTGTGCCGCGTTGCTGTCCGAGCAACCTCCCGCTCAACACGGAACGTAGTGGCGTCGAGCCGAACTGCGCTCACGCGCAAGCAGCGCCGCTGGGCCGACCTGAACGGCATACGTTACGACGCGCGCGGCTTCGTCACGGAGCTCGCCGCCAATTTACGCGTGCCATTGACGACCATCGCGCGGGCGGAGCACGCGCGTGGCTCCGAGCTCACGGCCACGACCACGCGGCCGCCGCGAATGCACTCGCTGACCTCGTCTGCGGCACTCGTCGAGAATTTTTTCGGCTGGTGGCGCGGCCGCGACTTGGGCGGGCTCGCGGCCCTGCTCGGTCTCGACCGGAGCGGCGCCGCACGTTTGACGCTGGAGGAGCCTTTGCCCACGGGTCTCGCCGGGGATCCGCCGCTCGTCGACGTCGCGCTGCGCTGGCCCGATGGCCGGCTCGTCGCCATCGAGAGTAAGTTCTGCGAGTGGCTCGTGCGACGGCCGCGGAATAAGAGCGTGTTCAAGGACAAATATTTTCCGCGCGAGCCCGTGTGGTCCGCGGCTGGCCTCCCGCGCTGCCAAGCGCTCGCCGACGACCTGCAGCGCGGCCGCGAACGGCCCACGCTCTTGCACGCGGCGCAGCTCTTGAAGCATGCGCTTGGGTTGGCGAAGAGCGGCGCTTCCGAGAGCATGTTGGTATACCTGTACTTCGATTGCGCCGGGCGTGAGGCCGTGACGCATCGCAGCGAGCTCGACCGGCTCATCGAGCGCGTGGTCCCGGAGATCGACCTGCGTGTCATGACGTACCAACAGGTCTTTGGCGCGCTGCGCTCGACGGCCGGCGTGGACCCGGGCTATCTCGGATATCTCGGCGCCCGTTACTTCGACTGACACCGGCGTGGGCGTGCGTTCGAAGGGGCGCATCGCGTACCATTGCGGCCCCTGTATCCGGCGGAACGCTTCGAGGTCGCGCCGTGCACCGTCTCTACGTCACCGCGCCGGCCGGTACGGCGGACCTCGCCGCCGACGAGCTCACCGCGTTCGGCGCGGCCGAGGTCAAGGCATCGCGCGGCGGCGTGGCGTGCACGGGAACGCTCGAGCAAGCCTATCGCGCGTGCCTGTGGTCGCGCGTTGCGAATCGCGTGCTGCTTGCGCTAGCGGAGTTCCCCGCGCCCACGCCGGACGCGCTATACGAAGGTGTACGCACGGTGGCGTGGGCCGACCACCTCGGCAACGACGACACGTTGGCCGTGGATTGCACGAGTAGTCGATCCGCGATCACGCACACGCAGTTCGCGGCGCTGAAGGTGAAGGACGCCGTCGTCGATCAGTTTCGCGAGCGTTCCGGTAGCCGGCCATCCGTGGACACGGCCGTGCCCGACGTGCGGTTGAACCTGCACCTCGATCGCGACGTCGCAACGGTCAGCATCGATCTCTCCGGCGACAGCTTGCACCGGCGCGGCTACCGCGGGCCGCAGGGCGCCGCGCCGCTCAAGGAGAACCTCGCGGCTGCGATTCTGTTGCGCTCGGGCTGGCCGAAGCTCATAGCGACGACGGAAGGCCCGCTAGGCTTCGTCGATCCGATGTGCGGTGCGGGCAGCCTCGCGATCGAGGCCGCGCTGATCGCGGCCGACGTCGCGCCCGGGATGCTCCGCAGCTATTTCGGGTTCTTGGGCTGGCGCGGTCACGACGAGGCGCTGTGGCAGCGCCTCTCGACGGAGGCGGCGGAGCGGCGAGCCGCGGCGCGGATCGACCACATCGCATTCCGTGCCTACGACAATCAGGCGGCGGCCGTGCGCGCGACACTCGACAATGCAACGCGCGCGGGGTTCGCGAAGGTGATTCACGCCGAGCGGCGCGACCTCGGTGATCTGCCCGGCGCACCGGCGCCGCATGGGCTCTTGGCCGTGAATCCCCCGTATGGCGAACGGCTCGGGGACGCCGAGACGCTGGCGCCGCTGTATGCGCTCCTCGGCGAGAAGCTCAAACAGAACTTCGTGGGTTGGCGGGCGGCGGTGTTCACGGGCAACCCACCGCTCGGCCGTGAGCTTCTGCTGCGTGCGACTCGTGCGCACGTAATGTTCAACGGACCGATCGAATGCCGATTACTTCGCTTCGACGTCGAGTCGAAGTACTTCGAGACGAAACTCGTGCCGGGCTCGCTCCCGAGGTTCGATACGGACGCCGCGCGCGCGCGGCCCGGCGCCGCGATGTTCGCGAACCGGCTGCGCAAGAATTTCGTGTCGCTCGGCGATTGGGCTCGCAAGGAAGGTGTTGCGTGCTACCGCGTCTACGACGCCGACATGCCCGAGTACGCGTTCTCGATCGACATCTACGCTGCGACCGTCGAGCCGTCGGCAGAGCGCCACGTGTACTTGCAGGAGTACGCGCCCCCGAAAACGATCGAGCCCGCGAAGGCGCGCGCGCGCCGCGAGGAGGCGTTCAGCGTGCTGGCAGAAGTCCTCGGCGTGCCGCACGACCGCGTGCACGTGCGAACGCGTCGCAAGCAGAAAGGCGGTGCGCAGTACGAGAAGCTCGCCGAGCGCGGCGAGTTCGACGTCGTGACCGAAGGCGGCCTCGAGCTCGAGGTGAATTTCACGGATTACCTCGACACCGGCCTGTTCCTGGATCATCGCCCAACGCGTGCGCGCATTCGGGAGCTCGCTGCGGGCAAGCGGTTCCTGAACTTGTTCGCGTACACGGCGACGGCCTCGGTGTTCGCGGCGGCCGGCGGCGCACGTTCGACGATGAGCGTAGACATGTCGCGCACGTACTTGGACTGGGCGCGCCGCAACCTCGACCGCAACGGCTTCGGCGATCCAAGCCGCCATGTGCTGCTGCAAGAAGATGTGCTGCGGTGGCTCGACACGCGTACGAGCGAGCGGTACGACCTGATCTTCCTGGATCCACCCACCGTGTCGCGCTCGAAGCGCATGGACACCGAGCTCGACCTGCAGCGCGACCACGTCGCGCTGATCCGGTCGACGTTGCTGAAGCTCGCGCCCGACGGCCTGTTGATCTTCTCGAACAACTTTCGCAAGTTCCGCCTCGACGCTGCCGGCCTGGCTGGCTTGGACGTCAAGGACGTCACGGCCGCAACGATCCCGAAGGACTTCGCGCGCAATGCGCGGATCCATCAATGCTTCGAGATTCGAGTGCCGAAGGGCGCGGTGCGGGCGCCTCGGCCGGTGCTATCGATCCGGCATGAGCCGGGCGCAGACGAACAGCGCGAGCTCGAATAGCGCGTACATGGGTACTGCGAGCAGCGTCTGCGAGAACACGTCCGGCGGGGTCAGCACCATGCCGATCACGAACGCCGCAAGCAGCACGTAAGGCCGAGCGCCTGCCAAGGTTTTGCGCGACACGAGGCCCGTCCAAACGATCGTGACGATGATGATCGGCACCTGAAACGCGAACCCGAACGCGAATACCATGCCGAGCGTGAAGCTCAGGAACGCGTTGATGTCCGTCATTACCTTCACGCCGGGCGGCGCCACGCTCGTGAAGAACTGGAACACCATCGGCAGCACGACCAGAAACGCGAATACGGCGCCGATGTAGAACAGCGCGGCGCTCGATGCGATGAACGGCAAGGCTATCTTGCGCTTGGCGGCCGGCAACCAGGAATCCACGAGCTTCCACAGGTGGTACAGCAGCAGCGGCATCACGAGAAACAACGCGGCCCAGAACGTGGCCTTCATCGGTGTGAGAAACGGCGACGCGACCTGCTTGCTGATCATGCTCGAGCCTTCCGGCATCGCTTGCATCAGCGGCTCGGAGATGATCTGAAAAACGCGGTCCGCGAACGGGAACAGGGCCACGAACGCGGCCAGCAGCGTCAAGATCGCCTTGAAGGCTCGCGAGCGCAGCTCGAGCGCCCCTTTGAGCAGGCTTCGCGCGGTGTTGGCGGTATCCGGGTCGATCGGTAGGCTGGCCACGGCGCCAATTGTAGCCGGTCATGAGATTTCGTTGGATTCCGGCCCTTGGAGCGCTGTCGCAGCGCTGTAGTACCATCCCAGCTTCGCTGGACACGTCGTGTTGGCGCTATTCAAGAGGCTCAATCGCATGAATAAGAACATTTGGCTCGGTGCCGCGGTGGCATGGTTCTCGGCGTCGGCTCACGCGCAATTCGGCTCGGGGCCCTCGAAGCTCGAGCTGATCAAGCTCGCGGACGATGTCTACGTCATCCACAACGAATACGTTCCCGGCAACACCACGGTCGTGATCACCGGCGAGGGCGTGATACTGGTCGACGACAAGTTCGAGATCGATGCCGACAACATCGTCGCCATGGTGAAGACGGTCACGAACCAGCCGATCAAGTACGTGATCAACACGCACTACCACGGCGATCACAGCGGCGGTAACGCGAAGCTGCAAGCCGCGGGCACGCTCGCGGTCGCGTCGGCACAGGCGCGCGCCCGCATGGTCGCGGCGAACCAGTCGGGTCAACCCGACATCACGATCGAGCCACGCGGCTCGATTCACTTGGGCGGCAAGTCCGCCGAGATCTACTGGTTCGGCCGGGCGCACACGGATGGCGACGTCGTGGTGTTGTTTCCGCAGAATCGGCTGCTCGCGGCCGGCGACATGTTCACGGTCGGCGAGGGCACGCCGCAGCTCATCGACTACGCCGGCGGCGGCAGCGCGAAAGAGTGGACGGCGACCGTCGAGCAGGTCCTCAAGCTCGATTTCGACACCGTCGTGCCGGGCCACGGTAACGTCGTGAAGAAGGCCGACATGCAGTCGTTCCGCACGAGCACGCAGCGCCTGACGCAGCTCGTCACGGATGCGGTGAAGGCCGGCAAGTCGCGAGCCGACGTCGAGGCGGTGATGCGCATGGAATTTGGCTGGCAGGACTTCCACGTGCAGATGGCGCTCGATGGCCTCATCAACGAGATGCGCTAGCGCGTCGTGAACCGCGGGGCCTTGATCGTTGTGGCGGTGCTTGCGCTGGTCGTGGCCGGCCTCGCGTCGGCTCAGTTCCGCGGCCGGCGCTCCATGACGTTCGAGGACAACGATCCTCCGCCCACGGAGTTCGTCGGCGCGCGGTGGCACTTCGGCACGAACGGCGACATCGGCCACATGGGCTGGTCGCACAACTACCCGTACTCCGAGGTCAATCTGAACGAGTTCATCGGCCGCAACACGAGCGTCGACGTCGAGGACGAGTCGTATCGGCTGCTCGAGCTCGGCAGCTCGGAGATCTTCGACTACCCGTTCGCGTATATCTCCGAGCCCGGCGAGATGGAGCTCACGGAGGAGGAGGTCGTGAACCTGCGCGAATACATCGATCGCGGCGGCTTCATCCTCATCGACGATTTCGACACGTGGCACCTCGACAATTTGCGCGAGGAGATGCTGCGCGTGTTTCCGGATCGCGCGATGCAGCGCATGTCGATCGAGAATCCGATCTGGGACCTCGTCTACAAAGTCGAGGACCTCGAGAGCATGGCGGAGTACACGGCAGGCGGCGCGCCCGCGTATTACGCACTCGTGAATTCGGAAGGCCAGATCGCCGTCGTGGCGTGCCACAACAACGATCTCGCGAATTTCTGGGAGTGGTACGGGAGCCCGCAGTATCCGCTGCGCCCGGCCACCGACGCGTTTCGTATGGGCACGAATTTCGTCGTGCATTCGATGACACATTGAATACTGCTTGGGGGAACTGCCATGAGTGAGCAACAGAAGTCCACACGCCGAGAGTTCATCGCGCGCACGAGCGCGACCGCCGCGGCCGCGAGCCTGGCCGGAGCGCTACCGTTCGGAGTCGCGGCGCAGCATGCACATGGCGTGCCGGAGCGCGCGATACCGAGCACGGGCGAGAAGCTGCCGGTCATCGGGCTTGGGTCGAGCAAGGTAGTGTCGGAGGTCGCGGCGAACGGCCCGGAACCGCTCACGAACGTGCTGCGCGCGCTCGTCGCGCACGGCGGCAGGCTCGTCGATACCTGGCCGCGCAACGCCGAGAACGACGCGGCATTCGGCCGCGTGGTCGCGATGCCGGAGTTCGCAAACAAGCTGTTCATCACGACGAAGATCGATCAGGTCGGCAAGGACGTCGGAATCGCGCAGTTCCGGGCGGCGCAGCGAGCGTATCAGCGCCAAGTGCTCGATCTCGTGCAGATCTTCAGCCTCACCGACTTGGAGACTCATTGGCCGAGCCTGAAGGAGTTCAAGGCGGCGGGGGATGCGCGTTATATCGGAGTGACGGTCTCCGAGGATGCGCGGCACGACGCCCTCGAGTCCTTCATGCAGCGCGAGAAACCGGACTTCGTGCAAATGAACTACTCGATCACGGAGCGCGCAGTCGAGGAGCGGTTGCTGCCGTTCGCGGCCGATCGTGGGATCGCGGTCGTGATCAACCGGCCGTTCATGAACGGCGCGTACTTCGATCGCCTCGAGGGCAAGGCGTTGCCGGAGTGGGCGAAGGAGTTCGGCTGCGAGACGTGGGCGCAGTTCTCGCTGAAGTACATCCTCGCGAACCCGCACTTCACCTGCGTGCTCACGGAGACCAGCAATCCGAAGCACATGGAGGAGAACCTCGCGACGGCGAGTGGGCAGTTGCCGAACGACGCGCAGCGAGCGCGGATGCGCGAGTTCATCGCGACGGTCTGATCTCTAGCAACGAGGGGGGGTCATGCGAACGATCGTGGGAATCGTGGCCGTAGTGGTCGCCGTGACGGCGGCGTTCGTGTTCGGTCGATTATCGGCGCAGGAGGGCGTGGCCTCGTGCAGGTTCTGCCCGTCCGTGTTCATCCCGCGCAGCGAGATCGCCGAGTACGAAGCGATCGGTCGCGCGACGAACGTCATCGATCAGCAGATGCGGTCGATCGACATCGGCAAGGCGCAGGTCGAGATCGCGCTCGTTCACCGCACGAAGCTCGATGCGCCGACGCCGCGCTCGGTTGCCACTCACGACTTCGTGAGCGAGGTGTATTACATCCTGAGCGGCTCCGGCACGAACCGCACGGGGCCCGACGTGGTAGACCCCGAGCGCCGTCCGCCCGACGATCGCGCCGTGCGCCTGCTGAACGGTCCCGGCGCAAACGGCACCGATCTGCGCAACCCGGCGGTGCACGAGCTCACGGCGGGCGACGTGCTCGTGATCCCGGCCGGCACAGGCCATCAGTTCACGAAGATCGACGACCACATCACGTATCTGATGATCCGCGTCGATCCGGACAAGGTCGTGCCGCTCATGAACGCCGAGGACTCGCGCGCCTATCTGAATGAGAACCGGCGCTAGCACGGCGCCGTTTCGCCGATCACGATCGATCTAATTGGGGGAATGACAATGTCGATCCGAAAAATTGCTTCATGTCTTGCCGGCGCTCTGTTGGCCGCCGCACCGCTGTTGTTTGCGCACGCCGAAACGGCCTCGCCGCAGAGCGTGGGCCTGTCGACCGAGCGCCTGCAACGCGTTCACGAGCTCGTCGAGCGCACCATCGCGGCCGGCGAGATCGCGGGTGCCGTGACGCTCGTCGCCCGCAACGGCGAAGTCGCCTACCTCGAGGCGCAGGGCGTCATGGACCTCTCGTCCAAGAAGCCGATGCAGCCCGATTCGATGTTTCGGATCGCGTCGATGTCGAAGCCCGTCGCTGCGGTCGCGATTCTGATGCTGGCCGAAGAGGGCAAGGTGCGGCTCAACGACCCGGTGTCGCGCTTCATTCCGGCGTACGCGAACCTCGAGGTCGGCGTAGTGAAGCCGGCGCCGCCGGGTCCGCCGGCTCCCGCGCCCGCTGCAGGCCCCGGCGCGCCGCCGCCCGCCTATTACAAAGCGCCCGCGACACGCGAGATCACGGTGCTCGATCTCTTGACCCACACCTCGGGCCTCATGAGCGGGCCGATGGGCAACTCGGCCGGCAACGCGGCATTCAACAAGCGCCACGACCTCGGCTTGAAGTGGACCGAGGAGCTCGGCGTCACACCGCTCGAGTTTCAGCCCGGCACGCGCTGGGCCTACAGTGCCGTCGCCGGTTTCGACGCGCTCGCGCACATCGTCGAGATCGCGGCGGGGCAGGAATACTCCGCGTTCCTCCAACAGCGGCTGTTCGGGCCACTCGGCATGCGCGACGTGACGTTCTGGCCCAGCGCCGAGCAACGCTCGCGGCTCGCGACGGTCTATCAACGTCGCGATGGCAAGCTCGTGGCCGGCGACAACCCTGATTCGATGTCGGGCGAGAAGTACCACGGCGGTGGTGGAGGCATCATGACCACGGCCGAGACCTACGCCCAGTTCGCGATGATGCTTGCGAACGGCGGTGAGCTGAACGGCGTGCGGATCTTGAGCCCGCGCTCGGTCGAGCTCATGGGCTCCATGTTCATTCCGTCGACGCTGCCGGGCAGGCCGGCAGGCGAGGGGTATGGCCTAGGCGTGCGTGTGGTCACCGATTCAGCCGCGCGCGGCACGTGGCTGTCGCAGGGCTCGTTCGGCTGGAGCGGCGCGTACGGCACGCACTTCTGGGTCGACCCGAAAGAGAACCTGGTCGGCATCCTGCTCGCGCAGACGCCGAACCGGACGTTCTCTGCGGACTTCGAGAACGCGGTGATGCAGGCGCTGATCGAGCAGAACGACTAGCGTTTCAACGGCCACGACTTCATCACCTCTTGCGGGTCGCTGTTCGCAGGAGATCGAGCGCGGCCCAATGGCCATTGTTCGCGGCTGCGCGCAAGGGTGTCTCGCCACTCAAGTCGGTGACTTTGGCGTTGGCGCCGTGCTCGATCAGCCACGCTACGGCTTCGTCTTGCCCCGCCGCGGCGGCCATGAACAACGGCGTCTGGCCCGATGGACCGCGCACGTCGATACCCGCGCCCGCGGAGACCAGCACCTCCATGACGCCGCACCGACCGTTCGCTGCTGCCACGTGCAACGGCGTCTGGCTCTCTACTTCGGACCGCGGGCTCACGCCTCGGTCGAGCAAGCGGCTCACGGCGGCTGCATCTCCATCCTTCGCTGCCCTATGCAGCGGCTCGATCAGCGCAGCCATCGCGCCTTGCGATTCGCGATACGCGGAGGCAATCTCGCGACCCTCCCGGCGTTCGATCATTACCCACAACGCGTCCTCGTCGGACGCATTGCAGGGCGCTTCCTCAGTGGCTCCGGCACAACCCTCTTGGATCCGGCGCTTCACGACGTTATTGGCATCGAACTCGATCAGCATATCGAGGCGCCTGTGCCCCGTGGCCAGATCGACCATACTGGACGTCTCGGTGCTCAGAAACAGCAGGCTCCACTCCCGCTCCTTATCGAAGCGGTAAAGGACGAACCGCCCATCGGCCGTCGCAGCATCCGGCGCGGCCACCCACGACATGATCTCGGGTTTGCTTGCCGATCTCCTGACGGCCCCGCTCGCGACACCGTCGTAGCTCGTGTCCGTTACGGGGATGACACAGCCACCAAGCGCGCCGGTCGTACACAGGAGGATTAGGAGACGTTGCAGCACGCGCGTCGCAGCGAACACAAGGCTCCGCGCGCGACCAAGAGCTTCAGACAGATACATGGTACCCCCTCGGTGATTTGGCCAGTGACGAGCTAACGCTAGCTACCTAAGGGGATCGCGGCCTGAGGAAAACCTCCGGACCTTCCGATGTTGTTGCCGATTCTCCGCGTCGCTCAGTCGCTGAGGCTTAGCTCGTCGAGCAATGCGCGGCGCACGGCCCTTAACGGTCTGCGCGACAGCGTGTCGCTCAGTCGCCGAGGCCTAGCTCGTCGAGCAGCGCTCGCGGCTTGTACACTTTCGTCAGGGCTTCGCGAATGAACGCGGGGTGCACGGCGATCGCGCGGTTCTTCGCCGTGTCGAACCAGTACGCGCCCGAGATCGAGTGGATATTGCCGTCGAACAAGAGGCCCACGATCCGGCCGTCGGCATCGATCAACGGGCTGCCCGAGTTGCCGCCGACGATGTCGTTGTTCGTCGAAAGGTTGGCGGGCGTCGACAGATCGAGCGTGGCTTGCGCTTCGTTCCAATCGACCGGCACTGCGAACGGCGGGCGACCCGTAGCACGCTCGAACAACCGGTCGAGGTGTGTGAACGGCTCGACGGGCACGCCGTTCTCGCTCCAACCCTGCACGGAGCCGAAGTTGATGCGCAGCGTGAACGTTGCGTCGGGGTACACGCTCGTGCCGTAGACGGCGAAGCGTGCGCGCGCGATCTGCTCGTGCGCGACCTCGACCACGCTTTCGATCTCGTCCTCGTGCCACTTGCGCAGCGCTCGCGCTTCGCCGTCGAGGCTCTTCGCAAGCTCGATGAACGGATCGGTCGAGGCGTCGATCGCGGATTGTCCGCCGGACCATAGCTGCATCCGCGCCGCGGGATCGGCGAGCGCCGATCCAGCCACGAGGCGTGCCGCGAGCTCGTCGGGGCTCTCGGTGGCGAGCAGGCGCCGGACGACCGGATGGTCGGGGCCCAGCCATTCGCGCATGCGCTCCAGCGAGAACGCCAGCGTCAGGCGTTCGAGCTCGGGGTAGATCGGGACCGGTGCGGCGACCTGCTGCTCGAGCCGGGGAAGGAAACCATCCGTGTACTCCCGCAGGCGGTCGGCGTTCGGTTTCTCGCGCTCCGCTGCGGCGCGCACGAGCTGGCGTGCGGCCCGGAACAGCCGGCTGTTGAAGCCCGTGCCGCCTTCGATGAACTGGTATGGCAACCAGCGTGTGGCCTCGGCGGCTTGCGCGGCTTCGATGCGCGCCCACGGGTCGCCGATCTCGGCCGCGAGCGCTGTATTTCGTGCGAGTCTCTGGCGCAAATCCGCCTCTGCGTCGCGCTTCGCGACCATCAGCGTGTCATCGAGCAACGCATCGAGCTCCTTGCGCTGCACTTTGATCGTGTTCTCGAGCCCGTCGATCGAATCCTGGACGATCCGCTGCGCTTCGTCGCCGGACTTGCCGAACTGGATGTAGCGGCCGCGCAGCTCCGACCCGCGCAGTAGCGTCGGCGGCAGAATTCGGTCGCGCAGCGTCTTGAGCTCGGCCACCGTGAGCTGCCGATCCGTCGAGCCCGGGTGACCGATCACGAATGCCGGTTGATTCGCTTCGGGCCCGGCGAAATCGATCGTGAGGTGCTCAGGCGTCGAAGCCGGCTTGCCGTCGACGTAAGCGCGCAGCAACGAGAAATCCAGGCACCAACGCGGGAACTGGAAATTGTCGGGGTCGCCGCCGAAGGCTGCGATGCCGGCCTCCGGCGCGAACACGAGCCGCACGTCGTCGTAACGACGGTATTGGTATAGCCAGTATTGGCCACCGCCATACAGCGTCACGGCCTCGCACTTGCGCGGCTCGCCGGACTGTTTCGCGGTCTCCTCGCACGCGAGCTCGAGCGCCGTGAGCGTCTGCCGGCGGCGCTCGTTGGCCGCACGCTCGTCGAGCCCACGCAACGCTTCGGCCACGTCGTTCGTAACGTCGGTGAGCTCCGTGAGCACGTCCGCGATCTGCACGGGGCAGCGCAGCTCACGCGGCCGCCCGTCGGCGACGTAACCGCTGTCGAGCAAGCTGGACTCGCGCGTAGAGTTCTGTGCGAGGCAACTCGCGACGCAGTGGTGATTCGTGAGGATCAAACCGTCCGGCGAGACGAACGACCCGGTGCACCCCGCGAGCCGCACGACGCCTCCTCGAACGCGGTCGAGCCAGCGTTGGTCGATATCGACGTCGTAGCGCTGCTTCACGAGCGCACTCGGGAAATTGTCGAACGTCCACATGCCTTCGTCGGCAAACGCGACTCCGGCCCCGGCAAGTGGCCCCGACAGCA
>Ga0315910_10004208_pt1 | contig 12075 bp, 7 predicted proteins | sample EdamamesoilMG_FD_204470 | JGI IMG/M metagenome (GOLD analysis project Ga0315910, IMG submission 204470) | Garden soil microbial communities collected in Santa Monica, California, United States - Edamame soil | ecosystem: Environmental > Terrestrial > Soil > Garden | place: USA: California... | reverse complement strand
CCAGGAGCAGCTCTACGTCGCGCTCGTGGGTAACCTTGCGAGCATCGCCACGCGCGCGGGTCTGGAGCTGGGCGAGGGAGCCAAGCTGGGTACTGTGGGCGACTCGGCCCGGCGCGGTGTCAGCGGCTTGCACCTGGAAATTCGCCGGGTTCGCCAGGGCGTCGACGTGCGAGCGCTGCAACCGGACGAGTTCCGCAGCCGCGCGCACACCATCGCTTGCGACGCACGCAACGTGCTCGCGCTCGCGCCCCCACCCGCACCTTAGCGGGAATCCGGCTGGTGCCGGACTCCCGCGCGAATGGTTAGTTGATGGTGACGGTGTACGAGTCGCTCTTGAACTCGGTGTTGCCGCGCCAGATTTCGAAGCCCGCTTGCACGCCGAGCAAGTAGTCGCTGCCGCTCGTGTAGCTGCGTGTGACGGCGTCGTTGATGAAGGTCGCGACGTCGAGCTCGATGCCCGACGGGTTCTCGATGTTCACGTAGCTGAGCGTGTTCCAGCCGTTGGTGTTCTGGCCGTACCAAACTTCCCAATTGCCGCCGCCGAGGCTGACGCTGCTTTCGATCTGCGACCCGATGGGCACGGTGTCGCGGTGGTTGGTCCAGATCATCAGCTCGAGGGCGCCGTTGGGCATCGCGGGGTTGCTCTGAGAATGGATCCAAATGTCGTACGACACGTTGTAGCTCTCGGTGCCCGTGGGCACCGTGTAGGTCCACTTCGACGGGATCGTGGTCAGCGTGGAGATCTGCCGCGCGGAGCCGTAGGAGCCGTGGAAGGTGCCGTAGTGCCAACCGAGCACGACCGACGGGTACGACTTCGGGCCGACTTCGGCCGCGATGTCGATGTTCTGCGGCGTGGCGATGAAGCCGGCGGTCTTGCCATTGTTCCACAGGGCCTGGACGCACTGCGTTCCGCTGCCCTGATTGTTCCAGACGTTGTTCTGCACCGTGTACTCGCTGCCGAGCGTGATGGTGTCGAGGTTGCTGCACACCTGCGAGCCGTAGGGCTCTACGGTGTCGCCGACGATCACGTTGCCGTCTTCGCCGACAGGTTCGACGCTGGCGACGCAGAAGTCGTAGGCTGCAGCCGGGTCTTCGCCGCCCACGATCTGAATCTGCATGTCGTACAAGTTGGTGGGGTCCGCGAGCACGCCGGCGTTCTCCACGTCCCAGGCCGCCGGAACCAACACGTCAGCGAGCATCACGGTGTAGTCGCCCGGGCCTGGTACCTCGAAGAACGGGGAGGGTAGCCCGGTGTCAGCCGCTGCTCCGGTAAAGCCAACCCGGATCGGCTTGGTTCCCGTGTCGCCCGTGATCGAGATCTTGTAGCCAGCGACACCATTCATGGTGGCGTTGTAGGGGCTCTTGACCGAGGCCGAACCATCCGCGCCTTCGCCGGTCTCGTTCAGGCTGAGACCGATGCCCGCGCCCCAAGCCGAGTAGTCGCCTTCGGTATTCACGATGGTGGCGCCGGTGAGACACATGCCGCCCGCCGCGCGGTAGGGGGTGACCCCCTCGACGCAATCGCTGGTGCTGACGCCGTCGGCGTAGCAATACCATGCGCCCTGGACCCCTGAGCTGTTGCACTCGCGCGCTACCCATCCCGTGTCGTCGATCGGGAGGATGGCGAGATCGCTGTTGCTGCACGTCACGTCGCCGCCCGTGGTGCCCGAGGCTCCAGTGGTGGTCGTGCCCGCGGATGTCCCGTTGGCGCTCGTGCCATTGGTCACGCTGCTGGTGCCGTTGGTGCCGTTGGTCGCACCGCTCGTCACGCTGGGACTGGTGGTCGCCCCGGCCCCCGTGGTGGAGGTGCCCGCGTTCGTGCTGGTGACGCCGTTGCTCGCACCGGTGGGGCCCGCGGGAGGCGTGGTCGTATCGCTGGAACTACACGCCCACAGGCAGAGTGCCGTCACGACTGCGGTTCCCGACAGAATCTTTGCGTCTTTCATGGGTAAGCCAATCCGATCCAAGGAAAGTCGGTGCGTGGTGGTTCGTCGTCCGCGCCCATTGCGATCGAGCGAGAGCCACGCAGAGAGCCTCAAGGATAACACCAGCCTCAGCTCGTGTCCTACCGAAGCGCTCAAGTCATGGGGGGCGCAATTTGAGAAGTTGCCGCGCGCAAACTCAAACGAGATGTCACCTTTCATCGCGGCGCTGCCGCGGTGTGCGTGACCCAGCGAGCGGTGTGCAGCGGTGGGCAGGTCGCTGACCGAAACGCGCCCGCACCCACCAGACTGTGCTTGGCGGGCACTAGTTCAGGCGCAGTGGACTAAATCACGCTGGGGAGAACGCCGTTGTCTACCCATGAAAGTGAGGCTCCCCGTCCGGGGAGCGCCGCTGGCTAAAGCCGCTCGCGTTTCGGGCAGCGGCAGGGGAAGTGTGTGACGTTTCGGTTGTTGATAGTGGGAGTATGCGCAATCACAGCAGGCTGCACGTCGGAGCCGGTCGCCGAGCTTCGCATCGACTCGAGCCTGCCCCTGGTCTGGCAGGAAGCCACCATCGAGGGCGCCGAAGCCTGGTTCGAAGCCGTTCCAGAAGCGCGAGTCCCCATCCTGGTCGTCGATGAGAAGCCGAACGTCACCGCCTCACGCTGCGGACCGCGCTCGCTCGGGTGCCGGGATTGGCGCGGGAATGACCGCGGCATGATCTTTTTCGAGGTCGATCGCGTCGAAGGCATGGGTCGACAAATCGATGATGTCGAAGTGCGCGTCGCCCGTCACGAGGTTGGGCACTGGCTAGGCATCCGCGGGCACCTGGCGCCGGGCAACACCATGGCGCCCACCATCGGCGGGACCAGCGCGGCCCTGACCCACGAAGACATCGCGAAGCTTCGAGCTACCTGGCGTTAGCGGACGACCACGTTCGCGTCGACCCAGCTGACGATGTCGCCGAGGCTGGTGCCGGGCAAGAACACCTTCTTGACGCCGGCGCGTTCGAGGCGCTCGCAGTCTTCGCTCGGGATGATGCCGCCGCCGAAGACTGGGATGTCGTCCGCGCCGCGGGCCTCGAGCGCGGCGAGTACGGCGGGAAATAGCGTGTTGTGCGCGCCGCTCATGATCGACAGCCCGACCGCATCCACGTCTTCTTGCACCGCAGCGCTCGCGATCATGTCGGGCGTCTGGTGCAGGCCCGTGTAGATGACCTCGAAGCCAGCGTCGCGGAGCGCCCGGGCCACGATCTTGGCGCCGCGGTCATGACCATCGAGTCCGGGTTTTGCAACGAGGATGCGCCGAGGAGTCATCGACTTCATCTAACAATACTCGGCGATGGCCGCCAGCGCCGCGATGGCGGCGGTCTCCGTGCGCAGGGTGAAGGAGCCGAGCCGCACCAATGAAAAGCCCGCGAGGGTCAGCTCGCTGAGTTCGGCGTCGCTGAGCCCGCCTTCGGGCCCAATGCAGGCGGCGATGCTGGCCGGTGCCGCCGGCAAGCTGGAAAAAAGCTGCCTCAAATTGCTCTCGCCGGCTGCGTGGAACGCGAGCTTCAGCGAAGCCTCGGCGACGCTCGCGAGGGCGGCCGTCAGCGCGAGCGGCCCCTCCAGGACGGGGACGTCGCCGCGCCCGGATTGACGGGCGGCCTCGAGGGCGATGCGCGCGTAGCGACGCTCTTTGTCGCGCTGCTTGCCGGCGAAGTCGGGGATGCTGCGCTCGGTCTGGCAGAGCACGATGCGTTGAGCCCCGAGCTGGGTGGCGTCACGCACCACGCGGTCGATCTTGTCGCCCTTGCCGAGCGCCTGGAGCAGCGTCACCGGTAGCGTCGAGACCAGCGTGGCCGCAACGGGCGTGGCGAATTCGCACACGGGCGCCTTCGGGTGATCGGTGACCAGCGTCGCCAGAGCTTCGACGCGCGCTTCGGGATCGAAGGCGATGAAAGCGTCGCCTTGCCGGAGCCGGTGCACGCGGAGCAGGTAGCGAGCCACCTCGGGCTCGAGGGTGTGTCGGCCCTCCCTGAGGGGGACCACGGCGCAGCGGATGGTGCGGCTCACGCTCAGTCGCTCGCCGGTTGCCCTGGCCGCTGGCGGCCCAGATCTACGTAACTTTCGGCGGCGGGCACCGAAAAGATCAGCTTTTTTCTGGCGTCGGGAGCAGGCACCGCCGCGCCTTCGGGGAGCACGAGCGCGCTGAGGGTGCTGCCGTAAACACACCCCGAGTCGAGGCCGGTGGCGTGTGGGTGCAGCTGCAGGCCACTCAGCGCGTTGTGCCCGAAGACGACGTGCGGGGGGCCGGTGTAGTCGACGGCCCACGAGCGTTCACGCCAACTGGAGGTCGCGCTGCCGTCGGGCTCGAGTGCGCGCATCTTCAACAGGTCGCGCCGCTGTTGCTGCGCGATGGGGACCCCGGGCACTACGCCCGCGTGGACGATGCGAACGCCGTGTTCGGGGACGTCGAGCGAGAGCGGCAGCGCCTCGAGCAAGTCCCAATCGGTCGCAGACAATCGAGTCATGAGCTGTTCGTGGGACGAGCTCAGGTGTGGCCCCGGCCGGCCCCCCCTGCGCGCCTCGCGCGCTTCGAGCAGGCGGTCTTCGTGATTGCCAAGCACGCCCTGGGCGTTGATGCGGCGAAAGATCCGGAGCACGTCGTTGCTCTTGGGACCCCGCGCCACCAAATCGCCCACGAAGTACACCCGGTCCGCGGCGGACCACTGAACGGCCTCGAGCAGGTGCTCGAGTTCGTCCGCGCAGCCGTGAACGTCTCCGATGAAGATGCTTCGCTGGGGCACGGCCGATGTTTGGCTTTCCCTGGCGGCTCTGGCAAGCGGGCCTCGGGTGTCGTTTCGCTGTCTGTTTTCACTGGAACTGAAATATGGCTTGCTGGCTCGCTGGGAAAGGAGCCGAAGTGCGGATTTGGTCTGGCCTCGGTTACAGCCTGCTTGCAAGGCGGGGTGAGCGCGGACTACCGTCCGTGAACCCGATTTTCGAGGAGGCCCTCAAGAATGTTTCAGTCCCGTGCACGCACCGCATTCAGCATCCCTTCACTCGTGGCGCTTTGCGTCGGCATGGCGGGCTGCGGCGGTGAAGAGGTGAAGTATCAGCCGGTTCCCGCCGTGAGCGGTGCGAAGGCTGCCCTACCCGCCGTCCCCAACGTGGTGAAAAAACCCATCAAGGATGGGGATGCCTACACGGTGTGGGGTGCTTCCTACTACCTCCGCAATCGCGTCCATCGCGCAGAGGTGGCGGAGAAGAAGATCACGCTGAAGGGCTACATCACGAAGACCAACCTGGAGAATGCGCCTGAGTGTGCGGTCCACAAGGGCGGCAAGGCCGATCCCGAGGGCTGTCAGGCTCCCATTCCTGCGTTCTGGATCGGCGACACCAAGGACGCGCCCGAGAACGAGTCGATCAAGGTGATGGGCTGGGCCTCGAACTACGCGCAGGTCTACGACGCCATCGAGACCTTCGACAAGGGCAAGAAGGACGAGGAGCACATGGACACGTTCTGGGGCATCAACACTCCGAACCCGCTCCCCGCCAAAGGTGCCAAGATTACCGTCACGGGCACCTACTCGAGCACGTTCACCGGCTCATCTGTCGGCACCGAGGCCGACCCGATCCAGGGCCTGATGGCCTACCAGTCCATCACCGTCCAAGAGCCGGCGCCTGAGCTCGCGACGCTGCCTGGGGTCAAGCGCAAGCCCCCAGCAGAATGACTTGACGGGCTCTGTCCGCGGGCTGAGCCGCTCTGTCCCCGGGCTGGAGCCACAGGTGCTCCCCGAGCGGCTGTGTGCGCTGCGCCGCAGTGTTCGAGCGCGGCGCAGCCTACCGTTCGGTCCGCTGCCGACCCGGGCGGAATTTTCGCGTGTTTTTCGGGATTTCCGCTAGAGCCGTGCCAAATTCGCCTTCGTGATCGGTTTCGCTAGGTGGCGTACGGCATGCATTGCCCTTGCGTACGCCGCCTTGCTGCTCGGCGCGCTCGCGTGCGCGCGCCAGCCGTATCCGCGCGAACCCGTGGTGGAGCAGGTCGAGATCGAGGGCGTCACGTCCGACGACGTGGAGGGGGTGAGGGAGGGCCTTGCGACTCAAGAGTCGCAAAAAATGTTGCTGATCTGGGACGGCGTCACCAGTGACTACGAGACCTTCGACGATTCGGTGATGCAGTCCGACATCGAACGCGTCGAACGCTACTTTCGAGCGCGAGGCTACTACGAGGCGCGGGTGCTGCACGCACGCGTGGTTCGCACGGACGAGCACCGCGTCGCGATCGAAGTGGAGGTGCAGAAGGGTGAGCCGGTGCTCACGCGCAAGATTCGCCTGTCGGGTGTCGAGCGCATCGACATCTCGGCGGCGACGGCGACGCTGACTTCGATTCAACTGAAAGAGGGGGCCATCTTCGACGAGGCAGAGTTCGAAGCGAGCAAGACGGAGATCACCAACACGCTCGCCAACCGCGGCTACGCCTACGCCACGGTCGAAGGTAAGGCGGTGGTGGACGTCACGGGCCGCACGGCTGACATCGAGTTCAAAGTCGATCCTGGTCGCAAGGTGCGCATCGGGCGCATCCGGATTTTCGGACTGAAAGAAATTCCGGCCGAGCCGGTGCTCGACGCGTTCAAGGTCACGGAAGGGGACGATTACTCGCGCGAAACCTTGGAGGATGCTCGGCGCGCCGTCTTCGATCTCGGTGTGTTTTCCCGGGTCGTCATCGATCAAGATCTGCGGAACAAAGAGCTCGAGGTCGTGCCCATCACGCTGCGGGTGACCGAGACCAGCCTGAAGGCCCTCACCCTGGGCGTCGGCGGGCGCATGGATGTCGAGCGCACCACCGGCTACGTGAAGGTGAGCTGGGAGCACAAGAACTTCTTGGGCGGACTGCGCCGCCTCAGGCTGAGTGAACGGCCCGGCCTCACCGCATTCCCTACGCGCATCGACTTTTTGGTGCCCCCGACCAAGGCCCTGTTCGAGAACGACGTGAGCGCGGAGCTGCGCCAACCGTCCTTCCTCGAGGGGCGTACCACGGGCTGGACCACGGCGCGTTACAGCGTATATCCGTTGCTATATCCGCTCGCAGATGGAGTGGATCCGGATGACGAAACCATCATCGGGTACAACGAAATCGCGAGCGGTGTCGGGTTGGATCGGACGTTCTTCGATGGTTACCTGCCCGGCTCGCTCTCCTATCATTGGAATGCAAATATTCCCCGGACTTATCAGGTGCACAGCGGGGTCAACGAAGACGGGGTCGATTTGTCCGCGACGGTCGACGCCCTCGACAACGTGTACGTCTCGTACCCGGAACTGAACGTTGCCCTCGATTTTCGAGACGATCCGGTGAGCCCCACGCGCGGGGTGTACTTGAACTCTTCGCTGCAAGTCGCCAATTCCCTGCTCGGCGGGACGGTGAGCGACGTGCGCGTTCAGGGCGGCGTGCGTACATTTTACCCGCTCAGTGACGACGGCGGCGTGGTGCTGGCCACACGTGTTTCGCTGGGGTTCGTATTCCCCAGCAACTACGGCGGCACGTTCGACAAGAACGATGAGCTCAGTTCGGAGCTGTTCCTGAACCCCTCGAACCCGGACGTGATCGACGACCAGCAAAAGATCTTGTTTCGAACCCTCTATTCCGGCGGACCGAATTCCAACCGAGGTTACGCCTATCGCCAGGTGGGCCCCCAGGGTCCGATCGGCTTCCTCTTGCCGCAGGGGCAAGAATGCTCCGTCGAAAACGCCGAGCGGTTGCCTGCTGAATGCTTGCGCGCCCTGGGCGGCTTTTCATTGTGGGAAGCCTCGGTCGAAATTCGCTTCCCGCTCGCGGGCCAACTGTACGGGACGCTGTTTGCTGACACGAGCGACGTCAGCACCGAAGTGGCTTACGTCGGCTTCGATGCCCCGCACCTCTCGGTCGGGTCCGGCCTCCGCTATCACACGCCGATCGGGCCGATCCGCTTCGACGTGGGTTATCGGGTACCGGGCTGGCAGGTGCGCGATAGTACCGGAACACCTCGGGTTTTTCCGGACATCGCCGAACTTCCAGAGTTTCAGGCGAAGATACCTTTCGCGTACCACATCGCGATCGGAGAAGCCTTTTGAAGCCGCCCTACTGGTTCAGAGCGACCCGCTTCATCGTGGTCGCGACGGGCTGGCTGGTGTCCCTCGCCGTTTTCGGCGGCCTCGGCGTACTGCTTCACGTGAACCTGCCGGCGGGGCGTACGGTGACGGCTGCGGTGCTCGACGAGTTCCTCACCGACTTCTTCCAAGGCAGCGTCGACATCCAGGGTCTTCGTTCGGTGAGCTCGAACGGTCTCAGCGCCGACGTAGTGTCGGTGTACGACGTCTACGGCAATCGCGTCCTCGTGTTGCGCGGGCTCCGCGCGCGCGCGAGCCTCCGGCAGATCGCGAGCAAACTGCTCTCGAACGAGTCGAAGATCTCGCTCGTGGTGAACCACGTGCGCGTCGAGGCTGCCGACGCCCAGATCATCGTCGATCCGAAGAGCGGCATACCGACGATCGGCGAAGCTTTCACCCCGACGCCGGCTCCGGAAGGCCCGCCCTCGGAGCGCTACGTTCGAGTTTGGCTGCCCGTGATCGAAGTCGGTCGCATCTTTGCGCGCGGCGAAGTTGCCAAAGGCGCACCGACGCTCGAGACGGACCTGACGAAAGTCCGCGGATCCGTGCTGGTCACGCCGAAGGGCACCGCGGTCGATGTGCCCGGCTTCGGCATGCACCTGAGAGGCCTCGCGGGCGCGGATGCGCGCGGGCTCGGGAGCTTTCACCTGCGCTACCCGGGCGCGATCTGGGGCTTTTTCGACGGCTACTTCGGTGAGATTCAGACCAGCGCTTTTGGCAACTGGGACGACGGGCGCTTGAAGGTGCGGCTCGATGTGCCCGAGGTCAAGCCCGCCCACGTGCGCGCGCTCTGGCCCGTCTACCCGCTGGAACGACCCGCCGCCTTGCACGCCGAAGCCGAGGGGCCCCTCGACGAGCTGCAGACGAAGTTCAACGTGCGCATCGGGGACGCCGTCGTGGAAGCAAGCGGTCCGCTCGCGGTCACGGGCGATCCCGGGATCGAGCTCGATGTCACCGGCAAGCAGGTGGACGCGAGCGCGGTATTCCCGTCATTTCCTACGACCTCGCTCGATCTGAAGACCTCACTCTCGATCTGGCCGGGCCCGCGGCAGACTCAAGTCGAGTTCAACGGCTACACCGAGCCAGGCATGGTCGGCACGGAGCGCGTGCCCGCGATCGACATTCGCGGGACTTACGACGAACTCGGGCTCGTCAGTCGTGCCACGTTGCACGAGCCGGGACTCGCGACGAAGGTCTCGTTCGACAGGAACCCCGCCGGGGTGATCTCGATCGAGGTCGACGCGAAGCGCTTCTCGCTCGACCACCCGCGCTTTCGTCCCTACGTGACGGCTCACGGAACCGCTCGCGGAAAGGCCGTAGCGCGCATCGAGAACGATCAGCTGACCGGTAGCTTCGGAGCAGACGTCGACAACCTGCGGATCGAGGCAGTCTCGCTGGCGCGCGCGCACGTCGAGGGCAAGTTGAGCGGTCGCATCGACGCGCTCGACGAGCTGAAGATCCAGGCGCAGCTGAGCGGGCGCAACTTCGCTCGCGACGAGCTCCGCTTCGAGAAGCTCACGGCCAGCGCTGCGGGGCCGCTGTCGAAGCCGAAGCTTCAGGTCGAACTCACGAATTCGGGCGGGCAGGCGCTGCGCGCGAGCGGCAACCTGAAGACGCGGGGTGGCGTGGCGGTCAACGATCTCAGCGTCGCGCTCGCGAACCAAGGTACCGATCTCTCGGTCAGTGTGGATCGTATCCAGACCGAGGGCGGCAGCACCAAGATCGACAATCTCGTCTTCAAACAGGGCGAAGCGGAGCTGCGCGGGGACATCGAGCTCCTCCAGCGAGGCATCAAGCTTCGGCTGAAGGGGCAGCACGTCGACTTGGAGCGCGTCGCGGCAGCGCTGGGCGTACACTCGGATTCGCTGCGCGGGCGCGTGAGCATCGACGCCGACGTGGTTTCGACCGAGGCCCGACAAGAGGGCAGCGTCGACGTTGCGTTCTCGGGGCTCCGCGTGATCGGCGTCGATCCGGTGAGTGGCCGCGCGTCGATCCAGCTCGAGCAGCGGCACCTCACGGGACAGGGCGAAATCGAGGTCGGTGGGCTCGGGCGCATGGGCGCGAACGTGGGGCTCGTGCTCGATGGACGCGTCGACGATCTCGAGGCCTGGCGACGCGCCACCGGCAGCGGGCACGTCGAGCTCTATGCCATCGATCTCGGGTACTTCAACCGCTTCCTGACGCCCGAGATGCCGATCCAGGCGATCAGCGGTTTGGCTCAAGCGCGCGTGCGGGTGGAGCGTTCGGAGCCCGAGGGCGTGCCGCGGACCATGTTCGACGCCACGACGCAGGGTCTCGAGGTGCTGCTTGCAGAGGGCGATCCGAAAGCCGAAGCACAGGTGATCCGCGGCATCGATCTACAACTCGGTGGCGCCGTGGATGGGCCCGCCGGGAGCGCTTCGGGCAGCGTGCGCGCGGTGGACAGTGTGGGGCCGCTCGTCAGTGCCAGCGGCACGGCTCGCCTGGATCTCGCCAGACTCTGGCGCGAGCCGAGCGCATTGGCCGAGCTCCTGCCTGAAGCCGCGTTCGAGGCGGTGGCGCTGGTGCCGACGCGCGAAATCCAAAAGTTGCCCGCCGAATTCAGGCCGGCGGGCGTCGAGGGCAGCTTCGCCGCACGGCTCTCGGCGAGCGGTACACTCAGGAGGCCTGTGCTCAGCGCCCTAGTCGACGTCGAGCGGCTGCGCGGGAGCGCCACGTCGTTGAGTCTTCCGGTCTCGCTCAAAGGGCGCTTCAACTATGCCGCCGAGACCGGCGGCTTTGGTGGCTCGATCGAGGCGAACCGCAAGAACGAGCGCATCTTGTGGGGTCGCTTCAAAGGCACCGCCACGCCGGACCAGCTCTTTGCCGAAGAGGTGAGCGGTCCGCGCTGGACGGGCGCCGGCACCTTTTCGCTCGACGGGGTGCCGCTGAGGCTGCTCCAACCGCTCAGCCGTGCGCGGGTGAAGGGGGAGGTTTCGGGGGTGGTCGCGGTGTCGCGGCAGGAAGAGCTGCCCGACGTGAAAGCCGATCTCGAAGTCACACACGGAGACATTCAGGGCATTCCCCTCGGCACGGGCAAGCTTTCGGCGCGCGCCGAAGGCGAGAACGTTTCGGCGCGCGTCGGGTTCAAGGGGCGCACGGGGCAGATCGAGCTCAGCATGCGCACCCGAACTCACTGGCTCGACGACGAGGCCTTCGGTATCGAGCCCATCGTTTTCGATCTCGAATCGAAGAGCTACGACGCGGTCCTGCTCTTGCCGTTCGTCGAAGACCTGGTTTCGGATCTGAGCGGACCCTTGGACGCGGACGTGAAGGCCCAGCTGCAAAAGGTACCGGACGAGCAGGCCCCTGGAGAAACCCGCTGGGACGTCGCGTTTTCGGGCCGAGCGCGCTTGAAGAACGGTGTGATTCGCCCGGCGGTGCTGGGCATGCACCTGCGAGACACGAATCTGACGCTCGTGGCGCGGCGCGAGGACGACTTCAGCGTCGTCGAGATCGCCGAAATGAGCGCGAGCGTCCGTTCGGACGAACCCAACCTGACGAGCAGGGGCAAACTGTATTTCAAGCGGGCCGCTTTGTCCCACGGCTGGTTCGGCGCGGGCCTCGATCGAGTCCCCGTCGTGATCAACGGCGTCCGCTTGGCGGATGCGACGGGCCAGGTGGCGACTTCCTTTCGTCAAGACACCGAGCGCATGTCCATGCGAGTGTCGTTGCCGCGGTTGCGTGTGCTGTTGCCGCGCTCAGCGGGCCGAGCGTTGATCGAGCTGCCGCCCAATCCCGACATCCAGGTCGTGCAAGAGCTCGGGCTCGGTGAAGAAGCTACAGAAGAGCGACTGCCCTGGGTGGTGAAGATCGATCTCGGCGACGACGTCAGGGTCTCGAGCGCCACGCTGAACCTGAGGTTGATGGGCAACCCAACGCTGACGCTCGGCGACGAGCTCAGCATCGACGGTAAGCTCGTGCTGCCCGCGGGTGGTCGCGCCAACGTTGCCGGCAAGGTGTTCATCGTGGAAACGGGTTTCGTTCAGTTCGACACGGAGGAC
>Ga0315910_10004207_pt1 | contig 12081 bp, 10 predicted proteins | sample EdamamesoilMG_FD_204470 | JGI IMG/M metagenome (GOLD analysis project Ga0315910, IMG submission 204470) | Garden soil microbial communities collected in Santa Monica, California, United States - Edamame soil | ecosystem: Environmental > Terrestrial > Soil > Garden | place: USA: California... | reverse complement strand
ATAAGGCGCCCAAGGCGGAAGCCGCCGCCGCGCCGGGCGCGCCCGCCGCGGGTGGCGCAGCGGGCGCCAAGGGCGCCGCCGCGCCCGCCGCCGCGCCCGCCAAGGAAGCTCCGAAGAAGAAGTGATCGGCGCGGCGCCTCGCGCGCCGCGTGCTATTGCCTCGCCTTCACGCGCGGGGCCTTGAGGTCGTCCACGGCCCCAAGGCCCTCGTCGCATTCCATGCACTCCCATGAGCGGTCCGACCCTTTCGCGAACCCGTCAGGAAGCCCCGGTGATGGAGGTCTTCGCCTCGTATCAGGGCGAGGGGCTCTACGCCGGCGAGCCGCAGGTCTTCCTGCGCCTGCGCGGCTGTCCGCTGCGCTGCGCGTGGTGCGACACGCCCGGTTCCTGGAGCCTGGATTCGCGCGCCACGGCGCGCATCGCGGTCGCCGCCGTGCTCGACGCACCCGCGGCGCTGCGCCGCGAGCCCGCGAACGCGACGCCTTTCCAGGCGGCGTGCTGGATCGCGCTGGCCGAGGGCGGGGCACAGCGCACGATCAGCGTCACCGGCGGCGAGCCCTTGATGTGGCCTGAGTTCGTGCGCGGCCTGGGCGAGATGGTCGGCGCGCGGCGCGTGCACCTGGAGACCGCCGGCGCGCACCCGCACTCCCTGGCGCGCGTGCTCGATCGCGTGCAGCACGTCAGCCTCGACCTGAAGCTGCCCGCCGACCTCGGGCCCGTGCAGGAACTCGCCGACGGCGAGTTCGAAGCCTCGCCGCACGACGCAGCCTCCTGGACGCTCGCGCGCCGCGCCTGCCTGGAACTCGTCGCGCAGCACGATGCCTGCGCGAAGCTGGTGGTCGCCGGCGGCCGCGCGCGCGGCGATTACGAGGAGTTGCTCTGGGACCTCGCGCGCCTGGCGCCGAAGCTGCCGCTGTTCCTGCAGCCCGCGACGGCGATCGGCGCGGTCGCCGCGCCTTCGCTCGAGCTCATTGACGCCCTCGCCGAGGACGCGCTCGAACTGGGTTTGCGCACGCGCGTGATGCCACAAATGCACCGTTTCCTGGGAGTTCCGTGACCGCGATCCAACACAACCTGCGCCGCGTCGCCATCGTCGGCCGCCCCAACGTCGGCAAGTCGACCCTGCTCAACCGCATGTGCGGCTCGCGCGTGGCGATCGTCGAGCCCACGGCGGGCGTCACGCGCGACCGCGTCGCCGTGCCCGCGCACCTGGTCTGCAGCAGCGGCGAGCGCTGGGTCGAGGCCATCGACACCGGTGGCATCGGCATCGTCGACCGCGACGATCTCGGCGCCGACGTCGAGAACCAGGTCCAGGTCGCGGTGCAGCTGGCCGACCTGATCCTGTTCATGGTCGACGTGCGCGACGGCGTCACGCCGCTGGACGAGGAAGTCGCGCGCCGCCTGCGCGGCGCCGCCGTGCCGGTGATGCTGGTGGTCAACAAGGTCGAGGGCAAGGGCCTGGAATGGGAGGTCGACTCGTTCCGCCAGCTGGGCATCCCGCTGGGTCCCTTCGCGATCAGCGCGGAGAACGGCGGCGGCACCGATCCGCTGTTCGAGGCGATCCTGCACACGCTGCCGCCGCCGGTGCAGGACGAGGGGCCGACCGAGCAGCTCATGAAGCTCGCGATCGTCGGCCAGCGCAACGCCGGCAAGTCGACGCTGATCAACCAGCTCGCCGGCGAGGAGCGCATGATCGTCAGCGAGATCCCGGGCACGACGCGCGACGCGGTCGACGTGCTCTTCGAGCGCGACGGTCGCAGGTTCGTCGCGATCGACACCGCGGGCGTCAAGCGCAAGCGCGCGATCTCCGACGCGATCGAGTTCTACGCCGACGCGCGCTCCTACAAGCAGATCCGCCGCGCCGACGTGGTCGTCCTGATGGTCGACCTGTCGAAGGAGCTGGCGGTGATCGACAAGCAGCTCGCGCGCTACGCCATCGACCACTACAAGCCGCTGATCATCGCCGGCAACAAGTGGGACCTGGTCAGCGAGGCCGAGCGCGACGAGTTCCGCGAGTACCTGCGCGCGGAACTGGTCGGCCTGGACTTCGCGCCGATCGTGTTCCTGACCGCGACGACCGGCCAGGGCGTCGGCACGCTGATCAAGCTGGCGATCGAGGTCTACGACCAGGCGCGCCTGCGCGTGCCTACCGGCGAGCTCAACCGCATCCTCAAGGACGCGACGACCGCGCGCTCGCCCTCGAGCGACGGGCACCGCATCAAGATCCTCTACGCAACCCAGGCCGAAGCAGCGCCGCCGACGTTCATCGTGTTCGTCAACGACAAGAAGCTGATCGGCAAGGATTACGTCCGCTACCTCACCAACCGACTGCGCGCAGACCTGCCGTTCAAGGAAGTGCCGCTGCACATCGTGCTGCGCGACCGCGGCGGCGACTCGGGAGACGATCGATGAAAATGATGCAACGTCTGGGCTTCGCGGCCCAGCCCCTGTGCTTGGCCCTCGCCTGCACCGTCGCGGCGAATACGCCCGACCAGTGGATGACGATGAAGGCCAAGGCGCCGACCGAGGACGTGATCTGGGAGGTCGCGCTGCTGGCGGCCCTCGACGCCGACTACCCGCTGGGCGCGGGGGTCGACCCCGCCACGCGCAGCGCGACCTCGGGCTGGCGCAACTCGCTGGCCCCGTTCAAGGGCGACGGCTATCGCCAGCGCGCGCACATGCGCCTGGAGCCGCAGGCGGACGGCAGCTACGTGGTCTCGCTGCGGGTCGAGAAGCAAACCAATGAGGACCTGGTGCGCCCGATGGACCTGCAGTACGCGAAATGGGAGGACGCTCCCGATGACGTCGAGGCGACCCAGATCCTGATGACGCAGATCCGCGCCCGCCTCGGGGATCAGCTCGAGGTCGGCGAAAAGCGCTCGAAGCTGCCCTCGAAGCTGCCCCCCAAGCAGCCCTGAGCGTCCCGCAGCGGGATCCCGCCGCCGCGGGCAGGGCGGCCGGCGGGTCTTTGGCCACACGGGCGGGGCGATTCCGGCCGAAAAGTCCCCCTGGCACCGGCCCCGCGCGGTGTCTGTACTAGCCCCATGTCCAGCCTGCAGAGCCCCGTGAGCGCCACGCTGCCGCCGCCTGGCTCCGGCCCGGAGGGCTGGATCGAGGCGGATGCTCCGTTGCTGCCGCGCGCGCTGCGCCGCAGCCTGGGCCTGGTCCCCAACCTGCTGGCGCACCGCGCGCTGTGGCTCGCCGGCGCGCGCCGCGAGATCGGCGCGCGCCTCGCCGGCACCCTGCTGGGCCGCTTGTGGCCGCTGGTCCAGCCGCTGATGTTGTTCGCGGTCTACTACACGGTTTTCGCACGCGTCTTCGGCATGGACTTCAAGCGTCCCACGGGCCAGGGCGGCGCGGCGATGGGCGTGTACCTGTTCGTGGGCGTCGCGGTCTGGACCGCGTTCGCCGAGGGCCTCTCGCGCGGCACGCTGGCCTTCACCGAGCGCGGCGAGCTGATCAAGCGCGTCGCTTTCCCCGCCGAGGTGCTGCCGCTGCAGACGATCCTCGCGCAGCAGACGCTGATGCTGATCGGACTCGGCGGCTTCGTGCTGCTGACGTTCACGACCTCGCTGTGGCCTGCGCCCGGAGCGCGGCTCCTGCTGCTGCCGGTGTTGTTCGTGCTGCAGGCGCTGTTCACGCTGGGGCTCGCGCTCGCGACGGCGACGCTGCACGCGCTGCTGCGCGACACGCTGCACGTGGTCGCGATGCTGACCACGCTGTGGATGTTCGCGACGCCGATCTTCTGGATCCCCTCGGCGGAAGTGCTGCCGGGCGTCGCGCCCTTCCTGCCTTGGCTGGAGTGGAATCCGATGCACGCCTTCCTCGGCTGCTGGCGCCAGGTCTTGATGGGCGAAACGCCGGCCGAGGCCTACACCGCGACGCTGGGCACTTCGCTCGCGCGCGCCAGCGCCTGGACCGCGCTGGCGCTGGCCGCCGGCAGTTTCCTCTTCGCCCTGGGCGAGCGCCGCCTGCCCGACGAGATCTGACGTGGAGCTGGCGCTCGAAACGCAGCGGTTGGGCAAATGCTACCGGCGCTACTCCAGCGCCGCGCGCAAGGCCTTGGAGCTGTCGACCTTCGGCGCCGTGCGCGGTCACCAGCCCTTCTGGGCCTTGCGCGGCGTCGACCTCGCGCTGCCGCGCGGCGCGGCGCTGGGCCTGGTCGGGCGCAACGGTGCGGGCAAGTCCACGCTGCTGCGCCTGCTGGCCGGCTGCAGTGCTCCCAGCGAGGGCCGCTTGCGCCTGCGCGCGCCGGTGGCGAGCCTGCTCGAGCTGGGCGCGGGCTTCCACCTCGATTTCAGCGGCCGCGAGAACATCGTGCTCGCTGGGCTGCTGCTGGGCATCGGAGCGCGCGAGATGCGCGCGCGGCAGCAAGAGATCGCCGAGTTCTCCGAGCTGGGCGAGTTCCTCGACCAGCCGGTGCGCACCTACTCCAGCGGCATGGGCATGCGCCTGGGATTCGCGATCGCCGCCTCGGTCGATCCGAGCGTGCTGCTGATCGACGAGGTCTTCGCCGTCGGCGACCAGGCCTTCCAGAAGAAGTGCGTCGATCGCGTGATGCAGTTCCGCAAGCAGGGCACGACCCTGGTGCTGTGCAGCCACAGCCTCTACGACGTGCGCCAGATCTGCGACCTCGCCGCCTGGATCGACGCCGGTCGGCTGCGTGCGCTGGGCGATGCCGCCGAGGTCACCAACGACTACTCCAGCCTGATGCGCGAAAGCGAGCAGGCGGATGCGCAGCGGCCGGCCGCGCAGCAGGCGGGCCAGCCGCGGATCGTCGCAACGCGCCTGCTCGATGCGCAGGGCCGTCCGGCGCTCGAGATCGAGAGCGGTGCGGACCTGCGCATCGAGATCGAATGGAGCGATCCGCGCCCCGGTCCGGCGCTGGCGCTGGGAGTCGGCTTCCTGCGCCAGGATCGAACCCTGGTCGCGGCCTGCGGCACGCACCTCGACGGTCTTCGCTTGCGCGGCGAGCGCGGCACGGCGATCCTCGAACTCCCGCGCACGGCGCTGCTCGCCGGGCAGTTCGACGTGATGGTCTGGCTGCTCGACGAGCACGGCGTGCACCGCTTCGAGGAGTTTGCGCTGCCGCAGCGTCTGACCGTGCGCTCGAAGAGCAAGGAGCTCGGCCTGGTGCGCCTCGAGCACCGCTGGCGCATCGAGCAGGATGCGCGCTGAACATGGCTCCGCGTCTGGCAGCCCTGATCGTCAACTACGACTCCGGCGCTTTTGCGCTGTGCCTGGCGCGTGCCCTGCGCGAGCAGTGGCGCGAGCTGGGCCGCGCGATCGAGGAACTCGAGCTGGTGGTGGTCGACAACGCCTCGCGCAGCGATCAGTCGCGCGAGCTGGCCCTGCTCGCGCGCGAAGGCGCGCGCGTCGAGCGCAGCCCGAGCAACCTCGGTTATGCCGCGGGCATGAACCGTGCGCTGGCGCAAACGCGCGGCGCTGCGTCCGACCTCGTGCTCGTGCTCAACCCCGATCTGGCCTTGCTGCCCGGCGCCCTGGGGCGGATGCTCGCGACGCACGCCGCGACGCCCGGCCTGGGTGCCCTGGGGCCGCGCGCTTTCCTCGACCCCGCGCGCCAGTGGCGCATGCCGCCCAACCGCCTGCCGACGCGCCGCGCGCAGGCCATGGCGGAACGCGCGGAGCACGATCCGCGGCTCGCCGCCGGGCTGGCCCGCGAGCGCGCGCGACACGCCTTGCGTGAATGGACCGCGAGCGCGCCGATCGGCGTGGAGATGCTTTCGGGCGCCTGCCTGCTGCTCTCGCGCGGCGCGGTCGACGCGGCCGGCGGGCTGTTCGACGAGCGCTACCCGCTCTACTACGAGGACACCGACCTGTTCCGGCGCCTGGATCGCGCCGGTTTGGGCCTGGTGCTCGAGCCGCGCGCCGAGATCGTGCACCACTGGGCGCGCTCCAGCGGCATCGAGCAGGCCGATCCCGAGCCCGCGCGCCGGCACGCGATCGCGCGCGCGGCCTACTTCGAGCGCTGGAGCGAGCCGCCCGAGGACGCGGCGTCCGCGCCCGTCGACCCGAGCGCGTCCACGCCGCCGCTGCAGGCGCTGGGGAGGATCGATTCCGCGCCGGAGTTCCGCTTCCCGCACGCCGGCCGCTGGCTGGTGGAGGTCGCGATGCTGCCCAGCTTCCCGCTCGCGGCCGGCGCCCTGGTCGAAGGCCGGGAATGGCGCATGCACGAGCGCGCCTGGGAATGGTTCTATCGCGGCGCCTACTTCGCGCGCGCGCTCGATCTGGAGCAGCTCGAGGTCCGCGCGCGGTGGGAATTCCACAAGAGCGCCGCCGCGCGCACCGCGCCGCTCTCGCCCGACGAGATCTCGAGCACGCACCTGCGCCCATGAAACTCTGGAGAGTCGGAGCCGAAGCCCTGCGCGCGCCCTTGCGCGAGCGCGCGCTGGTGCTCGCGCCGCACGCCGACGACGAGCTCCTGGGCTGCGGGGGCACGATCCTGCTGCACCTGGCCCAGGGCGATCCGGTGCGCGTGGTCGTGATCTTCGACGGGCACAGCGGCCTCTCGGCCGAATGGCCGCGCGACACGCGCCGCCGCGAGGCGCTGCGCGTCTCCCAGCTGCTGGGCCTGGAGCCCTACCATTTCCTGGAGCATCCCGAGGGCCACGTGCCCTCCCCGTCCGAGTTCGAACAGGGCGTGCGCCAGCTCGCCGGCTTGATCGAGGCCTGGAGGCCCGAAGTCGTCTACGCGCCCTGGCCGGGCGAGGCGCACCTCGACCACCGCACGCTGGCGCGCGCCGCGTCCCGCGCCGTGCAAACGCTCGGTTGCCCGGCCGAGGTCTGGGGCTACGAGGTCTGGACGCCGCTGCGCGCCGACCGCGTGATCGAGATCAGCCAGGTCTGGGAGCGCAAGCTCGCCGCCCTGGCCGAGTACCGCAGCCAGCTGGGCAGCACCAGCCTCGCGCTGCAGGCCGAGCAGCGCGCGCGCGCGCGCGCCGCGTTGTTCCCGGAAGGCAGCTCGCGCAGCGAGGCATTCATGCGCTTCCCGAGGGTCCCGCATTGAAGCTGGGCCTGATCGCCGCGCGCTACCCGCCGGAGTTCGAGGGCGGCAGCGAGCGCGTCGTGCGCGCCCTGGCGCGCGGGCTCGCGGCGCGCGGGCACTCGCTCAAGCTGATCGTCGGCAGCGACCGGGCGGCGGGCAAAGGCGCGCTCGTGCGCGAGCGCGTCGACGGCATCGAGGTCCTGCGCCTGGGCCTGGCCGCGGACGAGGCCTTCGACCTCGAGCTGGCGCGCCCGCGCATCGAAGCGGCGGTGGCCGAGGAGTTCGCCGACCGCGAGCTGGTGCACCTGCACCACTGGGCCAGCCTCTCGCAGCGCCTGGTGCGCACGCTGGCGCCGCGGCGGCCGGTGCTGGTCACGCTGCACGATCTCTTCGCCACCTGCCCGCGCTTCTTCCGCAGCTCGCCGCTGGGGCTGGCCTGCCCGCCGCGCGGACGCTTCGACAGCTGCGCGCGCTGCATCGAGCGCGAGGCCGCGCCCGCCACGCCGGAGCAGCTGGAAGTCCGCCTCGCCGCGCGCGCGACGGACTTCGAGCGCGAGATCGGCGCGGCGGCGCGCTGGATCGTGCCCAGCCGCTCGCAGGGGGAGCGCATCGCCTCGCTGCTGGAGCTCGATCCCGCGCGCCGGGAGCTGATCGCGCCCGGACTGACGCGCGCGCTGCCGCGCGTGCCGCGGCCGGTGCGCGCGGATGGGGACTTCCTGCGGCTGCTGCACTTCGGCAATCTGTGCGGCGAGAAAGGCACCCTCGATCTCGTGGAAGCGCTCGCCCTGCTGCCCGCTGACGCCGCCGAGCTGGTGCTCGCGGGGCGCGCGCTCTCGCCCGGGCTCGAGGCGCGCGTCGAGCAGCTGCGCGGCAAGGCCCGCGTGCGCTTCCTCGGCCCCTACGACGCGGCGGGCCTGGCGTCGGCCGCCGCCGAAGCGGACCTCGCGCTGTTCCCTTCGCGCGCCCACGAGAGCTACGGCCTGGTGCTCGACGAGGCGCATGCCCTCGGCCTTCCCGCCTGGACCTCCGACCGCGGCGCGCCGCGCGAACGGCTGGTCGCGGGCGAGCGCTGCCTGCCGGCCGGCGATCCCGCGGCCTGGGCGCGCGCGCTGGCCGAGCTGGCCCGCGATGCGCGCGGCCTGCGCGAGGCGGCGCGGCACGTCGCAAGCCTGAGCGTGCCCGGCGTCGACGATTGCGTGAGCGCGCACGAGCAGCTGTACGCGCGCACGCTGGGAGAGCGCGCCGCTTGAGCGCCTATCCGCAACTGCGCGACCCGCGCGCGCTCGGCGGTCGGATCCTGGTGCTTGCGCCGCACCCCGACGACGAGGTCCTCGGCTGCGGCGGCGTGCTGGCCGCTTGCGCCGCCACGGCCGCGGTGCGCGTGTGGATCGCCAGCGACGGCGCCGCCGGGCTCCCCGGCCCCGAGCGAGCGAGGCAGGCCGAGCTGCGCGCCGAGGAGTCGCGCCGCGCGGCAGCGCTGCTGGGCGTGAGCGACCTGCGCTTCGCCGGTCTGCCCGACGGCCGGCTCGGCGCCGAGTGGACGCTGACCGAACGCATCGTGCAGGCGATCGAGGACTTCGACCCGCAGCTGGTGCTCGCGCCCTCGCCGCTCGAGCACCACCCCGACCACGCCGCGCTGGCCTCCGCCGCCTGCGCGGCCCTGGCGCGCCGGCCCGGGCTGCGTGCGCTGCTCTACGGGATCAATACACCGGTGCCGGCCGGCGTGCTCTTCGACGTCAGCGCCTTCGCGGCCGCGAAGCACGCAGCGCTGCGCTGCTTCGCCAGCCAGGACGGCGCGGCGCTGGCCGACAAGGCCGCGGCGCTCGACCGCGCGCGCACGTTGAACATCCCCGGCCGAGAAGTCAGCGCGGTCGAAGGTTTCGTCGAGCTGGCCGGCTCCCAGGCGCTGGAGTACCTGCGCCGCGCGCGCGAGCTGGCCCCGGCGCAGGACGCGGGCGCGCCCGCCGCGGATCCCTGGGCCACGACCGCGGTGATCACGACCTGGAACAAGTGCAAGGACCTGTGCGAGAACCTCGACGGCTTGCGCGCGCAGACGCGGCCTTTCGCCGCGATCGTGGTGGTCGACAACGCCTCGCGCGACGACACGGCCGCGGTGCTCGCCGCGCGCTACCCCGAGGTGCGCCTGGTGGTGATGCCGCATTCGAACTTCGGCGCTTGCGAGACCTTCAACATCGGTTTCGCCTCGGCCGCGACGCCGCTGCTGGCGATCCTCGACGACGACGTGGTGCTGCCGCCCGAATGGCTGGAGCGCACGGTCGAGCGCCTGCAGCGCGAGCCCGAGAGCACGGCGATCGTCTCGACCGAGGTGGTCGAGCCGCAGATGCCGCAGAGCTACCTGGACTCGCCGCTGCTGGCGCGCGAGCGCTACATGAGCACCTTCCGCGGCTGCGCCAGCCTGGCGCGCAGCGCAGCCGTGCGCGCCGCCGGCGGCTACGACGAGCGCCTGTACATCTACGGCAACGAGCGCGATCTGACCTGCAGGCTCCTGAACCTGGGCTTCCGCGTGCTGCAGTTCCCCAGCGTGCGCGCCTTCCACAAGACGCCCTTCGGCATGAAAATGGGCCGGCGCAGCCTGTACTACCACGCGCGCAACGCCTGGCTGACGATGCTCAAGTACGCGCCACTCGGCGATCTGCTGCGCTTGCCCTGGCTGGTGCTGACGCGCGTGATCCTGCGCCGCGGCGCCAAGGAGCGCGCCGGCGAGGTCACCGACGCCACGGGCACGATCGGACTCGGCCGTTCCTTGCGCGAGACGCCCGGCGCCTTCTGGGTGGTGTGCAAGGCCTCGCTCTCGGTGCTCGCGAACCTGCCCTACTGTCTGCGCCGCCGGCAGCCCTGCAAGGCCCCCGACTTCGAGCTGCCGCTCGAGTAGCGCCCAACCGTGGCAGCGAGCAGCACAGCGCAGCCGGCACGCGATCCGGCCCCTGGAATCGGGCCGATCTCGGTGGTCGTGGTCAACTTCGACGGGCTGGCGCATCTGGAGCACTGCCTGGACGGAGTCTTCGCGCAGACGCGCTCGCCCGACGAGGTGATCCTGGTCGACAACGCCTCCAGCGACGGCAGCGAGGCGGCCGCGCTGGCGCGCCATCCCGCGCTGCGGCTGCTGCGCATGGGGCGGAACGCAGGGCCGAGTCCCGCGCGCAACGCCGGTCTGGCCGCGGCGCGCAACGACTGGGTGCTGCTGCTCGACAACGACGCCGTGCTGCTGCCCGACACGCTGGAGCGCCTGGCCCAGGCCGCGGTCCTGCGCCCCGAGGCCGCGGTGCTCGAACCGCGCAGCGTCTTCGCCGGGGAACCCGGTCGCGTGCACTACGACGGCGGCGCGCTGCACTATGTCGGCCTGTTCTCGCTGCGCAACTTCTACCAGCCGCTGGAGCAGGCCCAGGGCCGCGGCAGCGTCGAAGTCGACGGCGTGGTCTCGGTGGCGCTGCTGGTCCGGCGCGAGACCCTGCTCGCCGCCGGGGGATTCGACCCGAGCTTCTTCATCCTGTTCGAGGACCTCGACCTCTCGCTGCGCCTGCGGCTGGCGGGCCACACCCTGCTGTGCGTCGAGGAGGCGATCGTGCTCCACCGCGGCGGCACGCCGGGAATCAGCTTCCGCAGCGGCCGCGACTACCCGCACAGCCGCGCCTTCCTGCACTCGCGCAACCGTTGGATCGTGCTGCTCAAGAACTACCGCCTGCGCACCCTGGTCGCGGCGGCGCCGGGCCTGCTGCTGTACGAATTGGCCTGGCTGGGTTTCGCGCTGGCGGGCGGGGCGCTGGGCGCGCACCTGCGCGGCAAGTGGGCCTTCCTGCGCGGGATCGGCGCGACGCTGGAGGCGCGAGCCGCGGTGCAGCGCACGCGCAAGTTGCGCGACCGCGAGTTGCTGGTCGGCGGACCGCTGACGGTCACCCCGGGCCTGCGCTCCTCCGGCGTGCGCGGCGCGCTGCTGGGCGCGTTGGACCGGGGCTTGCGCGCATGGTGGCGGCTGGCGCGGCGCTTTGCCGGTTAGCGATCGTCCGCTTTGCGCGCGTGGAACCGCGCGCCGCGGTGCTTAGAATCGGCTCGGCGCCACCATGCGGATCCTGCTCGTCAGCCACAACTACCTTCCGGCCCACACCGCGGGCACCGAGATCTACACCGCGCAGCTGGCCGCGAAGCTCGCCGCGCGCGGCCACGCGGTCAGCGTGTTCACCACGGAGAAGGAGATTTCCGCCGAGCACCTCTCGATGCGCGAGCGCGAGCACGCCGGCGTGCGCGTCTTCGAGCTGATCAACAACCTGCACTACGAGAACTTCCGCCAGACCTGGGACGAGCCGCGCATCGACCAGCGTTTCGCGCAGCTGCTCGACGACCTGCAGCCCGACATCGTGCACGTGCAGCACCTGCTGTACCTGTCGCTGGGCTGCGTCGGCGCCGCGCAGCAGCGCGGGATCCCGGTGGTGTTCACGCTGCACGACTACTGGCTGCAGTGCGCGCGTTTCGGCCAGCGCGTGCACGCCGACACCTCGATCTGCCACACGATCGACTTCGCGCGCTGCGGCGAGTGCCTTTCGAGCTTCAAGTACCGCCAGAGCCCGCTGCAGCGGCGCACCGGGACCGCGCTGGCCGGGCTGCGCAGCGCCACCGGCGTCGACCTCGGCGGCGCCGCCGTGCGCGTCTCGCGCCTGCTGGAGTCGCAGGGCGGCGCCGCCGAGCCGGACGAGGATCCCGAGCTGGCCCGCGCCATGGCGGACAGCGTCGCCGAACGCGACCGCGATTTTCGCGAGCGCCTGGTGCCGGCGGTCGAACGTTTCCTCTCGCCCAGCCGCTTCCTGCGCGAGCGCTTCATCGAGTGGGGCCTGCCGCCGGAGAAGATCAGCTTCCTGCGCACCGGGATCGACATGGAGCAGTTCCAGCCGCGGCCGCGCACGCACAGCGAGCTGCTGCGCATCGCCTTCGTCGGCACCCTGGCTCCGCACAAGGGCCCGCACCTGCTGCTCGAGGCCTGGAAGCGCATCGACCCCGGTCTGCGCGCGCGCGGACGGTTGACGCTCTACGGACCGACGCTGCACAACCCCGACTACGTTCGC
>Ga0315910_10004206_pt1 | contig 12088 bp, 9 predicted proteins | sample EdamamesoilMG_FD_204470 | JGI IMG/M metagenome (GOLD analysis project Ga0315910, IMG submission 204470) | Garden soil microbial communities collected in Santa Monica, California, United States - Edamame soil | ecosystem: Environmental > Terrestrial > Soil > Garden | place: USA: California... | reverse complement strand
GAGCACGACGGTCGCGTTTACTCCTGCGACCACTTCGTTTACCCCTTGCATGAAATCGGCAAGCTCGGACAACGGACGCTCGCCGAGATGGTTTTCTCGCTGAAGCAGCTCGAATTCGGCCTCGACAAGCACCGAAAGCTGCCGCGCGAATGCCGGGAGTGTTCGTACCTACAGCTCTGCTGGGGCGAATGCCCGCGCACGCGCCTGTATCGGACGCGGGAGGGCGAGGGCAACCTGAGCTACCTCTGCAGCGGGTGGAAGCACTTCTTCGGGGAAACGGTGCCGCGAGCGCGGAGCGTCGTCCAAGCGCGCGCCGTCATCGACCGTGCCTCGCTCGTCCGCAAGAAGCCCTTGGAGGTGCGGTAGCGCGCGGCTTGGCTCGGCGAGTCGACTCATGTTCCCGGGCGATCCGTCAGGCCACACTGGGCGGCGATTCGTCGGGTGGCGGGTAGACGGGAAACAGGCAGCGGATCATGCGCGCGCCGTCCGGGCGCTCGTCGGTGAGGACGCCCCCGCCGTGGTGCTGCAGGATGCTCTTCACCGCCTCGAGGTCGAAGCCCCAGGGAATGCCGCCCGCAGCGCGCCGCGCGCCGAGCGCCTGCACCCCGAGGCACAGGTAGCGACCCTCGGGGAGCTCGGGATTCGACGACCGCGCGGGGACGTCCACGAGCTCGAGCGAGACCCGGAGCGTTCCGCCTGGACCCACCGCGCCGGCCGAACCCCGGATCAGGCTGATCAGGATCTGGTGCGCCGCCATCTCGTCGGCGCGCACGGGTTCGAGCCCGGGGGCGATCGCCACCTGCAGGTTGACGGTCGGCGGGATGGTCAGCCGGAGCAGGCCCGCGCTGGCGCTGACGATCCGGCCGAGGTCGATGCGAGCGGGCGAGAGGTCGCTCAGCAGCGCAAAACGCTGCAATTGGTCGATGTTCCGCCTCGGGCCCGTCATCGCTACCGGACACAGAATCCTAGGACGGTATGTCTGATTTCGGCAAGCTTTCCGAAGCGTTTGCGCGTGTTTATCCCTCGCTCGGCGTCCGCTCCGCACCGCTATTTCCATCCCCACGGCGTCCGCTACGCGCCAGGTTGCGCTTTGGTTTCGGCTCGTATCCGAAAGAAGCGCGACATCGGCCGGCAACATTCGGCGCGTCATCCTGCCTGCCGAGGTACCCCTGATGAAGACGTTCCTTCGAATACTGTGTCTCCTCGCGCCGCTCGCCGCCTTTTCGTGCAGCAAGAAGGAGGCACCCCCGGACCCCGCGCCGGCTGCCGACACCGCCGCCGCGGCCGCGAGCTCGGCGGCACCCGTGCCTCCGCCGCCCCCCACGCCGACCGGGCCCGCGCTCAAGATCGCGTACAGCGATTGGCCCGGCTGGATCGCCTGGGACATCGCGATTCAAAAGGGATACTTCAAGGACGCTGGCGTCCTCGTCGACTTCGTCTGGTTCGACTACGTGCCCTCGATGGACGCCTTTGCCGCCGGCAAGGTCGACGCCGTCGCGGTGACGAACGGCGATGCGCTGGTGACGGGTTCGAGCGGTGCGCCGAGCAAGTGCATCCTGATGAACGACTACTCGAACGGCAACGATATGATCGTCGCCAAGCCCGGCATCAAGACCGTGGCCGACCTCAAGGGCAAGAAGATCGGCGTGGAGGTCGGGTTCGTCGACCACCTTCTCCTGCTCAAGGCCCTGGAGAGCGCCAAGCTCACCGAGAAGGACGTCACGATCAAGAACGTCACCACCGATCAGACGCCGCAGGCGCTGAAGTCGGGAGCGGTCGACGCGATCGCCGCCTGGCAGCCGAACAGCGGCGCGGCCCTGAAGGAGGTGCCCGGCTCGACCGCCATCTACACCAGCGCCGACGTGCCCGGCCTCATCTTCGATCACCTGTGCGTGAACCCGAAGAGCCTCGCCGAGCGCCGTGCCGACTGGCTCAAGGTGGCCAAGGTGTGGTTCCAGACCGCCGATTTCATCAACGACCCGAAGAACGTCGATGAAGCCGCCAAGATCATGGGCGCCCGCGTCAAGCTCTCGGGCGACGAATACAAGGGCCTGATGAAGGGCACCTTCTTCCTCGGTCTCGCCGGCAACGTGAAGGCCTTCGCCAAGGGCGACGGGCTCGAGTCGGTGTTCGGATCGAGCAAGACGGTCGATGTCTTCTTCACCAAGAACAAGATGTACAAGGCGGCAGTGAAGTACGAGGAGTACTTCGACTCGAGCCTGGTGGACGAGCTCGCCAAGGCCAAACCCTGATGCGTGATCGCGGCGAGGAGCTCGACGCCTCGAGCTTCGATCCGATGGCCGAGCCGGTGCGACCCCGGCTCCTCGCCGTGCGCCAACCCCTGTCTCGTCGGGCGAGCGCGATCGCCGGCGTTCTCGCGTTCGCCATCCCGTTCGCGCTCTGGTGCCTGATCAGCTACGTCCCCTTCGTCTGGCATCCGCTGGTGCTGGTGACCGACGCCGGGGACAAGAGCGTCCCCGGCACGCATTCCTACCTGAGCGAGGGACAGCTCGTGGACCGCGCGGACTTCGCGGCGCGAAACGCCGAGCTTGCCCGGGCCGGCGCGCGGCCGGCGCGTGGCGAGCGCTCGAACCCGATCTACCTCCAGCCTCCGCACGCGGTCGGACGGGCGCTCTACACGGCGTTCACCACGGCGCCGGAGGGCGTCGGCGACGTGTGGCTGCACGAGAGCCTGTGGCAGAGCTGCCAGGTGATCTTCTGGGGGTTCTTCTGGTCCGCGCTTCTCGGCCTGCCGATCGGCATCCTGTGCGGAACATTTGCGCTCTTTTCGCGGCTGTTCGAGCCCTTCGTCGACTTCATCCGCTACATGCCGGCCCCGGTTTTCGGCGCGCTGGCGGTGACGGTGCTCGGGCTCGCGGACGAGCCCAAGATCGCGATCATCTTCATCGGGACCTTTTTCCAGATGGTGCTCGTGGTGGCGAACACCACGCGAACGATCGACATCGGGCTGCTTCACGCGGCGCAGACGCTCGGCGCGTCGCGCCGCCAGCTCATGTTCCACGTCGTCGTGCCGGGCGTCGTGCCCGCCCTCTACCGCGACATGCGCATCCTGATCGGCTGGGCCTGGACGTACCTCGTCGTCGCCGAGCTGATCGGCGAAAAGTCCGGCCTTTCCGCCTTCATCTACCAGCAGCAGCGCTACCGGCACTTCGACAACGTCTACGCCGCGATCATCATCATCGGCGTGGCCGGCCTCGCCATCGACCAGTTGCTCGCGCTCGGCGCGCGCTACCTCTTTCCGTGGGAGAGCGGCAACACCCGTCTCGCGCGCCTGGCGCGCGGCGTCCGGCGGGTGCTGCCGGACCGGCTCGCCCCCGCGCGCGTCATCTGAGGAGAACGGCGATGCCCATCGACGAACCACTGGCACTCCCGAGCTACCTCGACCGCCCACCCGAGATCGAGGCACGGATCCAGGAGCTCGCGGCGCGACCGGTCGTGATGAGCGTCGAGGCGCTGACGCGAACGTTCGAGGGCACGAGCGGCCCGATGACGGCTTTGTCGCGGATCACGTTCGAGGTGCGAAAGCGCGAGTTCATCAGCGTGATCGGGCCGTCTGGATGCGGCAAGTCGACGCTGATCCGCATCCTCGCCGGGCTCGACTACCCGACCGGTGGCCAGGTGCGCCTGGACGCGCGGCCCGTCGTCGGCCCCGGCGCCGATCGCGGCATGGTGTTCCAGGGCTACACGCTGTTTCCCTGGCTCACGGTGAAGAAGAACGTGATGTTCGGCCTCAAGATGAAGGGCGTGAAGAGCGCGCAGGCCGAAAAAATCGCGCTCGACTGGCTCGACGTGGTGGGCCTGACGCAGGCGCGCGACCAGTACCCGGCGCAGCTGTCCGGCGGGATGAAGCAGCGGGTCGCCATCGCGCGCGCGCTCGCCAACGAGCCGCGCATTCTCTTGATGGACGAGCCGTTCGGTGCGCTCGACGCTCAGACGCGCTGCAGCATGCAGGCGCACCTGCTCCGGATCTGGGAGAAGGTCGACGTGACGGTGCTCTTCATCACGCACGACCTCGACGAAGCGGTGTACCTCTCCGACCGCATCGTGGTCCTCGGTGCGAACCCCGGCCGGATCCTCGAGATCATCGACGTGCCGGTGCCGAGACCACGGAGGGAGGAGCAGTTCCTGTCCGGCCATTTCCTCGCCACGAAGAAGCGGCTCGAGGACTTGATCCACCGACCGGAGGTCGCGCTCCGCGACGGCGCGCCCGCGACCATCCACGCCGCGTAGCCGCCGATTTCTCGGTTTCCGGAAACGTTACCGAAACGTGGTTTCGGTAACGTCCTTGGTCAGCCCGACCGGGACGACCCGGTCCGCTCCCACCGGTTCACGCCGTGCGGGAACGACCGGGTGACAAGCCGGGACGACCCGGCATCGAAACGCCAGCTGCCCCGAGACCAAGGGCAGGGGCGGAGGAGCTCTCATCGATGCCGACGGAAGGAAAAAACGAAGCGGACGGACGCCTCGTCGTGAGTGAAACGCTGGGCGGCGGGCGGATGTGGTCGCGGGTGGTGCGGCGGAACGAACGGCTCACGTTGACGGACGTCGAGGGTGGAGCCGCGGTCGCCGCGCTCTTCTTCAACGCGAAGGACCCGCTCGAGCGCTACAACATGCCCGACACGCTGAAGGCGCAGCATGTCTCGCGCCTGACGAAGGGGAACGCGCTCTTCTCCGACATGGGGCGGGTGCTCTTCTCCGTCGTCGAGGACGAGGTGGGCTGGCACGACACCATCACGGGTCACCTGACGGCGGCAGCCTCGGAGAAAAAGTTCGGCCTCGGCAGCTACCAGGCGCTGCGAAACGAGTTTTATCGCAACACGCGCGACAACTTCCTGATCGAGCTCGGGAAGCACGGTCTCGGCAAGCGCGACCTCCACGCGAACGTGAATTTTTTCGTGAAGGTCGTGGCCGGTGCCGACGGTGCGCTGTCGTTCGTACCGAACGGGCGCGCCGGTGCGACGGTCGAGCTCCGCGCCGAAATGGACGTACTCACCGTGCTCTCGGTCACCCCGCACCCACTCGATCCGGCGGCGCGATACGCGCCGAAACCGGTCGCGCTGGTGGTGCGCGCGGGCGCTGCCGCCCCGGCCGACGACCCCTGCCGTCGCTCCTGCCCCGAGAACGAGCGCGGCTTCACCCTCACCGAAGCCTACTTCGCCTGAAGGGAGACCGATGGCACTCAAAGAGAGCAGACTCGACCCCGCCCGCGCGTCGTTCGACCACGTCGTGGAGTCGGGCCGTGGTTTCAGTCACGACGTGCTCCGCGGGCAGACGCTGCGCATCGTCGACCTCGAGGGCAACCAGGCGGTCGATACGCTGTTTTACGATCGGCACGAGCGTGCGAACCGCTACAGCGCCGTCGACACCATCCGTGAGCAGGGGAACGTGTACCTGACGACCGGCACTCGCCTTTTCTCGACCGAGGGCGACGTGCTCTTGACGATCGTCGCCGACACCTGCGGGCGCCATGACACGCTGGGCGGTGCCTGCGCGGCGGAGTCCAATCAGGTCCGCTACGCGATCGAAAAGAAATTCATGCACAACTGCCGCGACACGTTCCTGCTCGAGATCGCCGAGCACCTCGCGCCGATGACGAAGCGTGACATCCCCGCGAACATCAATTTCTTCATGAACGTGCCGCTCACGCCCGAGGGCGGCTTGCGCTTCGAGGACGGCGTCTCGGCGTCGGGTCGTTACGTGGAGCTCGTCGCAGAACGTGACGTGGCCGTCCTCATCTCGAACTGTCCCCAGCTCAACAACCCCTGCAACGCCTACAACCCGACTCCGGTCCGGATCCTGATTTGGGACGCCTAGGGTGTTCGCCAAAGTCCTGATCGCCAACCGCGGGGAGATCGCCTGCCGCATCGAGCGCACGCTCGCGCGGCTCGGTGTGCGCTCGGTCGCCGTGTATTCGGAAGCGGACCGCCACGCGCGCCACGTGCTCGACGCCGACGAGAGCGTCTGCATCGGCCCACCGCCGGCCGCGGAGAGCTACCTCGACGCGGAGGCGATCCTCGATGCCGCCGTGCGCACGGGCGCCGAGGCCGTGCACCCCGGCTACGGTTTTCTGTCCGAGAACGCGGCCTTCGCCGATCAGGTCGAGGCGCGCGGGCTGGCATTCGTGGGCCCGACCGGCGAGCAGATGCGGCGCTTCGGCACCAAGCACGGGGCGCGGGCGCTCGCCCGGGAGCTCGGCGTGCCGCTCCTGCCCGGTACCGATCTGCTGGCGGACGGCGCCGAGGCCGTGCGCGAGGCCGAGCGCATCGGGTTTCCGCTGATGATCAAGAGCACGGCCGGCGGTGGCGGCATCGGGCTTCATGTTTGTCGCGATTTCGCGGGCTTCTCGGAACGGCTCGCGGCGGCGCAGACGCTCGCCGAAAAGAACTTCAAGCACGGCGGGGTGTTCCTCGAGCGCTTCGTGGAGCGTGCCCGCCACGTCGAGGTGCAGATCTTCGGGGACGGCAAGGGCACGGTGATCGCGCTCTCGGAGCGCGATTGCTCGGCTCAGCGCCGCCACCAGAAGGTGATCGAGGAGACCCCCGCGCCCCGGCTCACGCAGGCAATTCGTGCGGAGCTCGCTGACCACGCCGTGCGGCTCGGGCGAGCGGTCGCGTACCGTTCGGCGGGCACCGTGGAGTTCGTGCTCGACGACGATCAGGGTGCCTTCTACTTCCTCGAAGTGAACACGCGGCTCCAGGTCGAGCACCCCGTCACCGAGCTCGTCACCGGTGTGGATCTGGTCGAATGGATGCTGCGCGTGGCGGCCGGCGAGGCGTTCGAGCTCGGCGTGCCGACGTCCCGGGGACACGCGATCGAGGCGCGGGTCTACGCCGAGGACCCGGAGCGCGGCTTTCGGCCGAGCGCGGGCCTCCTGACGGAGGTTTCGTACCCCGAAGGCGTGCGCGTCGACGGCTGGGTCGAGCGCGGGAGTGAGGTGCCGCCGTACTACGATCCGATGCTGGCGAAGGTGATCGTCCACGGTGAAAACCGGGAGCAGGCGATCGAAAAGCTCGGTCACGCGCTCGGGGCGACGCGGATCGCCGGCGTGGAAACGAACCTCGCGTACCTCCGCGCCCTGGCTGCCTCCGACGAAATGCGCGAGGGCCGCGTCGTGACGAGCACGCTCGCCACATTTCGCGCGGTGACGCGCAGCATCGAGGTGCTCTCGCCCGGCACGCTGACGACGGTGCAGGATTTTCCCGGGCGGCTCGGCTACTGGGCGGTCGGGATCCCGCCGTCCGGGCCGATGGACTCGCTGTCCCACCGGCTGGCGAACCGCGCGGTCGGCAACGTCGCGGGTGCGGCCGCGCTCGAGCTCACCGTGTCGGGTCCGACGCTCAAGTTCGCGACCGATGCGGTGATCGCGCTCGCCGGAGCACCGATGAAGGCGCTGCTCGACGGCGCGCCGATCCCCTGGTTTTCGCCGGTCGAGGTGCGGCAGGGGCAGACGCTCCAGATCGGAGGGCTCGAAGGCCACGGCTGCCGCGCCTACCTCGCCGTCCGGCACGGCTTCGACGTGCCGCTTTACCTGGGCAGCCGGGCCACGTTCACGCTCGGTGGCTTCGGCGGTCACGCGGGGCGCGCGCTGAAGAAGGGTGACGTGCTGCACGTCGCTGCGGACGGGAGTACCGACGGTGAGCCCGCGCCGCTCGACCCGGGACTCGTTCCCGAGCTTGCCGAGCGCTGGACGATCGGCGTCACGTACGGTCCGCACGGGGCGCCCGATTTTTTCACACCGAGCGACATCGAGACCTTCTTCTCCACCGACTGGGAGGTTCACTACAACTCCGCGCGCACCGGCGTGCGGTTGATCGGACCAAAACCCGTCTGGGCGCGCCCGGACGGCGGCGAAGCGGGCCTCCATCCCTCGAACATCCACGACACGGCGTACGCGGTCGGCACCGTCGATTTCACGGGCGACATGCCGATCCTGCTCGGCCCGGACGGTCCGAGCCTCGGCGGGTTCGTCTGTCCGGCGACGGTGGTGAGTGCGGAGCTCTGGAAGCTCGGGCAGCTCAGGCCCGGGGCGCGGGTGCGTTTCCTGCCCATCGCGCTCGAGCAGGCGGTCGCGCTCGAGCACGGCCAGAAAGAGGCGCTCGGCAGGCGCCAGCCGGCGCACAAGGATCCGCTCGTCACGCTCGCACCGTCGCGCGCCATCGCTCGCGAGCTCGACGCGACACCCGACCGGCCGCGCGTCGTGTACCGGCCGTCGGGCGATCGCTACCTGCTCGTCGAGTACGGACCGCTCGAGCTCGACCTCGGGCTTCGCTTCCGCGTGCACGCGCTCTACGGCTGGCTCACGCGCGAAAAGCTGCGCGGGGTGGTCGATCTCACGCCCGGCATCCGCTCGCTGCAGGTGCACTATGACCCGGCGGTGCTCTCGCTCGCCGGGCTACTCGGCGTGCTCGGGCGTGCCGAAAGCGAGCTCCCCGGGCTCGCCGAGCTCCGCGTGCCGACGCGCATCGTGCGCCTGCCGCTCTCCTTCGAGGACCCCGCGACGCTGCTCGCGATCGAGAAGTACGTTCAGAGCGTACGCAAGGACGCGCCCTGGGCGCCGAGCAACCTCGAGTTCATCCGCCGCATCAACGGGCTCGATTCGATCGACGACGTGCGGCGCATCGTGTTCGACGCGAGCTACCTCGTGCTCGGACTCGGTGACGTGTACCTCGGTGCGCCGGTCGCGACGCCGATCGATCCGCGCCACCGCCTCGTCACGACCAAGTACAACCCGGCCCGCACCTGGACGCCGGAAAACGCGGTCGGTATCGGCGGCGCATACCTTTGCATCTACGGCATGGAGGGGCCCGGGGGCTATCAGTTCGTCGGCCGCACGATCCAGATGTACAGCCGCTTCCAGCGGAACCAGTACTTCAGCGAGCAGGAGCCGTGGCTCCTCAGATTTTTCGATCAGATCCGTTTCTATCCGGTCAGCGCCGCCGAGCTCCTCGAGATGCGCGCGGCGTTCCTCCACGGCAAGGTCCCGCTCGACATCGGCGAAGAGCAATTCTCGTTCGCGGAGTACCAGCGATTTCTGGCGAGCGAAGCGAGCAGCATCGGCGCCTTCAAGGCCAGCCAGCAAGCGGCGTTCGAAGCTGAGCGGCGGCGCTGGGCCGAGGCGGGCGTGGCCGAATCGCCGGTCGAGGCGATGGTCGAGGCCGAGGCGGCGTCGCCCGGTCGGCGCCACCCCGGTGCCGAAGTCGTCGAGAGCCACGTTCACGGCAGCGTCTGGCAGCTCCGTGCGGCGGTGGGCGCGCGTGTCACTCGCGGTGAGACCCTGGTCGTGCTCGAGTCGATGAAGATGGAAATTGCGATCGAGGCGCCGATCGACGGCACCGTCCTGGAAGTTCTGGTGGCCGAGGGGCGGCCGGTCACCCCCGGCCAACCGCTCGCCGTGGTGAAGCCTTCATGAAATCCCTCTCGCTCGAAATCAGCTCGCTCGAGGCCGCCTACGCGGGCGGCGGCCTCGCTCCGGACGCCGTGCTCGACGAGGTGTACCGGCGCATCGAAGCGCGCGGGCGCGCACCGATCTGGATCGACATCGTGCCCCGTGCGCGCGCCGGGGCCTTCCTGCGCGACGCCCAGGCACGCCGGGCCGCGGGTGCCCGTTTGCCGCTCTTCGGCGTCCCGTTCGCGATCAAGGACAACATCGATCTCGAGGGCGTCCCGACTACCGCGGGTTGTCCGGCCTTCAGCTACCTTCCCGTCGCGAGCGCCTTCGCGGTCGAGCGCCTGATCCAAGCCGGCGCGATCCCGATCGGCAAAGCGAACCTCGATCAGTTCGCGACCGGGCTGGTCGGCGTGCGTTCTCCGTTCGGGGTCTGCGGCTCGGCGTTCGGCGAACGTTTCGTGGCGGGGGGGTCGAGCTCCGGCTCCGCCCTCGCCGTGGCGCACGGCCTCGTCAGCTTTGCGCTCGGCACCGATACGGCCGGCTCGGGTCGTGTCCCGGCTGCGTTCAACAATCTCGTCGGGCTCAAGCCCACGCGCGGCCTCGTCAGTACCCGCGGCGTCGTGCCCGCCTGCCGCTCGCTCGACTGTGTGTCCGTCTTCTCGGGCAGCGTGCCCGATGCCGCGCGCGTGCTCGACGTGCTTGCCGGTTTCGACGCGGCCGAGCCATTTTCGCGCGAGAAGCCGGCGGAGTCCGCCTTGGCCCTGACGCGCGTCGGCGTGCCCGAAGGGGTGCTGCAGTTCGCGGACGACGACTACCGGCGTCTCTTTCGCGAGAGCGTGGAGCGGCTTGCCGGGCTCGGCCTGACGGTGACGCCGATCTCGCTCGCGCCGTTCCTCGCCGCGGCAAAGCTGCTGTACGGCGGGCCCTGGGTCGCGGAGCGCTATGCCGCCGTCGGGGAGTTCATCGAGTCGCACGCGGACGACGTGCATCCCGTGGTGCGGGACATCGTGCTCGGGGGTCGCGCCGTCACGGGTTCCGACCTCTTCAGCGGCACCTACACGCTGGCCGCCCTTCGCCGCGAGACCGAGGCCGTGTTCCGCGACGTGGACGCGCTGCTCTTGCCGACGACCGATCGGCACCCGACCGTCGACGCCGTGCTCAAGAGCCCGATCGAGGAAAACTCGCACCTCGGCCGCTACACGAATTTCATGAACCTGCTCGATCTCGCCGGTGTCGCGGTCCCCGCGGGCTTCACGCCGAACGGGCTCCCGTTCGGTGTCACGCTGGTGGGCCCTGCATTTTCCGACGGCCGCTTGCTTTCGTTGGCCGAGCGGGTTCATCGCGCGATCGGGCCAACGTTCGGCGCGACCGGCATGCCGCTCGCGGAACGCTCAGCTTTGCCGGTCGCCGCCCCGTCGGGTGACATCCTGCTCGCCGTCGCTGGTGCGCACCTCGGCGGTCAGCCGCTGAACCACGAGCTTACGACCAAGGGCGCGCGCCTGGTGAGGACGACGCGCACCGCGCCGGACTATCGCCTCTACGCGCTCGCCGGAACCGTGCCGCCGAAGCCGGGGGTCGTGCGGAGCCCGGGCTTTTCGGGGACCGGGATCGAGGTCGAGGTGTGGGCGCTCTCACCGAGCGCGTTCGGGCTGTTCGTCGCGGGTGTCCCCGCGCCGATGGTGATCGGAACCGTGGAGCTCGAGGACGGCTCGAAGGTGAAGGGGTTCTCCTGTGAGCCGTTCTCCGTCGCGGGGAGCCGCGAGATCACCGAATTCGGCGGCTGGCGGGCATTCCTCGCGCAACGCTAGTCGCCCGCGAGGAACTCTTGTTCGCGCGGCGGTTCGGTCTATAAGGCGCCCATGGGTGTCCTCGACGGCCGAAGGGTCCTGCTCACCGGGATCTCGCGCGGCGTCGGGCTCGAGACCGCACGGCTGTTCTTGCGCGAGGGCGCCGAGGTGGTCGGTGTGGCCCGTGACCCCGAGCGGCTCGACCGGGCCCGGCGCGAGCTCGATCCGGAGGGCCGGCGGCTCAGTGTCGTGGCGGCGGATCTCACCGACCGCGAGACGCCCGGAAAAGTCCTCGCCGCCGTTGCCGCGCGCTTTTCCGCGCTCGACGTGCTCTTCAACAACGCGGGCGTACAGATCGACGGGGATACGCAGGGCATCGGCGAGGGTAGCGAAGCGGTGCTCGATCAGGCGATGGCGGCAAACCTCCTCGCCCCGTACCGCTTCTGCCGCACCTTCTTGCCGCTGCTCCTGCTCGGGAAAGAGCCGCGTGTGGTCAACGTCAGCTCGGGCGCCGGCAACTTCGAGAGCATGAGCATGCTCGGCATCCCGACTTACCGCCTGAGCAAGTGGGCGCTGAACGGCTTCACGATGCTGCTCGCGACCGAGCTCGCCGGCAAGGTCGCGGTGAACGCGTTCGACCCCGGGTGGGTGAAGACCGATCTCGGTGGGCCCCGCGCTCCGGGCACGCCGGTCGACTCGGCGAAGGGCGCGCTCGCTCTGGTGACGCTGCCGTTCGATCAAACAGGGAAATTCTGGAAGGACGGCGCCCAGATCCCGTTCTAGAGCGCGTCTCATGACCCTGCCGAGGAAGAGTGGAGCTCTAGCCACCCGCGAAGCGGGTGAGGGGGAGAAAAATGGCGCAGCCATTTTTCCGGGGGCGGGACGCCCCCGA